>WBZM01000261.1_pt1 | contig 83585 bp, 78 predicted proteins | sample 5204271 | NCBI WGS metagenome assembly WBZM01 (sample SAMN12344346, study PRJNA552823) | activated sludge metagenome | biome: Activated sludge suspended growth; feature: Nitrification reactor; material: Wastewater; isolation source: activated sludge from nitrification reactor of wastewater... | reverse complement strand
GCGCTACGGGCTACGCCCTGCGCGCTCTGCGGCCACGCAGTCGCCTTGAATCATCCCTTCAAGGACTCCCCAAAGGGGACATCTCTATTTGGGCTGAAAGGGGACATTTCTATTTTGGGTTGACACCCCGCCGGTAACCACGGCACGGGTCATGACGCGGCGCCATCGATGGGTCGAACGAATGTCCAGCGCACCCGCAACCGTGCCCACAGCTCTTCGGGCGTCAATCCTTGACCCACGGCACGCAAGGTGTGGTCGTGCGTCCCGCTCGCCGGCACGGGCACGCCGGCCTGTACGTAGGTGTGCGCCCAGCTGGATTCGTACAGCACCGTGCGTTGGCCAGTCCAGGCCACCTTGAGCCGATGATGCTGCATGAGCCAGCACATGACCCGGTCACAGATCGGCGTCAACGAGGACGGTATCTGGCACCACGCACCCCACAGAAAGCCCGCCGAGCGCGTCAGACTGATGCAACTGGTGTCGACGAATCCAGAGCCCACGTCTTCGCGCGGCGCCACCAACCGCAGATGTTCGTGACCCGGCAAGAACAGGTAACGCAGCGAAAACACCGCGTCCAGAGCAACCCCGGCAGCCTGCGCCTTGGCAACGGTTTCCACGACGGTGGCGACATGCTCGGGCTCGATCAGATTGTCGGCGTCCAGAAAGCACACCACATCGAAACCATCGGCCAGCGCGCACTGGGCGCCCACACCTCGCGGGGTACAGCCGAAATTGGCGTGGCCGTTCGGCAGCTGGATGTGGCGCACGCCTGGCCACTGCGTCAGCAAGGCGTTCTGAGGAAAGCCGTCGGCCACCATATAGTGAACCACCTGCGGGTAGGTCTGGGCGCGAACGCTGGTCAAGCAGCGCTGCAGCGTCGCCGGTGACTCCTTGAAATACGGCGTCACCACAGCCACACGCAGTCCAGCGGCGCATCCGCTCGATTCGCTGACTGTCACGATCCTTTCCCCTTTCGTCAGCAGGGGATTATGCAGGTTGATGCATCGCACCACGCTCAGGCACTTGCCCTCACCCCCGCGGATGGTGCTGCGCGTGCAATTCCTTCAGCCGCTGGCGTGCGATGTGGGTGTAGATGGTGGTGGTGGAAATGTCGGCATGCCCCAGCAGCAGCTGCACCGCACGCAGGTCGGCTCCGTGGTTGAGCAGGTGGGTGGCGAAGGCGTGGCGCAGCGTGTGCGGTGACAGCGGCGCCGTCACGCCGGCGGCGCGCGCATAGCGCTTGACCAGGTTCCAGAACATCACGCGCGACATCGCGGTGCCGGGCGTGCGGCCGGCGCTGGTGACGAACAGCGCATCGCTCTGGCGCCCGCCCAGCAGCGCCGGACGGGCCTCGCGCAGGTAGCGCTCCAGCCAGTCGCGCGCCTGCTCGCCAAACGGCACCAGGCGCTCCTTGCTGCCCTTGCCCAGCACGCGCAGCACGCCTTCGTTGAAACCGACGTGAAAGCTCCTGAGCGCCACCAGTTCGCTCACGCGCAGGCCGCTGGCGTACATCAGTTCCAGCATGGCGCGGTCGCGCAGGCCGAGCGGGGTACCGGTGTCGGGCGCGGTCAGCAGGGCATCGACCTGCGCCTCGCCGAGCGTCTTGGGCACGCGCAGCGGCTGGCGCGCGGCCAGCAGCCTGAGCGTCGGGTCGGCGCTCACCAGGTGTTCGCGCAGCGCCCAGCGAAAAAAGCGTTTGAACACCGTCAGCCGCCGGTTGGCCGAGGTGGCCTTGCCGTCGGCGCGCGCGGCCATGTAGGCGTTCAGGTGCGGCTCCTGGGTCTGCGCCAGCGCCACGCGGTGCGTGGCCTGCAGCCAGGCGGCGTACAGGGTGAGGTCGCGCCGGTAGGCGGCCAGGGAGTTGGCCGACAGACCGTCTTCCAGCCACAGGGCGTCGATGAAGCGGTCGATCAGCGGGTCGTCGGGTGCGGCAGCGGCCATGGGTCGGCGCGAGGCAATGGGCATCGATGCGAGCGCCGGATTCGGTGTCATATTGGGCTCTGGCACGCGCCCATCAATCGCCAGCAGCTACGTTAATAATAGCAACCCAAGTCCGCTGCGATCCGGGCACGCCGCCGGCCTGGGACCTGCGGGCGTGTCCGGTCGCGGGCCGGCGCCGATCAATCGAGCGTCAGCTTCTGCTTGGCCACCACCTCCTTGTAGACGGCGAACTCGTCCTTGATCTGCTGGGCGAACTGCTCGGGCGTGTTGGCCACCATGATGGAGCCGGTGTCGGCGATGCGCTTCTTGACTGCCGGATCTTCCAGCACCTTGCGGGTGGCGGCGTTCAGCTTGTCGACGATCTCCTTGGACGTGCCCTTGGGCGCCAGGATGCCGTAGTAGGCCAGACGGTTGACCGCCGGCAGACCGATTTCCTTGAAGGTCGGCACGTTGGGCAGATCGGCCAGGCGTTCGGGCGCGGCGACCACCAGCGGCACCAGCTTGCCGCCCTTGATGAAGGGCAGCGCCGAAGGCAGGTTGTCGAAGATGATGGGCACCTGGCCGGCCACGGTGTCGTTGAGCGCCGGGCCGGCGCCGCGGTACGGAATGTGGGTGACGAACACACCGGCCAGGCTCTTCCACAGCTCGGTCTGCAGGTGGCCGATGCCGCCGGTGCCGGAGGACGCGTAGGAGTACTTGCCTGGCGCCTTCTTGAGCAGTGCGACGAAGGAGGCGTAGTCCTTGGCCGGAAAGCTGGGGTGCACGGCGATCACGTTGGGCGTGGCGGCGATGTTGATGACCGGCACGAAGTCGTTGATCGGGTCGTACGGAATCTTCTTGTTGATGGCCGGGTTGGCGGCCGTGGTGGACACCGTGGCCACGCTGAGGGTGTAGCCGTCGGGGGCGGCGCGCACCACTTCGGTGGCGCCGATCACGCCGCCGCCGCCAGCCTTGTTTTCGACCACCACGGCCTGCCCCAGCGCCTTGCCCAGCGGGTCGGCGATGGTGCGGGCGATGATGTCGGTGGTGCCGCCGGGTGCGAACGGCACCACCAGGCGAATCGGCTTGCTGGGGTAGGCCTGCGCGCACACCGCGCCGGCGGACAGGGTGGCAGCGGCGAGAACGATCCATTGACGTCGTTGCATGGCGGTCCGGTTCCTCTGAGTGGTTGAAGGATAAAAAAGCGCGCCATGTTAACCATGCCGCCGCCGGCCTGGCCATTAGGGATTGCGCAGGCCGCTATGCTCGCGCCGTGCACCACGTCACGCTTCTGCTGCCCGATTTTTCGCTGATTGCGCTCGGCTGGCTGCTGTGTCGCCACACGGCCCTGGGCCGTGGCGTCTGGCAGGCGGTGGAACAACTGGTGTATTTCTTTCTGTTTCCGGTCTACCTGTTTCAGTCCATCGTGCGCGCGCCGCTGGACGTGCAGGCCGCATCCAGCCTGATCGGCGCCGGCCTGGCCCTGGGCGCCGCCGGCATCGCCCTGGCCTGGGCGCTGCCGCATCTGCCGCTGCTGGGGCGGCACATCGACGCCCACGACCACGCGGCCAGCGCCCAGATCGCGTTTCGCTTCAATTCCTTCATCGGCCTGGCGGTGGCCGAGCGCCTGGCCGGCGCCCAGGGCCAGCAGTTGATGGCGGTGCTGATCGGGGTCAGCGTGCCGCTCTACAACGTGGCCGCGGTGTGGCCGATGGCGCGCCGCAGCGGCCGCGCCATCGGCGGCGAGCTGCTGCGCAACCCGCTGATCCTGGCCACCGTGCTGGGGCTGGTGGCCAACCTGCTGGGCCTCGGCCTGCCGGACTGGGCCGCCACCACGCTGTCGCGCATCGGCTCGGCGTCGATCGCGCTCGGGCTGATGGCGGCCGGCGCCGGCATGCAGCTGCAGAGCCTGGCGCGCGCCAAGCTGCTGGGCACCGCGCTGCTGACCATCCGCCACCTGCTGCAACCGCTGATCGCCTGGCTGCTGGCGCGCGCCTTTGGCCTGGGCGCGGCCGAAGCGGCGGCGCTGCTGGTGTTTGCCGCCCTGCCCACCTCGTCCAGCGGCTACGTGCTGGCCGCGCGCATGGGCTACAACGGCCCTTACGTGGCGGGGCTGGTCACGCTGTCGACCCTGCTGGCGCTGCTGAGCCTGCCCTGGGCGTTCACGCTGCTGGAGCGGGTTGCCCCTTGAAGCGAGGCTGCCGGCGCCTTGCTGGCGCGCGCGGCGACCCCCTCTTGTTCGAGGTCTGCGCCTGGCCACGCCGATCGCGGGTTGACGCGCCCGACGAAATGCTATAAATACAGCAGCATGCGGCGCCGATCCCGCGCCATGCGAGCCGGCAAAAACCATAGTGATCGCCCCGATGTCAACGCCCCAGCGCCCACCGCACATGCTCGCGCACCAGCGCGCTCGGGTGGTTGGCGCGGCGCCTCAGGGCGGCGTGCAGGGGCGCGCGCCGCGCGTCGCCGGGCGGCAGCGCGGCCAGGGCGTTGCCCAGCGCCACGGCGACGTTGCGCAACCAGCGCTCGTGGCCGATGCGGCGGATCGGGCTGCCTTCGGTGCGGCGCAAGAACTCGTCTTCGCTCCAGTCCAGCAGATCGGTCAACTGGGCGCCGCCCAGGCCCTCACGCGGGTCGAAATCGGGCAGCGCACTGCGCCCGGCGTATTTGTTCCACGGACACACCAGCTGGCAGTCGTCGCAGCCATAGATGCGGTTGCCGATCAGCGGGCGCAGCGCCTCGTCGATGGCGCCGTCGTGCTCGATCGTCAGGTAGGAGATGCAGCGGCGCGCGTCCAGCCGGTACGGCGCCACGATGGCGCCCGTCGGGCAGGCGTCGATGCAGGCGCTGCACTGGCCGCAGTGGGCGCCGGTCGGTGCGGTGCGCGGCAGGTGCAGGTCGACGTAGATTTCACCCAGAAAGAACATCGAGCCGCCTTCGCGCGACAGCAGCAGCGTGTGCTTGCCGCGCCAGCCCTGGCCGCTGCGGCTGGCCAGCTCCACCTCCAGCACCGGCGCCGAATCGGTGAACACGCGGTGGCCGAACGGGCCGATGGCCAGCGCGATGCGGTCCTGCAGCTTCTGAAGGCGCCCGCGCAGCACCTTGTGATAGTCGCGCCCGCGGGCGTAGAGCGACACCACGCCCTCCTGCGGGCGGCCCAGCCGCGCCAGCTCCACGTCCTGCCAGTCCTCGGGGGTGGCGCGCGGCAGATAATCCATGCGCGCGGTGATCACGCTCACCGTGCCGGGCACCAGTTCGGCCGGGCGCGCGCGCCGCAGGCCGTGCGCCGCCATGTAGTCCATGCGGCCGTGAAAACCGTTGTGCAGCCAGGCCAGCAGGCCGGGCTCGGCAGCCGAGAGGTCGATGTCGGCCACGCCCAGGTGCGAAAACCCCAGCTCGCGCGCCCAGCCGCGCAACTGGTTCAACAGATCAAGGGAATCGATTTGAGCGCCATCTCCAGCCACGCCCAAATTGTAGGAAGCCCCGATGCGCCCGCCCTCAGCCTGCTGTGGCGCAGCGAGGACGACACCGCCGCCTTTGCCCGCCGCCTGGCGGCCGCGCCCGAGCTGCGCCAGGCCTGCATCGAGCTGCACGGCGAGCTCGGCGCCGGCAAGACCAGCTTCGTGCGCCACCTGCTGCGCGCCCTGGGCGTTGCCGGGCGCATCAAGAGCCCGACCTATGCCGTGGTCGAACCCCACCAGACGCCCGACGGGCTGGCGGTGTCGCATTTCGACTTCTACCGCTTCACCGACCCGCGCGAGTGGGAAGACGCCGGTCTGCGCGACCTGTTCGCCGCGCCCGGGCTGAAGCTGTCCGAATGGCCCGACAAGGCCGCCGGCCTGCTGCCGGCGCCCGACCTGGCGCTGCGGCTGACGGTGCGCGACGATGGCGCCCGCGCCGTGCGCGTCAGCGCCCACACGCCGCGGGGTCGGCGCCTGCTGACGGAGCTGGGCGCATGACGCCGGTCACCCCCGAGTCGCCCGGCCGGCCACCGGCACCCGGGCGGCGCCGCGCACTGCTGCAGGGCGGCTCGCTGGTGCTGTGGCTGGGCGCGCACCAGTTGGCGCGCGGTGCCGGCATCCTGGCGGTGCGCGTGTGGCCGGCCGAAGACTATTCGCGCGTCACCGTCGAATCCGACACCGCGCTCAAGGCCAGCTACCGCCTGGTCGGGACGCCGCCGCGGCTGGCGGTGGACATCGACGGCCTGACGCTCGACCCCACGCTGCGCGAGCTGGTGGCCAAGGTGCGCGCCGACGACCCCAACATCGCCGGCATCCGCGTGGGCCAGCACCAGCCCGGCGTGGTGCGCCTGGTGTTCGACCTCAAGCACGAGATCAAGCCGCAGGTGTTCACCCTGGGGCCGGTGGCGGCCTACCAGCACCGGCTGGTGTTCGATCTGTACCCGGCGCACCCGCCCGACCCGCTGGCCCAGCTCATCGCCGAGCGCATGCGCGAGCTCGGCCGCAGCCCCGCGCCGGTGCCGGTCGAGCCGGCGGCCGCGCCCGCGCACGGCGGCACCGACACGCTGGGTGAGCTGATCGCGCGCCAGATCGAGCGCGCCAACGAACTCACCCGGCGCGACGCCGCGCGCCGCCCTGCCCCACCGCCGGCCGGCGCCGGCGCCACCGAGCGCCTGATCATCGTGGCGCTCGATCCGGGCCACGGCGGCGAGGACCCGGGCGCCATCGGCCCTGGCGGCACGCAGGAAAAGGACGTCGTGCTGCAGGTGGCGCTGAAGCTGCGCGAGCGCATCAACGCCAGCAGCGTGGGCGGCAACCCGATGCGCGCCTTCCTGACGCGCGAGGGCGACTACTTCGTGCCGCTGCAGACGCGGGTCGAAAAGGCACGGCGGGTGCAGGCCGACCTGTTCGTCAGCATCCACGCCGACGCCTTCATGCGGCCCGAGGCCAGCGGCGCCAGCGTCTACGCGCTGTCCGAGCGCGGCGCCTCCAGCACCGCCGCGCGTTGGCTGGCGCAAAAGGAAAACGCCTCCGACCGCATCGGTGGCGTCAGCCTGGGCGCCAAGGACCAGTCGGTGCAGCACGTGCTGCTGGACATGAGCACCACGGCGCAGATCCGCGACAGCCTGCGCCTGGGCGACACGGTGCTGCGCGAGATCGGCGGCGTCGGCAGACTGCACAAGCGCAGCGTCGAGCGCGCCAACTTCGCCGTGCTGCGCAACCCCGACGTGCCCAGCGTGCTGGTCGAGACCGCCTTCATCAGCAACCCCGACGAAGAGCGCCGCCTGCGCAGCCAGGCCTACCAGAACGAGCTGGCCGACGCCCTGATCAGCGGCATCCGCAAGTACTTCACCGCCAACCCGCCGCTGGCGCGCCACCGGCAGGTCTGAGAGGTGGTGCTGATGGCGGGTGCGTGCGCTGCGCTTCGATGACCCAGGGGGTGAGGCGTCACGCCACGGGCAGGCAGCGTCCCCGGCCCGCCTGTGACCCTGGAAACGGCGTCAAGAATACTATTGTTTTGATAGCTTCCGGCGCAATCCGGTAGCGCGCCAGAGCCGGTTTTGATACCTGATCAGGCGCTGGGCGCGGCGCGGCCCGCCTTCCAGCCGCCGTACAGCGCGATCAGGCCCGGCACCAGGATCAGGGCCCAGATGATCTTGCTCAGGTTGGCCTGCACCCAGGGCAGGTTGCCGAACAGGTAGCCCGCGCTCACCACCCCCAGCACCCAGATCAGCGCCCCGGCGACGTTGAACAGCGTGAAGCGGTGGCGCGTCATCTCGGCCACGCCGGCCACGAAGGGCACGAAGGTGCGGATGAACGGCATGAAGCGCGCCAGGATCACCGTGACGCCGCCGTAGCGCTCGTAGAACCGGTGCGCGCGGTCGAACGCCTGCCGGTTGAACAGGCGTGAGCTTTCCCACTTGAACACGCGCGGCCCGAAATAGCGCCCCAGGCTGTAGTTGCACTGGTCGCCCAGGATCGCCGCCGCCAGCAGCACCGCGCAGGCCAGCGGCCAGCTCAGGTGCCCGGCCCCGGCCAGGGCGCCGACCACGAACAGCAGCGAATCGCCGGGCAGAAACGGCATCACCACCAGGCCGGTCTCGACGAACACGATCAGAAACAGCAGCGCGTACACCCAGGCCCCGTAGGCCGCCACGAACTCGCCCAGGTGGCGATCGACGTGCAGCACGAAGTCCACCAGCATCATCAGGACATCCATGGCCCCGATTATCCGGCGCCCAGCGACGCGCCGGCGGCACGCCGCGCCCCCCGGCAGGCGTGGTTTTCGCGCACCACGGCCGCGCCCTCGGTGAAAACCCTCTTTGAACACAAGGGCTTGCGATCGGATCATCACCCCTCTGGACTGTCCAGACACCAACCCACCCGGAGACAGAGGAAGATGAGCAAACCCACCCAGACCACCGGTCGTCGCAACCTGCTGAAGGGCGCCGCCGTCGCCGCCGGCGCCATGTCGGTGCCCATGATCAGCGTGGCGCAGACCACCACCCTGCGCTTTCAGAGCACCTGGCCGGCCAAGGACATCTTCCACGAGTTCGCACAGGACTACGCCAAGAAAATCAACGACATGGCCGGTGGCCGTCTGAAGATCGAGGTGCTGCCCGCCGGCGCCGTGGTGCCGGCCTTTCAGCTGCTCGATGCCGTGGCCAAGGGCACGCTCGACGGCGGCCATGGCGTGGTGGCCTACTGGTATGGCAAGAACCAGGCCGTGGCGCTGTGGGGCTCGGGCCCGGCCTTCGGCATGGACGCCAACATGGTGCTGGCCTGGCACAACTACGGCGGCGGCAAGGAACTGCTCGATGAGATCTACAAGAGCCTGAACCTGGACGTGGTCTCCAAGCTCTACGGCCCCATGCCCACGCAGCCGCTGGGCTGGTTCAAGAAGCCCGTGGCCAAGGTGGGAGACCTCAAGGGCCTGAAGTTCCGCACCGTGGGCCTGGCCGTGGACGTGTTCACGGAGATGGGCCTGGCCGTCAACCCCCTGCCCGGCGGCGAGATCGTGCCGGCGCTCGACCGCGGCCTGCTCGACGCGGCCGAGTTCAACAACGCGTCGAGCGACCGCGTGCTGGGCTTTCCCGACGTGGCCAAGAACTGCATGCTGCAGAGCTTTCACCAATCCAGCGAGCAGTTCGAGGTGCTGTTCAACAAGACCAAGTACGACGCGCTGCCGGCCGAGCTCAAGGCCATCATCGACTACGCCACGCAGGCCGCCAGCGCCGACATGAGCTGGAAGGCCGCCGACCGCTACGCCAAGGACTACGCCGAGATGTCGGCCAAGCAGGGCGTGAAGTTCTACAAGACGCCCGACGCCATCCTGCGCGCGCAGCTCGCCGCCTGGGACAAGGTGACGGCCAAGAAGGCGGCCGAGAACCCGATGTTCAAGAAGGTCATGGATTCCATGCGCACCTTTGCCCAGCGCAGCGGGCGCTGGCAGAACGACACCACCATCGACTACCGCATGGCCTGGAACCATTACTTCGGCGCCAAGAAGGGCGCCATGGGCTGACGCCGCCCGCATTCGAGAAGGCCTGCGCAAGGCCTTCTTTTTTGTCGACCCGGGGCCCTGGGCGAAATCGATCGCCGGGCCCTGTTCGTTTTCATCGGCCCTCGCGGCTGTTTCGCCATGCAAAAGTTGCTTCTCGGGATCGACGCCGTGTCGACCTTCATCGGCAAGGCCGCCGCCTGGGCCTGCGTTCTGCTCACGGCCCTGATCTGCTGGGAAGTGTTTTCGCGCTACGCCCTCAACAAGCCCCACGCCTGGGTGCTGGACGCGCAGATCATGCTGTACGGCACCATGTTCATGATGGCCGGCGCCTACACCCTGGCCAAGAACGGCCATGTGCGCGGTGACGTGCTGTACGGCTTCTTCAGCCCGCGCGTGCAGGCCGGGCTGGACCTGCTGCTGTACTTTCTGTTCTTCCTGCCCGGCGTGCTGGCCATGACCTGGGCCGGCTGGGGCTATGCGCAGGAATCGCTGGCGATCCGCGAGCAGACCTTCTCGGCCGAGCCGCTGCCGCTGTACCCCTTCAAGTTCGTCATTCCGCTGGCCGGCGCGGCGCTGCTGCTGCAGGGTCTGGCCGAGATCGCCCGCTGTGTGATCTGCCTGCGCCAGGGTGCCTGGCCCAGCCGCGAGGCCGACGTCGAGGAAGTGGACGTGGAAAAACTCAAGGAAATGGTGCACGTCACCGACGCCGACCGCGCCGCCATCGCGGTGCAGCCGCCCCGACCGTCGCCGCCGAGCCCCGGGCACGCGGACCACGGGCACACCGACCGGGGGGCCTGAGCATGCGCAAGGAACTCTGGTTCGGCTTTTCCATCATGGCGCTGGTGGTGGCCAGCGCCGCCTGGCTGCTGCTGGGCGTGGAGCACATCACCAACGGCCACCTGGGCCTGCTGATGCTGTCGCTGGTGGTGGTGGCCATCATGCTGGGCTTTCCCACCGCGTTCACGCTCATGGGCATGGGCATGATCTTCACCTGGCTGGCGTACGACCGCAACGTCACGCGCACGCTCGACCTGATGGTGCAGGCGGCCTACAAGAGCATGGCCAACGACGTGCTCATCGCCATCCCGCTGTTCGTCTTCATGGGCTACCTGGTCGAGCGCGCCAACCTGATCGAAAAGCTGTTCAAGAGCCTGCACCTGGCCATGGCGCGCGTGCCGGGCTCGCTGGCGGTGGCCACGCTGGTGACCTGCGCCATCTTCGCCACGGCCACCGGCATCGTCGGCGCCGTGGTCACGCTGATGGGGCTGCTGGCGCTGCCGGCCATGCTGCGCGCGGGCTACAGCATCCCCATGTCGGCGGGCGCCATCACCGCCGGCGGCTGCCTGGGCATTCTGATTCCGCCCTCGGTGCTGCTCATCCTGTACGGCGCCACGGCCGGGGTGTCGGTGGTGCAGCTGTATGCCGGCGCCTTCTTCCCCGGCGTCATGCTGGCCGGGCTGTATGTGGCCTACGTCATCATCGTGGCCAAGCTCAAGCCTGCCTGGGCGCCGCCGCTGTCGGCCAAAGAGCGCCAGGTCGATCTGCCGGCCCTGACCAGCGCCCTGCCGGCTGGCACGCGCGACTACGCGCCGCTGCGCCTGCTGAACGCGCTCAAGGGCCGGCGCAACGCCGACGTGCCGCTGGCCCACGTGCTGCGCCAGCTGGCGGTGGTGGTGCTGCCGGGTCTGCTGTTTCTGCTGCTGGCCACCAGCACCTGGCAGGCCGTGACCAAGGTGCCGACCGAGCAGGCGGTGGAGCTGCAGGCCATCGGATCGGAGGGCAGCGGCGCCGAAAGCTCCGACTCCGGGCTGGCCGAGCCGCCGGCCGAAGATGAGTTGCAGGAACCTCCGACCGAGGACGCCCTGCAGGAGCCGCCAGGGGCCGCTGCGCCCGACACCCTGGCCACCCCGCCCGGCGCCGAGGTCGATGCCGCGTCCGAGCCGACGGCCGCCGGCGTGGCCGAGCCCCCCGGGGCCAGCGCCGCGGCCTCCGATGCCGCCGGCGCAGCCCAGGCCGGCACGCAGCCGGCGCCCACCTGGTGGTGGGTCGTGATGGGGGTGCTGGGCGCCTGCACCGCCCTGTTCTACCTGTTCCTCAGCTTCGCCCGGCTGGAAATCTTCAAGATGCTGCTGGGCTCGTTCTTCCCGCTGATGATCCTGATTCTGGCGGTGCTGGGCTCCATCGTGTTCGGCCTGGCCACGCCGACCGAGGCGGCGGCCATGGGCTCGCTGGGCGGCTTTCTGCTGGCGGCGGCCTACAAGCGGCTGACCATGGACGTGCTGCGCGAGTCGGTCTACCTGACGGCCAAGACATCGGCCATGGTGTGCTGGCTGTTCGTCGGCTCGGCCATCTTCTCGGCCGCCTTTGCGCTGCTGGGCGGGCAGGAGCTGATCGAGCAGTGGGTGCTGTCGATGAACCTCAGCAAGCTGGAGTTCATGGTGCTGGCGCAGGTGGTGATCTTCCTGCTCGGCTGGCCGCTGGAGTGGACCGAGATCATCGTCATCTTCATGCCGATCTTCATCCCGCTGCTGAACCACTTTGGCGTCGATCCGCTGTTCTTCGGCCTGCTGGTGGCGCTGAACCTGCAGACCGCCTTCCTGTCGCCGCCGGTGGCCATGTCGGCCTTCTACCTCAAGGGGGTGGCGCCGCCCTACGTGACGCTGAACCAGATCTTCCTGGGCATGATGCCCTTCATGGCGATCCAGGTGCTGGCCATCGTGCTGCTGTACGTGTTCCCCTCGATCGGGCTCTGGCTGCCCAACCTGATCTACAAGTAAAAACCGGCTCTGGCGCTTGCCCAATCTGCGCCAACAGCTATTCTATTCATAGCATACGGGGCGTCCACCGAAGCCCAGGGGGTGGCCGGGGCGCGCTTTCTACAATCGCGCCCATGCCCGCGCCGCGCCGCCCGATCCGTGAACTGCCCGACGAGCTGATCAGCCAGATCGCCGCCGGCGAGGTGATCGAGCGCCCGGCCTCGGTGGTGCGCGAGCTGCTGGACAACGCGCTAGACGCCGGCGCCAGCCAGATCACGGTGCGGCTGCTGGCCGGCGGCGTACGACTGATCAGCGTCGAGGACGACGGCGCCGGCATCGCTGCGGACGAGCTGGCCATCGCCCTCAGGCGCCACGCCACCAGCAAGATCGCCAGCCTGGCCGAGCTGGAGTCGGTGGCGACCATGGGTTTTCGCGGCGAGGCGTTGGCGGCCATCGCCTCCATCGCCGAGCTGACCTTGCTGTCGCGCACCGCCGAGCAGCCCGGCGCCTGGCAGCTGGACGCCCGCAGCGGCGAACTGCGCCCCGCCGCGCGCGCCGTCGGCACCACGGTGGAGGTGCGCGAGCTGTTCTTTGCCGTGCCGGCGCGGCGCAAGTTCCTCAAGAGCGACGCCACCGAACTGGCGCACTGCATCGAGGCGCTGCGCCGCCACGCGCTGGCGCGACCCGACGTGGGCTTTGCTCTCTGGCACGAAGGCCGGCTGATCGAGCAATGGCGCAGTCACCCGGGCGCCGCCGGCCTGGCGCAGCGCCTGGCCGACGTGCTGGGCGAAGACTTCCTGGCCGGCTCGGTGGCCATCGATCACCAGGCCGGCGGCGTGCGCGTGAGCGGCCACGCCGGCCTGCCCGATCGCGCGCGCGCCCGCGCCGACCAGCAGTACGCCTGGGTCAACGGCCGCTTCGTGCGCGACAAGGTGATTGCCCACGCCGCACGCGCCGCCTACGAAGACGTGCTGCACGGCCAGCGCCAGCCGGTGTACGTGCTGCACGTGGCGGTCGATCCGGCGCGGGTGGACGTCAACGTGCACCCGACCAAGATCGAGGTGCGCTTTCGCGACAGCCGCGAAGTGCACCAGGCCGTGCGCCACGCAATCGAGCACGCGCTGGCAACCCCGCGCGCCGCCCTGCTGGCCCGGACGGCCGACCCGACACCGCCCGCGCCAGCACCCGAGTTATTCAAGCCATTTTCAGCCCCAGCGCCCGCCAGATCAGCACAAGCAGCTATCGATTTCAAAGCACCTGCGGGCCACGCCGTGGCCGAGCTGCAGGCCCTGTGGCAGGCCGCACCCGACGCCGGCGCGGCTGCCCTGCCCGCCGCCCCGGCCGACGACGACTGGCCGCTGGGCCGCGCCATCGCGCAGCTGCACGGCATCTACATCCTGGCCGAAAACCGCGCCGGCCTGGTGCTGGTGGACATGCATGCGGCGCACGAACGCATCGTCTACGAGCGGCTCAAGCGCCAGCTCGACGGCGCCCGCGTGGCCAGCCAGCCGCTGCTGATCCCGGCCACCTTTGCCGCCACCGCGCAGGAAGTGGCCACCGCCGAAGGCTGCGCCGAGGTGCTGGCCCGCCTGGGCCTGGAGATCACCGCGTTCTCGCCCCGCACGCTGGCGGTGCGCGCCGTGCCCACCGCGCTGGCGGCCGGCGACGCCGTGGCGCTGGCGCGCAGCGTGCTGGCCGAGCTGGCGCAGCACGAGGCCAGCACCGTGGTCGAACGCGCCCGCCACGAGCTGCTGGCCACCATGGCCTGCCACGGCGCGGTGCGCGCCCACCGGCGCCTGACGCACGAAGAAATGAACGCCCTGCTGCGCCAGATGGAAGCCACCGAGCGCAGCGACCAGTGCAACCACGGCCGCCCGACCTGGCGCCAGCTCAGCCTGCGCGAGCTCGACGCCCTGTTCCTGCGCGGCCGCTGAGGCCCGGCGGCGCCCAGGCGCTCGACCCCTGACCCCGGCCGCGCAAACCTGAGCCGCGCCCTGGCGATCGACACGCCGCGCGGTCATCCGCCATCCGTCATCTGCTACCCTCGCCCGCGTGTCTTCCCCCGCTTCCGTCACCGGCCCCGGGCGCGCCCCGGCGGCCATGAGCGCCTCCACCGTCGTCGTCCTGCTGGGCCTGCTGCTGGGCCTGCAGCCGGTCACCACCGACGTCTACCTGCCGGCGCTGCCGGCCCTGCAGCACGAGCTGGCGGCCTCAATGTCGCAGGTGCAGCTGACCTTCGCCGGCCTGCTGCTGGCCTTTGGCTGCTCGCAGCTGGTGTGGGGGCCGCTGTCGGACCGCTTTGGCCGCCGGCCGGTGCTGCTGTGGGGCATGGGCGCCTATCTGCTGGCTTCGCTGGCCAGCGCGCTGGCACCCAGCATGCCGCTGCTGATCGCCGCCCGCGTGGCCCAGGGCGCGGCCATGGGGGCGGCGGTGATGTGCGCACGCGCCATCGTGCGCGACCTGTACGAGCCGCTGGAAGGCGCGCGCATGATGTCGCGCGGCCTGTCAGGCCTGGGCGTGATCGCCGTCACCTGCGCGCCGGTGGGCGGGCTGCTGACCGAGCTGATCCACTGGCGCGCGGCGCTGGCGGCGCTGGCGCTGTTCGGGGCCCTGACGCTGGCGCTGGTGGCGCTGCGCTTTCACGAAACCATTCCCGCCCGCAACCCCCGGGCGCTGGCGCCGGGCACGCTGTGGCAGGCCTGGCGGCGCATTGCCCGCCACCCGACCTTCGTCACCTATTCGCTGCTGGCCACGGCCTCCTACGCGGCGCTGTTCACCTTTCTTTCCACCTCGCCCTTCGTGCTGATCGAGACGCTGGGCCTGAGCCGCTTCGGCTACGGCGTGCTGATGGCGGCCGGCTCGCTGGTGTACATCGCCGGCACCATGGCCTGCCGCCGCCTGCTGCAGCGCTGGGGCATCCGGCGCAGCGTGTGGGCGGCCGGCTGGGTCACCTTCACCGCCGGCGCGCTGATGGCGGGCCTGGCCTGGCTGGGCTGGGGCCGGCCCTGGTACGGCTGGTGGGCGGTGTTCGTGCCGCAGGCGCTGTTCCTGCTGGCCCACGGCGTGCATCAGCCGGTCAGCCAGAGCGGCACGGTGGCGCCGTTTCCCGACATGGCGGGCGCGGCCTCGGCGCTCAACGGCTTCATCATGATGGCGGTGGCCTTTCCCATGGGCCTGTGGCTGGGCCGCATGATGGACGGCACGCCGCGCGCGCTGGCGCTGGGCTTCTTCGGCTGGAGCACGGTGATCGCCCTCACCGCCTGGTTTCTGGTGCCAAGGCATGGCGACCCCGAGCGCCACTGAAGCTGCCGGCCTGCGGCCGATCGGCATCGCCGGCCCCACCGCCAGCGGCAAGAGCGCGCTGGCGTTGGCGCTGGCCGAGCGGTTGCCGGTGGAAATCATCAGCGTCGACTCGGCCCTGGTCTACCGCGGGCTGGACATCGGCAGCGCCAAGCCCAGCCTGGCCGAACGCGCCGCCGTGCCGCACCACCTGATCGACATCCGCGACCCCAGCCAGCCCTACAGCGCCGCCGAGTTCGTGCGCGACGCCACCCGGCTGATGGCCGAGATCCGTGCGCGCGGACGCACGCCGCTGCTGGTCGGCGGCACCATGCTGTATTTCAAAGCGCTGCAACAGGGCCTGGACGAAATGCCGCCGGCCGACCCCACCGTGCGCGCCCAGCTGGAGGCGCGCGCGCGCCAGCACGGCTGGGCCGCCCTGCACGCCGAGCTGGCGCGTGTCGACCCGGCGAGCGCCGCCCGCCTGCCGCCCGGCGACAGCCAGCGCATCCAGCGCGCGCTCGAAGTGTGGCAGCTCAGCGGCCGGCCGCTGTCCAGCTTTCACGCTACAAATAGCGTAGCTGCTGGCGCACACCAGGTAAACGCCTGGCCGCTTTTTTCTCTGGAACCGCAGGACCGCGCCTGGCTGCACCGTCGAATCGCCGAGCGCTTCGACGCCATGCTGAGCGCCGGCCTGCTTGACGAGGTGGCGGCGCTGCGGGCGCGCGGCGATCTGTCGCCCCAGCTGCCCGCGCTGCGCGCCGTCGGTTACCGCCAGGCCTGGCAGGCGCTGGAACAGGGCTGGCCGCTGGCGCTGCTGCGCGACCGCGGCAGCGCCGCCACGCGCCAGCTCGCCAAGCGCCAGCTCACCTGGCTGCGCGGCATGCCCTGGCGCCGGCCGCTGCCGGCCGACGCTGCCGACGCCCTGCCCAGGGCGGTGCAGCTGATCCTGGCCACCGCTCGGGGCAACGAGAAATGAACACTTTGTAACTAACGTTTCGTGCCGCAGCGCCGGCACGGCGGCCAACTGCGGTCTAATCCGCGCCGGGGAGATCCAGCCCGGGGAACTCACGTCAGAGGAGCTTGCGGGCCAGCGCCAGAACACGACACGCATGGAGACGCTCGCCCCCGACACCGCCCTCGACCACGCCGCAGACGCGGCCCCGCCCGAACCCGCCACCCAGCCCGCATCGTCGGCGCCCTCGCCAGGCAGCGTCGCCGCCCTGAGCGGCCTGTCGGCGCTGCTGGCGAGCGGCCTGGCCGCCTGCGGGGGCGGCGGCGAGGCCACTCAGGCGGATCCGCCTGCCGCCCCGATCTCGGCCGCCGAGGCGGCGCGCTTTCTGCAGCAGGCGCAGTTTTCGTCCAGCGACGCCGACATCGCCGCCGTGCGGTCGCAGGGCTACGCGCGCTGGCTGGACGCGCAGATGCAGGCGCCCAGCCACACCAGCGGCTGGGACTGGCTGGTCGAGCAAGGCTATCAACAGGAAAGCCTGCGCTTCAACGGCGGCTACGCCGACCACATGATGTGGAACCAGCTGATCGCCGCGCCCGACGCCGTGCGCAAGCGGGTGGCGCTGGCGTGGTCGGAAATCATGGTGGTCTCGGGCAACGGCATCGACGGCTACTGGCCCTCGTTCGCCATGGCGGCCTACTGGGACCTGCTGAACCAGCACGCGTTCGGCAACTTCCGCGAGCTGCTGCAGGCCATCACCCTCAACCCGGCCATGGGCGCCTATCTGAACACACGCGGCAACAAGAAGGCCAACGCCAGCGGCCGCGTGCCGGACGAGAACTACGCGCGCGAGGTGATGCAGCTGTTCACCATCGGCCTGTACGAGCTCAACCCCGACGGCACGCTGCGCGGCGGCCAGCCGCAGGAAACCTACGGCCCGGCCGACGTCAGCCAGCTGGCTCAGGTCTTCACCGGCTACGACCTCGACGCCGCCAGCGGTGCCTACAAGACCGATCCGGCGCCGTTTCGCCGTCCGATGAAGCTCAACCCGGCCCAGCACGCGGGCGACAGCGTGACCGTGCTGGGCCGCAGCATCGCCGCCGGCGACGGCACGGCGCGCCTGCGCCAGGCGCTCGACATCCTGTTCGAGCACCCCAACGTGGGGCCCTTCATCGGCCGCCAGCTGATTCAGCGCCTGGTCACCAGCGCGCCCAGCCCCGCCTATGTCGGGCGGGTGGCGGCGGCCTTCAACGACAACGGCGCCGGCGTGCGCGGCGACCTGCGCGCCGTCACCCGGGCCGTGCTGCTGGATCCGGAGGCGCGCCAGGACCCCAAGCTCAACGGCCCGGCCTGGGGCAAGCTGCGCGAACCCATGATCCGCTTCGTGCAGTGGGCGCGCAGCTTCGGCGCCACCTCCAGCGACGGCAAGTGGATCCTGTGGGACCTGTCCGACCCTTCCACCGCGCTCGGCCAGAGCCCGCTGCGCAGCCCCTCGGTGTTCAACTTCTTCCGCCCCGGCTACGTGCCGCCGGGCACCGCGCTGGCCGAGCGCGGCCAGCCGGCGCCGGAGTTCCAGCTCACCAACGAGAACTCGGTGGCCGGCTACCTCAACTACATGCAGGGCGCCATCGCCTGGGGCGCCTGGGGCAGCAAGACCAGCAAGGTCTGGGTCGAACGCTACACGCACGAGATGGCGCTGGTGCAGGACGCGGCGGCGCTGGTCGAGCGGCTCAACCTGCTGCTGGCGGCCGGCCAGCTCTCGCCCGCCACCGTCGCCACCATCCGCGACGCCATCGCCACCCTCAAGCCCGACAGCGACTGGGGCCGCAACCAGCGCGTCTGGTCGGCCATCGCGCTGGTGATGGCCTGTCCCGAATACCTGGTGCAGAAATGAATCCCACGGCCATCCACCGCATGTCTTCCCCTGCCCGGCGCGCCTTCCTGCGCCGGCTCGGCCAGCTCGGCCTTGCCGGCAGCGCCGCACCCTGGGCCATCAACCTGGCGGCGATAGGCGAAGCCGCGGCCTTCAGCGCCGACGGCTACAAGGCCCTGGTGTGCGTCTTCCTGTATGGCGGCAACGACAACGGCAACACCCTGATTCCCTACGACAGCGCCAGCCACGCCGACTACGCCACGGCGCGGCAGTCGCTTGCCATCGCGCGCGCCAACCTGGCCGGCACCGTGCTGAGCGGCAGCGACCTGCCGGCCGGCCGCGAATATGCGCTGGCACCCCAGCTGGCGCCGCTCAAGCCGCTGTTCGACGCCAAGCGGCTGGCGTTGCAGCTCAACGTCGGCCCGCTGCGCGTGCCCACCACGCTGGAGCAGTACCGGGCGCGCTCGGTGCCTCTGCCGCCCAAGCTGTTCTCGCACAACGACCAGCAATCGGTCTGGCAAAGCTCGGCCGCCGAAGGTGCGGTCAGGGGCTGGGGTGGCCGGCTGGGCGATCTGGCCCTGGCCGGCAACGAAGGCAGCGCCCTGTTCACCTGCCTGTCGGTCACCGGCAACGCGGTGTTCCTGTCGGGCGAGCACGCTCTGGCCTACCAGATCGGCGCCGGCGGGGCGGTGGCGATCAAGGGCGTGACCCAGGACGACGGCATGTACGGCGCCCAGGCCTGCCGCCAGGCGCTGCGCACGCTGATCACCGAGCCGCGCGCCCAGGTGCTGGAGAGCGAACTCAACCGCATCACCGCGCGTTCGCTGGACTCGCACGCCGTGCTGGCGGGGGCGCTGGCCACCAGCGTCGGCCAGTTCGACGCCGTCCTGCCCGATCAGGTGGACGGGCGGCGCCGCACGCTCAACCAGCAGCTCAAGATGGTGGCGCGCCTGATCGCCGCGCGCGGCCAGCTGGGGCCCAGGCGCCAGGTGTTCCTGGTCTCGCTGGGTGGCTTCGACAACCACGACAACCTGATGAACCGGCACCCGGCGCTGCTGACCGAGCTGGGCGCGGGTCTGGCCGGGTTTCAGCAGGCGCTGGACGCGCTGGGCGTGGGGCCACAGGTCACCACCTTCACGGCGTCGGACTTCGGCCGCACCCTGGTGTCCAACGGCGACGGCTCCGACCACGGCTGGGGCAGCCACCATTTCGTGCTGGGCGGCGCGGTGCGCGGCGGTGCCTTCTACGGTCAGGCGCCGCAGGCCGTGCTGAACGGCCCGGAAGACGTCGGTCAGGGCCGCCTGCTGCCCACCACGGCGGTCGACCAGTACGCCGCCACGCTGGCGCGCTGGTTCGGCGTCAGCGACACCGAACTGCCCCTGGTGGCGCCCGCCATCGGGCAGTTCGGCACGCGCGACCTGGGTTTTCTGGGCGCATAGGCCAACCCGCCGGCGCAGCCCGGCGGGTTGGCGTGGCGCTTACTCGATGGTCAGGCGCTGCGAGCCACTGACCTGCTTCTTGGGCAGGGTGAGCGTCAGCACGCCGTTGTCGTACCTGGCCTTGGCGGCGCTCTGGTCGATGTCCTGGGGCAGCTGGAAGCTGCGCGCCACGGCACCGTAGTAGCGCTCGCTACGCAGCACGCGCTCGCCGCTGGACTGGCTGTCCTGCTGCTTGATTTCGGCGCGCACCGTCACCACGCTGCCGTCGATCGAGACGTGAATGTCGTCCTTGCCGACGCCGGGCATTTCGGCCTCGACGGTGTAGGTGCCGTTGTTTTCCTTCACGTCGATGCGGATCTGCGCCGCCGTCGGCAGCGGATCGCCATGCAGCGGCTTGACGAAGAAGCCGGGCGCGAAGTCGTTGAAGAAGTCATCGAAGAGTCGGCTGCGAACGATGGGGTTGGCCATGTGAATCTCCTTTCGGTGGATGCGATGAAGGGTTGAAACCTCCCTTGCTCAGCAGGTGTGAACGGCGCGCCCGATTTCAAGGGTGCCGCGCCGGTGCTGGCGGCGGCGCCGGCGCCGGTCGCCAAAGCATGGGAAAATGCGTCTCCTGTTGCCCCGCGCCATCGCGCGCCGCGGGCCCCACGCTCTTCCCACAACCCATGTCGTCTTCCCTGCACCCCATGCTCAACGTGGCCATCCGGGCCGCGCGCGCCGCTGGCGCCATCATCAACCGCGCCGCGCTCGACGTCGAGGCCGTGCGCATCTCGCAGAAGCAGGTCAACGACTTCGTCACCGAAGTCGATCACGCCAGCGAAGACGCCATCATCGACACCCTGCTGAACGCCTACCCCGGCCACGGCATCCATGCCGAGGAATCGGGCACCACGCGCGGCAACCCCCAGTCCGACCATGTCTGGATCATCGATCCGCTGGACGGCACCACCAACTTCATCCACGGCTTTCCGGTCTACTGCGTCAGCATCGCGCTGGCGGTCAAGGGCCGCATCGAGCAGGCCGTCATCTACGACCCCACGCGCAACGACCTGTTCACCGCCACGCGCGGGCGCGGCGCCTTCCTGAACGACCGGCGCATCCGCGTCAGCAAGCGCACGCGCCTGCCCGAGTGCCTGATCTCCACCGGCTTTCCGTACCGCAAGGGCGACGACTTCCAGGGCTATCTGCGCATGATGGCCGACGTGATGCAGCGCACCGCCGGCCTGCGCCGCCCCGGCGCCGCCGCGCTCGACCTGGCCTACGTGGCGGCCGGTCACACCGACGGTTTCTTCGAGACCGGCCTCAAACCCTGGGACCTGGCCGCCGGCAGCCTGCTGATCACCGAAGCGGGCGGTCTGATCGGCAACTTCAGCGGCGAAGCCGGCTTTCTGGAGCAAGGCGAATGCCTGGCCGGCAACCCGCGCGTGTTCGCCCAGCTGGTGCAGCTGCTGCGCCCGCATTCGCGCTTCGACGGCGCGCCGCAGCCCAGCGGCGAGCAGCGCGCGCCCCTGAGCCTGCGCAAGACCGACGAAGCGGCCCAGCCCGCCACCACCCCACCCCTGCAGCCGTGATGGCCCACCCTCCGGACGCCGCCGGCCCGGCGGCGCAGGCCGGCGCCGACGTGACGCACCCGCGCGCCATCCGCAGCTTCGTCACGCGCGCCGGCCGCACCACCCGCGGCCAGGCCCGCGCGCTGGCCGAGCTGGGGCCGCGCTTTGTCCTGCCCTACGACCAGAATGTTCCTGATTTGATAGCTTCCTGCGCAAGCCAGACAAGCGCCGGAGGCCAAAAATATCAGAAAGCGGTGCTGGAGATCGGTTTTGGCATGGGCCATGCCACGGCGCACATCGCGGCGCTCATGCCGGACACCCTGTTCATCGGCTGCGAAGTGCATGAAGCGGGCGTCGGCGCGCTGCTCAAGCTGATCGGTGAGCAGGGTCTGGACAACATCCGCATCGTGCCGCACGACGCCGTGCAGGTGCTGCGCCACATGATCGCGCCCGGCACGCTGGACGGCATCCACATCTTCTTTCCCGACCCCTGGCACAAGACGCGCCACCACAAGCGCCGCCTGATCCAGCCGCCCTTCGTGCGCGAGCTGGCCGAGCGCCTGCGGCCGGGCGGCCAGCTGCATCTGGCCACCGACTGGCAGCCCTACGCCGAGCAGATGCTGGCCGTGCTGAGCGCCGAGCCGCTGCTGGTCAACACCGCCGACGGCTATGCACCGCGCCCGGACTATCGGCCGCAGACCAAGTTCGAGCGCCGCGGCCTGCGGCTGGGCCACGGCGTGTGGGACCTGGTGTTCCGGCGCCGGCTGGCCGAGATGGCGTGAACACCCGCACATGGCCCGCGCCGCCCTGCCCCCGCTGCCGCCGCGCGACGGCGTCGGCCCCAGCTGCGTGGTGGTGCCCGGCGCCGGCTGGCCCACGGTGCTGGACTTCCTGGCCGAACGCCTGCCGGCGCTGACGCGCCAGGCCTGGCAGCAGCGCCTGCAAGGCGGTCAGGTGCTGGACGCGCAGGGTCGCCCGGTGGCCGCCGAGCTGGCCTGCCGCAGCGGCCTGCGTCTGTACTACTACCGCGGCTGGGCCGACGAGCCTGCGCTGGAGGGCGCGCCCGAGCAAATCGTGTTTCAGGACGACTGGCTGGTGGTGGCCGACAAACCGCACTTCATGCCGGTCACGCCGGCCGGCCGCTTCGTGCAGCGCAGCCTGCTGGTGCGCCTGAAGCGCCGGCTGGGCCTGCCCGGCCTCAGCCCCATCCACCGCATCGACCGCGAAACCGCCGGGCTGGTGGTGTTGGCCGTGCAGCCGCACACCCGCGCCGCCTACCAGGGGCTGTTCCGCGACCGCGCGGTGCACAAGCTGTACGAGGCGGTGGCGCCCGACCGGGCCGAGCTGGCGCAGCCCCGCACCCACCGCAGCCGGCTGGAGCCCGATCCGCAGCGCTTCTTCATCTCGCGCGAGCAACCCGGCGCGCCCAACAGCGAAACCCATGTGGCGCGCGCCGCCGTGCTGGGCAAACACGCGCTCTACCACCTGCGCCCGGTGAGCGGCCAGCGCCACCAGCTGCGGCTGCACCTGTGCGCCCTGGGCGCGCCGATCCTGGGCGATGCCTTCTATCCGCACGTGCTGCGCGGTCCCGACGCGCCGGACGACCGGACGCGCCCGCTGCAACTGCTGGCGCGCGAGCTGGCGTTCGACGACCCGTACACCGGCCAGCGGCGCCAGTTCACTTCCGGTCTGGAGCTGGCGGCGGCGGCGCAGCGCTGGCCGCTCACGTCATAGGCCGGCGCAGCACAAGTCCCTGACGCGCGTCGCAGCCCAGCCAGAGGCTGGGCCCGACCGCGTTGTCCCAAGGCGCGCAGGCAACTCTGGCGCCGCGGCCTTCACCCTTGCCTGGCATGCCGCTCACGGCGCGGGTGGGCGCGTCCAACGGCCGTTTCCTGGTGGAATACCGTTCGGAAGGCACCCAACGCAACCACAATGCGGGCTGTGACGCGCATCTGCAACGATGAGCGGGGGTGTCTTGGCGTGCAAGGCGGGCGCAGGGGAGAACTCACAGCCTCTCACACTTCGGCCAGCGGGGCGACGTCGGTCACCGGCGCCAGCGGCACGTAGGCGCTTTCCTGGCGCGCCTGGCGGCGCTCGCTCAGGCGCTGGCGCACCTGTTCGCGCCTGTCGGCCACCTGTTCGGCCAGCGTGACGGCATCGACACCCACGTTGGCGGCCGCCACGATGGCCGCAATGCGCGACGAACTGCTGCGCACCGGGTCACGCTGGGTCTGGCTCAGTTCGTCGCGATCGCGCAACAGCAGGTGGAAGGGGCGGCCCTTGAGCTCGCCAAACTCCATCAGCTTGCGACGAAAGTACGCCTGGATTTCGCTTCGCGCCTCGTGCGGAATGCGTTGCGGCGTCTCGATCATCAGCAGCACACCCACGTGGCCATGCGCATCGCGCGTGGCGACGCAGCGTGCGCGCCCCACCAGGCCGACATGGCGCATCAAAAACCGACTGGCGCCCCGCAGACGCCTGAGGTCAAGCGACGGCGCGCGCAGGCGGCGCCGAAGACGTTGGATAAACTGCATCGAAACCCCGTACCCAGAGCACCCTTGCGGGCAAACCGGCTCCGCAGACACCCTGCGCAAACCGCCCCCCCCGAATTGGGGGGCTGGCGCAGTTATACGATAACTTTTGTTTGTATGTCACAAAGACCTGTGCAAGCGCTGGCCTTGCCCGACGATCTGGTCGTGCTGCAGCGTGACTGGCTGTCGTCCAACAACCTGCTTTGCCTGGGCGAGCAGGCCGCCATCGTCGACACCGGGCACGTCAAGCACGCGGCGCAGACCGTGCGGCGGGTGCGCGCGGTGCTGGGCACGCAGCCGCTGGCAACCATCGCCCACACCCACCTCCACAGCGACCACTGCGGTGGCACCGGGGCGCTGCAGGCGGCCTGGCCGACCGCCACCACCTGGGTGCCCGAGCCCTCGCTCGACGCGGTCCAGCGCTGGGACGAAGACGCCCTGAGCTTCGACGGCACCGGCCAGCGCTGCGCCCGCTTCGGCGCCGATCGGGCGCTGGTGCCGGGCCAGCCGGTGCGCCTGGGCGCCCACGACTGGCAGGTGCACGCCGCGCCGGGGCACGACAGCCTGGCGGTGCTGCTGTTCGAGCCGCGCCACGGCATCCTGGTGTCGGGTGACGCGCTGTGGGAACACGGCGTGGGCGTGATCTTTCCGCACATCGACGGTTCGGCCGGTTTCGAGCCCTTCAACGAGACGCTGGACGTGATCGAGCGGCTGGCCCCCGAGATCGTCATCCCCGGCCACGGCGCCCCGTTCGGCCGCGCGGGTGGCGCCATCGACGCGGCACTGGGCCGCGCGCGCGAGCGCATCGCCACGTTCCAGGCACAGCCGGCGCAGCACGCCCTGTACGCCGCCAAGGTGCTGATCAAGTACCAGATGCTGGACGTCGACGCCATGACGCACGCCGACTTCGAGCGCTGGCTGAACGCCGCGCCCTCGCTGCACCTGCTGCACCGCCAGCACCGGCCCGACCTGGACTGGCCCAGCTGGCTGGCGCATGTGCTGGCGCCCATGTTCGGCAAGGGCGTGCTGCAGCGCGACGCCACCCACGTACGGGACGGCAACTGAGCCTGCAATCGACGGCTGAATGCGCCTACCGAACAAATCCAGGCCATTGAACCTAGAAACGGCAGTTGACCGCTTGCCAACCTCGGGCAGACCGCATCGATGCGGGGTCTGGCGGCTGCGATGGCCTGCACCTCCTGGGTGAGCGCGCTGCGCACCCACCCGCACCGCGCTCGCCGCGCCATGCGGCGTTGCTCCTTCTTGCGGGCACGAGCCCGCGGCGTCGTAGCGTCTTGCCTGGCACGCCGATCACGGCACCGGCGGGCGCGTCCAACTGCCGCTTTTGGATTGAATCTGGGAACGGGCAGTTGACGGCTCGTGTACTTCGTGACGACCGCTTCTTCACCGGGCTTCGCACACCTTCACCTGATGGTAGAGCATGCAACACGTCGATCGTGGACGCGAGTCGCTGCGATCGCGCGCGCCTTCGCCGGGCGCTGGCTCAGGGTTCGCCCAGCAAGGTGCCGATGGCCGCGCCCAGCACCAGGTCCGGCACATGGCCAAAGCTGTGCTGGCGCAAGCGTCCCTGACGGTCGATCAGCAGCAGCGTGGGCGTGCCTTGCATGCCGTAGGCACGCATGGTGAGCGGCAGATCGTGGAGGTCGTCCGCGCGATCCACGCCAATCGGAAAACGCAGGCGGTTTTCGTGGATGTAGGCCGCCAGCGACACCGGCCGCATGGCCTCGTGGTGTTCGAACACCGTGTGCAGACCCAGCACCACCAGGCCCTGACGGCCCAACGCTTCATGCACCTGCTGCGCCTGCGGCGTCGCCAGGCGCACGCAGGCCGGGCACAGCATCTGGAACGCATGCAGCATCACCACCTGACCGCGCAGCGCGGCCAGCGTCGGCGCGGTGTCGGTGTTGAACCACTGGCTCACGTTCAACTCGGGCGCCGGACGGGCGGCAGCGGCGTTGGGCGGTGGCATGGCAGAGCTTCCAGGGTGGTGGGCAGGCCATTATGGGCAGGTAGTGCAGTGCTTCGCGCTGCCAGGCACTTTTAGCGAGTCGCCAAGGGGCCAGCTGCGCGGCGCGTGGCCGCAGGCATGGTGGAGCCATGTCAAGGCCACGCGCCGCGCAGATGGCCCCCGGGCGGCTCGCCCTGCGGGAAGCCGGAAAAAGGCTTGCGGCGGCGTTGCGCCGCTTGCCAAGGCCGCCGCATGGGCTGCGAGCCGCGCCTTGCCGCAAGCCTTTTTCTGGCTTCTATAAGTGCCTGACAGCGCGAAACACTGCACCAGGCACGCCCCGCCGACGCGCGCCGCAGGGTATCCACGCTGGCCACGATGGCACACGCGCTGCGGCTACCATGGCCCTTGCCAGCGCTCTCCAACCACCGACGCGCGTTCCAAAATGACTGGTGACGACTTCCATGACCGATGGGCCGTGGGCTTGACCGTGGCATGTCTGCGCATCGTTGTGCTGGTCAGCACACTCGCCCTCGGCGCCCCGAGCCAGGCTCAGTCGCCGCCGTCCACCCAGGCGAGCGACCCGCGCGCCATGGGCTGGATGCAGGGCTTTCCGCCGCCGGCCGACAAGACCATCCGTTTCACCGACCCGGACTATTTCAGCTTCCCCAAGCTGCGCTGGACGGTGTGCCACTTTCGCGAGCTGATGCCCACCGCCGGTGTCGACCGCGGCCCCGGTGCCGCCAGCGCGCTGCCGCAGGCGCCGGAGCCGGGTATCGACGCACTGCGCTTCACCCCGCTGGGCGGCCAGGCGTCGATGAGCTGGGGCGAAGCCTTTGACGCCAACCACACCGACGGCCTGCTGGTGCTGCACCACGGCCGCGTCGTCTACGAGCGCTACGCCGGCTGTCTGGGCCCGCACACGCTGCACGGCGCCATGTCGCTCACCAAGTCGATCACCGGCCTGCTGGGCGAAGTGTTGGTGGCCGAAGGCGCGCTAGACGAAAACGCCCGCGTCGGCACCCTGATCCCGCAGCTGCAGGACAGCGCCTTCGGCGACGCCAGCGTGCGCCAGGTGCTGGACATGACGACGACGCTGCAGTTTTCCGAGGACTACGCCGACCCGAACGCCGAAGTCTGGCAGCATGCCCAGGCCGGCAGCACGCTGCCGCCGCCGGCGGGCTACACCGGCCCGCGCAGCTACTACGAATCACTGCAACAGATCCGCAAAGGCGGCGAGCACGGCCAGGTTTTTGGCTACAAGACCCCGAATGCCGACGCCCTGGGCTGGCTGCTGGCGCGCACCACCGGCAAGCCACTGAACGAACTGCTGGCCGAGCGCATCTGGCGCCGCATCGGCGCCGAACGCGAAGCCTTCTACACCGTCGACGCCATCGGCACGCCATTTGCCGGCGGTGGCTTCAACGTCACGCTGCGCGATCTGGCGCGCCTGGGTCAGCTGATCCTGCAGCAGGGCGAATGGCAGGGCGTGCAGCTGCTGCCGTCGGCGGCGATCGAGCGCATCCAGCGCGGCGGCGAACGCGCGCCGTTCGCCCGCGCCGGCTACGCGCAGCTGCCGGGCTGGAGCTACCGCGCCATGTGGTGGCACAGCGGCGACGCGCACGGCGCCTTCAGCGCGCGCGGCGTGCACGGTCAGACGCTGTGGATCGATCCGGTGGCCGACGTGGTGATCGCGCGTCTGGCCTCGCACCCGGTGGCCGCCAACGCCGCCAACGACCCGACCTCGCTGCCGGCCTGGCGCGCCGTGACCAAGCACCTGATGGCGCAGGACCAGACCCCCCTGCTGGGCGGCCAATGGGTGATCGAGGACGTCGCCGGCGCCGGCGTGATCGACCGCACGCGCGCCTTCCTGCGCTTTCTGGCCGACGGGCGCCTGGTCGGCCATGCCACCTGCAACGGTCTGCGCGGCCACCACACCAGCGGCGCCCGGGGAAGGTTGCGGCTGCGCCTGACGGGCATCACCCGCAAGCGCTGCGCGCCGGCGCTGATGCACCAGGAGGAGCGGCTGCTGGCGCTGCTGCCGCGCGTCACCCGCTACCGCATCGACGACAGCGGCGCCCTGTGGCTGTACACGGCCGCCGGCAAGACGCTTACCGCGCGGCGCTGAACCGGCCGCGATCAGCGCGGCGCATCACCCGCCGACACCTGCGCCAGCCACTGCCGCGGCGACATCCCCACCCTGGCGCCAAAGGCGCGCGACAGCGCCGACGGGTGGGCGTAGCCCAGCTCTTCGGCCATGGCCTTGACCGGCTGACCGGCGCGCAGCCGGGTCTGCGCCAGTGCCACGCGCCAGTCGCTCAGGTAGTCGGCCGGGGTCTGACCGACCACGTCGCGAAACGTGACGGCAAACGCCGTGCGCGACATGCCGGCGCACGCGGCCAGGCACGCCAGCGTCCAGCCCTCGCCCGGCGCATCGTGCATGGCGATCAGGGCGCGCGCCAGACCCGGGTGCGCCATGCCGGTGACAAAGCCGGGGCGCACGCCGGCCTCCTGCGGGTGGTCGAGCAGCCAGCGCAGCAACTGGATCACCACCACCTCGAAGATCCGGTCCACCAGCAGCCGGTGGCCGCAGCGTGGGCGATCGGTTTCGGCAAACAACAGCTCCAGCGCCAGCCCCAGGCCTTCCACGCGCGCCAGCGGCAGCGCGATCAGCGGCGGCAGTGCGCGCGCCAGCGGGTGCTCGGCCCCGCCTTCGAAGTCCAGCCGGGCACAGGTGAAGTCCGCGCCCTCATCCGGCGGGTTGTGAAAGTGGTGCGTGAACGGGCGCGGGTACAGCAGCAGCGTGGGCTGCTCGAAGTGCAGCGCCTGCGGCACCTCGCGCGCGCCAGGATGGCTGACCGCCAGCTGGCCGCGGCGCAGCACGTGCAGGTAGCCATGCCCTTCGCCCGCATCGAAGTGGTGCAGACCACACAGCGCGCCGGCGTGGTGCAGGCGCGCCCGCAGGCGAAAGCGCTCCAGGATGCCCGACAGGCGGTCGAAGGGTGGGGCCGTTTGCATTGAACCAAGTGCAGCTGACCGCTTGCGATCTTCGTGCCAGCCGCATGGGCGCTGGCGTTCATGGCTTCGATGACGTTCACCCATGACGTGCGCGCACCCAGCTGCCGTTTCCAGTCTGAACGATCAGGTATGTTTTGTGAACGATTGGGTGCTTATCGTACAACACATGCCCCCATACTGAATCCATCCCCTTCGTTCAAAGGAGCCGATCGTGATGCACCGCAAAACCTTTCTGATCGCCGCCGCCTGCCTGGGCAGCTGCGCCGCCGGCGCCCTGGCGGCCGATGCCGGCACTGGCCTGACCAGCCGAGCCAGCCGGGCCGTGCAGGCTCCGTTCGATATCGTCCACACCCGCATCTCGACCCAGGGACAGGTGGCCACGTTCCGCATGACGGTGTCGGGCCGGGCCGGCGCCAGCCGCCCTGCCCGATCCGGCAAGCTGGCCGGCAGCAAGGTGTTTTCCTATGTCTGGCCGACCAGCCTGGACCCGGCCGTGGTCGGCTTCGAGCCCAAGGCCGGCATTCTGGCGTTCGCGGTCACCGCCCACCCCGACTTCGACGACACGCCGCTGTTCGACGAAAACGGCGATGGCCGGCTGGACAACGACGGCAACATCTGGCATTCGCACTGGGTGGTGCTGCAACCCGATGCCGCCTGCGGCAAGGACGCGCTGAAGGTGGTGGACATCCCGGCCGGCAGCAAGCCGCGCCTGCCCAAGACCTGGCCGGGCCTGCCGATCCTGATCGACAGCCCGGGCTGGAGCCCCACGCTGAAGGGCCGCACGCTGGAGGTGCGGGTGCCGTTCGACGACATCGGCGCCGTCGAATCCGGTGCCTTCGACGGCGTGACCGCGGCGCTGCGCGTCAACGCCAGCGTGCACAGCCCGCTGCTGTGCGTGGTGAATGTGTTCAAGGTGGCGTCGGGCGACCTGTCGCTGCCCGGCAAGGTCAACCGGTAAGGCGGCGGCCGGCTGGCGCCTCAGACGCGCTCGGCCACCCAGGCCTGGACTGAAGCGAGCGCCGCGGGCAGCGCCTTGGCGTCGGTGCCGCCGGCCATGGCCATGTCGGGCTTGCCGCCGCCCTTGCCGCCCACCTGCCGGGCCACATGGCTGACCAGCTCGCCCGCCTTCACGCGGCCCACGGCGTCCCGGGTGACGCCGGCGGCCAGCTGCACCTTGTCGCCATCGACGGTGGCCAGCACGATGGCGGCGCTGCCCAGCTTGTCCTTGAGCTTGTCCAGGGTGTCGCGCAGGGTTTTGGCGTCGGCCCCGTCGAGCCGGGCGGCCAGCACCTTCAGGCCCTTGACCTCGACCGCCTGGTTCACCAGTTCATCGCCCTGGCTGGAGGCCAGCTTGCCCTTGAGCTGGGCGATTTCCTTTTCCAGCGCCTTGACCTGGTCGAGCACCTGGCCCAGGCGCGCCTGCACTTCGCCAGCGGGTGCGCGCAAGGTGGCGGCGACGCCGTGCAGGCTGGCTTCCAGGTGCTGCAGGTAGCCCAGCGCGTGCTCGCCCGTGATGGCCTCGATGCGGCGCACGCCGGCGGCCACGCCGCCTTCGCTGACGATCTTGAACAGGCCGATGTCGCCGGTGCGCGCCACGTGCGTGCCGCCGCACAGCTCGCGGCTTGAGCCGATGTCGAGCACGCGCACGGTGTCGCCGTATTTTTCGCCGAACAGCATCATGGCGCCGGTCTGCTGGGCGCTTTCGATGTCCATCAGGCGCGCCTGGGTGGCGGCGTTGGCCAGGATTTCGGCGTTCACGCGGCGCTCGATGTCGGCCATCTGCTCGGGCGTCACCGGCCCATGGTGGGCGAAGTCGAAGCGCGTCTTGTCGGCATCGACCAGGCTGCCCTTCTGCTGCACGTGCGCGCCCAGCACCTCGCGCAGCGCCTTGTGCATCAGGTGGGTGACGCTGTGGTTGCGCATGGTGGCGGCGCGCGTGTCGGGGTCGACATGGGCGATCACCGCATCGCCCAGCTTCAGCCCGCCCTTGCGCGCCGTGCCGTGGTGGCCGAACACGTCGGCCTTGATCTTCTGCGTGTCCTGCACCACGAACGCCGGCTCGCCATGGTGCTCGATCCACAGTGTGCCCTGGTCGCCCACCTGGCCGCCGCTTTCGGCATAGAACGGCGTGCGGTCGAGCACCACGATGCCGTGCTGCCCCTCGCGCAGGGCCGGGGTGGCGCTGCCTTCGTGGTAGAGCGCCAGCACCCTGGCTTCGCCGCGCAGGTGTTCGTAGCCGATGAAGGCGTTGCCGGGGCCGTCGTAGTCGACCGCCTTGTCCATGCGGAACTTGCCGGCCGCGCGGCCGGCGGCCTTTTGCGCCGCCATGGCCTCGTCGAAACCGGCCACGTCGACCAGCACGCCGCGCTCGCGGCACACGTCCTGCGTCAGGTCGAGCGGGAAGCCGTAGGTGTCGTGCAGCTTGAAGGCGATGTGCCCGGGCAGCTCCTTGCGGCCGGCGATCAGCGCATCGTCCAGGATGTCCATGCCGTTGGCCAGGGTCTCGAAGAAGCGCTCCTCCTCGGTCTTGAGCACCTGCTGCACGCGCTGGGCCTCGGCCTGCAGGCGCGGGTAGGCCGCGCCCATCAGCTCGACCAGCAGCGGCACCAGCTTGTGGAAGAACGGCGCCTTGCAGCCGAGCTTGTAGCCGTGACGGATGGCGCGGCGGATGATGCGCCGCTGCACGTAGCCGCGCCCTTCGTTGCTGGGGATCACGCCGTCGCTGACCAGGAAGGCGGTGGCGCGGATGTGGTCGGCAATCACCTTCAGCGAGGGGTTGGCCAGGTCGGTGCAACCCGTCACGCGCGCGGCCTCGGCGATCAGGCGTGCGAACAGGTCGATCTCGTAATTGCTGTGCACGTGCTGCAGGATGGCGGCCAGGCGCTCCAGGCCCATGCCGGTGTCCACGCAGGGCGCGGGCAGCCTGACCACGCTGCCGTCTTCCTTCATGTCGAACTGCATGAACACGTGGTTCCAGATCTCGATGAAGCGGTCGCCGTCCTCGTCCGGGCTGCCGGGCGGGCCACCGGGGATGTGCGGGCCGTGGTCGTAGAAGATTTCGCTGCACGGGCCGCAGGGGCCGGTGTCGGCCATCATCCAGAAGTTGTCGCTCTTGTACTTGCCGCCCTTGTTGTCGCCGATGCGGATCACGCGCTCGGGCGGCAGGCCGATCACTTTCGTCCAGATGTCGTAGGCCTCGTCGTCCTCGTGGTAGACGGTGGCCAGCAGGCGCTCGGGCGGCAGTTTGTAGACCTGCGTCAGAAGCTCCCATCCCCACTGGATGGACTCCTTCTTGAAGTAGTCGCCGAACGACCAGTTGCCCAGCATCTCGAAGAAGGTGTGGTGGCGCGCGGTGTAGCCCACGTTTTCCAGGTCGTTGTGCTTGCCGCCGGCGCGCAGGCAGGCCTGCACGCTGGCCGCGCGCACGTAGGGGCGCTTGTCGGTGCCCAGGAACACGTCCTTGAACTGCACCATGCCCGAGTTGGTGAACATCAGCGTCGGGTCGTTGCCGGGCACCAGCGGGCTGGAGGCGACCACGGTGTGGCCCTTGCTCTCGAAGAAGTCGAGAAAGCTCTTGCGGATGTCCGCAACGGTCATGGGGGTGGTTGGCGTTTTCATGGGTTTTGGGGCCACAGCGCTTGTGCAGCAAGCGCAATCAGCTCAGTAATTGATAGCGAAGCCCGGAAAAACGGGCGAAGTCCTTGTCGAAAGTCAGCACCTCGGCCTGGTGTTCTATGGCGATGGCGGCGATGTGGGCGTCGGTCGTCAGATTGCCGGCGGTGCCCGCAGACAGCAGCAGCCGTGCGAGGATGCCCGCGTGCATCGGACCCGGCCCCAACACGCGCACGCGGGGGTGCGCCAGCCATTCATCGACGATGCCCAACGCATCGGCCACCGCCAGCGGCGCCGGCAAGATGCCCCGCTTGGTGGACAGTCGCACAAAGCCGATCAGCACCACCCAAACCAGGGCGATCCCGCGCGGGTCGTCCAGCACTTCTTCCAGCGTGTGCCTGGCTTTTGCGTGTTGCGGGCTGTCCGCGTGAACGGCGTTGAGCAGCAAGTTGGTATCAGGAAGCCGCATGGCGCTTCTGGTAATCCTCTTCGATGCGGCGCATCTTCTCGATCAGTTCCTCGTCCTCCAGCTCAGCCGCGATCTGGTTGGCCTTGGTCAGGTCCACCAGCGGCACACCAGTATGAAAAGTGCGCTGCACGAACGGCGCAACCTCCGGCGTCAGCACCTCGTCCCTGGCATGCAGCGGCACGATCTTGGCCACCGGCTTGTTGTGGCGGGTGATGATCACCTCCTCGCCTCGCTCGGCGCGGGCGACGTACTCGCTGAGGTGGGTCTTGGCCTCGAACAGGCCCACGGCGGTGGCGGACATGGTGGACTCCCTGACATTCAAACTGGTTGAATCAACCAGATTTTAGCCCCATTGCCCGCGCCGAGACTCAGCCCGCGCAGGCGCACCCGCCTCGGGCGTTCCATGGGCCGCGCAGCGCGCTGCACACCCTGCCTCGGCCCGCGCCCGATCCATCAAAAACCATAGCTGCCCGCGCTTGCCCCATGTGCGCTGCAAGCCGATGCCTTTGTCGGCAGCCGATCCTCTGGCAGGGCAGATCATGGGCCGATGCGGGCGGTGCCGCCCGTCAGTCCTGCGACCTTTCGGCGGCGGCAAACAGGCCCAGCCGGTGGTAGCGCGGCGGCCGCGCCAGCAGGTCGGACCAGATCAGCTCGACCGCCTGCACGCGCCAGACGATGGGCGCCGCCAGCGCCGCCAGCGTCACGCGCTCGGCCTGGCGCAGCGCCGTCAGGTGCGGTTTGTACGCGCGCGGCTCGCGTGGCAGGCCGGCCTGCGCCGCCAGTTCGGCGGTGCGTTCATGCAGCGCCGTCAGGGCCGGGTGGGGCGCCACGCGCAGCACCGCCAGGGTGCCATGCGGGGCGTGCCACAGTTCGGCGCGCACCAGGGCGATGTCGAACGGCTCGAAGCGCAGCGTGGCCAGGGCCGCCTGCCAGGCCTGCGCCTGCGGTGGTGCCACCCGGTCGTGAAACTGCAGCGTCAGGTGCATGCGCTCGGGCACCGGCCGCAGGCGGCGCGGCAGGCCAGCCCAGCGCCGGCGCTCGGCGTCGATGGCCGCACAGGCCGCAGGCGGCGGAAACAGCGCCGTGAACAGGCGCTGCGGCGCAGCGGGCGAGGCAGGTTCGGTGGTCACACCGGCATTGTGACGCGCCGACGCCCAGTTCAACCCAGTCCACTGAAACACTGAAATCGGATCGGCGCTGTCCGCCCGATACGGGCACGCTGCGGCTTTGCAAAGGCATCATGGGCGAGAAGACGCGGTTTCATGTTCCAGATGGCGCGCAACGCCACACCAGGTTCAATGAAAGTCCCGGCTCGTGGTCAGCCCGGCCAGCCGGCCCAGCAGCGGCGTGAGGTCGCGCAGGCGGCGCGCCACCAGGTGGCGCACCGCGCCGCCGCTGCCGCCGCCCCACTGCCACTGGCCTTCGACCGCCAGCAGGCGCGCGCGCAGCAGGGCGTTGCGCTGGCCCTCGTCTTCGCGCAGGCCGGGCCAGACGATGACGTTGACCGGCCCGGTTTCATCTTCCAGGGTGACGAAGATGGTGCCCTTGGCGGTGGCCGGCCGCTGGCGCCCGACCACCAGGCCGCAGGCGCGCACGCTGCGGCCATGGGGCGTGCGCGCCAGCTGCTCGGCCGTCAGCAGGCGCCAGCGCGAAAGGCGCGCGCGCAGCAGCGCCAGCGGGTGGCGGCGCAGCGTCAGGCCCAGGGCCGCGTAGTCGTGCACGATGGCCTCGCCCTCGGGTGCCGGCGGCAACGCCAGCGGCGCCTCGTCGATCGGCGCTTCGTGCAGCAGCGCCGGGGCGGCGCGCCAGGCGGCGCCCTGCCAGACCTGCTGGCGCCGGTGGCCGGCGAGGCTCGCCAGGGCGTCGGCGGCGGCGAGCCGGTTCAGATCGCCGGCATCCAGGCGCGCCCGGCGCGCTAGGTCATCGACGCTGGCAAAAGCTTGTCCAGCCCGCGCCTCAACGATGCGCCGCGCGGCGGCCTCGGCCAGGCCCGCCACCTGCCGCAGGCCCAGGCGCACGGCCGGGCGCGGCGGGCCGGAATCATCAATTTTGATAGCTGCCTGCGCTTGCTGGATAAGCGCTGGAGGCATATTTTGTTCTTCAATGGTCGATCTGCTCGCCTGCCCCTCCAGCGTGCAGTCCCAGTGGCTGGCCGACACGTCGGCCGGCAGCACCACGACGCCGTGGCGGCGCGCGTCCTGCACCAGCTGCGCCGGGGCGTAGAAGCCCATGGGTTGCGAGTTGAGCAGCGCCGCCAGCCAGGCCTCGGGCTGGTGGCATTTGAGCCAGGCGCTCTCATACGCGATCAGGGCAAAGCTGTAGGCATGGCTTTCGGGAAAGCCGTATTCGCCAAAGCCCTTGATCTGCTCGAAGATGCGGTGCGCGAAATCCTGGCTGTAGCCGCGCGCCAGCATGCCGTCGGTGAGCGCGCGCTCGAACGGCTCGAGCCCGCCCTTGCGCTTCCAGGCCGCCATGGCGCGGCGCAGGCGGTCGGCCTGCTCGGCGGAGAAGCCGGCGGCGAGCATCGACAGCTCCATCACCTGCTCCTGGAAGATCGGCACGCCCAGCGTGCGCGCCAGCGCCCGCGCCAGGCGCGGCGGCTGGCCCGGCGCGTCCAGGCGCGAGCGCTCGTACTCGACCGGCAGGCCGCGGCGGGCGCGCTCGCGCGCCTTCAGGTAGGGGTGCACCATGCCGCCGGTGATCGGCCCCGGGCGCACGATCGCCACCTGCACCACCAGGTCGTAGAAGGTGGTGGGCGCCAGGCGCGGCAGCATGCTCATCTGCGCCCGGCTTTCGATCTGGAACACGCCGACGGTGTCGGCGCGCCGGATCATGGCGTAGGTGGCGGCGTTCTCGGGCACGAGGTGCGCGCGCGTCAGCGGCGCGCCCTGCCAGCGGCTGGCCAGATCGAGGCAGCGGCGGATCGCCGTCAGCATGCCCAGCGCCAGCACGTCGACCTTGAGCATGCCCAGCGCCTCCAGGTCGTCCTTGTCCCACTGGATGACGCTGCGCCCGGCCATGCGGGCGGGCTCGACCGGCACCAGTTGCGTCAGCGGTGTTTCGGTCAGCACGAAGCCGCCCACGTGCTGGCTGAGATGCCGCGGCGCGCCCTTGAGCTGCACCGCCAGTTCCAGCCACAGGCTGATCCGCTCGGGCGCCGGTTGCAGCCCCAGGCCGGCGGCCAGGCCGTCCACGCGCGTGGCCACGCCCTGGGCGTCGAAGCCGTGGTGGTCGCTGGCGACGGCGTCGATCAGGCGCTGGTCCACCCCCAGCGCCGCGCCGACGTCCCGCAGCGCGCTGCGCGTGCGCCAGGTGATGACGGCGGCGGCCAGCGCGGCGCGCGCGCGGCCGTAGCGGGCGTAGATGTACTGGATGATCTCCTCGCGCCGCTCGTGCTCGAAATCGACGTCGATGTCGGGCGGTTCGTGGCGGCGCGCCCGGCTGATGAAGCGCTCGAGCAGCGGGTGCGAGAAGCGCGGGTCGGCCTCGGTGATGCCCAGGCACCAGCAGACCACCGAGTTGGCGGCCGAGCCGCGCCCCTGGCACAGGATGCCCCTGGCCCGCGCCTCGCGCACGATGTCGTGCACGGTGAGGAAGAACATCTCGTAGCGGCACTCGGCGATCAGCGCCAGCTCCTTGGCGACGTAGCGCCAGATCTGCCGCGGCACGCCGCGAGGCAGGCGCCGGCGCGCGCCCTCGATGGTGTGGCGGCGCAGCGTTTCGGTCGGCGTCAGGCCGGGCAGCACGCTCTCCTGCGGGTAGTTGTAGCGCAGCTGCTCGAGCCGCAGGCGGCAGCGCCCGGCCAGCGCCAGCGTGGCGGCCAGGGTGTCCGGCGGGTAGATGCGCGCCAGCCGCGCGCGCGGGCGCAGGTGGCGCTCGGCGTTGGGCTGCAGCGCCAGGCCGCAGTCGTGCAGCGGCCGCCCCAGGCCGATGGCGCACAGCACGTCGTGCAGGCGCTTGCGCGCGCGCACGTGCATCTGCACGTCGCCGGCGGCCACCAGCGGGCAGCCCAGACGATCGGCCAGCGCGCGCAGCTGCGCCAGCCACAGCGCGTCGTCGGCGCCGGCGTGCAGCTCCAGCAGCAGGGCGACGCCTGTCGCCGGCCCCTCACCCCCACCCTCTCCCCAGAGGGGCGAGGGAGCCATCCCGGCCGCGCGCGCCGGCGCCCACAGCCGTTCACAACCCGGCAGCGCCGCCAGCGCCTCGGCCAGCAGCGGCAGCGCGTACTGCCCCTTGGGCGCCGCGCCGCGGCAGCGCGTGATGAAGCCGCACAGCGCGCCCCAGCCCGCCAGGTCGCGCGCCAGCGCCACCAGCGTGCCCTGGCCGGCAAAGCGGAACTCGGCGCCGTAGATCAGCCGCAGCGGCTCGGTCGCGCCCTGCGCCGCGCGCGCGGCGTGCAGCGGGGCGAATTCGGGGTCGGCGTCGGCCGCGGCGAGCGAGCGCTCCAGCTCGCCCAGCGCCTGCCAGGCCCGCACCGCGCCCGCCACCGAGCATTCGTCGGTGATCGCCAGCGCCGTGTAGCCCAGCGCCCAGGCGCGGCGCACCAGCTCTTCGGGGCTGCTGGCGCCGCGCTGGAAGCTGAAGTGGCTCAGACAGTGCAGCTCGGCGTAGGGCGGCCGGTACGCCGGCGCCGGCTGCGCCACCGACCGGCGCGGCAGGCGCCGCACCCGCGCCGCCGCTTCGGCCTGCGCCTCGGGCTGCTTGCGGCTGGGCTCAGGCATAACGGCCGTGCAGAAACCAGCGCGTCTGACCCGCCTGCGAACCGGCGCGGGTCGGGCGCTCGCGAAACACCCACAGCAGCTCGGACGCCGGGTTGCGCGCCACGTAGTAATCACGAGAGACAGGGCCCCCACGCTCCGCAGCTGCGCTTGCTGCGCTGCCCCCCAAGGGGGCCGCCGCCCGCCTTGGGAGCGGCCCGGCGGCGGACTGAGGGCCCCCACGCTCCGCAGCTGCGCTTTCCCCCACATGGGCTGATCCGCCTTGGGGCGGCCCGGCGATGGGTTGCGACGCCTGATCGCGTTCCGGTGCCTGAGCGGACCGGTCGCCGCCATCGGGCCACCAGCCGGCTTCGATGCGGTGCGGCCCGGCCAGCAGGTGCAGCGGGCCGTGGTGGAACGGCCGGCCGTCCTGCTCGGCCAGCGGCAGCGGCTCGGGCAGCAGCCAGGTGGGCGCCAGCGCGTCGGCCCAGCCGGGCACGGCCACGGCTGACGCCTGCTGCGCCGGTCGCCAGCGCTGGCGCTGCTCGGGCCGATGGTCGGCCAACGGCTCGGCCATCAGCACCTGCTGTGGTCCCAGACGGGCGCTGGCGCGCTCGATGAACACGTGCAGCGGATCGCCGGCGCGCCGCTCCTCGGGCAGCAGGCTGTGGTTGCCGGCCTGCCAGGGCGCGGTCTCCAGCGCCTGCAGGCGCAGCCGCACGGCCGGCGCCCACAAGGACACGCGCGCCAGCCGCTCGGCCAGCAGGCGGCGCAGGTGCTCCATGGCCTGCGCCGGCTGGGCGGTGCGCACCCGCAGCGACTGCACGGGCGGCAGCGGCCGGCCGTCGAGGCGCTTGCCGTCCAGCGTCCATGCCAGCTCCAGCGCCAGCACCCCGAGCTGGCGCGCGCGCAGCCAGTGCTGCAGCGCCGTGAGCAGGCGCGCGGCGGCCCACAGCAGCGCGGGGGCGTTGTCGACCCGGGTGTGCAAATCGAGCGCCTGGTCGAAGCGCTCGGGCGCCGTCAGCCAGGGGTAGCTTTCGGGCGCCAGAGCGAAGGCCACGTCCAGCGCGGCACGCAGCTCGGGCCCGCAGCGGCGCACCAGCCCGGCGCGCGGCAGCGCGTGCGCCTGGCCCCAGGTGCGGCAGCCCAGGCGCACCAGCAGCGGCAGGTGCGGGCGGGCGGCGCTCAGCACGTCCAGCGGCAGCGCCTCGGGCAGCGCCGCCGGCGGCGGCAGCGCCTGCCCGGTGGCGCGCAGGCGCAGCATCGCCAATGCTATTAAACCAATAGCTGCTGGCGCTTGCCAGATAAGCGGTGGAGCCGGATTTTGTGCCTCGATACGGTGCATCAGCGCGGGCAACCCGCCCCACAGCCGCAGGGTGCCGGAGACTTCCAGCAGCAGCGCTTCATCGACCCGCGCCACGCGCGGGGTGAATTGCAGCGCCCACCACCCCAGCGCCTCGGCGGGCGTGCCGGGCTGCCCCTGTCCGGGCGCGGCCGGGGCGGCCTCCGCGGCGGGACAGAGGGCCGGCGGCGCCTCAGGCGGCCACTGCAACGCGATCCACGGCATGGTCCACCTCGCGTGCGGCATCGGCTCGATCGGGGCGCGGCGCGAACGGCAGCACCCGGGCGGCGGCCGCCGCCCGGGCCTGCTCGGCCGCCGCCAGCAGCGCCCGCACCGCCGCGGACTGCGCCGGCAGGTGCAGCGGCGCGACCAGCGGCGGCCCGCGCCGCTTGACGACGTGCACCACCAGGGTGCTGGCCACCACGTCCACGCCCAGCCGCAGGCGCAGTGGCGCGGGCGAGGCGGTGCGCGCCGCCTGCGCCGGTCGCAGCACGAACAGCAGGCCATCGCCGCGCCTGGCCGCCGCCAGTTGCAGCCGCCGCAGATCGCTGGCCCGCGCCTGCGGCAGCCAGGCCAGCACGGCCGCCACGTCGGCGCAGCGCAGCGCCTGCTCGGCCGCCCACAGGCGCGCGACGGGCGACGCGCCCGGCAGCCACAGCAGCCGCGCCGGCGACAGGCCGGCCGCCGCCAGTGCCGGCAGGCCGGGCTGCCAGTCGGCGGCCGGCCGTGGCGACGCCGGCGCCCCCACCAGCACCACCGTGCCCGCGCCCTGCCCGACCCGGTGCGCCGCCAGCGCCGGCAGCAGCAGGGGCCAGACCGGCACGCCGCCGTCGTCGGTCGCCGGCAGCAGCTCGACCAACGCGCCCAGCGGCCAGCCCCCGCCCGGCAGCGCGGCATCCAGCGCGGCGTGGCCCGTGGTGAAGGCCGGCGCTGCGCCAGCGTCCAGGGCGTCGGCGCGCCACACCCCGGCGGGCGTCGGCACCGCAGGCTGCGGCCTGTCTGGCGGCGCCGAAACGGCACGCGCGCCCACCCCGTGAGCGCGCCACGCGCGGGCGGTCAGGGACGAATCAAGGGCCATGGCAGACATCGAAAACTGTTTATTTATACAGTTATTTTGAGCCCTTCCCGGCCGCCCTGGCAAGCGCTTTCGGGCCCGTCGCGGCAGGCCTTGCGGAGCATGGTGGCGGCGCTCCCGGGTTTGCAGCACGGGGGCGATCCGGGCGTGGCGGGCCGGTCTGGCCGGGGGGTGGCGGCGCCAATCCCCTGGCAGGCGGCGGCCGACCCCACCCTCATAGAATCGAGCCTGTGCGCCCGCCCGCTGGCAGGCGCGGCATTTCACACGCGAGACCGAGGCTCCATGAGCGATTCCCCCCGCCCCCAACGTCCGGTGTCCGGCAGCAAGGTCATCACCATCCACGGCACGCGCGCCGTGCTGGACGGCGTCAAGCCCAGCGCCCTGAGCGAAGTGCCCGACGCCGGGCCCAAGCCGCCCTGGCTGCGCGTGCGCCTGCCCACCGGCGCCAAGTACCAGGACGTGATGGAGATCGTGCAATCGCACCGGCTGTCGACCGTGTGCGCCGAATCCAAGTGCCCCAACATCGCCGAATGCTGGGGCCGCGGCACCGCCACCCTGATGCTGATGGGCTCGGTGTGCACGCGCGCCTGCAAGTTCTGCTCGGTCAACACCGGCAACCCCAAGGGCTGGCTGGACCCGCAGGAACCGGCCAACGTGGCCAACGCGGTGGCGCTGATGGATCTGCGCTACGTGGTGCTGACCTCGGTCGACCGCGACGACCTGCCCGACCTGGGTGCCGGCCACTACGCGGCCTGCATCCGCGCCATCCACGACCGCATGCCCGACACCGCGGTGGAGGCGCTGACGCCCGACTTCCAGGGCCGGCACGAACTGGTGGCGCAGGTGCTGGACGCCGGCCTGGCCACCTACGCGCAGAACCTGGAAACCGTCAAGCGCCTGACCCACCCGGTGCGCGACGCACGCGCCGGCTACGAGCTGACGCTGGATGTGCTGAAGTTCGCCAAGCGCCACGCGCCGGGCACCATCACCAAGACCAGCCTGATGGTGGGGCTGGGCGAAACCGACGACGAAATCGAGCAGGCGCTGGACGACATGCGCGAAGCCGGCGTCGACGTGGTCACCCTGGGCCAGTACATGCGGCCGACCCGCAACCACCTGCCGGTGCAGCGCTTCGTCACGCCCGAGCAGTTCCAGCGCTACCGCGACATGGCCCTGGCCAAGGGCTTTCTGGAAGCGGTCAGCGGCCCGCTGGTGCGCTCCAGCTACCGCGCCGAGCGCGTGCTGGACCAGGACAACGTCGGCCTGGGCCCGCAGGCGGTGCTGGACGCCATCCGCGAATCGGCGGCGGCCGCCGCCACACCGTCGCTGCGCTGCTGACGGCGCCGCGGCCACACAGGGCCGCGCCCCACCCCGCCCCCGGCCGGCAGGGACGCCCCAGGCCCCTGCCTACAATCGTTTGCCCTCCCGAGGAGATCCACGCCATGGTGCCTTGCATCGTCGTCTGCCACTTCCAGCTTCCGGTACCCACCGAAGCGCAATTCATCGACATCGCCAGGCGCTCGGCGCCGATGTTCCGCCAGCTGGGCGAACGCGGCCTGATCAGCAAGGACTACGTGCGCGGCGAAGGCGGCGCCGGCGGCGTCTACGTGTGGGAAAGCCGCGCCGCCGCCGAAGCCTGGTTCACCGAAGCCAAACTTGCCGAATACACCCAGATCTTCGGCGCGCGGCCCACGCTGACCTGGTACGACGCGCACCTGACGGTGGACAACAAGGCGGGCCAGGTGCGCATCAATGGCCAGCCCGTGGCCGGCAGCTGAAACGCGGCGCCCCGCCCAGCACCCGCACCCCGAAGCCACCCACCTGCAGCCGATGTCATGACCGCTGAACCGCGCGCACCTTCCTGCGAACAGTACGAAACCTTCATGCGCCACGTGTACGAGCACGGCGTGGCCAAGGCCGACCGCACCGGCACCGGCACGCGCAGCGTGTTCGGCCACCAGATGCGCTTCGACCTCGCGGCGGGCTTTCCGCTGGTCACCACCAAGAAGGTACACCTGAAAAGCATCATTTATGAATTGCTGTGGTTCCTGCGCGGCGACGGCAACGCCCGCTGGCTGCAAGAGCGCGGCGTGACGATCTGGGACGAATGGGCCAACCCCGACACCGGCGACCTGGGCCCGGTCTACGGCGTGCAGTGGCGCAGCTGGCCCACACCCGACGGTGGCCACATCGACCAGATCGCGCAGGTCGTCGACCAGCTCAAGACCAACCCCGACAGCCGCCGCATCATCGTCAGCAGCTGGAACGTGGCCGAGCTGCCCAGGATGGCGCTGATGCCCTGCCACGCCCTGTTCCAGTTCTACGTCGCCGAAGGGCGCCTGTCGTGCCAGCTCTACCAGCGCAGCGCCGACATCTTTCTGGGCGTGCCGTTCAACATCGCCAGCTATGCGCTGCTGACGCACATGCTGGCGCAGCAGTGCGAGCTGCAGGTGGGCGACTTCATCTGGACCGGCGGCGACTGCCACATCTACAGCAACCACTTCGAGCAGGTGCAGTTGCAACTCTCGCGCACGCCGCGGCCCTATCCGCAGCTCGTCATCCAGCGCCGGCCGGCGTCGATCTTCGACTACGAATACGAGGACTTCGAGGTGCTCGGCTACGACCCGCATCCGGCGATCAAGGCGCCGGTGGCGGTGTAGCGCAAAGCCCTCGCCACCGCGTTGCATGAAACGCACAAGGCGGCTACCATGTTGCATGCAACGACTCCGCCGCCCTCCAGCATGACCGCCATCCACGTCAACGAACGGGTGCAAAAGCACCGCGACGCGCTGCGCGCCGCGGGCCTGCGGCCGGTACAGCTGTGGGTGCCCGACACGCGGCGCCCCGGATTTGCCGCCGAGTGCCTTCGCCAGGCGCGCCTGGCAGCCAAGGCGGATCGTGCCGATGCCCAGTTGCAGCGCCTGATGGACGAGGCCCTGACCGACCTGGACGGCTGGGCGCCGTGACGCGCGGCGACTTGGTGACCGTCGCCGTGCAGGGCGACTTCGGCAAACCCCGGCCGGCGCTGGTGATTCAGGCCGATGCTTTCAGTACGCACGGCAGCATCACGCTGCTGCCCGTCAGCAGCCAGATCGTCGCCGCACCGCTTCTGCGCATCACCGTTCAGCCCTCAGCCGAGAACGGCTTGCAGAAGCCGTCACAGGTGATGGTGGACAAGACGCTGACCGTCCGGCGCGACAAGATCGGCCCCGCCTTCGGCCGCATCGATGCCAATACCCTGGTCGAGGTAGAGCGTTGCCTGGCGTTGTTCCTGGGCATTGCAAAATGAGGGCACGCGCACCGGCGCGGCGCATGGGCCACCGCCTCAGGGTTGCGTCCATTTTTTTGATCAAATCGCCCGTCAGCGCTTACCCATCAAGCGCTGACAGCTATCGATTCAGTAGTACTCCATGACCGATCTGCTCTCTCTCTACCGCACCATGGTGCGCATCCGTGCCTTCGAAGACGCCGCCGAAGTGGCCAGCCAGGGCGGCGTGGCCGCCTGGGGCAAGGAGGCCTCCGCCACCCCCGCCCAGGTGCGCGGCCCGCTGCACCTGTCCACCGGGCAGGAGGCGGTGGCCGCCGGCGTGTGCGCGCACCTGAAACCCGCCGATCTGCTGACATCCACCCACCGCGGCCACGGCCACACGCTGGCCAAGGGGGCCGATCCCACCAGGATGATGTGCGAGCTGTTCGGCAAGGCCAGCGGCTACAACGGCGGCAAGGGCGGCTCGATGCACATCGCGGATTTTTCGGTCGGCATGCTGGGCGCCAACGGCGTGGTGGCCGCTGGCCTGCCGATCGCCGTGGGCGCGGCCCAGGGCCTGAAGATTCGCGGGCAGGACGCCATCGCCGTGTGCTTCTTCGGCGACGGCGCCATCAACCGCGGCCCCTTCATGGAAGCGCTCAACTGGGCCGTGGTCTACCAGTTGCCGGTGCTGTTCGTGTGCGAGGACAACCGCATCTCCGCCACCACCGAAAGCGCCGCCATGACCGCCGGCCCCGGCGCCAGCGCGCGCGCCGCGTCGCTGGGCATCGCGGCGGTGCAGGTCGATGGCACCGACGTTCAGGCCGTGAGCGCCGCCGCCGCCAGCCTGATCGCCGACATCCGCGCCGGCCACGGCCCGCGCCTGCTGCACGCGCTGACGGACCGGCACAAGGGCCATGTCTCGGTCGACCCCGCCACTTACCGCAAGCCCGAGGATGTGGCCGCCGCGCTGGCGCGCGACGGCATCGCCCGCACCCGTGCGCGCCTGATCGAGCAAGGTCAGTCCGCGCAGGTCGAGCAGATCGAACGCGCGGCGCAGGCTGAAATCCAGGCCGCCCTGGTCGCCGCCAGCGCCGCCCCGCCGCCCGACCCGAGCGCGGCCTACACCGACATCCAGACCATCGGCGCGGGGGTGTGGGCATGAACGCGCGCGATTCGCAGGCCGCCAGCGTGGCCGATCACGACCAAAACATGAACATCGTGCAACTCACCTATGCGCAGGCCGCCGCCCTGGCGCTGGAACAGACCATGCAGGCCGACCCCACCGTCATCGCCCTGGGCGAAGACCTGGGCCGCGGCGGCGTGTTCGGCCAGTACCGTGACGCGCAGGGCGCGCCGCTGGTCCAGCGCTTCGGCCCCGGCCGCATCATCGACACGCCGATTTCCGAGGCCACCATCGTCGGCGCCGCCGTCGGCATGGCGCTGGCTGGCTGCCGGCCGGTGGTGGAGCTGCGCGTGGTCGACTTTGCCCTGTGCGCCATCGACGAGGTGGTCAACCAGGCCGCCAAGAACCGCTACATGTTCGGCGGCCAGGGCCGCGTGCCGGTGGTGCTGCGCATGCCCATCGGCATCTGGTCGGCCTCGGCCGCGCAGCACAGCCAGTCGCTGGAGGCGTGGTTTGCCCACATCCCCGGCCTGGTCGTGGCAGCCCCTGCTACGCCGGCCGACAACCACGGCCTGCTGCTGGCCGCGCTGCAATCGGGCGACCCGGTGGTCTACATGGAGCACAAGGAGCTGTGGGGCACGCCCGGCGCCGTCACCCCCGGCGCCGTGGTGCCGCTGGGCAAGGCGCGGGTGGCGCGCCCCGGCGGCGACGTCACCATCGTCTCCTGGTCGCGCCAGCTGCAGGCCTGCGAGCAGGCCGCCGAGCAGCTGGCCGCGCAGGGCGTGCAGGCCGAGCTGATCGACCTGCGCACCATCTGGCCCTGGGACAAGGACGCGGTGCTGGCCAGCGCCGCCCGCACCGGCCGCCTGCTGGTGGTGCACGAGGCCGTGCAGGTGGCCGGCTTTGGCGCCGAAATTGCCGCCACCGTGGCCGAGCACACGGGAGCCAAAGTGGCCCGCCTGGGCGCGCCGCGCATCCCCGTGGGCTACGCGCCCACGCTGGAAGCGCAGGCCCGCGTCAGCGCTGAGCAGATCGTGGCCGCCACCCAGCGCCTGCTGCAGCGATGAGCCCCACACCCGCCCCGCGCCCGCGCATCGGCCTGATCTGGGCGCAGGCGCGCGGCGGCGTGATCGGCCGCGGCGGCGTGATGCCCTGGCACCTGCCCGAAGACCTGGCGCACTTCAAGCGCACCACGCTCAGCCACCCGGTCATCATGGGCCGCAAGACCTGGGATTCGCTGCCGGCGCGCTTCCGCCCCCTGCCCGGGCGCAGCAACATCGTCGTCACACGGCAAAAGGATTGGAGCGAAATTGGCGCCCAGCGCGCATCCAGCCTGCGCGAAGCGCTACAACTTTGCGAGAATGCCGAGCAGGTGTGGGTGATCGGCGGCGCCCAGATCTACGCCCAGGCCCTGCCCCTGGCCGACGAGCTGGTGGTGACCGAGATCGACGCCAACGTCGAAGGCGATGCCCATGCGCCCGCCATCGGGCCCGAGTGGCAGGAGGTGGCGCGCGAGGCGCTGGTGGCGGGCAATGGGATGCGGCTGGCGTTTGTCACCTGGCGCCACAAGCCACGGTAGATCGACGATCAAGAAAGACGAAAGGCCGCATATAGCGGCCTTTCCATTTGGTGCATCTTTCAGCTTGTTAGCGTCCAGAGCGCATTTCCCAATCGACTAACGGGTTGGATGATAGCACGTCATGTTACAAACCCAGGCAACGCGCCATTACATGGAGGGAGCAATGAGCAAGATGCGTTACCGCCTCGCCCTGGATCTGGGCAGTACTTCCTTGGGTTGGGCCATGATTCGGCTAAAAGACGATCAACCCTTCGCCGTTATCAAGGCCGGGGTTCGCATCTTCAGTGACGGGCGCAACCCCAAAGACGGTTCATCGCTGGCAGTCACCCGACGCATGGCCAGGGGCATGCGTCGGCGCCGTGACCGACTGCTCAAACGCAAGGCCCGCATGATGCGCCTGCTGATCGAGCATGGCTTCTTTCCTGACGACACCGCGATTCGCCAGGCCCTCACCAACATCAATCCCTATGAGTTGCGCGCAAAGGGCCTGGATACCGCATTGAGTCCTGCGGAGTTTGCTCGCGCTCTTTTTCACATCAATCAGCGCCGCGGCTTCAAGAGCAACCGCAAGACAGACAAGAAAGACAACGACAGTGGCGCGCTCAAGACGGCCATCAGTGCGCTGCGCCAGCAACTCGACCCCGAGGGCAGCGAAGGCAAGGCCCGAACCGTTGGTGAACTGCTGTGGCGACGCATGCAATCGGGCACGGGCGTACGTGCACGTTATCGCGAGACGCGCGTCACCAAAGACGACGGCAAGGCGCGCATCGACAAGAGCTACGACCTCTACATTGATCGTGCGATGGTGGAAGCCGAATTCGATGCGCTCTGGGCCAAACAAGCCAGTCTCAATCCGCAGCAGTTTCACGAGGCAGCGCGCCTTGCACTCAAAGACTGTCTGTTGCACCAGCGCCGCCTCAGACCCGTAGTTCCAGGGCGGTGCACGCTGATGCCAGACTTCGAACGTGCCCCCTTGGCCTTGCCCAGTCAGCAGCGCTTTCGCATTTATCAAGAAGTGAACCACTTGCGTGTGCTTGGCCCCCACCTGCAAGACACGGCCCTGAACTTGGCTCAACGCAACGCAGTCGTTGATGCACTGGAGCACCACGGCAAGCGAAGCTTCACGCAGATCAAAGCCCTGCTCAAACTGCCCGGTTCCGCGAAGTTCAATCTCGAAGATGAGAAACGGCTGGAACTCAAGGGCAACGCCACCAGCGCCCTGCTCAGCAAGAAGGACTTCTTCGGGCCCACATGGTTTGACTTCTCCCACCAGCAACAAGACGCGATCGTGATGCGCCTATTGACCGAAGAAAGCGAGGCCGCGCTGATCGCTTGGTTGCAAACCGATTTTGAACTGGACGAACCCCGGGCCAATGCCATCGCGAACGCCAGCCTGGCTGAAGGTTACGGCAACCTGTGTGCCGAGGCGCTGGCGCGCATCCTGCCCTGCATGCAAGGTGATGTGATGACGTATGACAAGGCCGTGCAAGCCGCCGGGTTTGATCATCACAGCCAAATCAGCCACGCTGCGGTCTCGGGAGAAATCCTGCCTTCCCTTCCGTACTACGGCGAGTACCTGCAGCGCCATGTCGGTTTTGGTACCGGCAATCCAGAAGATCCGCCCGAAAAACGCTTCGGCAAGATTGCCAACCCAACGGTACACATCGGCCTGAACCAAGTGCGCACGGTGGTCAACGCGCTGATCCGGCGCTACGGCCACCCGCGCGAGGTCATTGTCGAAGTGGCCCGCGAGTTGAAGCAGAACCAGGAGCAGCGCAAGGAGCAGCAGCAGCAACAGGCCCAGAACCAAATGCGCAACGAGCGACTGCGTGCCGATGCGGCTGGCATCCTGGGCATCGCCTTCGAAAGGGTCCGTCAGGCAGATATCCAGAAGCTGATTCTGTGGGAAGAACTCAGCCGCGACCCCGCCGAACGCCGCTGCCCATACAGCGGCGTGCAGATCAGCGCCGCCATGGTGCTGTCTGACGAAGTCGAGATTGAGCACATCCTGCCCTTCTCGCAAACCCTCGATGACAGCCTGAACAACAAGACCGTCGCCACCCGCCGCGCCAACCGCGTCAAAGGCAACCGCACGCCATTCGATGCGCGAGCGGACTTTGAGCGTGAAGGATGGACTTACAGCGACATCCTGAATCGCGCCGAGCTGATGCCGCGCAATAAACGCTACCGATTCGGCGCTGACGGCTATCAGAAATGGTTGCGGGACGACAAGGACTTTCTGGCCCGCGCCCTCAACGATACGCGCTACCTGAGTCGCGTTGCGCGTGAGTACCTCAGCCTGATCTGCCCGCAGGCCACACGCGTCATCCCCGGCCAGATGACCGCCATGCTGCGCCGGCGCTTTGGTCTGAACGACATCCTCGGCCCCGATGGAGAGAAAAACCGCAACGATCACCGCCACCATGCGGTGGACGCCTGCGTGATCGCAGTCACTGACCAGGGCCTGCTGCAGCGCTTTGCCCGCGCCAGTGCCAGCGCGCGCGAACGCCAGCTTGACCGCTTGGTGGACGATATGCCGCTACCGTGGCCGACCTATCGAGAGCATGTTGCACGCGCCATCGACAACATCTGGGTCAGCCATAAGCCCGATCACGGGCATGAAGGCGCCATGATGGAAGAAACCTCCTACGGCATCCGGCGCGACGGCAGCATCAAGCAAAAGCGCAAGCCAGACGGAAGCGAAGGCCGCGAAGTCAGCAAACTCGTTCGCATTGCGGAACCCTCGCAAGCCCTGCGGCACGGCACCGATGCCGAGGGTCAACCACTGCCCTACAAGGGCTATGTGGGCGGAAGCAATTACTGCATCGAATTGGTGCGCAATGACAAGGGCAGATGGACCGGTGAAGTCGTTACACGATTCGACGCGTATCAGATCGTTCGGACACGGGGCTCCGACCGGTTGCGACACCCGACTCTGAGTATGTCCTCTCAACCATTGGTGATGCGATTGATGATTGGAGACACTGTACGTGCGGAACTTGATGGCGAATCCAAGCTGATGCGAGTCGTAAAAATCGATCCGAGCACCAACGTTGTACTTGCCGACATCAACGAATCAGGCGAACTAAAAAAACGACACGACGACACCAGCGACCCTTTCAGGTACACAAACCTGAGGGGGGAATCATTTCGCAGGACAAAGGCACGACGAGTCACCATTTCCCCCATCGGTGAGTTACGCGACCCCGGCTTCAAGGAATAGCGCGATGCTCGGCCGCATCGTCGAAGTGGCCGACGATCGTCGTCACCTGTTCGTGCACCGCGGCTTCATGGTGGTGCAGGACACGGACGGCGAGCGCAAAGAACTGGGCCAGGTGCCACTGGACGACATCGCGGCGGTCATTGCCAACGCGCATGGCCTGTCCTACACCAACAACCTGCTGGTGGCGCTGGCCGAGCGCGGGGCACCGTTTGTCCTGTGCGCGGCCAACCACAACGCCGTGGGCATGCTGCTTCCCATCGAAGGCAATTTCGAGCAGTCACGCCGCATCGAGGCGCAGATTTCCGCCACGCAGCCGACGCACAAACGCCTGTGGGCGGCCGTGGTTCGGTCCAAGCTGGAACAGCAGGCCGCCGCGCTTGCGGCCACTGGTGCGCCCACAGCACCGTTGCTGGCGCTGGCGCGCAAGGTCAAAAGCGGTGACCCGGACAACCTGGAGGCCCAGGGTGCCCGCCGGTATTGGCAACTGCTTTTCGGTGACGGTTTTCGTCGCGACCAGAACGAGACTGGACGCAATGCCCTGCTGAACTACGGCTACACCGTGGTACGCGCGGCCACCGCTCGAGCCGTCATCGCTGCGGGCCTGCACCCTGGTATCGGCCTGCACCACAGCCACGACAACAACGCCATGCGGCTGGTAGACGATCTGATGGAGCCGTTTCGCCCCATCGTCGATCTCAAGGTCTGGCAACTTTGGCAAAACCAGGAACACGAAGTCACCCCCGAGGCCAAGCGTGCGCTGGCTCGCACGCTGTACGACGACATGCAAAGCGAGGCCGGCGCCACGCCCGTCACGGTGTGCGTGCAGAAGCTGGCCACTTCCATTGCGCAGGTCTATCTGGGCGTACGCGACAAGCCAGACCTTCCGCTGCCGGGTCTGCCGTTGACGCTGGCCAATTCGCTGCTGTACGACTGAGAGCAATGGTTCATGTCACCCCGATGCTCACCGGGTACAGACTGATGTGGATGGTGGTCATGTTCGACTTGCCCGTGGTGCTCAAGGCGGAGCGCAAAGCCGCCACGGAATTTCGCAATGCCTTGCTCGATCTCGGCTTTGAGATGAGCCAGTTCAGCGTGTACATGCGCATGTGCACCAGTGCCACGCAGATCGACACCTACTGCAAGCGCGTCGAAGCAGCCTTGCCTGCGGGCGGCAAAGTCAATATCCTGCAGTTCACCGACAAGCAGTACGAGCGCATCATCAGCTTCCACGGCCAGACCAGGCTACCCGCCAACAAAACCCCGGATCAGTTCGACCTTTTCTGAATGCCACGCCTCTTTTCACTGCGCCAGAAAGCGAAAAACCCCCTGAAAAATCAGGGGGTTATCGCGAGCGGAGTCTAGACGATTGGGAAATGCGCTCTGGCCGGAACACGCTGCCGGTGGCGGCGGTGGCGGGCAGAAGTCTAGACGATTGGGAAATGCGCTCTGGCCGGAACATGGTGCCGCTTGCTTCCATCGACATCAGGAGTCTAGACGATTGGGAAATGCGCTCTGGCCGGAACTGCTGTGCACCTGCACCGGCCCGCCATCCGAGTCTAGACGATTGGGAAATGCGCTCTGGCCGGAACTCGCACGGGCAAGCGGGCAATTCGGGGCGCAGTCTAGACGATTGGGAAATGCGCTCTGGCCGGAACAGCAGCGCGCGTACCTTGTTCCGCAGCCCTAGTCTAGACGATTGGGAAATGCGCTCTGGCCGGAACCCCGCAAGTGCTGACGATCAGCGCCAGCGGAGTCTAGACGATTGGGAAATGCGCTCTGGCCGGAACCCACCGACGCCGTCGAGCAAGGCTTTGCCGAGTCTAGACGATTGGGAAATGCGCTCTGGCCGGAACTTCAGGGACACGTTGTTGTCCCACTTGCGCAGTCTAGACGATTGGGAAATGCGCTCTGGCCGGAACCGACGTGCTGCCCGAGCTGCGCGCCGATGCAGTCTAGACGATTGGGAAATGCGCTCTGGCCGGAACAGGAGGTTTCTGATGCCGTCGACGAAAACAAGTCTAGACGATTGGGAAATGCGCTCTGGCCGGAACTATCCACTGCGTCGGGCGCTTGCCATCGTCAGTCTAGACGATTGGGAAATGCGCTCTGGCCGGAACCCCTCGCCGCTCTTGCTGACGGTACCCTGCAGTCTAGACGATTGGGAAATGCGCTCTGGCCGGAACACGCGGCACGCTTTGACCCACACTTGCTTGAGTCTAGACGATTGGGAAATGCGCTCTGGCCGGAACCGGTGTGCCTGTCATGGTTCATGTGCACTGAGTCTAGACGATTGGGAAATGCGCTCTGGCCGGAACCGCTGCACCAGCACCTGCTCGGCATTGACCAGTCTAGACGATTGGGAAATGCGCTCTGGCCGGAACGCGGCGTAGGTGTCTGGGGCGAGCTGGGCGAGTCTAGACGATTGGGAAATGCGCTCTGGCCGGAACAGCGTGCGCGAGACCGAATCGATGTCGTCGAGTCTAGACGATTGGGAAATGCGCTCTGGCCGGAACCCTTGACGCGAGGCCTGAAGGCCCCACGCCAAGGGTTGCGCCTGACGGCGCATTCTGTTTGATAACCACGGAAGCTGGGTCAGATGGCATGGTCTCGGGGCCTGAGCGTTTTTCACCTCGCCAACTCTTGACACCAGCCTCCCCCTCGGTTGCACGAAACTCGCACAGCAGTTCACCCGCAACCGCAAAATATGCATCGCGATGCGCCAGATCGAAGGCAGCAAGAGCTGAACACTCTGATGGACATTGTCCAACTGGCGTCGCCACAGCATCCGCCCCAACAGGCCGCCCCCTCACATGGCCCAGATTCTGGGCATGTCGCCGCGCAGGCCCCACAGCTGGCCGCGCCACAGGGACCAGGCGCTCCTGCACAGGGCCATGGCCGGCTCCACCACTGGCGCCAGCGCGCGCAGCACCAGCATGTGATCGTTGGGCGCGGTCACGCCGGCCAGCACGCTGCCGTGCCCGCATTGCAGCAGCGCGTGCATGTCCTCCAGCAGTTGTTCGCGCGTCGAACGCGGCAGTGGGGTGCCGCTGGCCAGCACCAGGCTGGCCAGGCAGCGCTGGCCGGCCAGGCCCAGGTCGCCATCGAGCAGCAGGCCATCCTGCGCGTCGATCAGGCCGCGCTCCAGATACACCCCCGGCCACTCCAGGTGCTGCGTCAAGCGGCCCAGCGCGAAGGCCTGACCAGCCAGCGGCAGGCCCAGCGCGGTGATGTCCCAGGCCAGCATCTGCGCGCCTTCGGCCAGCTCAAATTCAAGGTGGTTGTGCGCGTCGCAGGCGTTGTAGGCAATGGCCTCCAGCGGCAGCCATTCAAGCCGCGCCCCGGTGGCCAGGCGCAGCCGCGTGCGCTGGCGCGCCGGTTGGCCGTTGCTTTTGTAAAAGCGCGCTGCGCCCGGCGTGGTCACCAGCGCATGGGCGCCGGCCCCGACCTGCACCGTGATGTCGAGCTCGTCGCCGCCGACCAGCCCGCCGGGCGGGTGCACCAGCACGTTGTGGCAGATGGCTGGCCCTTCGGGGTACAGGCTCTTGAGCACGCGCAGCGGGCCGTCGTGCGTGAAGTGCAGCACGGTTCTGCCGTGGCATGCGCGATAGTCGAGCGCCAGTTGCGCATGCCAGCCCATGGATTCAGAAGCCGTGCGTGGACCGCCGTTGCGCCGCGCCGTCGCCCCCGCGCAGACTGCGGCGCGCCTGCGCAAGGCCAGGCGGTGGCATCGGGGTGGTCAGCATGCGCATGCAGGGTTGCTTGGGCGATTTCAGATGGCCACCAGTTTGCGGATTTCCTTTTGCTGCATTTCACTGCCCGGCCCGGCGGCAATCACTTCGCCGCGCTCCATCACCAGATAGTGGTCGGCCAGTTCTTCGGCAAAGTCATAGTATTGCTCGCACAGCAGGATGGCCATGTCGCCGCGCCCGGCCAGCATGCGAATCACGCGACCGATGTCCTTGATGATGCTGGGCTGTATGCCTTCGGTCGGCTCGTCCAGGATCAGCAGCCTGGGCCCCGGCGCCAGCGCGCGGGCAACTGCCAGCTGCTGCTGCTGCCCGCCCGAAAGATCGCCGCCGCGGCGGTGCAGCATCTGTTTGAGCACCGGGAACAGCTCGTACAACTCGGCCGGGATGGCGGTGCGCGCGGGGCAGTAAGCCAGTCCCATGCGCAGATTCTCCTCGACCGTCAGGCGCGCAAAGATCTCGCGCCCCTGCGGCACGTAGCCGATGCCGGCGCGGGCGCGTTCATAGGGCGTCTTGCGCGCGATGTCCTGGCCCTGCCACTGAAGACTGCCGCTCTTGATCGGCACCAGCCCCATCAGGCTCTTGAGCAGCGTGGTCTTGCCCACGCCGTTGCGGCCCAGCAGCACCGTGACCATGCCGACCTCGGCCCTGAGGCTGACGTTGCGCAGAATGTGCGAGCCGCCGTAGTACTGGTGCAGGTTGTCGACTTTAAGCATTTTTGGCCTCCAGCCCTTGTGTATCAAGCGCGAGCAGCTATTACATTGATAGTTTATCGGCCCAGGTAGACCTCGATCACACGCTCGTCGGCCTGCACCTGGGCCAGCGTGCCCTCGGCCAGCACCGCGCCGTCGCACAGCACCGTGACCTTTTCGCTGATGGTTTCGATGAAGCTCATGTCGTGCTCCACCACCATCAGCGAATGCTTGCCCTTAAGGGACAGAAACAGCTCGGCCGTGCGCACGGTTTCCTCGTCGGTCATGCCCGCCACCGGCTCGTCAAGCAGCAAGAGCTTGGGCTCCTGCGCCAGCAGCATGCCGATCTCCAGCCACTGCTTCTGGCCGTGGCTCAGCAGGCCGGCCTGGCGCGTCACGCTGCCGGCCAGGTGGATGGTGTGCAGGATCTCGGCGATGCGGTCTTTCTGCTCGCCGCCCAGCCTGAAACGCATGGACGCAGCCACGCCCTTGTGGGTTTTCAGTGCCAGCTCCAGGTTTTCGAACACGCTGAGCTGCTCGAACACCGTGGGCTTCTGGAACTTGCGGCCAATGCCCATGGCGGCGATTTCGGGCTCGCGGTAGCGCAGCAGGTCGATGGTGGAGCCGAAGAACACCGTGCCGCTGTCGGGCCGGGTCTTGCCGGTGATGATGTCCATCATCGTGGTCTTGCCGGCGCCGTTGGGGCCGATGATGCAACGCAGCTCGCCGGGCGCGATGTCAAGCTGAAGGCCGTTGATGGCCTTGAAGCCGTCGAAGCTGACGTGCACGTCCTCCAGATACAGGATGCGGCCGTGCGTCACATCCACCTCGCCCGGCACCACGGGCCGCGCCAGGCTGGCGCTGCGCCCGCCCGATTCGGTGTTGCGGTAGCGCTCCAGGCGCTCGCCGCCGGCTTCCAGCAGATCGGGGGTCATGCCTGGGCTCCTTGCAGGGCTGGCGATGTGCCGGCCTGGGCGCGACGCCTGGCGCTCCATTCGCGGATCTGGCCTGGCAGGCGGATCAGGCCGCCGGGCATGAACAGCGTCACCACGATGAACAGCGCGCCAAGCACATACAGCCAGTATTCGGGCGCCGCCACCGTGAGCCAGCTCTTGCCCCCATTGACCGCAAACGCGCCTATGATGGGCCCCACCAGGCTGGCGCGCCCGCCCACGGCCGTCCACACGGCCATCTCGATCGAGTTGCCCACGCTCATCTCGCTGGGGTTGATGATGCCCACCTGCGGCACGTAGAGCGCGCCGGCCAAGCCGCACATCATGGCCGAGATGACCCAGACCGACAGCTTGTACGGCAGCGGGTCGTAGCCGCAGAACATGGTGCGCGACTCGGCATCGCGCACGGCCTGCAGCACGCGGCCATATTTGCTGCGGATGAGCCAGCGCGAGAGCAGGTAGCAGCCCAGCAGCGCCAGCCCCGACAGCGCAAGCAGCAACACCTGCATGGCCTGCGTGTTCAGCGGCAGGCCCAGGACGCTTTTGAACCCGGTAAATCCGTTGTTGCCGCCAAAGCCCGTTTCGTTGCGAAAGAACAGCAGCATGGCGGCATAGGTCAGCGCCTGCGTGATGATCGAGAAATACACGCCCTTGATGCGTGAGCGGAAGGCAAAGTAGCCAAACACGCCGGCAATCGCACCCGGCACGGCAAAGATGAGCAGCACCGTGGCGACGAAGCTGTCCGACAGCGCCCAGTGCCAGGGCAGTTCCTTCCAGTCCAGAAAGCCCATGAAGGCCGGCAGCGCGCCCGGCCCCGCGGCCTCGCGCATCAGGTACATGCCCATCACATAGCCGCCCAGCGCAAAGAACAGGCCGTGGCCAAGGCTCAGGATGCCGGTGTAGCCCCAGATCAGGTCGATCGCCAGCGCCACGATGGCGTAGCACATGAACTTGCCCAGCAGCCCCACCAGATAGTCGGACAGGTGCAGCGGGTGACCCTCGGGTACCCACAGGTTCAGCGCCGGCGCCACGGCGCAGACCAGGATCAGCGCGGCCAGGAACCCAGCCCAGCCCCGCGCGCCAAGCAGCGGTTCGGGCTGGGGCTGTTGCAGATCAGGTTTCGACGTCATGAATCAAGCCTCCGCGCTGCGGCCCTTCAGGGCGAAGATGCCCTGCGGACGTTTTTGAATGAACACCACGATGAACAGCAGCACGGCGATCTTGGCCAGCACCGCGCCGGTCCAGCCCTCCAGCAGCTTGGACAGCACGCCCAGGCCCAGCGCCGCGTACACCGTACCCGCCAGTTGCCCCACGCCGCCCAGCACCACGACGAGGAAGCTGTCGACGATGTAGTTTTGCCCCAGGTCTGGCCCCACGTTGCCGATCTGGCTGAGCGCGCAGCCGGCCAGCCCCGCGATGCCCGAACCCAGCGCAAACGCATAGGTGTCGGTGCGCGCAGTGTTCACGCCCACGCACGAGGCCATGGCGCGGTTCTGCGTGACGCCGCGCACGAACAGGCCCAGCCGCGTGCGGGCGATCAGGAAGGCCACGGCGCCCAGCACCGCCAGCGCGAACGCGATGATGGCGATGCGGTTGTAGGGCAGCGTGAGATTGGGCAGCAGCGCCACGCCGCCGCTCAGCCAGGCGGGGTTCTCCACGCCCACGTTCTGCGCGCCGAACAGGCTGCGCACCGTCTGCTGCAGCACCAGGCTGATGCCGAAGGTGGCCAGCAGCGTCTCCAGCGGCCGGCCGTAGAGAAAGCGGATCACGCCGCGTTCGAGCACCGCGCCCACCAGCGCAGCCGCCAGAAAGGCCGCCGGCACGGCCACCACCAGATAGGCGTCGAACAAAGACTCGGGCAGCCAGCGGCGGAACAGCGCCTGTACCAGGTAGGTCGCATACGCGCCGATCATGATCAGCTCGCCATGCGCCATGTTGATCACGCCCATCAGCCCGTAGGTGATGGCCAGGCCCAGGGCAGCCAGCAGCAGCACCGAGCCCAGGCTCAGGCCGCTGAAGACGGCCCCCAGCCGCTCGCCCCAGGCCAGGGATTCGGCCACCGCCGACAGCGCCGCCCGGATGGCCTTCTGCACGGCCGGGTCGGCCTCGTCACGCAGGCGCTGGTTCAGCAGCAGCTGGGTTTCGGGCGTCTTGAGCTGGGCCAGTTGCTGCACCGCCTGCAGGCGCTGCGCGGCGTCTTCGCTGCCCAGCAGGCTGGCCGCGCGGGCGCGCGCCAGCAGGGCCTTGACCCCGGCGTCCGTCTCACGGGCCAGCACCTTCTCGATCAGGGGCAGGCGCGCGGCATCGGGCTCTTCGGCAAATTTGCGCGCCGCGTCGCGGCGGGCCTGCGCATCGCCGCTGGCCAGCGCCAGTGCGGCCTGGGCCGACTCGATCACGCCGCGCAGGTAGTTGTTGTTGACGACTTCCTCGGCATCGGCGGGCAGCGTGGCGGCGGCGCCGGTGACCGGGTCGCTGGCCGCGTCGCCCTGCACCACATAGGCCTTGCCCCCTGAGGTGCGCACGGCGTCGTCGGCCAGGGCCTGCAGGTAGGCCGCGAGCCGGCCGCCCGCGTCGGGCTCCAGCGTGGCGGCGTTGATGGCTGCCACGCGCGCCTCCGTGTCTTCGGCCGCCGCCATGGCAAACGCCTGCTCGGCCGTCAGCGCATGGCCCGGAAGGGCCAGCAGCAGGCCGAGTGCGCCGATCAGGGCACTGGTCCATGCGGTGCGCAGAATTTTCATAGTCAAAACCAGCCCCAGCGCTTGTCCAACAAGCGCGAACAGCTACAAAAGAAATAGTAAACACCTGGCCGACAGAGCGCCGGCCAGGCGCCCTGCGATCAGGAGCTGCTCTTGCCGTCCGGCTCGTCCAGCTTCTTGTCGTTGCCGGGGATGAACGGGCTCCAGGGCTGGGCTTTGATCGGGCCCTTGGTTTTCCAGACCACGCCGAACTGGCCGTCGGCCTTGATCTCGCCGACCATCACGGGCTTGTGCAGATGGTGGTTCTTCTCGTCCATCTTGACGGTGAAGCCGTCGGGGGCGGTGAAGGTCTGGCCGGCCATGGCGGCGATGACCTTGTCCACATCGGTGGTCTTGGCCTTCTCCACCGCCTGCTTCCACATGTGGATGCCGACCCAGGTGGCCTCCATCGGGTCGTTGGTCAGCGGCTTGTCCTTGTGGCCCGCGATGCCCTTGGCCTTGGCGTAGTCGCTCCACTGCTTGATGAAGGCGCTGTTGGTGGGGTTCTTCACGCTCATGAAGTAGTTCCACGCGGCCAGGTGCCCCACCAGGGGCTTGGTGTCCACGCCGCGCAGCTCCTCCTCGCCCACGCTGAAGGCCACCACGGGCACGTCCTTGGCCTTGAGGCCGGCATTGCCCAGCTCCTTGTAGAAGGGCACGTTGGAGTCGCCGTTGATGGTCGAGACCACGGCCGTCTTGCCGCCCGTGGAGAACTTCTTGATGTCGGCGACGATGGTCTGGTAGTCGCTGTGGCCAAACGGGGTGTAGGTCTCCATGATGTCCGCGTCCTTCACGCCCTTGGACTTGAGGAAGGCGCGCAGGATCTTGTTGGTGGTGCGCGGGTACACATAGTCCGTGCCCAGCAGCACGAAGCGCTTGGCCGCGCCGCCTTCCTTGCTCATCAGGTATTCGACGGCGGGAATGGCCTGCTGGTTGGGCGCGGCGCCTGTGTAGAACACGTTCTTGGACAACTCCTCGCCCTCGTACTGCACGGGGTAGAACAGCAGGCCGTTGTTCTGCTCGAACACCGGCAGCACCGACTTGCGCGAGACGCTGGTCCAGCAACCAAAGACCACGGCCACCTTGTCCTGCGTCAGCAGCTGCTTGGCCTTCTCGGCGAACAGCGGCCAGTTGGAGGCCGGGTCCACCACCACGGCTTCGAGCTTCTTGCCGAGCACGCCGCCCTTGGCGTTGATGTCGTCGATGGCCATCAGCACCGTGTCCTTGAGCACGGTCTCGGAGATCGCCATGGTGCCCGAGAGGCTGTGCAGCACGCCGACCTTGATGGTGTCTGCCGCCTGTGCGCTCAGGCCCGTGAGCGACAGGCTGGCGACAGCCGCCGCGGCGGCGAGGGTTTTCATGGCGGAACGACGCTTGAACATGGCTTAACCTTTCTTGAATGCGGGGTTGTCCCCAGGATGCCCAGGAACCATTTCCCGGCTTCGAAGTACCTCCAAGCAAGCCGCATGCCATGCCCGACCCCAGTGCCACACGCTACAGCAGCACCGAAGCTTGGACCGTCAGACCAGCACCAAACCAGTGCATGTACGCACCACAAGCGTTCATTCGGCAAGCACATGCCCGCAGGTCGCACATCGCGTGAGTACAGAATTGCCATCACGCACCCGACACCTGCTGGCACGGCCCTTGCATCGTGCAACCCCATGAACCTGTGAGCGAGACGACATGGAACTCTCCCCCCGCGAAAAAGACAAGTTGCTGATCTTCACCGCCGCCCTGCTGGCCGAGCGCCGCAAGGCGCGCGGACTCAAGCTGAACTACCCCGAGGCGGTGGCGCTGATCAGCGCCTTCGTGATGGAGGGCGCGCGCGACGGCCGCACCGTGGCCGAACTGATGAGCGCCGGCCGCACGGTACTGGGGCGCGCCGACGTGATGGAGGGCGTGCCCGAGATGATTCCCGATATCCAGATCGAGGCCACCTTTCCCGACGGCACCAAACTGGTCACGGTGCACCAGCCCATCGTTTGAGCCATCGCCCCCAACCCTTTCATTCACTGCAACCATGAAAAAAATCATCCCCCTTGCCCTGACCAGTCTGCCCGTCGCCGCATTCGCCCACATGGGCGAGCAGGCGCACACGCATGGCCTGGCCAACAGCTTTCTGCAGGGCTTCGCCCACCCCTTCACCGGCGCCGACCACCTGGCGGCCATGCTGGCCGTGGGCGCGTGGAGCGCACTGACCTTTCCCCGCCTGGGGTCGGCCTGGCGCGTGCCGACCGCCTTCGTGGCGCTGCTGGTGGCCGGCGCGGTGGCGGGCCTGGCCGGCCTGTGGATGCCGGGGGTGGAGCCCATGATCGCAGCCTCGGTGCTGGTGCTGGGGCTGCTGGTGGCGGTGCAAAAACAGATGCCCTGGGTGCTGGCCGCGGCGCTGGCGGGCGTGTTTGCCTTCTTTCATGGCGCGGCGCATGGCCAGGAACTGAGCGGCAACGCCGGCCTGGCGGCGCTTGGCGCGCTGGCGGGCATGGCCCTGGGCTCGGCGCTGCTGCACGTGGCCGGCATGGCGGCCGGCCACGGAATCATGCAACGCCGCCAGTGGCTGGCGCGGCTCGCCGGTGCGGCCACGGCGCTGCTGGGCGCCGCCTTGCTGGTCCGCCTGGTCTGAGGAGCGTCCCATGATTCCCGGAGAACTGCTGACCGACGACGGCGCGCACGCCCTCAACCCGGGCCGCCGCACCCGCACGCTGGTGGTGCACAACGCCAGCGACCGGCCCATCCAGGTGGGCTCGCACTATCACTTTGCCGAAACCAATGCCGGGCTCACCTTCGACCGCGCCGCCGCGCACGGCATGCGGCTGAACATCGCCAGCGGCATGGCGGTGCGCTTCGAGCCGGGCCAGCAGCGCACGGTCGAACTGGTGGACATCGCCGGCGCGCGCCGCGTGTTTGGTTTTCGCGGTCTGGTTCAGGGAGATCTGTGATGGCCAGCATCGACCGGCGCGCCTACGCCGAAACCTATGGCCCCACCGAGGGCGACCGCGTGCGGCTGGCCGACACCGACCTGATCGTCGAGGTGGAACAGGATCTGACCCTGGCCGCCGCCGGCGGCTACGGTGAAGAAGTGAAGTTCGGCGGCGGCAAGACCATCCGCGACGGCATGGCGCAAAGCCAGCGCACCCGCGCCGAGGGCGCGGTGGACACGGTGCTGACCAATGCGCTCATCATCGACCACTGGGGCATCGTCAAGGCCGACATCGGCCTGAAGGACGGGCGCATCGCCGCCATCGGCAAGGCCGGCAACCCCGACACCCAGCCGGGCGTGCAGATCGTCATCGGCCCCGGCACCGAGATCATCAGCTGCGAGGGGTTGATCGTGACGGCCGGCGGCATCGACACGCACATCCACTTCATCTGCCCGCAGCAGATCGAAGAAGCCCTGGCCAGCGGCATCACCACCATGATCGGCGGCGGCACCGGCCCGGCCACCGGCACCTTTGCCACCACCTGCACGCCAGGGCCGTGGCACATCGAACGCATGCTGCAGGCCGCCGACGCCTTTGCCATGAACCTGGGTTTTCTGGGCAAGGGCAACACCAGCCTGCCGGGCGCGCTGCACGAGCAAGTGGCTGCCGGCGCCATCGGCCTGAAGCTGCACGAGGACTGGGGCAGCACGCCGGCGGCCATCGACAACTGCCTGACGGTGGCCGAGGAGACCGACACCCAGGTCGCCATCCACACCGACACGCTCAATGAGAGCGGCTTTGTGGAGGACACGGTGGCCGCCTTCAAGGGCCGCACCATCCACACCTTTCACACCGAAGGCGCGGGCGGCGGCCACGCACCCGACATCCTGAAAGTGGTGGGCGAGCCCCATGTGCTGCCCAGCTCCACCAACCCCACCCGCCCCTACACCATCAACACGCTGGACGAGCATGTGGACATGCTCATGGTCTGCCACCACCTGGACGCCGGCATTGCCGAAGACCTGGCCTTTGCCGAAAGCCGCATCCGCAAGGAGACCATCGCGGCCGAGGACATCCTGCATGACATCGGCGCCATCAGCATGTTCAGCTCCGACAGCCAGGCCATGGGCCGCGTGGGCGAGGTGATCCTGCGCACCTGGCAGACCGCACACAAGATGAAGCTGCAGCGCGGTGCGCTGGCGGGCGACGGCGCACGCAACGACAACTTCCGCATCCAACGCTATCTCGCCAAATACACCATCAACCCGGCCATCGCCCACGGCATCAGCCACGAAGTGGGCAGCCTGGAGGTGGGCAAGTGGGCCGACATCGTGCTCTGGAAGCCGGCCTTCTTCGGCGTCAAGCCGGCCTGCATCCTCAAGGGCGGCAGCATCGCCATGGCGGCCATGGGCGACCCCAATGCCAGCATCCCCACGCCCCAGCCGGTGCACTACCGGCCGATGTTCGGCGCGTTTGCCGGCAGCAAGGCGCGCAGCTCGCTCACCTTTGTCTCGCAGGCCGGGCTGGCGGCGGGCATCGGCGAGCGCTTCGGCCTGCACAAGCCGCTGGCGGCGGTCAAGGGCATACGCGGCGTGCAAAAGCGCCACATGATCCACAACGACCTGGCGCCGCACATGGAAGTCGATGCCCAGACCTACGCCGTGCGCGCCAATGGCGAGCTGCTGGTGTGCGAACCCGCCACCAGCCTGCCCATGGCGCAGCGCTACTTCCTGTTCTGAGCCGCGTTCAGCGCAAACGCCTCGTCCGTATGCCGCACCGCCTTGCCCTGCTGCGTGGCCCAGGCCAGCCAGTCATCCGCCTCGATCACCGGCGCCTGCGCCACGGTGGCGGGCAGGGCTTCGTAGACCAGCACCGTCAGGGTCTGCGTGCCGCCGCCCGCCAGCGCGACGGGCAGGGTCAGCAGGCGCTTGGCGTATTCGCCCAGATCTTCGGGCCACAGGCCTTCGATGCGGTCCATGGCCTGCTCGATCGCGGGGTTGATGGCATAGACCTCGGCCAGCACCTGCTGCGCACCGCCCAGCCTCAGGCCCGGATACCAGCCCAGATCATGCAGGCGGCCCGACAGCCGGGTTGTGCCCACGCAGACCACGCCGCTGCCCAGCCGCGCAATGTCATTGATGCCGCCTGCGCGCAGCGTGCCGTAGACCGCCACGTGCGCGGCGCCGCAGGGCTGCCACTGGGGCGCGGGCGTCCGTGTCGAAGAAAAATCACGCGAGATTGACATGCCTGTCATGCTATCGGGTTGCACAGGCCAAGGGTGATGCACAAAGCGCGCCAACCGGCCCTGGCAGCCTTCTCCATCCAACCTACACCATGCTGACTGTCAACAAACTTCTTCCGCGCGGCCAGGGCCTCGCCGGCCCCCTGCTCCAGCGCGCCGCCAGCGTCGAGCTGGACTGGGATGTGCGCCAGAAATCCCGCTTTGCAGCCACCGACAGCCAGGGCCGCGCGCTGGCGGTGTTTCTGCCGCACGGTCAGGCCGTGCGCGGTGGCGACGTGCTGGTGGCCGAAGACGGCTCGCTGATCCGCGTGCAGGCAGCAAAGCAGAAGGTGCTGCACATCACGGCCTGCGCCGAGCACGGCAGCACCTTCGACCTGATGCGCGCCGCCTACCACCTGGGCAACCGCCATGTACCGATCGAGCTGCAGCCCGACCACCTGAAGATCGAGCCCGACCATGTGCTGGCCGACATGCTGCGCGCCATGCACATGACCGTGGTCGAGGCCGAGTTGCCGTTCGAACCCGAAGGCGGTGCCTACGGTGGGCATGTGACCCACGACGGGCACAGCCACCATCACCACGGCCATGGGCATCACCATGAGCACGGCCACTGAAAGCGCGGCGGGCGCGGCCCGCCGCGCGGCCGCTCCGAAGGCGTCCCCGCCCCCGACTTGTCCGGTGACCCTTCCCCGGACTGAAGCAGCCGACTTGGCGCCGCAGGAAAGCACAGAGGTTCCCGTAGCCCCCGCCACGCTGCTGCAGCTGATGTGGCTGGCGTCGCCCGCGCTGCCCATCGGCGGGTTTTCGTATTCTGAAGGGCTGGAAGCGGCCGTTCAGGCCGCGCATGTCACGACCGAGGACGAAGCCGCGCGCTGGCTGGTGCAGCAACTGCACCTGACCCAGGCCCGCGGAGACATGGCCGCCGTCGCCCAGGCCCTGGCCGCCTGGCGCCATGGTGACCTGGCCCGCGTGCAGCAGCTCAACGACTGGGTGCTGGCCACGCGCGAGACCAGCGAGCTGCGCCTGCAGACCGAGCAGATGGGCCGCTCGCTGACCGAATGGCTGAAAAACCGCCATACCGGCCATGCTGCCGCGATGCCCCAGGTTCAGTGGCTGGCCGCCCGGAACCCCAGCTACCCCATGGCGTTTGCCCTGGCCGCGCACCTGACCGCGGCCCAGACCCGCGACGCCCTGCTGGCCTATGCCTTCGGCTGGGCCGAAAACATGGTGCAGGCGGCCATCAAGGCCGTGCCGCTGGGGCAGAACGCAGGCCAGCGCATCCTGGCCCGGCTGACCGGTGAAATTCCCGCCGCCGTGGCGCACGCCCAGGCTCTGCCGGATGCCGCGCGCCAGGCCTTCTCGCCCATGCTGGCCATCCTCTCGGCCCGGCACGAGCACCAGTACTCACGCCTTTTCAGATCATGACCTCGTCTGCGTTGCACCACATCCCCCACCGCACCAGGAAGCTGCCCCCGCTGCGGGTGGGCATCGGCGGGCCCGTCGGCTCGGGCAAGACCACCCTCCTGGAGATGCTGTGCAAGGCCATGCGCGACAAGTGGGACCTGGTGGCCATCACCAACGACATCTACACCAAGGAAGACCAGCGCCTGCTGACCATCAGCGGCGCGCTGCCGCCCGAGCGCATCATGGGCGTGGAAACCGGCGGCTGCCCGCACACGGCCATCCGCGAGGACGCGTCGATCAACCTGGAAGCCATCGACCGCATGCTGGGTCAGTTCCCCGATGCCGACATCGTCTTCATCGAATCGGGCGGCGACAACCTGGCCGCCACCTTCAGCCCCGAGCTGAGCGATCTGACGATCTACGTGATCGATGTCGCCGCGGGCGAAAAAATCCCCCGCAAGGGCGGCCCCGGCATCACCAAGAGCGACCTGTTCGTCATCAACAAGACCGACCTGGCCCCGCATGTCGGTGCCAACCTGGATGTGATGCGTGCCGACACCGCCCGCATGCGCACCACGCCCAAGGGGCTCAAGCCCTTTGTCATGACCAACCTCAAGACCCTGCAGGGGCTGGACGAGGTGGTGGCCTTCATCGAGCGACAGGGCTTGCTGGTGGCATGAGCCCAGTTCCTGACCATCTACACACACCACGAGTGCGATGAGCGATCTCGAAATGACCGACCAGTCCCAGCAACCCCACCTCACGCGTCCGGCCTACCGGCTGGCCGGCGCCGCGCTTGGCGTGCTGTTGCTGGCCTGCGGGCTCTACGTCGCGTTCGCCACCGATACCGATGCGCTTTCGTGGCTTGGGGTGGCGTTGCTGCTGGCGTTCGGCGGCAACCTGCTGGTGTCGGCTTGGCGCGGTCGGGCGTCCTGGATCAGCCGGATCGGGCCCCTGCCCTGACCGCCGGCGCCCGGCTGCCGGCCGGCGGCACGCTAAGCTATGCGGCGGCGCAGCCAGCGCCGGATTCGTGAACGCCCCCGCCATGCAGATCAGCACCTGGAACGTCAACTCCCTCACCGCCCGCCTGCCGCACGTGCTGGACTGGCTGGCGGCCAATCCGGTCGACGTGCTGGCGCTGCAGGAGCTGAAGCTGACGGACGACAAGTTTCCGCATCAGGCGCTGGGCGAAGCCGGCTACGCCGCCGTGGCCTTCGGGCAGAAGACCTACAACGGCGTCGCCCTGCTGACGCGCGCGCCGCTGGCGGCGCAGGCGGTGGTGCGCAACATCCCCGGTTTTGCCGACGAATCGGCGCGCGTGATCGCCGCCACGCTGGAGGCGCCCGGCGGGCCGCTGCGGGTGGTCAACGGCTATTTCGTCAACGGCCAGGCGCCGGGAACGGACAAGTTCGACTACAAGATGAGCTGGCTGCGCGCGCTGCGCGACTGGCTGCGCGAGGAGCTGGCGGCGCACCCGCGCCTGGTGCTGCTGGGCGACTTCAACATCGCGCCGGAAGACCGCGACAGCTACGACCCGGTGGGCCTGGCCGAAACCATTCACCACACCAGCGAGGAGCGCCACCACTTCCAGGCCCTGCTGGGGCTGGGCCTGGCGGACGCCTTCCGGCTGTTCGAGCAGCCGGACAAGAGCTTCAGCTGGTGGGACTACCGCATGCTGGGCTACCAGAAAAACCGCGGCTTGCGCATCGACCACATCCTGATCAGTCAGCCGCTGGTGGCGCAGGCGACGGCGTGCCATATCGACCGCGTGCCGCGCAAATGGCCCAAGCCCAGCGACCATGCGCCGGTGACGCTCGAACTGGCCTGAAGCGCACGGCCCATGAATGCCACAGCCCAATCGGGCTGTAGCGCGCTACCAATCTCCGCCAACAGCTATTATTACAATAGCAAACGAGCGGCGAAGCGATTCAGCCTAGGAGGCTGTCGGGCTTGGAGCGCCGAAAGCGAGAATCGGCCCCAGCGAGACCAGTTTTTGCCGGATTTGCACCCCAATAGCAGAGCTATTGGGCAAAAAGCCGGTGAAAAATGGGCCGCTGCGGTCGATTTGCAGCCGGCGATTTCCAAGTCCGACAGCCTCCTAGGTTCAGGCCACGCGGCATCGGCCCTGCGATACGGGGTACCCTGCATGGGGACGGGATGCCGCACGCCAAGCGCTGACACGGCCGCAGCCGTACCCGGCATTGGCTGCGCAGACCGCTCCGGGCCGGGAGGCGCCGCGCGCCAGGGGGTTGTTCAGCGTCGCCTCAAGGTCCAAGGCGGCCCAGCTCGCGCTTGATGCCTTCGATGTCGCTCTGGTTGCGCTCGATCGCGGCCTTCAGTTCGGCCACGCGGTCGAGGTACTTCTGGTGGTTGCGCGCTTCGCCGCCGATCTTGTCGGGCTCACCACCCTTGTACTCCTTCTCCAGCTCGGCTTGCTTGGCCTCGGCGCGGCGCAACTCCTGCTGCAGGATGGCCTTGGCGTCGGCGTCGCGCTTGCGCTGCTCGGCGTTGTCGACGCGCGGCGCCGAGGCGGGTGAAGCGCCGCCCGAGCGCGCCGCCGGGGCCGTCCCGGCGGGGGCTGTGGCCGCCGGCGCCGCCGCGGGTGCGGTGCCGCGCACGATGGTGACGTTGCCGCCTTCCACCAGCTTGCAGTCGGAGCGGCCCTTGGGTTGGTTGGTGTACTCGTTGCCGCAGCGGTAGATGCGGTCCTGCGCCGCCGCAGGCCACGCCGCGACGGCCAGCGCGGCGGCGAGCAACGGCACCCAGGGGATCGGCAGCAGAGGTTTCATGTCGGTCGGTACAACGGCCCCGGCAACGCGCCGGGATCAGCCTTCAACGATCAAGTATCGGGCAGGTGGACCGCTTTGGGGCAGGCTTGTTCCCGAAAATCGCCACTGAACCGGCCCAGGCCGCCGTTGGGCGGCCCATTTCGTGTCATTGTGGCGACAAGCGCGGTCAGAGCGAGAAGTACAGGTCGTACTCGGCCGGGTTGACCTGCACGCGGATGCGGTTGACCTCGGTCATCTTCAGCTCGATGTAGGCGTCGAGCATGGCGTCGGTGAACACGCCGCCGCGCGTCAGGAAGGCGCGGTCGCGATCCAGCTCTTCCAGCGCCTGGTCCAGGCTGTGGCACACCGTGGGCACCAGCTTGTCTTCTTCGGGCGGCAGGTGGTAGAGGTCCTTGGTGGCGGCTTCACCCGGGTGGATCTTGTTCTCGATGCCGTCCAGGCCGGCCATCAGCAACGCCGCAAAGCACAGATAGGGGTTGGCCATGGGGTCGGGAAAGCGCGCTTCGATGCGGCGCGCCTTGTCGCTGGCGGCGTGCGGGATGCGGATCGAGGCCGAGCGGTTGCGCGCCGAGTAGGCCAGTTTGACCGGCGCCTCGAAGTGCGGCACCAGGCGCTTGTAGCTGTTGGTGGTGGGGTTGGTGATGGCGTTGAGTGCCCGGGCGTGGCGGATGATGCCGCCGATGTAGAACAGCGCCGTCTCGGACAGGCCAGCGTAGCCCTTGCCGGCAAACAGGTTCTTGCCGCCCTTCCAGATCGACTGGTGCACGTGCATGCCGCTGCCGTTGTCGCCGTGGTAGGGCTTGGGCATGAAGGTGGCCGTCTTGCCGTAGCGGTCGGCCACGTTCCAGACCACGTATTTCAGGCGCTGCGTCCAGTCGGCGCGCTCGACCAGGGTGGAAAAGCGCGTGCCGATTTCCATCTGGCCGGCGCCGGCGGTTTCGTGGTGGAACACCTCCACCGGCACCCCCAGGGCGTCCAGGATCAGCGCCATTTCGGCGCGCATGTCGTGGGTGCTGTCGACCGGCGGCACCGGGAAATAGCCGCCTTTGGTGCGCGGGCGGTGGCCGCGGTTGCCGCCTTCGAGCTCGGCGCCGGTGTTCCAGGGCGCTTCGTATTCCTCGATGCGGTAGAAGCTGTGGCCCGGCTCGGTGCCCCAGCGCACGCTGTCGAAGACGAAGAATTCCGGCTCGGGGCCGAAGTAGGCGGTGTCGCCGATGCCGCTGGCCTTCAGGTAGGCCTCGGCGCGGCGCGCGATGGAGCGCGGGTCGCGTTCGTAGGCCTTGCCGTCGCCGGGCTCCAGCACGTCGCAGGTCAGCACCAGGGCGGGCTCCTCGAAGAACGGGTCGACGTAGGCCGTGTTCGGGTCGGGCATCAGCAGCATGTCGGACGCCTCGATGCCCTTCCAGCCGGCGACCGAGGAGCTGTCGAACGGGTGGCCGTCGCTGAACTTGTCTTCGTCGAAGGCGGTCACGGGCACGGTGACGTGCTGCTCCTTGCCACGGGTGTCGGTGAAGCGCAGGTCGACGAACTTGCATTCGGCTTCCTGCAGCAGTTTCATGACGTCGGCGACCGATCGGGTCATCGGGGTACTCCTGAGGGGATGGGGATGGGGATGGGTGAATGGCAGAGCGCCGGCCCCAGGCCGGCGTGCCGCCCGGGCGGGCGGCGTCCGGCAGGTGGCCTGCGCGAAAGGGTGGATTTTGCCTGTTGCCGGGCGGCAAGTTCGCCGCGCGGCCTGCGCGCCTCAGCCACGCACCAGTTCTGGCCCGTAGGACAGCGCAAACGGCTGCAGCCAGGCGCGCAGGTCGGCGTAGGCGGCGTCGGCCTGCGCCGGCGCGCCCTTGACGCCCAGCTCGATGTGGCGCCCGTGCTCGGGGTGATCGACGCTGGGCAGGCTGAACACCCTGACGCCGGGGTGCGCCGCCTCCACCCGCTCCATCACCGGCGTCAGCGGCGCTTCCATGGCGCCGTACAACACCACCGAGCGTTCGCGCCAGGCGCCGCGGGTGAAGCAGTGCGACCATTCGGTGTCCAGCGCCCAGGCCATCATGGGCCAGGCCATGACCGGGAAACCCGGTACGAAATAGATAGCACCTCCCGCAGGCCCCGCAAGCGCAAAACCCGGAATCTGGTTGTAAGGGTTGGGCACGATGCGGGCCCCTGCGGGGAACACGCCCATGTTCAGCCGCTGGCGGTTGTCGGCGCGCTCGGGCTCCCAGGGCTGGCCCTGCTGGCGCGCCATGTCCTGGCCGCGCTGCTCGATCAGGCGCCGGGCCTCGGGGTGCAGGGCCAGCGGCACCCCCAGGGCGGCGGCGGCGCACTGGCGCGTGTGGTCGTCGGGCGTCGCGCCGATGCCGCCGGTGCACACCACCACGTCGCCCGTGGCCAGGGCGCGCCGCAGCGTGGCGGTAATGCGCGCCGGTTCGTCGCCCACGTATTCGGCCCAGGCCAGGCGCAGGCCGCGCTCGGTCAGCAGCTCGACGAACTTGGGCAGGTGCTTGTCGGCACGCTTGCCGGAGAGGATTTCGTCACCGACGACGATGAGGCCGAATTCGGGCATGGGGTTTCAGGCAGAACCGTTGAGATCGCGCCACGGCAGGTCGGTCACGCGGTCGGGTGCTTGCGCCGCCGGCAGCGCCGCCGCCGGCGCGGTGCCCGGCGGGCGCTGGTCGCGCAGGCGCTGCAGCGCGTCGAGCGCATAGTGCGCGAACCACAGCGAGGAAAACACGAAGACGAAGGTGTAGATCCAGATCGCCAGCGGCACCAGCAGCACGAACAGCACGGCAAACAGCGCCATCGAGGCCCAGACGATGCCCGGGGCGGCGCCCAGGTAGCCACAGATCACGCCGATCAGCAGCAGCGGCCAGCGGTGCTGGCGCAAGATGGTGCGGCGTTCTTCGGCGCTGGCGTGGTCGACCAGGGCGTCGAAGCTCATCACCCGGTAGGTCAGCCAGCCCCAGATGAGCGGCGGCAGCACCAGCACCAGCGGCGGAATCAGCCACAGCGGCAGCGTCAGCACCAGCGCCAGCACGGCCAGCAGCAGCGAGCCGGTCGACCACGCCAGGGAAGCGGCCAGCGAGCCCCCGCCCAGCCGCGCCAGGTTGGCAAAGCGCCGTTCGGCCACCAGCCGCGTGAGCGCCGGTGTCAGCAGCAGCGACACCACCACCAGCGACGCCAGCACGATCACCGGCGTGGCCAGCAGGACCACGAACAGCGGCGCCAGCAGCAGCGCCAGGCCGCCCGGCCGCTGGATGTTCAGCCAGCCCTCGGCCCAGCCCAGCGGCGACCAGCCCTGCAGCGCCGCCTGCATCCAGGCCACCGCCGCCTGCCAGCCCAGCCACGCCAGCAGCAGCGCCACCACGCTCATCACCAGCAGCGGCAGCAGCGTCATGCCGATGACGCGCGGCAGAAACACGTGGCCCAAGGCACGCAGGAAGGCGTCGAACACGCGGGGCAGCATGGCGTCAGGATAGCGCGGCGCGCCGCCCGCTCAGGCGCGCCCGGCCAGGCGCAGCAGGCCCCGCCACTGCTGGGCCCAGAAGCCGCGCCCGTAGTCGCGCCCCTGCTCGACCTGATCGCGGATGCCGGTGGGCTCGCAGCGGCCGGAAAAGTCGGCCGAGCCCAGCAGCGCGTCCCAGCACGGCAGCAGCACGCCGAAGTTGACGCCCCGGACATGGGCCCCCACGCTCCCCGCTGCGCGTGGGGCGCTGCCCCCCAGGGGGGCGCTCGCGCCTTGGGACGGCCCGGCGGCGCCCGGTTCGCGCGCGGCTCTGGCCTCGTGGCCGATGCCGATGGCGTGGTGGCGGCGGTGAAAGCGCGGGCTGACCAGCAGGCGCTCGCCCACGCGGCCGAACGACCAGCGCAGGTTGGCGTGCTGCAGGCTTTCGAGCAGCTGCGTGCACGCCACGAGCAGCACGAACTGCGACGGCGCCACGCCGATCAGGATGGCGACCACGACCATGATGGCGTCGGTCAGCACGCTGTCCAGCAGGTGGTTGCGGTCGTCGCTCCACATCGTCATCTGGCGCTGCGAATGGTGCACGGCGTGCAGCTTCCACCACCAGTCCCACTGGTGCTGGGCGCGGTGCACCCAGTAGCCGATGAAGTCGAACACCAGCAGGTACAGCACGAAGCTGACCAGCGGCCGGTCGGTCACGCCCGGCCAAAGCGCGTCCAGGTGCAGCGTCGGCAGGCCGCGCGCGCGCAGCACGCCGATGGCGTCGGTCAGCCAGCCCTCGACGCTGAAGAACATCGCCAGCTTGAACAGCCCCAGCCGGTGCAGCAGGGTGTAGAGCACGTCGACGCGGATGGCCGCGCGATCGCGCACCGGCTCGGCCGGCCACAGGCGCTGCAGCGGGCCGATCACGGCCAGCAGCACGCCGATCTGCAGCACGCCGATCAGCAGCCAGCCGGCGGCCACGAAGCCGTCTTCCAGCAGGTTGCCCAGGCCCAGGGCGAAGGCGAGCGGCTCGATCAGGGTCTCGAACAGCCCCTGCTGGGCGCTGGCGAACAGGTCGGCGGGCGTCATGCTGCGGGTACCGCCTATGCGCGCTGCTGCGCGATCCAGGGCGCGTACTGCGGGTGCTCGCGCAGCGTGCGGAACACGAAGCCGCGCGCCTTCAGCCCCTCGATCAGCGGCTCCAGCACCGCCGGCGCCCACGGGTCCTGGCGCGACCAGATGCCCAGGTGCGCCAGCAGGATGTCGCCCGGCTGGATGGTCTTGAGCGCACGCTCGAGCAGCAGTCGGTTGGGGTATTTGTCGCTCGGCAGTTCATCGCCCAGAAAGCCGGCCGGCGACCAGCCCACGTGCTCGTAGCCGCAGGCGCGTGCGGCGGCCAGCAGGCGCGGCGAGATCTTGCCGCCCGGCGCGCGAAACAGCGGCAGGGGTTTTCTGCCGCTGTAGTAGGCCAGGCGCTCGCTGGCCTGCTCGATGTTCTGGCAGTACTGCTCGGCGCTCCAGGTGAATTCGCGCCCGGCCAGGGGGCCGGCCGAGGGGCGCACGCGAAAGCGCGGCTCGCGCCCGGGCAGGTCGGCGCGCCAGTACACGTGGTCCCAGGTGTGCGAGGCCAGCTCGTGCCCTTCGGCGGCGCGCGCCTTCCACCACGGACCCCAATGGCGGCTCAGGCTGCCGTCGCCCTCCTGCGTACGTTCGTTGGCGGCAAAGAACGTCACGCGCACCTGCTGACGGCGCAGCACCTCGGCCACCAGCGCCGCCACGCCCATGTGGCCGGTGTCGAAGCTCAGGTACAGCGGGGCGCTGCCAGATGCAGGGCCATTTTGGCCTCTGGCGCTTGTCCAGAGCGCGCCGGCAGCTATCGAAAAAAGAGCATTGCGGCGTTGCACCCGAGGCCTCCGCTCACACCCTTGGGGCATGGTCCAGGGTCCACACGCCGTGCGGCGACTTGCCCACCTTGACCTGGTGCACCAGCTTGCGCTGCGCCACGTCGATCAGGCTCAGCTTGCCGGCCCAGCGCGAGCCGACCATGATCAGCGAACCGTCGGCCGACACGTCCATGCAGTCCGGGCCGGCCGGCGCCGGGAATTCGGCCACCACCGCCAGCCGCGTGGTGTCGATCTGGCTGATGCTGCCCGCCACGCGGTTGCTCACCAGCACGTGGCGGCGGTCGCCCAGCGCGCGAAACGCGTGCGCGCCCTTGCCGGTGGCCACCAGGCCGACGCGCCGCGGCGCCTGGCCGGCGGCCAGCTCGAACACCTCGACCCCGCTGCCGCCGGTCAGGCCCAGCAGCAGGTGCCGCTCGTCGGGCGTGACGAACACGTCGGCCGGCAGCGGCCCGGTGAGCACGCGGTGCATCAGTTGCTGCGACGCCAGGTCGATCGCCACCAGCTCGTGGCTGTCCTGCATGGTGGCCCACACGGTGGTGCTGCGCGCGTCGATCCACAGGTGGCTGGGCGTGCGCCCGGTCGGGATGCGCCGCGCCAGGTGCGGCTGCTGCCCGTCCCAGTGGTAGAGGTCGATGTGGTTGAGCCGGTTGGCCGCCGTCACGAACCAGCGCATGTCGGGCGAAAAGCGCAGGTGGTAGGGGTCGAGGATGTCGCGCAGCGTGCGCTGCACGATGGCCGTGCGCGGGTCGATGAAGGTGAGCGAATCGCTGCCGGCGTTGGCGACGATGACCGACCGCTCGTCCGGCGTCATGTACAGGTGGTGCGGCTCCTTGCCGGTCGGGATGCGCACCAGCTCGACCCAGCGCCGGCCGTCGATCACGCTCACCGTGCCGTCGAGCGAGTTGAGCACCAGCACCGGCGCTGCGGTCGGCGCCGCCAGCGCACCGGGCGCCAGCGCCGCCGCGCCCAGGCCCACTCCGGCGGCCAGCAGCCGGCGACGCGTCGGGGAAGGAATGTCGATCGATGACAAGACGGACCTGTGGAAAAAAAGCGTGGGCGGTGGCGCGCGCGAGTGTAAACCCGCACCCGCCCCATTCACGATGGATTCGACCAATGGTGTCTGGAATGCCGTGCGGGCTGAACTCGTCCAAGCCCTTCGACAGGCTCAGGGTGAACGGTTGAAACTTCAAGCTTCCGAAGCAATAACATGCCAGCCATGCGATCGGTGGACATCGACGGCGTCAGCCTGGAGCTTCAGCACATCGCGCCGCCGGCCGGTGCGGCGCCGGCCCGGGCACCGCTGGTGTTTCTGCACGAGGGCCTGGGCTCGGTGGCGCTGTGGCGCGACTGGCCGGCGCGCCTGTGCGCCGCCACCGGTCGCGCCGGCTGGGTGTATTCGCGTCGCGGCTATGGGCGCTCCAGCCCGGTGCCCGACGTGCGCGGCGCCGGCCGCCTGCCGCCCGACTACCTGCACCGTGAGGCGCTCGACGTGCTGCCGGCCCTGCTGCGAGCGCTGGGCCTGGCGCGCCCGGTGCTGGTGGGCCATTCCGACGGCGCCAGCATCGCCCTGATCCACGCCGCCCACCACCCGGTCACGGCCTGCGTGGCGATGGCGCCGCACGTGATGGTGGAAGCGCTGTGCCTGCGCGCCATCGAGCAGACGCGCCAGCACTTCGAGACCGGCGCCCTGCGCATCCGCCTGCAACGCTTTCATGACGATGTGGATGGCGCCTTCTGGCAGTGGAACGACGCCTGGCTGAACCCGCAATTCCACGGCTTCGACATCCGCGCCGACATCCGCAGCATCGACGCGCCGCTGCTGGCGATCCAGGGCGTGGACGACGGCTACGCCAGCATGGCCCAGCTCGACGACATCGCCACGGCGCTGCCGCACACGCGTCTGCTGAAGCTGCCGGCCTGCGGGCACGCGCCGCACCAGGACCAGCCGGCGGCCGTCCAGCAGGCCATCACCGACCTTCTGGCCGATCTGCCCTGATGCGCGGCGGCGCGTCCAAGCCCATCGATCACGGCTCGTTCGCTGGCAGGCGTCGCCGCGTCAGGGGCGCAGCAAGTCCAGCTCGGAAGGCTCCAGCCAGCGCCACTGCCCCGGCGCCAGCTCGGCCGGCAATGACAGGCCGCCGATGCGCGAGCGGTGCAGCGTTTCGACCCGGTTGCCGACGGCGGCCAGCATGCGCTTGACCTGGTGGTACTTGCCCTCGGTGAGCGTCAGCCGCAGTTGACGTTCGCCGCTCGCCTCGGCCGCCGCCGCCACCACCGGGCGCGGGTCATCGTCCAGCACCACGCCGCTGCGCAGGCGCTCCAGCTGGCGTTCATCCAGGGGGTGCCGGGTGCCCACCTCGTAGACCTTGGGCACATGCCGGCGTGGCGCATTCATGCGGTGGATGAAGGCGCCGTCGTCGCTCAGCAGCAACAGGCCGGTGGTGTCCTGGTCCAGCCTTCCGACCGCCTGCACCCCGGCCACCTTGCCCGCCGTGGGCCGCTGGCGCAGCGGCGCCGGCAGCAGTGTGTAGACGCTGGGCCAGCGCCCGGGGCGGTGCGAGCACTCGAAGCCTGCCGGCTTGTGCAGCATCAGGTAGGCCCTCGGGTGGTAGGTCCAGGCCTGGCCCTGAACCTCGTAGCGCAACGGGCCGGCCGACAGGTCCACCTCGGCCGACGGATCGGTGCACCGCCGCTCGCCCAGGCGCACCAGCCCCTGCTCGACCAGGCCGGCGCAGACCCGGCGCGTGCCGAAGCCCTGGCTGAACAGCAGTTCGCTCAGGCGCATGCATGACTTCCATCAAACTGTGATGAATCGAGAGTTGGCATGACTTATTGCTCAGAAATCCGGGACCCGGGCTGAAATTAGACAAAAAGTACCTTCTTATTCGGGCGGCGCATGGGTAACATCATGCAACGAAATGCCGCGCCATCCGCGCGCCACAGGGGGAACAAGATTTTGAGCGCCATCTCCGGTTCGACCACCTTCTGGGCCATCGTCCTGGCCATGGTGGGTCTGTTCACCGGCTACCTCGGCCTGAGCAGCTTCATGCCGCGCGGCCGCGATGGACAGGCGGGCAAGCCCCGCAGCAAGCTGCGCATGCCGCAGCAGTGGCCGCTGGTCCCCAGACCGCTGGCCAACAGCCGCGAGCGCCTGGTGTGGCACTGGTTGCGCAAGGTCTTCCCCGGGCATCACATCATGGTCAAGCTGCCGGTCACGCGCTTCACCATGCCGCGCCAGACGGGCGAGGCCAGCGAATGGTTCGAGCTGCTCAGCCGCGCCTATTGCAGCTTCACCCTGTGCGACAGCAAGGGCCATGTGATCGGCTGCGTGGACGTGCTGGGGCCCCACGGACTGTCGCGCAGCAACCGCCAGCTCAAGCAGACCCTGCTGGCCCAATGCGGCATCGCCTACTGGGTGATCTCGCCCGATGCGCTGCCCGAGCCGTCGGCGCTGCGGGCCGACTTCCTGGGCGTCAACCCGGCCGACCTCGAAGCCATGCCGGCGAGCAGCTTCGCCGAGCTGGAAGCCGCACGCCACCACCTGCACCAGACGCTGGATCGCAACCGCAGCCAGCGCGCACCGGGCCCGGCGCCCGACCCGACCCCGGCGCACGAGGGCGACGCGCCGTCGGGCTGGGCGCAGGCCGACTCGTTCCTGGGCAGCCTGGACAGCCGCCGCACGCCCCTCGATCGTCATTGACCCCCACAGGTCCACACGGTCGCGGCGGTCGAAAGACAGGCATCCGTGCCGGGTGCCCGAGGCACCAAGCACACGGCCAGCCTGGGCAACGACCGACGGCTGCCGGGGCGGTCCAGGTGGCTCAGGTGGCCAGCCGGATGAAATGCTCGCGGTAGTGCTCCAGCTCGTCGATCGACTCGTGCACGTCGGCCAGCGCGGTGTGCGACTGCTGCTTTCTGAACGCCTCCACCAGTTCCGGCCGCCAGCGGCGCGCCAGCTCCTTGAGGGTGCTGACATCGACGTTGCGGTAATGGAAGAACGCCTCCAGGCGCGGCATGTAGCGCACCAGAAAGCGCCGGTCCTGCCCGATCGAGTTGCCGCACAGTGGCGACACGCCCTTGGACACGTAGCGCGACAGAAACTCGATCAGTTGCGCCTCGGCCTGCGCCTCGGTCAGCGTCGAGGCCTTCACCTTGTCGATCAGCCCGCTGCGGCCATGCGTGCCCTTGTTCCAGGCGTCCATGGCGTTGAGCACGCTGTCGGGCTGATGGATCACCAGCACCGGGCCTTCGATGCGCGGCTCGAGCTGCGGCCCGGTGACGATGACGGCGATCTCGATCAGGCGTTCCTTTTCGGGGTCCAGGCCGGTCATTTCGCAGTCCAGCCAGACCAGGTTCAGATCCGATCTGGCCAGGGCGGGGGCGGTGTCTTGAGGGGTGCAAACGGTGTCGGTCATGGCGCCGATTGTCCACCGCCGGCGCCGGGCCGCCTGCAGGCCGGTCCTTGCCGTCGGCGGCTACACCCTAAACTTCGCTGTCCTGCGCCGTCCTCCCCACCCCGTCCGTGTTGAACCCAACGCCCTCGCCCGCCCTCCTCACCACCCTGGTGTTCAGTCTTGCGCTGCTGCTGTACGTGGCGGTCAAGTTCTGGCTGGCCTCGCGCCAGATGCGCGCCGTGGCGGCCCACCGGGCCGCCGTGCCGGCCGAGTTTGCCGGCACCATCGGGCTGGCGGCGCACCAGCGCGCGGCCGACTACACCATCGCCAAGCTGCGCTTCGGCCTGCTGGAGCTGCTGCTGGCCGCCGCCGTGCTGCTGGGCTGGACGCTGCTGGGCGGGCTGGACGCGCTCAACGGCGCCCTGCTCGGCGCCGTGGGGCCGCGCCCGCTGGCGCAGCCGCTGGCGCTGCTGGTGGTGTTCGCCCTCATCAACGGCGCCATCGATATCCCGGGCGCGCTCTACCACACCTTCGTGATCGAGCAGCGCTTTGGTTTCAACACCATGAGCTGGCGCCTGTGGTTGATCGACCTGCTCAAGACCGCCCTGGTCAGCACGGTCATCGGCGTGCCGCTGGCCGCCCTGGTGCTGTGGCTGATGCAGGCCACGGGGACGCTGTGGTGGCTGTGGACCTGGGGCGCCTGGATGGGCTTCAGCCTGCTGATGCTGGTGCTCTACCCGACCGTCATCGCGCCGCTGTTCAACCGTTTCGAGCCGCTGCGCGACGACGCGCTGACCGAGCGCGTGACCCGGCTCATGGCGCGCTGCGGCTTTGCCGCCCAGGGCCTGTTCGTGATGGACGGCAGCCGACGCAGCGCGCACGCCAACGCCTATTTCACCGGCTTCGGCGCCGCCAAGCGCGTGGTGTTCTTCGACACCCTGCTGCAGCAGCTCAGCCCGCCCGAGGTGGAGGCGGTGCTGGCGCACGAGCTGGGTCACTTCCGGCACCGCCACATCGTCAAGCGCATCGCCGTGCTGTTTGCGGTCAGCCTGGCGGGGCTGGCGCTGCTGGGCTGGCTGGCCGAGCGGCCGTGGTTCTACAGCGGCCTGGGCGTGACGCCCAACCTGCCGCCGCAGATGGGCGGCGCGGTGCCCAACCACGCGCTGGCGCTGCTGCTGTTCATGCTGGTGGTGCCGGTGTTCAGCTTCTTCCTGTCGCCGCTGATGGCGGCGCTGTCGCGCCGCCACGAGTTCGAGGCCGACGCCTACGCCGTCCGCCAGGCCAGCGCGCAGGACCTGGGCAATGCCCTGGTCAAGCTCTACAAGGACAACGCCAGCACGCTGACGCCCGACCCGCTGTACGTGCGCTTTTACTACTCGCACCCGCCGGCCAGCGAACGCATCGCCCGCCTGGGTGCCCGGGTGCTGCCGGTGTGAGCGCTGCCAGCCGGCGCGTGCGCCTCATGCCCAATCGGGCGCTGGGGCTTGCCCATCAAGCGCCAGCAGCTATTATTTTCATAGTTTCCGACGCCCGTCGCGGTGCCGGCCCGAACCCATGAGCCGCGCCCGCCCACCGTCGGCCCCGCGCACCGCCGCGCCAGCGCTGCACGACGGCCTGGTGGTGGCCAGCCACGGCCGCCACTGCGTGGTCGAGCTGCCGGCGGGCGAGCGCGTGATCTGCCACCCGCGTGGCAAGAAGCTGGGCGTGGTGGTGGGCGATCGGGTGCGCTGGCGGCCCTCGCACGACGAGGGCACGGTCGAGCAGATCGCGCCACGGCGCAACCTGCTTTACCGGCAGGACGCCGTGCGCACCAAGAGCTTTGCCGCCAATCTGGACCAGGTGCTGATCCTGCTGGCGGCCGAGCCGGAATATTCCGAACACCAGCTGGCGCGCGCCCTGATCGCCTGCGAGGCGGCCGACATCGAACCGCTGATCGCCCTCAACAAGGCCGACCTGGCGGCGCCGTTCGAGCGCGCCTGGCAGCGCCTGGCGCCCTACCGCGCCATGGGCTATGCGGTGCTGCCGCTGGCCGCCCGGCCGCAGGGCGGCGCGGCGCCCGTCGACGACGGCCTGGCCGCGCTGGCCCAGCGCCTGCAAGCCCGCACGACGCTGGTGCTGGGCCCTTCGGGCGCGGGCAAGAGCACCCTGATCAACCGCCTGGTGCCGGGGGCCGCGGCGCAGACGGGCGAGATCTCGCAGGCGCTGGGCAGCGGCCGCCACACCACCACCACCACCACCTGGTACTGGCTGGACGCGGCGCGCCGCAGCGCGCTGATCGACTCGCCGGGCTTCCAGGAATTCGGCCTGCACCACATCGACCCGATGCAGCTGGCGGCCTACATGCCCGACCTGCGCCCGCATGTGGCGGCGTGCCGGTTCTACAACTGCACCCATTTGCACGAACCGGGCTGCGGCGTGCGGGCGGCCCAGGGTTTTGACACTGAATCGGGCTCTGGCGCCCAGGGGATCAGCGCCAGCCGCTACAAAATCTACAGCGACCTGTTTGCCGAGCTGCGCTCCGGCGCCTGACGCCGCGGCGCGCCGGGGCTCAGCGCGGCGGTGCCACCAGGTCCATGCGGCGGCGCAGGCGCGCAGCGTCCTCGGGGCGTCCGGCCTGTTGCGCCAGGCGCTGCTGCACGCCCAGCCAGGCCAGCAGCGGGCGGCGCCAGCCCTGCTGCGACGCGGTGTCGACCGCCTGCGCCACCACGGCCGGGCTGGCTCGGCCCTGACGCAGCAGCACGCCGGCGGCGATCAGGCGCGCCAGCGGGTCGTCGATGGCGGCCACGGCATCGCCCCCGGCAGCGATGGCGCGGTGCGGCGGCGGCAGCAGCGACGCCTGGGCCGCAGCAGCCTGGCCGGCCAGATAGTCGGCGTAAGCGCGCTCGGGCTCGCCCGCGTCCGCGCGCAGTGGCTCGAACCCGGCGCAGGGCGCCAGCTCCAGGCTGGCCACACGCGTCGCGCAGCGCGTCAGCTCGACGCGCGCCACCAGCTCGGAGCGGCCGGTGCGCGCCACCTCGGCGCGCGCCAGCTCGAATTCGCGCGCCTCGACGCGCGCATCGCCGCGCAGGGCGGCTTCGGCAAAGCGCTCCACATGGCCCACCGCCTGGATGTTCCAGTCAGGCACTTTCTGGCCGCCAGCGCAGGCCCACAAAGCGCTGGAAGCTATCACGAAGATAGCACTGTGCAGACCACGCCAGGCGTTCATGGCAAACGGACCTCCTGCTGACGGGGCGCGAACGGCCATTTGCGGTTCAGTTCCGTGATCAGCGCGTCCACCTTGCGCAGGCTGGACTCGACGTCGGCGCGCAGCGCGCCCAGGTCGGTGCTGGCCTCGCGCGCATTGGCGGCCACGCCCTGCACCTCGGTCAGCACGGCATCGACCTTGACCATGCTCTGGCGCAGCTCCTGCAGCAGCGCGCCCAGCTGCCGCACCGCCACCTGCGCGTCGGTCATCAGGCCGTCCTGGCCCAGCACCTGGCGGTCGGCGCGCTGCACCACGCCATCGACGCGCTGCGTCACGGCGTCCAGGTGCTTCACCAGCTGCGCGGTGCGCTGCAGCAGCTCGCTGACGCGGCGCGCGTCGGCCTCGTTGCCGGTGACCGCCGCCATCAGGCCGCCCTGGCTGCTGTTCAGGCGCCGGGTGAAGCGCTGCACCTCGCCCAGGGTGGCGTACAGCGCCGACTGCTCGCCGGTCAGGCGGTTGAGGTTGAGCAGCACGTCGCGGGCGTCGGCCACCATCTTGGGGATTTCGGCCGACACATCACCGCGCAGCACCATGCGCTCAGCCCCGGGCGGCAGCGGCGGGTCGTCCAGGATGCCGCTGAAGGCGCGCAGTCGCGCCGCGCCGACCAGGCCTTTTTCCAGCGTGAAGACGCTGGAGCTGCGCAGCCAGCGCGCCGACTTGACCGGCACATCGACGTGGATGCGCACCGAGCCCTGCTCGGCCAGCTCGATGCGGCTGACGCGGCCGATCGGGAAGCCCGAGAAGCTCATGTCCATGCCGACCACCACGCCCTCGGAGTCGTCGGCGCTCAGGTACAGCTTTTGCGTGGCCTCGAAAGCGCCGCGCACCCACATCAGGTACAGCACGGCGGCACCGACCAGCAGCGCCATCAGGATCAGCAGCAGCGCGGCGCGCAGCTCCAGTCCGCGCAGCGGCACGCGCGCCACGTCGGCCACGGCGGCGTCCGGCGCGGGTGGCGGGGTGGGCACGGCGGAAGGCTCGGCTTCAGTCATCGGGCATCAATAGTAATTGCCGATCAGCGAGGCGATCTCGATCACCAACATCAGCACCGACATCTGCACCAGCCCCTGCAACTCGACGCTGGTGCGCGAGCCGCGGCGCGGAATGTCGCGCAGTGCGTTGGCCACCGGCAGCAGGGCCACGGCCAGCGCGAACAGCAGCGTCTTCATGCAGAAGATCATCGACACCACCGGGTTGAAGATGTTGCCCACGGCGTGGTTGTACGAGGGCAGGCCCGCCAGCGTGAAGCCATGCACGGCGACGTAGGCCAGCACCAGCGAGATCAGCGCGCTCAGCAGCGCCAGCAGCAGCACCGCGAACATGCCGGCCAGCACGCGCGGCAGCACCTCGTGGCTGAGCGGCTCGCGCCCGCTGGCACGCATCAGCTGCAGCGCCCCGGCGCGGCGCAGCTTGTACAGCTCGGAGCCGCCGGGGATGGTGTATTCCACCGCCACGAACAGCGCGGCGATCAGCGGGATCAGCTCCAGCACCAGCACGCGCACCACGGCGTCCAGGGCGTACTGCGTCAGCCCGTAGGAAAAGGCGGTGACCACCAGGATGCGGATCAGCACCACGTTGAACAAGGTCATCAGGGTGGTGAAGCCGGGCAGGCCCGGCCCGGCCGCGTGGTAGATGTGGCGCAGCACGGCGCCGCGCGCCTCGGGGCCGTAGCTGGAGGGCGAAAACGCCAGCACCGCCACCTGGGCACCGGTGAACAGCACCGCCCACCAGCCCAGCAGCCAGCGCAGCAGACCCCGCCCAAGCCCCGTCAGCCAGCCGTACAGCGAATAACCGGTGGTCATGGCGCCATGATACCCACGACCCCCGCCGGCAAAGCCGAAGCGGCGGCGGCAACCCGCAGGCTGTCGCCGGCGCGACGACGGCCGGGCCGGCGCGTCGCCGGGTGTGCATTTTTAGGGGCGGCACACCATGCAATTTCGGCCCGGCTGCGTTATATTGCAGTGCAACACGAGGGTTACACATAAGCATATGCTCTATCAAATCTATGAGGCGCAGCGCTCGCTGCTCGAGCCCTTCGCCGACATGGCCGATGCGGCCTCCAAGCTGTACGGCAACCGCCACACGCTGCTGGGCCAAATCCCCATGGCACAGCGCATTTCGGCCGGTTTTGCGCTGTTTCACCGCTTCGGCAAGGACTACGAAAAGCCCGAGTTCGGCATCCGCACGGTCGACGTGGACGGCGTGTCGGTGGCGATCGACGAGCGCGTCGAGATCGACAAGCCGTTTTGCGAGCTGCGCCGCTTCAAGCGCTTCTCGGACGATCCGCCAACGCTGGAAAAACTCAAGCGCCAGCCGCCGGTGCTGATCGTCGCCCCGCTGTCGGGCCATTACGCCACCCTGCTGCGCGACACCGTGCGCACCATGCTGGAGGGCCACAAGGTCTACATCACCGACTGGAAGAACGCGCGCATGGTGCCGCTGTCGGAGGGTGAGTTCCACCTGGACGACTACGTCAACTACGTGCAGGATTTCATCCGCCACCTGCAGAAGCATTATGGCAACTGCCACGTCATCAGCGTCTGCCAACCCACCGTGCCGACGCTGGCTGCGGTGTCGCTGATGGCCTCGCGCGGCGAGAAGACCCCCATCAGCATGACCATGATGGGCGGCCCGATCGACGCCCGCAAGTCACCCACCCAGGTCGACGACCTGGCGGTCAAGCGCAGCTACGAGTGGTTCGAGAACAACGTCATCTATCGCGTGCCGCCCAACTACCCTGGCGCCGGCCGCCGCGTGTATCCGGGTTTTCTGCAGCACGCCGGCTTCATCGCCATGAATCCGGACCGCCACACCAGCAGCCACTACGACTATTTCCGCGACCTGATCAAGGGCGACATGTCGAGTGCCGAGACGCACCGCAAGTTCTACGACGAGTACAACGCCGTGCTCGACATGGACGCGCCGTATTACCTGCAAACCATCCAGACCGTGTTCCAGGACTTCAAGCTGGTTCACGGCACCTGGGACGTGCGCTCGCCCGAAGGCAAGCTTGAGCGCGTGCGGCCGCAGGACATCACCGGCACCTGCCTGCTGACGGTCGAAGGCGAGTTGGACGACATCTCCGGTGTCGGCCAGACCAAGGCCGCGCACGCCCTGTGCAAAGGCATCGGGCGGCGCGAGGGCGATCACATCGAGGTCGAGGGCGCGGGCCACTACGGCATTTTCAGCGGGCGCCGCTGGCGCACCACGGTCTACCCGCAGGTCAAGGCCTTCATCGGCGAGCTGCACGCCAAGTCTGGCCTGCCGCCGACCTTCGCGCCGGCCAGCTCGCCCGCGCCGGCGCCGGCCCAGCGGGCGTTGAACGGCCAGCGTGCGGCGCCACGCCCGGCAAGCAACGGCAGCGCCACGCCGGCGCCGCGTCCGCGGGCCGCAAGCCAGCCGAAGGCCAAGGCAACCGCCTCCTCCAGCGCCGCCGGCCGCCGCGGCAAGAGCGCCCCCCGTGCCGCCTGACGGCCAGGCGCGCAACGCCCGCAACGCCCGCCCTGGCGGGCGTTGTCATTTGTGCCGGAGCCACGCATGAACCCGCCGCCCGCCAAGCCCGACGCGCTGGCGATCCGCCTGCTGGCGGCGCTGCCGCAGACCCAGTGCACCCGCTGCGGCTACCCGGACTGCGCCGCCTACGCCCAGGCCATCGCCGCCGGCGCGGCGCCGATCAACCGCTGCCCGCCAGGTGGCGCCGAGGGCGTGGCGCGGCTGGCCGCCCTCACCGGCCAACCGGTGCTGCCGCTCGACCCCGAGCACGGCACCGAAGGCCCGCGCGGCGTGGCCTGGATCGACGAAGACTGGTGCATTGGCTGCACGCTTTGCATCGCCGCCTGCCCAGTGGACTGCATCCTCGGTGGCAACAAGCGCATGCACACGGTGATCGAGGCCGAGTGCACCGGCTGCGAGCTGTGCGTGCCGGCCTGCCCGGTCGACTGCATCCACATGGAAGCCGTCAGCGGCAGCCTCACCGGCTGGGCCGCCTGGAGCGCGGCCGAGGC
>WBZM01000260.1_pt1 | contig 83664 bp, 75 predicted proteins | sample 5204271 | NCBI WGS metagenome assembly WBZM01 (sample SAMN12344346, study PRJNA552823) | activated sludge metagenome | biome: Activated sludge suspended growth; feature: Nitrification reactor; material: Wastewater; isolation source: activated sludge from nitrification reactor of wastewater... | reverse complement strand
GGCGCGAGACGATGGACATCAACGTCGAGGCCGTGCGCGCCAATGCGGTCGAGGCCGCGCAGCGCATGGTCAAGGTCGGCAAGCGCGGCGCGATCATCAATCTCGCCTCGATCCTGTCCTTCGGCGTCGGCCGTTCGAACGGCGCCTACGCCGTGTCGAAGGCCGCCGTCATGCAGCTCACCAAAGCGCTCGGCTTCGAATTCGCGCGCCACGGCATTCGCGCCAATGCGATCGCGCCCGGTTATTTTGCGACCGAGATGAATGCGGATTGGCTCGCGGGCGGCGGCGCCGAGATGATGAAGCACATTCCGATGCGCCGCTTCGGCAACGAGGGCGAACTCGACGGCGCGCTGCTGCTGCTCGCCGCGCCGCGCGCGGGATCCTATATCACCGGCGCGACCTACGTGGTCGACGGCGGCCACACGTTGCAGATTGCGGGCGTCTGAATGCTCTACATCCGCGCGATCGACAATTCGCGGCTCGTGGCGACCCAATACGAAGGCGCGCCCGACAAGGCGACGACGAAAGGCGTGTGGTACGATCTGATCGATCCGACGCCCGAGGAGCAGGCCTTCGTCGAGAACGCGACCGGCGTCTCGGTGCCGACGCGCGAAGAAATCGAGGAGATCGAGGTTTCCTCGCGGCTCTACAACGAGGACGGCGTCGAATACATGACCGTCACGGCCGCCGCCCGACTCGACACGGACGAGCCGACGAAATCGCCGGTCATGTTCATCCATAACGGCGGCGCCCTGGTGACGGTGCGCTATGTCGAGCTGCGTCCGTTCACCAATGTCATCGAACGGTGCGCGCGGCCCGGCGGTTGCGCGTCGGCGGACCCCGAGAACCTGATGCTGACGCTGATCGAGGCGATGGTCGACCGGCTGGCCGACGCGCTCGAACGGGTCGGCGCCAATATCGACCAGATTTCGCGCGGCGTCTTTCGCGCGCGCGCCCGCAGCGAGAATGTCGGCGCGCGCGATCACGACCTGCAGGCGACGATCGAGCGCGTCGGCCAGGCCGGCGACGTGCTGGGAATCATCCGCGAAAGCCTCGTCGGCTTCAATCGCCTGATCTCCTATCATCACGGCATGGGCCATATCGCGAAAGGCGCGGTCGAGACGGACGGGCGCATCCGCACGATCCAGCGCGATGTGTCCGCGCTGTCGGACCACGCCTCCTATCTCGGCTCCAAGATCGCTTTCCTGCTCGACGCGACGCTCGGCCTCATCAATCTCGAGCAGAACCAGATCATCAAGATTTTCTCGATCGCCGCGGTATGCCTGATGCCGCCGACGCTGGTCGCGTCCGTTTACGGCATGAACTTCAAGCACCTTCCTGAACTCGATTTCGAGTACGGCTATCCGATGGCGCTGGCGCTGATGCTCATCACCGCAATCCTGCCGGTCTGGTATTTCAAGCGCAAGGGCTGGCTCTGAAGCGGTCGTATGGCCGTCGAGAATCGCGCGCATTCCGATACAAGTGATGTCATCCCGGACGGCTGAAGGCCGATCCGGGATCCAGCGACGGCGTGCGTTTTCTGGATCCCGGCTCTGCGCTTCGCTACGGCCGGGATGACAGTAGGGGCCAACGTCTGTCATCCCGGACGGCCGCAGGCCGATCCGGACCCAGATTTTCAGTTCATGCCGCGGATGGTCTCGAACAGGAACCACTGGCGCCGCTCGGCCTCGTCGAGCCAGACTTCGATCATGCTGGTCGTGGCGGCGTCGTCCGCGTCATCGGCGACTTCGTGCGCCTTTCGAAGATTTTCGATGAAGGTCGCATTGTCCTCGCGCAGCTCGTTGAGCATGTCGGAGGGCGAGACGTTGTCCTTGTCGTTGTCCTTGATCTTCTGGAGCTTGGCGATATTGCCGATCGATTTCAGCGTCGTGCCGCCGACCTTGCGCACGCGCTCGGCGATGTCGTCGGTGATGGCGTAGACCTGCGACGCCTGCTCGTCGAGCAGAAGATGATAGTCGCGGAAATGCCGCCCGGTCATGTGCCAGTGGAAGTTCTTGGTCTTCAGGTAGAGCGCGAAGGCGTCCGCCAGAACCTGGTTGAGGGCGGCCGAGATCGCCTTGACCTTGTCGGAAGACAGGCCGGCCGGCGAGGCGAGCGCCTTTTGAACGTCCGATGATCTCTGTGTCTGTGCCAATGTCGCCTCCGAAGGAAGAAGCCAGCTCGAGCGCGGCCTGTTCAAAACGCGCGCGCGCCGGCTTGGTTCCCTCGGAGATCGCTATTTTCAGCGCACCAGAATGTTGCGGAACTGCCAGGGGTCGCTGGCGTCGATATCTTCCGGGAAGAAGCCCGGACGATCGGTCAGCGGCGTCCAGTCGGTGTAGCGGCCGACCAGGGGCCCAAGATACGGCGACTGAATTTCGAGACAGCGGCGGAAATCCATCTCGTCGGCCTCGATGATGCCGAGGTTGGGATTTTCCAGCGCATAGACCATGCCGGCGAGAATGGCCGAGGTCACCTGCAGGCCGGTCGCGTTCTGATAGGGCGCGATGCGGCGCGTTTCCTCGATGGAGAGCTGCGAGCCGTACCAATAGGCGTTGTTGGCGTGGCCGTAGAGGAGGACGCCGAGCTCGTCGACGCCATCCTCGATCTCGTGCTCGGTGAGAATGTGGTGCGCGGGCTGGATGCGGCCGGCGCGGCCGAACAACTCGTGCAGCGACAGCACGGCGTCGTCTGCCGGATGATAGGCGTAGTGGCAGGTCGGCCGGTAGAGGACCTTGCCGTTCGTGTCGCGCGCCGTGAAATAATCAGCGATCGAGATCGCTTCGTTGTGCGTGACCAAAAATCCATATTGCGCGCCGGGCGTCGGACACCAGGAGCGCACACGCGTATTGGCGCCGGGCTGGTTGAGATAGATCGCCGCGCCGCAGCCGGCGGGGTGATCGCCGGCATTGTCGGGGCGCCACTTCTCGTGCGTGCCCCAGCCGAGTTCGGCCGGCTGCATGCCTTCCGACAGAAAGCCCTCGACCGACCATGTATTGACGAAGACGTCGCGGGGCTTGGGATGAATGGCGCGCTGCGTATCGCGTTCGGCGATGTGAATGCCCTTGACGCCGAGGCGCATGGCCAGCGCCGCCCATTCCTCGCGTGACCTCGGCTCGGGATGGCGGTCGTTGAGATCGGCGGCGAGATTGACCATCGCGCGCTTGACGAACCACGACACCATGCCGGGATTGGCGCCGCAGCAGGAGACGGCGGTGACGCCGCCGGGCGCCCTGCGGCGCTCATCGAGCACGATTTCGCGCAGCGTGTAATTGGTGCGCTGCTCGTTGTCCATGTCGTTGTCGAAGTAGAAGCCGAGCCAGGGCTCCGCGACCGTGTCGATGTAGAGCGCGCCGATCTCGCGGCAGAAGCGCATGATGTCGACCGAGGACGTGTCGACCGAGACGTTGACGCAGAAGCCCTGCCCGCCGCCCGCCGTCAGCAGCGGCCCGAGCAGCTCCTTGTAATTGTCGCGGGTGAGGGCGGCCTTGATAAAGCGCGCGCCGTGCTGCTCGGCGAGATCCTTGTCGATCTCGCTGGGATCGATGATGACGAAGCGCGACTTGTCGAAATCGAAATGGCGTTCGATCAGCGGCAGGCAGCCCTTGCCGATCGAGCCGAAGCCGATCATGACGACGGGGCCCGAAATCTTGGCGTGAACCGGCCAGTTCGACATTCTTGAACTCCAGATTGGGGGAATGGCGCGCGTGCGCGAGAAATTCGTCGGCGCGTTGAAAGCAAGCGGGGGCCGTCAGGTCAAGTCCGCGGGCGACAAGCCAGCAATTTCCACGAGATGCGCGGCATTCGCGCCGCGGCGGAACGCGGACGTCAGACCGCCTGACGCGGCTGGAGGCTGGAGGCTCGCGGTCCAGAGGCGTTTCGGCTAGACTGGCGCCACATGCCGGCTATTGCCGCATTCATATGGAGCCCGCCATGAACGCTCCCCTCACGGGCGTCACCCCCGTCGCTATTCCCGCTGAATTCCAGGAGTGTTTCGACCGGCAGAAGGCCGCCTATCTCGCCGCGCCCGAGCCCTCCTACGACGAGCGGATCGCAGACCTGAAGGCGCTGAAGCGGCTTCTGAAGGAGAACCGCGCCGAAATCGTCGCCGCGATCAACGCCGATTACGGGTCGCGAGCCGAGTTCGAGACGCTGTTCACCGAATTCTTCGTCGCGCAGGAGACGATTTCCGACGCGATCAAGCATCTGAAGAAATGGATGAAGCCGCAGCGTCGGCGCGTCGATTTCATGACCTATCCGCTGGCGAAGAATCGCGTCATTCCGCAGCCGCTGGGCGTCGTCGGCGTGATCGTGCCGTGGAATTTTCCGCTCAATCTCAGCTTCTGCCCGCTGGCGGCGATCATCGCGGCGGGCAATCGCGCCATGGTGAAGATGTCGCAGAATTCCGAAGCTCTGGCGCAATTGCTGATGCGGATCGCGCCGACCTATCTTCCCGTGGAGAAGCTCGCCTTCTTCGCCGACGGCGGCGGGCGCGGGCCGGCCTTCTCGTCGCTGCCCTTCGATCACCTGCTGTTCACGGGCTCCGGCGCGACGGGCCGTTCCGTCATGGCGAACGCGGCGCAGAATTTGACGCCGGTGACGCTCGAACTCGGCGGCAAGTCGCCGGCGATCGTCGCGCCCGATTATCCGATCGAGACGGCGGCCGAGCGCATCGTCTGGGTGAAGATGCTGAACGCCGGCCAGATCTGCACCAACGTCGATTACGTCTTCGTGCCGGAGGGCCGCCAGGACGAATTCGTGGCGCATTGCCGGCGGCTGATCGCCCAGCGCTATCCCGATCTGAACGCGGCCGACTTCACCTCGATCATCGACCAGCGTTCCTACGATCGTCTCGTCGCGACGCTGGAGGACGCCGGGGCCAAGGGCGCGCGGATCGTCAATCTGGCGGAAGGTCAGGCGCCGGACGCGTCGAAGCGCAAGTTCGCGCCGCACGCCGTTATCGATCCGACCGAAGACATGCTCGTCATGCAGCGCGAGATTTTCGGGCCGATCCTGCCGATCAAGACCTATCGGGACCGCGCCGAGGTCGCCGCCTATGTCAACGCGCACGACCGGCCGCTCGCCATCTATCCGTTCACGCATGACGCCGAGACGCGCGACTTCTACATATCGCGCGTCATGTCGGGCGGCGTGTCGGTCAACGAGGCGCTGCTGCATGTCGGCCAGCACGACCTGCCGTTCGGCGGCGTCGGACCGAGCGGCATGGGCCATTATCACGCGCGCGAAGGCTTCAACACCTTCTCGAAGCTGCGGCCGGTGTTCTATCAGGGGCCGCTTTCGGCGATCCAGATGATGTTCCAGCCGCCCTACAAGGGACGGCCGATGCAGCTTCTGCAGTTCATGCTGAAGATGCGGGGATAGGCCTGGCCGTCATCGCGAGGATCGAAGCGACGCGGCGATTCATCCCCCGCTCCGGATCGAGCTCCGGAGCCGGATTGCTTCGCTCGCAATGACAGTGGAAAGACGCGCGCCTAGGCCGCCTTGCGTCGCTGCGCGGGCGAGGCGTGTTCGCGCGCGCCTGTCGCGCGCAGCCTGCCGCGCGCGCCGTCCAGCCATCCAGCGCGCAATTCGAGCGCGAGAAAGCGGTCGAGTTCGACCGGGCCCGGCATGTGCAGGAGCTGTGTCAGGCGGCGCTCGAAGCCGAAGCGCGCGTAGTAGGGCGCATCGCCGACGAGAACGATCGCGCCGTGCCCCGCGTTTTTCGCGCGCGCAATGGCTTCACGCATGAGCGCGCCGCCGATGCCGTCGCCGCGGCTGTCCTCGGCCACCGCCAGCGGGCCGAGCAGCAAGGCCGGCGCGCCGCCGGCGTCGATGTTCCAAAGGCGCACCGTGCCGATCAGGCGGCCGTCCGCATCGCGCGCGACGAGCGCCAGCGCGGGCGCGCGGCCGTTACGCAGCTTCTGCGACGACTTGCGGAACCGGCCCGGGCCCATGGCGGCGTCGAGCAGTTTTTCGCGCGCGAAAGCGTCGCCGCCGCGTTCGACGTCGATGGCGAAGGAATGCGGCGCAAGCGCCGTCGGCAGGACAGAGGTCATCGCTTCCTCCTTTCAGAGGCAGGACAACCCTCGCACCCCAAGGGCATGGCGCAGCCATGCCCGGAGGGCCGTTCGGGAAGTTTGGTTGGGGTATTCCTTCTCCCGCATGGCGGGAGAAGGCGGGCCTTGCGAAGCAAGGCTCGGATGAGGGCGTCGCCGCCGTCTCATCCTTCGAGGTTCGCAGCAATCGCGGCGCCCTCACCCGTCATGCTTCGCATGACACCCTCTCCCGTTTCACGGGAGAGAGGAATTCAGATCACATGCGTCTCGAGCGGCGGGAAGCCGTTGAAGCCGACGGCCGAATAGGTCGTCGTATAGGCGCCCGTGCCCTCGATCAGCACCTTCGATCCGATCTCGAGGCTGAACGGAAGGAAGTAGGGCTCCTTCTCGTAGAGCACGTCGACCGAATCGCAGGTCGGGCCTGCGAGCACGCAGGGACCCATGTCGTCGCCGTCCTGCTCGGTGCGGATCGGGTAGCGGATCATCTCGTCCATGGTCTCGGCGAGCCCGTTGAACTTGCCGATGTCGAGATAGACCCAGCGCACCTTGTCGTCGTCCGCCTTCTTGGAGACGAGCACGACTTCCGCCTCGATCATGCCGGCGTTGCCGACCATGCCGCGGCCCGGCTCGATGATCGTCTCCGGGATGCGGTTGCCGAAATGCTTGCGCAAGGACCGGAAGATCGACTGGCCGTAAGCCTTCACCGCCGGAATATCCTTGAGATATTTCGTCGGGAAGCCGCCGCCGAGGTTGACCATCTGCAGATGGATGCCGCGCTCGGCGAGATCCCGGAAGATTTTCGCCGCGTCCTTGAGCGCGCCGTCCCACATCTTCGGATTGCGCTGCTGCGACCCGACATGGAAGGACACGCCATGGGCCTGAAGGCCCAGACGGTAGGCGTGCTCCAGCACGCGGGGCGCCATTTCGGGCGCGCAGCCGAACTTGCGCGACAGCGGCCATTCGGCGCCGGCGCCGTTCGACAGGATGCGGCAGAACACCTTCGCGCCGGGCGCGGCGCGCGCGATCTTCTCGACTTCCGCCTCGCAATCGACCGCAAACAGCCGGACGCCGAGCGCATAGGCGCGCGCGATGTCCTTCTCCTTCTTGATCGTGTTGCCGAAGGAGATGCGGTCGGGGCTCGCGCCCGCCGCCAGCGACTGCTCGATCTCGACGACGGAAGCCGTGTCGAAGCACGAGCCGAGCTCGGCCAGGAGCTTCAGCACCTTGGGCTCGGGGTTCGCCTTCACCGCGTAGAAGACGCGCGTGTCCGGCAGCGCCCTGGCGAAGGCGTTGTAATTGTCGCGCACGACGTCGAGATCGACGACGAGGCAGGGTCCAGTGTCACGTCCGGCTTCGCGTCGCGCCCGGAGGAATTCCAAGATACGGTCGGTCATCGCCGCCTCCCCTACGAAGGGCGCGGTCTCCCGCGCCATACCAGTCAGCTTCGTGGCTGCGACCTGTGTCCTGACCGCGCGATGGAAACGCGAACAGGCGGTCGACCCGCAGCCTGGACCGGCGTCGGCGGGCAAGCCCGGCTCGGCCGATCGGGTGGTGCGCCGTTATGGACACGCTTTCCCCGAATCGCGCTGGGCGGTTCGAGGTTCCTCGACGGTGTCCGAGGACGCTCCGTCGCGGTCAGCGTGGCCATCGTTTGGAAAGGGAGATCCCGATCCGCACGCCCGGCAAGAAAGACAAGCCTCTTCGGTGCGTCGACCTTTGGAGGGGTCGACAGAGACCAAAAAAGCCCGGTCCGTCGTTGCTTTAAGTCGCGATCCCCCGCTCAGGCGGGGTTCGCCGGTTCGCCTCCGGCTGCCGGTTTTTGCTCGACGTTTGACCGGCCTCTTGTCCGGATCCGCGCCGACCGACACACGACCACAGGCACGTGCGATTTGGGCAGGCCGATAAATAAGCTGGATTTTCCTAATGACAAGAAAAATCTTCGGCTTTCGGGACTTGTTCGACCAAAAATTAAGGGCCGGCGGCGCATGGAGCCCCTCAGGCCGCTTTTCCGCCGCTTGCCGCCATCTTTCGGACCGGATACTTGGCTATCCGCGCTCCGCGCAATCCTGCCGCCCCCGCCGTCGCCCGCCCCGAAACCGCTTCCGTCATGACCGATACCTCCCGCCGTCACCTTCTCGGCGCCGCCGCCCTCGGCGCAGGCGCGCTCGCTTCCGGCACGCTCGTCTGGTCGGGCGCGCTGGCGCAGCCCAATCCGCCGCCGCCCAAGCCCTCGCCGAAGCCCGCTCCCCAACCGCGGTTCGGCTTCGAGGACGTCGTCAAGCGCGCCCGCGAACTCGCCGAGGCGCCCTACGACGCCTCAATCGCCAAGTTGCCCGACGGTCTCGAGACGCTCGATTTCGACGGCTGGCGCGACATTCGCTTTCGGGCGGACAAGGCGTTCTTCGGCAACAGTCCGTTCCGCCTGCACGTCTTCCATCTCGGCCACATCTTCCGGCGGCCCGTCACGATCAACCTGATCCGCGACGGCATCGCCACGCCCATTCCCTATTCGGCCGGGCTGTTCGACTACGGCAAGACGAAGTTCGAGCGGCAATTGCCGGTCAACACGGGGTTCGCCGGCTTCCGCCTGCATTTCCCGCTCAACAATCCGCGTGTCTACGACGAGGCCTGCTCCTTTATCGGCGCGAGCTATTTCCGCTTCCTCGGCCGGGGCCAGACCTATGGCATCTCGGCGCGCGGACTTGCGGTGGAGACCGGCACCAATCACGAGGAATTCCCGTTCTTCCGCGAATTCTGGATCGAAACCCCCGGCGCCAAGGCGGAGCGTGCGACCTTCTACGGCCTGCTCGACGGCCAGTCGGTGACGGGCGCCTATCGGTTCGATCTGGATCCCGGCCAGGATTCGGTGATGGAGGTGAACGCCACGCTGTTTGCGCGCCGCCCCGGCGTAAAGTTCGGCCTCGCCGCGCTGACCTCCATGTATTTCCTTGGCGAGAACGATCGCCGGCCCAATCCCGACTTCCGGTTCGAATTGCACGATTCGGACGGCCTGCAGGTGCACAACGACAACGGCGAATGGCTGTGGCGGCCGCTGCGCAATCCGACGAGCGCGTCGATCACCTCGTTCCTCGACAAGAGCCCGCGCGGCTTCGGCCTGATGCAGCGCGACCGCAGCTTCGACCATTATCAGGACCTCGAACTCGCCTATCAGGCGCGGCCGAGCTACTGGATCGAGCCGACCGACGCCTTCGGCGAGGGCCGCGTCGAGCTGGTCGAACTGCCGACCACCGATGAGACGAACGACAATATCGTCGCCTCCTTCGTCCCCAGCGACGGGCCGGCGCCCGGCGCGCCATTCACCGTCGGCTACAAGATCGTCTCGACGCTCGACATGTCGCGGCTGTCGCCGAACGGGCGCACGGTGAACACGTTCCAGACAGCGGCGCGCGCGCTCGGCTCGCGCGAGACGCCGCCGGAGGGCTCGCGCCGCTTCATCATCGATTTCGCCGGCGGCGATCTCGATTATTTCGCGCCCGACACGGGCCTGGTCGAAGTCGTCGCCTCGATCAACTACGGCTCGGTGTTGCGCGCCTTCGCCATGGCCAATCCGCATGTGAAGGGCATCCGCGCCATCGTCGACGTGCAGACGCCGAACGGCCATCCTGCCGATATCAGAGTCTTCCTGCGCGCTGGCGGCCGCACGCTGACGGAAACCTGGACCTTCCCCTGGTCGAACAAGCCCTGAGCCTGCGGCGCGCGCGCGCCGGCGATCTCGACCGGCTCGTGGAGATCGAGAATGCGGTCTTTTCGATCGATCGTCTCTCCCGCCGCGCCTTTCGCCGGCGCATGGCGAGCGCATCCTGCGCCTTGTTCGTCGCGGAACATGCCGGGCGTATCGTGGGCTATGCGCTCGTCGAGTTTCGCGCGAATTCGCCGCTCGCCCGCCTCTTCTCGATCGCGCGCGTCGCGGATGCGCCCGCAGGCTGCGGCCGCGCGCTGCTCGAGGCGAGCGAGGAGGAGGCGCGGCGGCGTGGTTGTCGCGCCATGCGCCTCGAAGCGCGCGAAGACAATTTTCGCGCGCTGCGGCTTTACGAAGGCGCGGGCTATGCGCGTTTCGCGCGCGTGGTGGACTACTACGAGGACGGCGCGCCGGCTTTGCGGCTGGAGAAGCGGCTCTAGAACTCCGGCTCGTTCTCCAGCCGCGCGAGATCGAAGGCCTCGACGTCGCGCAGCAATTCGATGAAGGCGGTCGCGCCGTAGTCCGCCGTCGTCTCGCCCTTGGCCGCAGTCGCCGCTGCGGCGTTGCCCATCGCGCCGCTGGCCGAGAGGTCCTGCGCCATCCAGCCGAAGCCGATGGGCCGGTCGGCGCGCAGCCAGGTGAATTCGTCCTCCATCTCGCGCGTCGCGGGCCGGAAATCGTCGGCCAGATGCATCCGCACGAGATCGGGCCGGAAGGCGAGCATGAGCGAGGTCTCGATCTCGCCGGCGTGAACGCCGTGCGCCTGCTCCTCCTCGGAAAAGAGATCGTCGGCATAGCCGAACCGGCTCCACGAGGCCGTGACGACCAGCATGTTCAGGCGCGCGCGCAGGTCGAGCGCGATCTGCGGCAGCAGGGCGCTGTTGCCGCCGTGCGAGTTGAGGACGACGAGCTTGCGGCAGCCGGAGCGCGCGACGCTTTCGCCGAGCGCGGTCCATGCGCGGACCGCGACGTCCGGCGGCAGCGACAGCGTGCCGGAAAAGCCCGTGTGTTCGCGCGAGGCGCCGACGGTCTGGATCGGGAGAAAGAGAACGTCGAGGTCTTCCGGCAGGCGCGCGACGACGCGGTCGAGATAGCCCTGCATGATCTGCGCATCGACGCCCACGGGAAGATGCGGCCCGTGCTGCTCGACGGCGGCCACCGGCAGGACGGCGATCATGCGCGCCATGTCCGTCTCGCGGAAATCGAGCGCGCTCATTTCTGTCCAGAAGCGGGTGGGCGGCATAGCAGATCCACAAATGCCCGGGTCCGTCATTGCTGCTCGCAACGACGGCGAGGAATTATGCGGGCCCTTCTCCCCCGGGTCCAGCGGGCGCTTGCGCTTGCCCGGCGTAACGGCCACAAATCCCTCCTCATCATTCCGGGGGCCCGCATCGGCCGAGGAGGTTCAGTGCAATTGAAATCGTTTGTGGCGGCGCTGGCCTGCCTCTTCGCGTCGGTCACGCTCGCGCCGCGCGCCGCGCTCGCGCTCGACAAGATTACCTTCGCCACCAACTGGCTGGCGGAAGCCGAGCACGGCGGCTTCTATCAGGCGGTCGCCGACGGCACCTATGCGAAATACGGGCTCGAGGTGAAGATCGTTCCCGGCGGGCCGCAGGCCAATAACCGCCTGCTGCTCGTTGCGGGCAAGGTCGACTTCTTCATGGGCGCCAACATGATCCAGGCGCTGGACGCGGTGAAGGAAGGCGTGCCGACGCTCGCCGTCGCCTCGATGTTCCAGAAGGATCCGATCGTCTACATGTCGCATCCGGGCGTCGGCCTCGACAGGATCGAGGACCTGTCGAAAGCGAGCGCCTATTTCGTCGGCAAGGACAATCTCGTCACGGTCTTTCAGTGGGCGAAGCAGACCTTCGGCTTCAGGGAAGAGAAGGTGAAGCCCTATTCCTTCAATCCCGCGCCGTTCATCGCCGACAGGACTTCGGTGCAGCAGGGGTATCTGACGAGCGAGCCCTACGAGGTCGAAAAGCAGGGCGGGTTCAAGCCGAACGTGTTTCTCGTCGCCGATTACGGCTACGATTCCTATTCGACGACGATCGAGACGCGCGCCGAGATCGTCGCGAGCAAGCCCGATCTCGTGCAGCGCTTCGTCGACGCCTCGGCCGTCGGCTGGTACAAATATCTCTACGGCGACAACGCGGCCGCAAATGCGCTCATCAAGCGCGACAATCCCGAAATCACCGACGGGCAGATCGCCTTCTCCATCGCCCAGATGAAAGCGCACGGCGTCGTCGATTCCGGCGATTCGCTGAAGGCGGGCATCGGCGCGATGACCGACGAGCGCATGAAGAGCTTCTTCGACAAGATGGCGAAGGCGGGCGTGGTCGACGCCAAGCTCGACTACAGGAAGTCCTACACGCTGCAATTCGTGAACAAGGGCGTAGGCGTCGAACTCAGGCCGAAGCCGTGAGCGCTGCGCCTGTCATCCCCGCGAAAGCGGGGATCCAGAGCCATGGCCCGGGGCGCTGCGACGCGACCCTGGATTCCCGCGTGCGCGGGAATGACAGCCGGGCGGGCATTCAATGAGCCGCGCCGACGTTCCCCTCGTCAGCCTGCAAAATGTCGGCAAGTCCTTCGCCAACGGCGTCGTCGCGCTTGCCGGCCTCGATCTCGACGTGCGCGACGGCGAGTTTCTTTCGCTGCTCGGTCCGTCGGGATGCGGCAAGTCCACGGCGCTGCGCATGATCGCCGGGCTCAGCCGCCCGTCGTCCGGCAGCGTCGCGTGGCGCGACGGCGTTCGGCCGCAGGTCGGCTTCGTGTTTCAGGAGCCGACGCTGATGCCGTGGGCGAGCGTCGCGCGCAACGTCTATCTGCCCCTGCGTCTTGCGGGCTTGAGCGAGCGCGACGCGCAGCCGCGCGTCGTCGCCGCGCTCGACGGCGTCGGCCTTGCGCAATTCGCCGACGCCTATCCCCGCGAACTGTCCGGCGGAATGCGGATGCGCGTGTCGATCGCGCGCGCGCTGGTCACGCGGCCGCCGCTGCTGCTGATGGACGAGCCCTTCGCCGCGCTCGACGAGATCACGCGCTTCAGGCTCAACGACGATCTGCTCGCGCTCGCGCGGCAGTTGGGGACGACGGTCCTCTTCGTCACGCATTCGGTGTTCGAAAGCGTCTATCTCTCCTCGCGCATCGCCGTCTTTTCCGCGCGGCCGGGGCGCATCGTCGAGACGATCGAGGTCGAGGGACCGGCGCGGCGCGAGGCGGAGTTTCGTCTCTCGCCGCAATTCGCAGAAAGCTGCCGGCGGGCGTCCGCCGCGCTCGACCGCGCAAGCGGCGAGGAGGCGGCGTGAGCGAGAACGAAGCAAATCCGTCATTGCGACGAGGCCCGGAGAGCCGAGGCGACATTCCAGAGCAACGCCGCGGCTCCGGATTGCATCGTCGCTCCGCTCCTGACGATGACGGCGGCGGCGAGAGCGAGCCTGAAGGCTCGCGGTCCAATCGCCTGCTCGACATCGGCCTGCCGGTTGCGGTGTTCGCGCTGTTCCTCGTCGCGTGGGAAGCGGTCGTCGCGCTGGCGAAAATCCCGCCCTACATCCTGCCCGCGCCGAGCCTGATCGTCGCGACGCTGGCGAAGGACTGGCCGCTCCTGTCCGCCTCGCTCGTCGTCACGCTGACCATCACCTTCGAGGCGCTGGCGCTCGCGATCGTCGGCGGCGTCGGCCTCGCCATCCTGCTCGCGCAATCCAGGTGGATCGAGCGCGCCTTCCTGCCCTTCGCGGTCATCCTGCAGGTGACGCCGGTCATCGCGATCGCGCCGCTGCTGCTCGTCTGGCTCGAGCCCTCGACGGCCGTGCTGGTCTGCGCCTTCATCGTCGCCTTCTTTCCGATCCTGTCGAACACGGCGCTGGGCCTCGCCTCGACCGATCACAACCTCATCGACCTCTTCGAGCTTTATCGCGCCTCGCGCTGGAAGCAGCTCATATGGCTGCGGCTGCCGGCGGCGCTGCCCTACTTCTTCTCCGGTCTGCGCATCGCCGGCGGCCTGGCGCTGATCGGCGCCATCGTCGCGGAGCTTGCGGCCGGCGCGGCGGGGCAGGGCACGGGGCTTGCCTTCCGCATCACCGAGGCCGGCTTCCGGCTCAATATTCCCCGCATGTTCGCGGCGCTGGCGCTGATCTCGCTGACGGGCATCGCGATCTATGGGCTGCTCGCCTTGCTGTCGAGGCTCGCGCTCGGACGCTGGCACGACAGCGCGCGGGAGAGGGAGAGGTAGCGCCTTCATCCGTCACCCGATGCTTAGCCATGCAACATCGGCATGGCGGACAATCGGCCATTCTCGCCAATCATCGGTCGCCGCCGCCTGCCCGCCCGTCTACAAGGCGGCATGACGACCTCGCCCAAGAGCCGAGAATCAGGCGAAAAGCCGCGCGCCACGCTCGACGCCGCCGACGCGGCCGAACTCAAGTCGCGACAGCGCGGCATTCTTCTCATGTGCTGTGCGCTGGTCTGTTTCGCCTGCCTCGACACGACGGGCAAATGGCTCGGGCGCCACGTGCCGGTATGGGAAGTCGTGTGGTCGCGCTATCTCGGCGCGACGATCCTTGCGCTCGTCTTCACCAATCCCTGGCGCGCGACGGGGTCGCTGCGCACCAAGCGCCCGTTCCTGCAATGCTTTCGCGCGCTGCTGCTGTTCGGCTCGACGCTGTTCAACTTTCTCGCGCTACGCCATCTGCAGCTCGCCGACACCATGTCGATCGCCTTCGCGCTGCCGCTGGTGCTGTCGCTGCTGGCCGGACCGATCCTCGGCGAATGGGTCGGTCCGCGCCGGCTGGTCGCGATCTTCATTGGCTTCATCGGCGTGCTGGTGGTGGTGCGGCCGGGCGTGGGCGCGTTGCAGCCCGGCATGATCTACGCGATCGGCAGCCTGTTCTGCTACGCCTTCTACAACATGTTCACGCGCATGCTGGCGGCGACCGATCCGCCGACGACCACCACGTTCTTTTCGTCGATCTCCGGCGTTGTCGTGCTCACGCCGTTCCTGCCATGGTTCTGGCAATGGCCGCAGCACTGGGAAGTGTGGCTCGGCCTCGCCGCGCTCGGCGTGTTCGGCGGCTTCGGCCATTACCTGCTCATTCTCGCGCACGGGCGCGCTCCGGCCGCGGTGCTCGCGCCCTACGTCTATACGCAGATCGTGTGGATGACGGCGCTCGGCTTCATCGTCTTCGGCGACGTGCCGGGGTTCTACACCGCGCTCGGCGCGGGGATCGTGGTGACGTCGGGGCTTTACCTGTTCTACCGCGAGCGGGTGGTGAAGGCGGGGGCGTAGCGCGTCCTGCCTCCCCGCTTGCAGGGAGGGAGCAGCGCGCTACTCCTTCACCGCGCCGGTCATCGCCGACACGTAATATTCCACGAAGAACGAATACAGGATCACCAGCGGCAGCGAGCCGACCAGCGCGCCGGCCATCAGCGAACCCCAGCGGTAGATGTCGCCGTCGACGAATTCGTTGACGATGGCGACCGGCACCGTCTTGTTCTGCACGGAGGTGATGAAGGTCAGCGCATAGATGAATTCGTTCCAGCAGAGCGTGAGCGAGAAGATGCCCGCCGAGATCAGGCCCGGCACCGCCAGCGGCAGGATGATGCGGGTGAGGATCTGCAGGCGCGAGGCGCCGTCGATCAGCGCGCACTCCTCGAGCTCGTAGGGGATGGTCTTGAAATAGCCCATCAGCAGCCAGGTGGAGAAGGGAATGAGGATGGTCGGATAGACCAGCACCAGCGCCATCGGCGAATCGAACAGGCCGTAGGCCTGAACGATGGTGGCGAGCGGGATGAACAGGATCGAGGGCGGCACGAGATAGGCGAGGAAGATCAGGCCGCCGACGAGCTGCGCGCCGGAGAAGCGCAGGCGCACGATGGCGTAGGCGGCCATGACGCTGGCGATCAGCGACACGAAGGTCGCGAGCACCGAGACATACATCGTGTTCCACAGCCACAGCGGATAGCGCGTCTCGAACAACAGCTTGTAGATGTGCTTGAACGTCGGCGCCACGACCCAGAAGGGGTTGTAGGTGTTCATGTCGATGAGCTGCTCGTCCGGTTTGATGGCGGTCAGCACCATCCAGTAGAACGGGAACAGCAGCACGATCAGGATGAGGGTCAGCGGAATCCAGGTCGTCACCACGCGCTGCGGCAGCGTCTCCAGATAGCTCATGCCCTCCGACGCGTCGGCGAGATTGGCCTGCGCCAGCGATTTCGAGAGGTTTCCGACGTCAGTCATTGTCGCCGCCCTGTTGCCACTTGCGCTTCTGCAGGCCGAACCACGAGAACATGATCGCCGCCAGCAGGAAGGGGATCATCGCCGTGGCGATGGCCGCGCCCTCGCCGAGATTGCCGCCGAGAATGGCGCGCTGGTAGGAGAGCGTCGCCATCAGATGCGTGGCGTTGACCGGCCCGCCGCGCGTCATCGCCCAGATGAGCTGGAAGTCGGTGAAGGTGAAGAGCACCGAGAAGGTCATCACGACCGCGATGATCGGGGTGAGCAGCGGATAGGTGACGAAGCGGAAATTCTGCCAGCGCGAGGCGCCGTCGATGGTCGCGGCCTCGTAGAGCGAGGGCGACACGGTCTGCAGGCCCGCAAGCAGCGTGATGGCGACGAAGGGCACGCCGCGCCAGATGTTGGCGACGATCAGGCACCAGCGCGCGTTCCAGGGATCGCCGAGGAAGTTGATGTTGCGCTCGATGACGCCGAGCTTGATGAGGCCCCAGGAAATGATCGAGAACTGCGAATCGTAGATCCACCAGAAGGCGATGGCCGAGAGCACGGTGGGCACGATGTAGGGGATCAGCACGATCGAGCGCAGGAAGGCCTTGAACGGCAGGTTCTTGTTGAGCAGCAGCGCCAGATAGAGGCCGAGCGCGAATTTCACGATCGAGGCGAAGACGGTGTAGCCGATGGTGAAGGCGACCGCGCCCCAGAAAATCTTGTCGTCCGACAGCCAGTCGTAATTCTCGACGCCGATGAAGGCGCCGGAGCGGCCGATCTTCGCGTCCGTGAAGGAGAGCCAGACGCCGAGCCCGAGCGGATAGGCGAGAAACAGCAGCAGGATCCCCGCCGCCGGCGTCATGAACCAGAACCCGAGCCAGTCGCGGTGGGAGCGCAGGCGCTCCCACGTCGATCTGGAAGAAGGCGTCGTCGCGATCGCCGCGTCGGTCATGGGCGTTTCCCGATATGTCACGCGCGACGATCGCGCGTTCTCCCCTCCCCGCAAGGGGGAGGGGACTAGATGCGAGGCCTCACCTGAAGATGCGTTGCGCGGCGCGCTCGGCGGTCTTCATGGTGGTCTTCACGTCTTCCTGCCCGGTGCAATAGCGCGCGAACATGTCGACCACGATGAATTCCGCCATCGCGGCCGCGACTTTCGGGCTGAGCGTGCCAAGGCCCGACGCCGGCAGCGTGCGCTTGGCGGCGTCGCGGAACACGGTGGTCTTCGGGTCGGCCGTCCAGACGGGATTGTTGTCGTAGGCGGCGAGCGTATGGGACAGATAGCCCTGCGCGCCCTCCAGCCACGGATTGTAGTTCTGCGCCTCGAGCATGAAGGCGACGAAGGCTTTCGCGGCGTTCGGCACCTTCGTGTAGTTGAAGGCGAAGATCGGGAAGGCGAGCTGCAACTCCGCCGGCTTGCCGAGCGGGCCGACCGGGAAATAGGCGTGGTCCATGTCCTCGGCGATGGCCTTCTGCTTGGCGTCGCCCTGGGCGCCCGCCGTCTTGGCCGCCACGTAGATCGAGATGCCGTTGGACGTCAGGTGCAGGTCGCCGGCGAGGAAGGCCTTGTTGTTGGAGGAATCGTTCCACGAGGCGCAGCCCTCGATGAACGTGTCCGACAGCGCCTTGCAATATTCGAGCGCCTTGGCCGTCTCGGGCGAGTTGATGATGATCTTGTCGTCCTTGTCGACGAGCCAGGCGTTGTGGCTCCACAACAGCCAGTGGATCCAGGCGTTGGCGTCGCCCGAGGCGTGGCCGAGCGCGAAGCCGGACGGCGTGTTGTTCTTCTTCAGCCCCTTGCAGAGCTCGAGGAAGCCGGCCGTATCCTTCGGCACTTCCTTGAAGCCCGCCTTGTTGATCGAGGAAATGCGATAGTTGATGTAGCCGCCGTTGACCGCGACGGGGATCGCGACCCACTTGCCGCCGGACTTGCCGTAGGCCTCGGCGGCGGGGAACCAGCCGCCATATTTCTTGCCGAGGTAATCTGCGACGTCCTGCATGGGCAGGCACTTCTCGGGGAAGAGCTGCGGCGTCGAGTGCAGCGACCAGATGAGGTCCGGGCCGGTGCCGGTATTGGCGGCCACCGAGGCCTTCGGCTGGATATCGTCGAAGCTCTCATTGGAAATGTTGACCTTGACGTTCATCGCCTTGGAGAAGGCGTCGACCATCTTCATGAAGGCGTCGTCCTCGGCCTGGACGAAGCGCTTCCAGCGCAACACGTTCAGCGTGGCGCCGGCTTCCGGCTTCCAAGGGCTTTCCTGCGCAAAGGCGCGGGCCATGTCGAGCAGCGCGCCACCGGCGAAGCCGGTTGCGGCGGCGCCTTGCAGAATCGAACGACGCGTAATCCGGGTCATAGTGCTCCCTCCGTTGATATTGGCGCGCGCCGTTCAGGCCGCGAGCGTCTTTTGCTTGCGGCTCACGCCGCAAGAGTTTTGCCGCTGTCCGGGTCGAACAAGTGGACGAGTTTGGGATCGCAGGCGATCCGGATGGTTTCGCCGGGGTTCGGCATCACGCGGTCGCGGAACAGGCAGATCAGCTCCTGTTCGCCCGACCGGGCGACGACCTGCGTTTCCGATCCCATGGGCTCGACGACGACAACATTGACCGCTGCGCCATCCCCGACGGCGGCGAGGTGCTCGGGCCGCACGCCGAGGACGACGGGCCTGCCGTCGCTGGCGGCGGGCGCATGGGCGACCGGCAAAGCAAGGCCGGCGTCCGACGTGAAGACGGCGCCGGCGCCGTTGGAGCCGAGCTTGCCGCGCAGGAAGTTCATTGCGGGAGAGCCGATGAAGCCGGCCACGAACATGTTGCCCGGGCGGTCGTAGAGCTCGAGCGGCGCGCCGATCTGCTCGACGATGCCGTCGTGCATGACGACGATCTTGTCGGCCATGGTCATGGCCTCGATCTGGTCGTGCGTCACATAGACGGTTGTCGTCTTCAGGCGCTGGTGAAGTTCCTTGATCTCGGTGCGCATCGCCACGCGCAGCTTGGCGTCGAGATTGGAGAGCGGCTCGTCGAACAGAAAGACCTGTGGATCGCGCACGATGGCGCGGCCCATGGCGACGCGCTGGCGCTGGCCGCCCGACAATTGCCGGGGATAGCGGTCGAGCAACGGCTTCAGGCCGAGAATGTCGGCGGCCTTGGCGACGCGCTTTTCGATCTCGGCCTTGTCGGCTTTCCGCAGCCTGAGCGAGAAGCCCATGTTGTCGTAAACGGTCATGTGCGGATAGAGCGCATAGTTCTGGAACACCATGGCTATGTCGCGCTCTTTCGGCGGCACGTCGTTGACGACGCGCCCGCCGATCAGGATCTGCCCGCCGGTGATGTTCTCGAGCCCTGCGATCATGCGCAGGAGCGTGGACTTGCCGCAGCCGGAAGGGCCGACCAGAACGACGAATTCGCCGTCCTTGATGTTCACGTCGACGCCGTGAATGACCGCTGTCGATCCATAGGCCTTGCGAACGTCGCGAATTTCGACAGACGCCATACCCAACATCCTCCCCGGCGTCTTCGTGCGCCTGTATGATCGGGCTGCTTGCCGCTGCCCGATCGCTCGCGCATGATGCAGTCGGCGCAGTAAAATGCAAGCATGCAAATGCGCGGTTCACGCAAAGGTCCAGTTTGAGCAGGCGAGCGCGGAGGGGACGTGTCTGACTTTGAAACCCTGATGTTCAATCCGATGCCGCCGCTGGTGGTCGATGGCGTCGCCGCCTGTTCCCGGCTGCACAAATTGTGGGAGGCGCCGGACCGGGAGAAGGCCCTCGCAGAGATCGCGCCGCGCATTCGCGGCATCGCCACGAGAGGCGGCGACGGCAAGGTCGACGCCGCCCTCATGAGCCGTTTCCCGAAGCTCGAGATCGTGTCCTCGTTCGGCGTCGGCTACGACGACGTCGACGCCGACTGGGCCGGCAAGCACGGCATTGTCGTCACCAATACGCCGGACGTGCTCAACGACGAGGTCGCCGACACGACCTTCGGCCTGATGCTGTGCGCCGTGCGGCAATTGCCGCAGGCCGACCGCTATGTGCGCGAGGGACGCTGGACCAAGGCGCCGTTTCCGCTGACGGCCTCGCTGCGCGGGCGCACGCTCGGCATTCTCGGTCTCGGGCGAATCGGGCGCACGATCGCGCGGCGCGCCGAGGCCTTCGGCATGAGGGTCGTCTACCACGGCCGCCGCGCGCAGGACGATGCGCCCTATCTCTATTTTCCGACGCTGGCGGGGATGGCGCGCGCCTGCGACATTCTCGTCGCCATCACGCCGGGCGGCGCGGAAACGCGGCATCTGGTCAACGCCGAGGTTCTCGAAGCCCTGGGGCCGCAAGGCATTTTCATCAATGTGGCGCGCGGCTCGGTCTGCGACCAGGACGCGCTGATCGCGGCCTTGCGCGAGCGCAAGATCCTGACGGCGGGGCTCGACGTTTACGCTGACGAGCCAAATGTGCCGAAGGAATTGATCGAAATGGAGCACGTGGTCTTGCTCCCGCATGTCGGATCAGGCACGAAACATACGCGCGACGCGATGGGACAACTCGTCGTCGACAATTTGAGATCATTCATTGGCGGTCGCGGGCCCTTGACGCCCGTCGCCGAAACGCCGTGGCCGGCCACACGGCGCGCGTCCTGAAGGACGCAGATCGAGGAGGGAATCGAATGAGGGCCGAATTCCGTTTGGCGCCGGCGCCGCGCAGGGCGTTGCTGGCGATCGCCATCATGGCGGGCTCGCCGGCCTTCGCGCTCGACGCGAAAAGCGAGCAGGGCGCGGCAGGCCTGTGGCGCCTGAGCCAGGGAGCCGGGCGCGAATGCACGATCCATCTGCGCGCCGAGTCGCGCGGGCAGGCGCGCGCGATAGGCGTGCCGCCCGGCTGCCGGCACGCCATGCCCGGCGTCGCCAAGGTCACGGGCTGGAAATTGCCGGCGCCGGACCGGCTCGAACTTATCGATCAGGGCGGCGCCTCGGTGCTGGCTTTCTCGCCCGACAATGGCGAACTCGCCGCGAAGGGCGCCAAGGGAGAATATTACGCGCTCGTCGCCGCCAACGAACCGCGCAAGGCGCAGCAGCAGCGCGAGGCGCAGCCGGCGAACGTGTCTCGCGCGCCGATCGTGCCGGCCGGCGAAATTCCCGGGCGCTATTCCGTACTGCGCGAAGGCAACAAGGACACCGGCTGCATGCTGACGCTGCAACCGGGCGGAAGGGCGCAGCTCGCGCCGGCCTGCCGCGACAATGGCATCGCCGTCTTCGATCCGGTCGGCTGGTCGTACGCGGGCGGAAAGCTGGCGCTGCGCGCGCGCAAGGGCCATCACGCCAATTTCGAATATACCTCCGACCAGTCCTGGCAGAAGGACGCGAAGGAAGGCGGCAAGAAGCTCGGCTTCCGGAAGATGTGAGGTCCGTGCGTCATGCCTCCCCGCTTGCGGGGAGGGAGTCGCCTCAGCCCCCCACTTTCCCGCCCAGCTCGTCGGCGATATGCGCGCGGATAATGTCCTCGAACGAGGTTTCCGCGACGAACCCCAATTCGCGTGCGCGGTGCGCTTCGAAGCGCTCCGGCCAGCCGGAGACGATCTTCATGATCGCTTCGTCCGGCTTGCGTTCGATGAGCGAGACCGCGGTCGCGCCGGCGACCTTGCGCAGGGCCTCGATCTGCTCGCCGACCGTCACGCAGACGCCGGGCATGGACAGGTTGCGGCGCGGGCCGATTTTCTGGCCGTCGATCGTCGCCGCATGAAGGATGAAGTTGACGGCCGCGCGCGGCGTGGCGTGTGTGTGGCGCACGCTTTCGGCTACGGGCAGGATCGCCTTCTGTCCCACCAGCGGCTCGCGGATGATGTTGGAGAAGAAGCCCGAGGCCGCGGCATTGGGCTTGCCCGGCCGCACGCAGATGGTGGGAAAGCGCAGGCCGACGCCGTCGAAGAAGCCCTTGCGCGTAAAGTCGGCGAGCAGGAATTCGCCGGCGGCCTTCTGCGCGCCGTAGCTCGTCAGCGGCGTCAGGTGAAATTCGTCGGGGATCGGATCGGGGAAGGGCGCGCCGAACACGGCGATGGACGATGAAAAGACCACGCGCGGCCTGTATTGCCCGCCCGACAGGATGTTTTCGGCGCGGATGGCGTCGAACAGGTAGCGCGTGCCGTCGAGATTGACGGCGTAGCCCTTGTCGAAATCGACCTCGGCCTCGCCCGAGACGATGGCCGCCAGATGCACGATCAGGTCGGGGCGATCCGCGACCATGCGCGGCGCCAGCGCGGGGTCGGCGATATTGCCGGCCTCGCTGAGCACCTTGAAAGCCGCCCCCGGCAGGTCGCCGGCCGCCGCCACGTCCACCATGTGCAGCGCCTCGACCGGCTTGCCGCCGATGGCGCCGTCGCGGGCGAGCCGCAGGCAGAATTTGCGGCCGATCATGCCGGCCGCGCCGGTAACGAGCACTTTCATGGAGTTTCCCCGATTTTTCGTGTTTTGTTGTAAATGGGCAACGGATACCGCCGATGCGGCGAAAGCATTGTAAAGTTTACGCAATTGCGAGATGAGGCTATTCGTTGATCGGCTCGCCGGTCTCTATTCGACAAAAATACGGCGTGGTCTGCCCCATTCTGCCCGCATCGGTCCATCAACAGGCGCACACCGGCTGGGAATTCCAGACTTGTGAGGATTATCTGTTGAAGAAGACTGTACTTATTCTTGGTATGACCATGCTCGCCACCGGCGCCGCCGAAGCCTCCTGGACCGGCAAGGCGTCCTACTACGGCGGCAGCGGCCGCACCGCGAGCGGCGGCCATGTCGGGCATCTGACGGCGGCGCATCGTTCCCTGCCGTTCGGCTCGAAAATCCGCGTGACCAACCTGCACAACCAGCGCTCCGTCGTGGTGACGGTCAATGACCGTGGCCCGTTCGTGCGCGGCCGCATCGTCGACGTGTCGACGGGCGCGGCCGGCGTGCTCGGCATGAAGGCGTCCGGGGTCGCGCCGGTGCGCGTGGAGCTGGTGTCGCGCTGACATGATGTTCCCTCCCCCTTGTGGGGAGGGGAGACCGCGCCTTGGCATGTCCTTGCGTCCTCAAATCGTCATGCCGCCGTCGACCATGTACATCTGCCCGGTCGTGAAGGCGGATTCGTCGGAGGCGAGATAGACGGCGATGTCGGCGATCTCGCGCGCCGTCCCCAGACGTCCCATCGGCTGGCGCGCGACGAAGGATTCACGCGCCGCCTGCTCTGTGATGCCGTTCGCCGCGGCCAGCGCCTTGATGCGCTGGTCGAGCGAGGGGCTCTGCACCGTGCCCGGCCCGATGGCGTTGCAGCGGATGTTCTTGCCGATGAAATCGGCTGCGATCGACTTGGTGAGGCCGATGACGGCCGCCTTGGACGCGCCGTAGACGTAGCGGTTGGGCAGGCCGCGCACGGACGAGGCGATCGAGGAAATATTGACGATGGAGCCGCCGCCGCGCGCGATCATGCCGGGCAGGAAGGCGCGGATCGTGCGGTGCATCGACTTGACGTTGAGATCGAACGAGAAGTCCCAGTCCGCGTCGCTGGTGGTCAGCGCCGAGCCGTGATGCACGAAGCCGGCGCAATTGAAGAGAATGTCGACGCCGCCGACGGTCTTTTGAATGTCTTGCGCCATCGCGCTGACGGCGTCGGTGGAGAGCACGTCGAGCTTGCGGCAGTCGGCGCCTTTCAGCGGCGCGAGGCTCGCCTCGTTCAGGTCGGTGGCGATCACGTGCGCGCCCTGTTCGAGAAAGGCCTGCGCCGTCGCCTGGCCGATGCCGGCGCCCGCCGCCGTCAGAAACGCGATCTTGCCCTGCAACCTGCCGGCCATTTGTTTCTCCCTAATCCAGTTTCTTGAGCATGTGGACGATGACGCGGTCGGGCATGGCCTCGCGCGATTCCTCGACGAAGCCGTGGCGCGCGTACCAGTCGATGTTCGAGAGATAGAGGCTTGCCGTATAGAGGCGCATAGCGTTGCGCTTCTCGTCGCGCGCGCGCTTTTCGGCGAGCGCCAGAAGTCCGCGGCCGACGCCGGTTCCCCGCGCGCGCGGATGCGTCGCCACGCTCCAGATCAGCAGGTCGTCGTCGCGGAATTCGAGCACAAGCGCGCCGTCGGGATCGTTGCGGGCGCCGGCGAGCCAGACTTCCATGTCGCGCAAGACCTGCGCGTAATCGGCCTGCAGCGGCAGCGGCGTGGCGCCGAGCAGCCTGGCGTTCTCCGCGTAGGCGGCGCGCTGCAAGGCGTCCAGCGCATCGCGATCGTCCTCGGTCGCGCGCCTGAGGATCATCACAAGCCTCCCGCGCCCATGAGTTCGCCGAGGCTCGCGCGCTGCCGTCCGTCCGCGTCGAAATTCTCGGCCGAGAGCCAGGTCTCGAAAGCCATGCGGCGCGCCGGCCATTCGCTGTCGAGCATGGCGAACCAGGCCGTGTCGCGATTGCGGCCCTTGACGATCATGTGCTGGCGAAACACGCCTTCGTAGGAGAAGCCGAGCCGCAGCGCCGCATGTTTGGACGGCGCGTTGAGGTCGTTGCATTTCCATTCGAAGCGGCGATAGCCCAGTTCGAAGATGTAGCGGGCGAGCAGATAGATCGCTTCCGTCGAGCCGGTCGTGCGCTGCAGCGGCGTTCCATAGGTGATGCCGCCGACCTCGATCACGCGATTGGGCGGATCGATGCGCATGAGGGTGAGCGCGCCGACCGCCTTGCCGGATCTGTCGATGACGGCCCAGGGGAGCGGATCGGTTGATTGCGCCGCTTTCGCGCACCAGGCGTCGAAGCTCGCGAAGTCGGCGTAGGGGCCGGTGAAGAGGTAGCGCCAGATGTCCTCGCGGTCAGGACCATGCGTGGCTTCGTAAAGGTCGCGGGCATGCGCGCTCGTCAGCGGCTCGAGGCGGATGTGGGCGCCCGCGAAGACGCGACGCTCCGGGCGCGGCGCGGGCGTCGCGTCGACGGGCGGACCGATGGGGGCTTCGCGTGTCATGCGTCTTGCTCACAAACTCGTCATTGCGAGCGGAGCGAAGCAATCCATCCACCGGGACTTCATCCAGTGTCGTGGATGGATTGCCGCGTCGCTTCGCTCCTCGCAATGACGGCCGGGTGGACCGCTAATGGTTGTCCCGCGGCACGGGCGAGACGTGCGCCACGTCCCTGAACTCGACCGCGGGTTTCAGGACCATGCCCTCGTCGAATTGCGCGACCATCGAGCGCTGGATTTCCTGCCAGGGCGTCTGGCTCCTCGGATAGGGGAAGCCGCCGCGCTTCTGCAGGTCGGCGCGGCGCTGCGCCAGCTCCACATCGGAGATCAGGATGTTCGCCGTGCGCTTCTTCAGGTCGATCCGCACGATGTCGTCGGTGCGCAGCAGCGCCAGCCCGCCGCCGACGGCCGCCTCCGGCGCCGCGTTGAGGATGGAGGGCGAGCCCGACGTGCCGGACTGGCGGCCGTCGCCGATGCAGGGCAGCGAGAGGACGCCGCGCTTGATGAGGGCGGCGGGCGGTTGCATGTTCACCACTTCCGCGCCGCCGGGATAGCCGATCGGGCCCGTTCCGCGAATGAACAGCAGGCAATGCTCGTCGATCTTCAATGCGGGATCGTCGATGCGATGATGATAATCCTCCGGCCCCTCGAAGACGATGGCGCGGCCCTCGAAGGCCTCGGGGTCCTTCGGGTTGGAGAGATAGCGGTCACGGAATTCCTTCGAGATGACCGATGTCTTCATTACGGCGCTGTCGAAAAGATTGCCGTGCAGGATGATGAAGCCGGCGTCTTCCATCATCGGCTTGTCGATTGGCTTGATGACGTCGGCGTCGGTCGACTCGCGGCCGCGGCAATTGTCGCCCATCGTCCGGCCGTTGATGGTCAGCGCGTCCTCGTGGATCAGCTTGCGCTTCATCAGCTCGTTGATGACGGCGGGCAGGCCGCCGGCGCGAAAATATTCTTCGCCGAGATAGAAGCCCGCCGGCTGCATGTTGACCAGCAGCGGCACCTTGTGGCCGACCTTCTCCCAATCCTCGATGTCGAGTTCGACGCCGACATGACGCGCGATGGCGTTGATGTGGATCGGCGCATTGGTCGAGCCGCCGATCGCGGAATTGGCGACGATGACGTTTTCCAGCGCCTTGCGCGTGATGATGTCGGAGGGCTTCAGGTCCTCCCACACGATCTCGACGGCGCGGCGGCCCGTCTCGTAGGCGATCTGGCCGCGCTCGCGATAGGGCGCGGGAATGGCCGCGCAGCCCGGCAGGCTCATGCCGAGCGCTTCGGCCAGCGCGTTCATGGTCGAGGCCGTGCCCATGGTGTTGCAATGGCCGACGGAGGGGGCGGAGGAGGTGACCGCGTCCATGAATTCGGCTTCGGTCATGCGGCCGGCGGCATGCTCCTCGCGCGCCTTCCAGGCGACGGTGCCGGAGCCGGCGCGCTCGCCGCGCCACCAGCCGTTGAGCATGGGGCCGCCCGACAGCACGATGGCCGGAAGGTTCACGGTGGCGGCGGCCATGATGCAGGCGGGCGTGGTCTTGTCGCAGCCCGTCGTCAGCACGACGCCGTCGAGCGGATAGCCGTAGAGCAGCTCGACGAGGCCGAGATAGGCGAGATTGCGGTCGAGCGTCGCGGTCGGGCGCTTTCCCGTTTCCTGAATGGGATGCACGGGAAACTCGAAGGCGATGCCGCCAGCCGCCACGATACCGTCGCGCACCCGCTTGGCGAGGTCGAGGTGATGGCGATTGCAGGGGGAAAGGTCGGAGCCCGTCTGCGCGATGCCGATGATAGGCTTGCCCGATTGCAGTTCGCCGCGCGTGAGGCCGAAATTGAGGTAGCGCTCGATATAGAGCGCGGTCATGCCGGGATTGTCGGGATTGTCGAACCAGAGCTGCGAGCGGAGCTTCCGCCTGCCCTTGGGTTCGCTTGCGCCCGACTTTCCGGCGCCATTTCCGCCCGCCATCGATTTCACTCCCGAGATTCTGGTGCAGCTAGAATGCTACCTCGGGTGGTGAGAATCAATTCGCGGGCCGCATGGCTGTCACACGCCTTCGACCATCACGAGGCGCGCGGACGAACATTCATCGCGAATCTGCTTGAGCCCTTGGTAGACGGGGCCATTGTAGAAGGCGTCGGCGGCTTCGGCGGACGGAAACTCGAGCAGGACGATGCGGCGCGGCGACCAGTCGCCTTCATAAACCTTGTGCGGCCCGCCGCGCGCCAGATAGCGCGCCCCCGCCGCCTCCAGCGCCGGCTTCACGCCCGCCATGAAGACCTGATAGCGCTCCATGTCACGGATTTCGACGTCGAAGATCAGATAGGCGGCCATGCTTCCCCCCGCTTTTGGAGGAGCCTAGCCGAGCGGGGCGAAAAACAAAAAGCGCCCGGAGGCGCTTTGTCGATATTCCGGAGACTCGGCGGCCCGGAGACTCGTCGGTCCGGAGTGTCGATGTTTAGAGAATGGTGGGCGCGACAGGGATTGAACCTGTGACCCCTACGATGTCAACGTAGTGCTCTCCCGCTGAGCTACGCGCCCTAGAGCCGGCCGGGGCCGGCAAAAGTGAGCCGGGGTATAATGGCTCGCGCGACGCCGCGCAAGCCGCCGTCGCGAAATAGGGATCACGCCGCCAATAACCGCTGCACCTCGGTCACGAGGTCGCGCAGGTGGAAGGGCTTGGAGAGGATTTTCGCCTGCTTGGGCGCATTGTTGTCCGGGTTGAGCGCGACCGCGGCAAAGCCGGTGATGAACATGACCTTGATGTCGGGGTCGAGTTCGGTCGCGCGGCGGGCGAGCTCGATGCCGTCCATCTCCGGCATGACGATATCGGTCAGCAGCAGTTCGAATGGCTCTTCACGCAAGCGATTGTAGGCGGACAGGCCGTTGTCGAAGGAAATGACGTCGTAGCCGGCGTTCTGCAGCGCCTTCACGAGAAAGCGGCGCATGTCGTTGTCGTCTTCGGCGAGCAGGATTTTCAGGGGGTTGACGGGCGTGTCGGTCATCTCGTCCTCGTTGCGTACGATTCATAGAGCCCAAATTGTGTAAAAAACGAGTGAAACCGCACATCGAAAGACAAACCAACCGCTTCTTTCGATTGCATTCCCGCGCGTGGACAGGCGGCGCGGCCGCTGGCACATTGTCCTCCCCGAACCAGACGCGGAGGATACGTGGCGGGCGTCCGGACGATCATTTCAGGCGAAACCGGCGAAACGGCTCCGCTGGAGCCGGAACTCGCGACGCCGGTCGAAATCGTCGAGCCCGTCGGCGCGGCCAACGCCCTCGTGCTGTCCTCGCCGCATTCGGGCGCCGTCTATCCCCGCCGTTTCCTGGCCAGTTCCCGGCTCGACGCCGCCACGCTGCGGCGATCCGAGGACGCCTATGTCGACGAACTCTTCGCCGGCGCGCTGGCGCTCGGCGCGCCCATGGCGCGGGCGCGGTTTCCGCGGGCCTATCTCGACGTCAATCGCGAGCCGTTCGAGCTCGATCCCCGCATGTTCGAGGGCAAGCTGCCCTCCCATGTGAACACGCGCTCGCTGCGTGTGGCGGCCGGCCTCGGCACGATCGCGCGGCTCGTCGCCGAATCGCAGGAAATCTACGCCCGCCGTATGCCGGTCGCCGAGGCGCTGCACCGGATAGAGGCAGGCTACCGCCCCTATCACGCCGCGCTCCGCCGGCTGACGCAGCGGACGCTCAAGCGATTCGGGGTGGCGGTTCTGCTCGATTGCCATTCCATGCCCTCGCATGTGGCCGGGGTCGCAGGGGCGGACGGGGCGAAGGCCGATATCGTGCTCGGCGACCGCTTTGGCACGAGCTGCGATCCCGAACTGACGGCGGTCGCCGAGGCGAATCTGAAGGCGCGCGGCTATCTGGTCCAGCGCAACAAGCCCTATGCCGGAGGCTTCATCACCGAGCACTACGGCCACCCGGCGTCGCATGTTCACGCGCTGCAGGTCGAGATCAACCGGTCCGTCTACATGAGCGAGGCGACCTTCGAGAAAGGCCCCCGTTTCCAGCAATTGGCCGAGGACCTGACCGCCATGGCGCAGGCGTTGTCGGATTGTGCGGACGGCCTTGCCGGCTGGCGGGCGGCGGCGGAATAGCTGCGGACCCCCATCCCCCAAATAAAGAGGCCGCCGGCAGGAGCCAGGCGGCCAAGTCTTGGGAGGAAACGCCCAAAGAGGGCATGAAACGAATATCCTCCTTCGCAGGCGCAATATCAAGATTTTCGTATGTGTTCAGCCTGCGTCAGGGCGACGCATATTGATTTGAATCAATCGCGTTCGGGGTGCAGGTCCGGCGCGCGACGATAGAAGAAGCAAGCGATCGCCAGTTGCAGCGCCAGGAGGCCGAAGACGAGCCGGAAGGCCTGCGGCGGATAGAGGCGCACGCCCTCCACGATCTTCGACCCGAAGGCCTCGATGACGAAGCCGGTGAACGCCTGCTGGGCGAAGGCGCCGCCGATCACGCCCGTATTGATGAGCGTCATGCCGCGCCCGGTCAGTTCTCGTGGAAACAGGGCCTTGCCCTGGGCGGTGAGAACCGGCGTGACGCCGAAGAAGAAGCCGAAGGCCGCCATGAAGACGGGCAGGGCGCCTGAAGGCAATTCGAAAAGGCCGCCCGACGCGAGCGTCGCCAGCGCGAGCAGGATGCCGATCAGCGCCGGGATGCGGTAGCTGGCGAACCAGCGGTCCGAGGCGCCCCAGAAGAACAGGCCGGCGATCTGGGCGCCGGCGAGAATCAGCGTCATGCGGCCGCGCGCCTCGAGCGGCAGGCCGTAGACCTGCGACAGCCAGGGGCCGATCCACAGGCCGATGATCGAGGCGAAGGCCGAGTAGGTCGCCGCCTGGACGAAGAACATGCGCCAGAAGCCGGGAATGCGCGTGGCCGCGACGACGCCGGCCGCGGCCTCGCGCAAGGATTCCGATCGGCCGTGGCGGCGGGCGACCGCTTCCGGGGCCTCGCGCGCGAACAGGAAGACGCAGGTCGCCATGATCGCGGCGATCGCCGCCGCGGTCAGGAAGGAATTGCGCCAGCCGACCGAGCCCGCAAGCCACGCGAGGGGCGCGGTGGCCGCCAGCATGCCGACGGAGCCGCCGCCGATATGGATGCCGGTGATGGTCGAGAATTTCTCGGGCGGGAAGCGCTCGGCATAGAGCGCGAGCGGCGCCATCAGGAAGGAGCAGCAGCCGAGCCCCATCAACATGCGCGCCAGCGCAAGCTCGGCATAGTCGCGGGCCTGCGCGAACAGGATCGTCGAGCCGATCATCAGCGCGGCGGTGACCAGCATCGCCGGGCGCGGACCCCAGCGGTCGATGGCCATGCCCAGCGGAATCTGCGCCAGGGCGAAGGACAGAAAGAAAATCGAAGACAGAAACCCGAGCCGCGCGGCGTCGAGATCGAACGCCCTGGCGAGATCGGGACCGATGACGCCGAGCGCGTTGCGGAAGAACTGGCTCAGCATGTAAATGCCGACAAGCGCGGCGACGATGACAGCGCCGGACGAGACGGCGCGGTCGCGCTTTGCGGGCGCAGCTTCGCCCGAGGGGAATGACATTGGCGTTTTCCGTCCCGACCGGCGCGTTCTTGCGCCCGATCGGGGGGCGGCGCCGCAAATGGTGGTATCACGGCCGAGCGCCTGCGCAAGTTTGCGGCCGGTCTGGCCGGGCTGCGCCAATGGAATGGGCGCGAGAGAAGAGGCGGGGCATGAACGCGGTCGATTTCGAGGCTTTCGTGGCGCGGCTGGCCGATGCGGCGGGCGAGGCGACCCTGCCCTTCTTCCGCTCCGCCCTCGGCGCGCAGAACAAGGCGGGCGCCGGCGCGTTCGATCCGGTGACGGAGGCCGACCACGCCGCCGAAGTGGCGATGCGCCGGCTGATCGAGGCGCAGTTTCCGGGCCACGGAATCATCGGGGAGGAGTTCGGGACGAAGCGCGAGGAGGCGCCTTACGTCTGGGTGCTCGATCCGATCGACGGCACAAAGAGCTTCATCTCGGGGCTGCCGATGTGGGGGACCCTGATCGGCCTCAAGCACAATGGCCGGCCCTGCTACGGCATGATGAGCCAGCCTTTCACGCGGGAGCGTTTCTTCGGCGACGGCCAGGCGTCCCACTGGACCGGGCCGGCGCATCGCGGGCAGGGACAGGAACGGCGCAAGCTGCGCACGCGGCCCTGCGCCGAGGTTTCCGAGGCGACGGTCATGACCACGTCGCCGCGCCTGTTCACGCCGGAGAAGCGCGCCGCCTACGAGCGTGTCGAATCGCGCGCGCGCATCCCGCGCTACGGCGGCGATTGCTACGCCTATTGCGCGCTGGCCGCCGGCCATGTCGATCTCGTGATCGAGGACGGGCTCAACGCCTACGACATTGTCGCGCTGATCCCGATCATCGAGGGCGCGGGCGGCGTGGTGACGACGTGGGACGGCGGCGATGCGAGCCAGGGCGGCTCGATCATCGCGGCCGGCGATTCGCGCGCGCACGAAGCGGCCATGAAATTGCTGCAGGGCTGATTGTGCTGGCGACGTTCGGCCGCTTGCTTCTCGTCGTTCTCGCGCTTGCGCCGGCCGGCGCATGGTCGGCGCTTGCCGTCTGGTTTCGCGCGCCGGCGCCGGAATGGCTGCGCAGCGCGCTTGCCGGCGCCCTCGCGCTGCTGGCGCTTGGCGCGGCCTTCTTCCTCCTTTTTCGCCGGCGCTGGCGGCCGGCCGCGCTGTTCGTCGCCGCGTTTGCCGTCACGCTCGCCTGGTGGAGCGGAATCGCGCCGCCGGCTTCCGCAAACTTTGCGGCGGATGTCGCGCGCCAGACAACTGGCAAGCTCGATGGCGATCTGCTGACGCTGACCGACATCCGCGATTTCGACTGGCGCAGCGACGCGGATTTCACGGAGCGCTGGACGGCGCGGACGTACGACCTGAAAAAGCTGCGCACGCTCGATCTCTTCCTCTCGTATTGGGCGGGACCGGAAATGGCGCATGTCATCATCAGTTTCGGTTTCGAGGATGGCGAGCAGATTGCGTGGTCGATCGAGGTGAAGCGCCGGAAGGGCGGCGAATTTTCTCCGCTTGCCGATCTCTTCAAGAACAATCCGCTTGCCGTCGTCGCGGCCAGCGAACGCGATGTGGTGCGCGTGCGCTCCAACGTGCGCGGCGAGGACGTTCAGCTCTATCGTCTCGATGTTTATCCCGAGACGATGCGCGCGCTGCTGCTGCAATATATGCGCGACGCCAACGCGCTCGCCGCCACGCCGCAATTCTACAATTCGCTGACGACCAATTGCACGACCACCGTCGCCCGGCTGGTCAAGGCGATCGGCAAGCCCGTGCCGCTCGACTGGCGGCTCGTCGTCAACGGCTATCTGCCGGACTATCTCTACGAAAACGACGCGCTGACCAAGAAGGTCTCGCTCGCCGAGCTTCGGAAGGCGTCGCATATCGCCGAACGCGCGAAGGCGGCGAACGACGCGCCGGATTTTTCGCAGCGCATTCGCGTGGGCGTGCCGACGCCCTAGCCCCTCACGCGTTTCGCTTCGGCTGCTACGCCGGCTGTGCGACCGGGGCGCGCGCGCCTTCCGCGATCGTGCGCGGCGCCTTGTTCAGCGTCTCGATGGCGAAGCCTGCGGCCGCCTTGTAGCCGGCCATGAAGTCCGCGCGCTCCCGGGCTGAGATGACGTCGTCGATATTGTCGAACACGCCGCCGCAGCGCTCGTCCACCATGTTGAGCAGGCCGAACGGGCCCGCGCCGCGATTGCGCAGGATGACCTGCGAGATCGGGCCGCAGAGCCCTTCATCGTAAGCCGCGAGCGCCGCCTCCGTCGCGCCGTGCTCGACCATGCAGGCGCCGAGCGTGCGCGCGTCGACGATCGCCTGGCTCGCGCCGTTGGAGCCGGTGGGGTACATGGCGTGCGCCGCGTCGCCCAGAAGGGCGACCGGGCCGTCGCGCCACGTCGCGACGGGATCGCGGTCGATCATCGGATTTTCGTAAGCGATCTCCGCGCCGCGCAGCAGCGCCGGCACGTCGAGCCAGTCGTATGACCAGCCTTCGAAATGCTCGATGAAGTCGGCAACCGCCGCTTCCCGGAACCAGCCCGCCTGTTTCCAGCCGTCCGAGGCGTCGACCGTGATTTCCGCGATCCAGTTGATCATCGCCAGCCCGGTCTTCGGATCGGCGCGCGAGATCGGATAGACGACCATGCGATGGCGATGCGTGCCGAGGCCGACGAAGGAGGAGCCGGTGCGTACAGGTTTGGCCATCGTCACGCCGCGCCACATCAGCGCGCCGCCCCAATGGATCGGCGGCTGCTGCGGATGCATCTGCGCGCGAATGGCGGAATGGATGCCGTCGGCGCCGATCAGCAGCGCGCCTGTCGCTTCGCCGGTCGAGCCGTCGGCATTTTCGATGGTCGCGACGACGCCATTCGCAGTTTTCTCGTAGCCGCGCACGCGGGCGCCGAGCTTGACGGCGTCGCTGCCGGCGCGCGCGACGAAGGCGTCGTGCAGCAGCATGTGGAAGAGGCCACGGTGGACGGCGTATTGCGGCCAGTTGTAGCCGGCGTCGAGCCCGCGCGGCTCGGAATAGATGTCGTGGCCGTTGAGGCCGACCAGCGCCCATTCCTTCGCAGGGACGCCGACGCGGTCGAGTTCGGCGGCGCCCAGCCCGAGATCGTAGAGTTCGCGCACGGCGTTGGGCTGCAGGTTGATGCCGACGCCGAGCGGCTTCATCTCGCGCGCGGCTTCGTAGACCACGCAGGGAACGCCGATCTGTTGCAGGGTGAGCGCGGTCGCCAGCCCTCCGATGCCGCCGCCGGCGACGATCACGCGATTGTCGGTCATGCCCTGGTTCCGTTTCCAACCATCGCCTTCACCTAGCCGGGCCGGGGCCGTGTCGGCAAGTCATGCGTTAATGCGCCCTTAATGCTGAATCGTCTCTTGCCTTGTATGAAGAAACCGCGAGGCGGATAGTCGCGGACCGAACGATGGCCCGGGAGGGCGTTGTTGAGCGCGATTCCGACGTCGAACGCTCGATCCGGCCGCCGGCATGTCCTGCGCGTTTCCGCCGACGGCGGGTTGCGCGCGCCTCCTTTCGAATATCTGCTGTTCGCTCTGGCGCTGGCGGGCATGGCGACGGGCGGCGTGGCGATCGCGCTCGGCCTGCTACAGGCGCCGACGACGGGCATGGTGGTCGGCGACTGGTATCTCCTGACATCGGGCTTCATCATCGTTGCGGCGGCTGGCTCCGACCGGCGGGCGATTTTTCTGTCCGCGGCGCTGGTCGCGGTCCTGTCCGTCGCGTTCTTCCTGCCTGTCCGCCTCCTTGCGCCCGGGATCGAGCCGAAAGCCTATGTGAAGGGCGCGGTCGCGCTCGCCGCGGCGGCGACCGTCTTCGTGCAGTTTTCCACCGCGCTGCGCCGCGGCGCCTCGTTGCGCGACAATCGAGATATGGCCGTCGCCTGCTTCGCCGTGGCGCTCGTCGTCACGCCGCTGGTGTCGGGGTGGGGCATCCAGATCAGCGCGCTGATCCCGCAGACATTCGACGCCAACGCATTGCGCATGGACGAGGCCTTCGGGCTGCGCGTTCCGGCCTGGCTCGATGAGGCGGTGCAAGGCAGCCGCTTCGTCTCCTATGTCGTCTTCCATGTCTATATTTCGATCAGCCTGGCCATGGTCGGCTACGATCTCCTCTTCGACGAAACGCGCGAATGGCGCATGACCAAGCTGATGCTCGTGTCGTCGCTTCTCGGCTTCGTCGCCTATTTCATTACGCCAGTCGTCGGCACGGGGTATTTTCGCGACTACGGCCAGACCGGCGCGCTGCGCGATCTTCTTGCGCACGCGAGCGCGGGCGCCGGCGTCCTGCCGCGCAACGCCATGCCGTCGCTGCACACGACATGGGGACTGATGCTGATCGTCTCGGCGACCCTGCCGGCGCGGCGCGTCCTCTGGCAAAGAGCCGCGGCTGCCCTGTTCGTCGTCTACGGGGTCCTGACGATCTGCGGCGCGTTGACCTTCGGCGACCATTATCTCATCGACTGCGTCGTCGCCGCGCCGCTGACGGCGACGATCATGCTGGCGTTCGAAGGCGCCGAGACGCGCGCGAAGCCGGGTTTTGCCGCCTGCTTCTCGACTGGCGCGGCGCTTCTGGCCGGCTGGATCGTCATGCTGCGGACCGGCGGCGGATTGCTCGAGCCGCCCGCCGTGCTGGCGATGGCGGCTGCGAGCCTCGCGCAAATGGCCGCGACGATCGCGCTCATGCGATCCGCGCGCGCGGCGCACGGCTGGACCTGACCGCGCATTTGTCCGATCCTTCGGCGCACGGAGGACCAGATGAGCGCCGAGAAGAAAATAGCCGAGCTGGGTTTGACGCTGCCGCCGCCCGCAAGGCCCGCCGGAAATTACGTTCCCTTCAAGCGCACGGGCAATCTGCTGCTGCTGTCGGGCGTGGGGCCGCACAAGGCCGACGGAACGTTCGTCAGCGGAATTGTCGGCGGCGATCTCTCGGTCGAGGAAGGCTATAACGCCGCGCGCCAGTGTGGCCTCGTGCTGCTCGCCAACATGCGCGCGGCGCTTGGCTCGCTCGATCATGTGGCCGAAGTCGTGAAAGTGCTCGGCATGGTCCGTTGCACGCCGGACTTCGGCAAACAGCCGGAAGTCATCAATGGCTGCACCGACCTGTTCGTGGAGGTGTTCGGCGATGCCGGCCGTCCCTCGCGCTCGGCCGTCGGCATGTTCGCGCTGCCGCGCGGCATCGCGGTCGAGATCGAGGCGATGGTGGAAGTGAAGGCGTGATGCGGCTGCGGCCTGCTTTCGCGCTCGTCGCCGCGCTTGTTTGCGCTGCGCCCGCGCCCGCCTGGAGCTGGAGCAACCACGGGCTCCTGACCTACTGGGCCTTCAAGGGAACGGCGGAGGTCGACCAGGCGCCCGACGTCGTCGTGGAGAGCTTCGACGATTTTCTGCGCGCCAATGAGCAGGAGGTCGCCAACGCGCTCGACGGCGTCGAGACCTGGGCGCGCGCGCATGTCGCCAACTATCCGCCGCGCCCGGACGAACTCGCCTATCGCCTCGATCCCTCGCGCGACGCGGCCGCCCGCCGCAAGGCCTTCGCCGAGGCGCTGCGCATTTCGCCGGACGTGCGGCTCGCGCTGTTCGCGCAGGCGCTGCCGGGCCTTGCGCCGGACGCCGCCCGCGCCATGCGTTTCAGCGAAGTCAGCACTTTGCGCGAGCCGGCGTTTTCGATGATGCGCTTCACCCGGCTGGAGCCCGGCGAGAAGATTCCGGCGCTGCTCGCGCTCGCCAGCAGCGCCGACGAGCCGGATTTCGGCGTCGACATCAACTGCTGGGAAGACAGCCCGTCGGAATGGGGCAAGCGCTACAAGTTCGGCAAGCTGCCCTTTGGCAATCCCGCGCTCGATTTCTCGACGCAGGCGCCGTTCCACATGGGCTTTTATCATCAGTCGTCGCTCATCTATCGCGCGGCGCCTTTCGTCGGCCGCACCTACCCCTTTCTGCGCGCGCAGCAGTTCTTCACGCTCTCGCGCCTCGCCTTTCGCGCGAACCACGCCTACTGGGGCTGGCGCTTCGCCGGCATGGCCATGCACTATGTGCAAGATCTCACGCAGCCCTATCATGCGAGCCTGCTGCCGGGCGTCTCGACCTTCCGCATGATCGCCGCCAATCTCGCCGACATCGCCGGCTGGAAGGCGCCGAAATCTGCGATGGTCGTGCTGGCCTCGAACCGCCATCTCGCCTTCGAGCGCTACGAGGCGCTGCTCATCCATCGCGATACCGCGGCCGGCGGCAAGAGCCCGCTGATCGAGGGGCTGCAGGCGACGGCGCGCGACGGCGTCTATCCGGCATGGTCCGATCGCTATTTGCGCGACGTGGTGACGCAGGAAGCCTTCGACTTCGGCGAGAAGCTGAGCGCCGCGCTGCTCGCCGCCTTTCCGGCGAAATACGTATCCGACCCGTCCTACGATTTCGGCGCGTCCGGCGGCAGCGGCGAAATGATCGCGGAAGTCATGCAGCGCACGCCGGAGCAGCGCGCGGAGATCGACGGCGCGGTCAACGAGCTCATGGGCCATCTGGGCGCGCACAGCCGGAACATGCTGCGCGCGATCGGAGCGACGAAAGAACGCTAGGCCCGTGACCTTGATGCTGAGGAGCGATGCGAAGCATCGCGTCTCGACGCATGCGGGTTGCGGCCATTCTTCGAGACGGCCCTTCGCGGCTCCTCAGGGTGAGGAGTCCTGAATTACGGGCCAGACACGCAGGATGAAGATTCCCGTTACAACAACCTTGTCCGGATGGTGCCGTCGATCTTGCCCATTTCCTCGTAGACCTGCGCGCGTTCGGCGCTCGCGCCGTCGGCGTCGATCACGACATAGCCGATGTCGGCGTCGGTCTGCAGATATTGCGCGGCGATGTTGAGATTGCGGCCGGCGAAGATCTGGTTCAGCCGCGTCAATACGCCGGGAACGTTGCGATGGATGTGAACGAAGCGCGTGCCGCCGACATGCGGCGGCAATTGCACTTGCGGGAATTCGACCGCGCCGAAAGTGGCGCCCGTCTCGGCGTAATCGGCGAGTTTTCGCGCAACCTCGGAGCCGATGCGCTCCTGCGCTTCTTCCGTGGAGCCGCCGATGTGCGGCGTGAGAATGACGTTCGGCAGGCCTTGTAGCGGAGAGACGAATTTCTCCTTGTTGGAGCCGGGCTCGACGGGAAAGACGTCGATCGCCGCGCCGCGCAGATGGCCGCTCTTCAGCGCATCGGCCAGCGCGTCGATGTCGACGACCGTGCCGCGCGCGTTGTTGATGAGATAGGCGCCCTTCTTCATCGCGCGCAATTGCTCGGCGCGGATCATGTTGCGCGTCATCGGCGTGTCGGGAACGTGCAGCGAGACGACGTCGGAGACGGCGAGCAAGTCCTCCAGCGTGTCGGTCGGCTCGACATTGCCGCGGCGCAGCTTGTCGGTCAGGTCGAAGAAGACGACCCGCATGCCAAAAGCTTCCGCGAGGCCGGCGAGCTGGCTGCCGATATTGCCGTAGCCGACGATGCCGAGCGTCTTGCCGCGCACCTCGAACGAACCGTCGGCCGACTTGTCCCAGAGGCCGGCGTGGGCGCCGTTCGACTTCGGGAAGATGTTGCGCAGGAGCATGACGATCTCGCCGACGACGAGTTCGGCGACCGAGCGCGTGTTGGAGAAGGGCGCGTTGAACACGGGAATGCCGCGCTTGCGGGCAGCGGCGAGATCGACCTGGTTGGTGCCGACGCTGAAGCAGCCGATGGTGACGAGGTTGGGCGCCGCCGCCAGCACGTCGGCGGTGATCCGGGTGCGCGAGCGGATGCCGACGACATGCGCCTCGGCGAGCGCCTTGCGCAGGTCTTCGCCGTCCAGCGCCCTGGGCAGGCGTTCGACCTTTTCGAAGCCGGCGGCCGCGAAGAGGTCTATGGCGGTTTCGTTGATGCCTTCGAGCAGCAGGACGCGAAGATCTTTGCGGTCGAGCGAAACGGTGTCGATCATGGCTCTCTGAATGTGCGGGTTCAGGCCGCGCGGCGGCGCGCGCCGAAGAGGCGGCGCCACCAGGGCGATGTGAAGATGCGCTGCGCGGCTTCGTGGTCGGTCGCGCGGCGCAGCGCTGCGGCCTCCTCGCGACTGCCCGGAACGAAGGCGTCGAAGGCGGCCCAGAACTGTTCGCGGATCGTATCGCTTTCCTGCAGGATCTCGTGTCGCGCGCCGTGCAGCAGGATCATGCGGCCGGCCTTCAGCCGATTGGCGAAGCGCGCGATGGCCGGCGTCGAGACGACGCGGTCGTCGGCGCCCACGACGATGAGGACGGGCGTTCCCGTGCGGCGCGGGAACTCCGGATCGGAGAGTTTGCGCGAGATGCGCAGCGCCGCGTTGATCCAGCCGATGGTGGGACCCGCCACCGCCAGTTGCGGCGCAGCCGCGACGATCGCCGCATTGCGCGCGTAACGGCCGGCGTCGGAGGTGAGGTCGTTGCCCTCGAACGGCTCGCTCATGCTGGAGCGCCGGGAAACGCCGGGCGCATAGGAGGCGCCCAGCCCGACCGCGTCGGCGATCTCGACGACCACGCGCGTCGACGCATGCGTCGCCCGGCCGGCAATTTCGATCATCGGCGAGACGAGCACGAGCCGCTCGAATGGCGAGCGTCCCGAATTGGCCTGCGAAAGGAGCACCGCGCCCGCCATCGAGTGGGCGAGCGCGAACCACGGTTGCGGGCAGAGAAACTGCAGCACCTGTTTGCGCAACGCCTCCAGGTCGCGTTCGAACATGTCGAAATCGTCGATATGGCCCTTGTTGGCGTCGGGCAGTTCGCGCGCCGAAAGCCCCTGGCCGCGCCAGTCCATGGCGACCACGGAAAATCCGCGCTCGACCAGTTCGCCGATCGTCTCGAAATATTTTTCGATGAATTCGCCGCGGCCGGTGAAGACGCAGACCGTGCCGAGCGACTTCGGCCCCGGCGACCAGCGCGCGATGCGCAAAAGCGCGCCGTCCTCCGCGCCGACGGCCGAGACCAGCGCGCCGGGCGGCACAGGATTGTCAGGCGTGCCGATCAGTTCCATGCGCGACACGCTTAACGCGGCGGCGAAAAAAAATCGACCCGCCGCGAGGCGGGTCGAACCGTGGGAGATGAAAGCGTCACGCCGCCTTCGGCTGAGCGACTGTCGCGGAGGCCGCCAGCCGCGCGCGCTCGGAGTTGGGCCGGAGCAGCGCAAGGCCGATGAGCCCCGAGGCGATCAGGATGACGCCGTTGATCTGGAAGCCCATGAGGTAGCCGGCCATCTCCGACGACGCTTTCTGGATCACGCCGCCCATGACGGCCGCCGACAGCACGCCGGCGATCGTGTAGAGGCCGCCGTAGATGGCGATGACCGCGCCGCGCTGGCTGGTCGGGGCGAACTCGCCGAGCATCGGCGGGCAGACGACATAGATCGAGCCGCAAAGGCCCGAGCCGACGACCAGCAGGGCGATCAGCAGGCTGCGATCCGCGACGTAGGGCATGGCCATCAGGATGAGGCCGCCCACGACCAGCGGCGCCGCGCCGAGCACGCCGCGCGCTTTGCGCGTGGAGAGGCCGCGCGCCATCATGCGCTGCGAGATCCAGCCGGTGATGAGCACGACGACGGCGCCGAACACCCAGGGCAGGATCGAGATGAGGCCGGCCTCCTTTTGCGAGAAGCCGAGGCCCTTGACGATGAAGGGCGTGAACCAGGTGAGCCCGATCGACAGCACCCAGTAGGCGCCGAAGGTCGACAGCACCGCGCCGATGAAGGTCGGCGTCGTGAGCAGGCGGGAGTACGGATAGGCCTGCGCCGAACCCTGCGATTCCTCGGCGTTGCTGGTGAGCGGCCCCTCGCGGCCCATCATCAGCCACAGGACGACCCAGATCAGACCGACGACGCCGAGCGCGCCGAAGGCGTGGTGCCAGGAGTAGTTGACGATCACCCAGTTGAGCGCCGGCACCGCCAGGATGACGCCGAAGGCCGACCCCTGCGAGAGGATGGCGGTCGGCAGCGTGCGCTTCTCGTCCGGGAACCACTTGTAGATGGCGTGCGCCGCCACCGAGAAGGCCGGCCCTTCGCCGGCGCCGAGGATGATTCGGCAGATGAGCAGGGTCGTGAAGCTTACCTCCCAGAACATCGGGAACTGCACGACCGCCCAGATCAGGCCCAGGACCAGAAGCACGAGGCGCGTCTCGACCTTGTTGACGATGAAGCCGACGACGATCGCGGAAATGGAGAAGAGAAAGAAGAAGGCGGAGCCCAGGAACCCGAACTGGCTGGGTTGCAGCTTGAGATCGGTCATGATCGGCACGCCGGCGAGACCGACCACGATCTTGTCCGCGAAATTCACGACCATGTAGAGAAACAGGAGCGCGGTAATCTTCCACGCGCCTTTCGGCGTCGGCTGAGCGGCCATCGGAGGCCCTTCCTTCGTTTGTTTCGTCCCGGGGCGGCCCTGTTGGTCGGGCCTGTGGCCAGATTGCCCGATCCCGGGGTGAGCGCAAGGATCATTTTTGCCGGCGGACCCCTTGCGCGCCCGAAAGGGGCGCCCAAATCAGGGGCCGACGCGGGCCAATCTCGGACGCGTCCATCCACCGGCGCTTTGTGGCCGGAAATCATCCGGCACAAAGGCCGCATGTCGCTCACTGGAGGATATGCTTATGCGTACATTCGATCTTTCCCCCCTCTACCGTTCCACCATCGGCTTCGACCGTCTGTTCTCGCTGCTCGACCAGGCCGCGGGCTCCGAGCCCACGTCCTATCCGCCCTACAATATCGAGCGCACCGGCGAGAACGCCTATCGCATCACGGTTGCGGTCGCCGGCTTCGCCGAGAGCGAACTGACCATCGAGGCGCGTGAGAACACGCTGACCATCCGCGGCTCGAAGGCGGTCGTCGAAGGCGAGCCCAAGAACGAGGTCCTGTACCAGGGCATCGCCGCCCGCGCGTTCGAGCGCCGCTTCCAGCTCGCCGATCACGTTCAGGCGACGGGAGCCAAACTCGAGAACGGCCTGTTGCACGTCGACCTCGTGCGCGAGATCCCGGAAGCGCAGAAGCCGCGCCAGATCCAGATCGGCGGCGGCAAGCCTCAGGTCGTCGAGGCGAAGGCCGCGTAACTGGCCAGAGCCGAAACGAGAAGGGCGTCCCGCGGGACGCCCTTTTTTGTTGAGCCGGTCGTCGGCCTCCAGGGGAGTCATTCAGACGGCGCGACGGGCGCAGCGGGTGCGGGGTTGGCCTCCAGCGGCTTCGCCTCGGCGGCAGGCTCCGGCGCGCGCGCCTGCGGCGCGACGGGCTGGACGCGCGGGCCGATGTCGGTCGGCTTGGCCGACGGCGCTTCCTGCGGCGACCCGGCGGGCGCCCTGGCGTCCGGCGTCAGCGGCGGCTTGTCGGCCGGCGTCGGCGCGGCCGGCGCGGCCGCCTGTTGCGGGGCGGGCGCCGCGGGTGCGGCCTCGTGCCCGGGCGGCGTTGCGGCGTCGGGGGCGAGCGGCGTCTTTTCGACGGGCGCCGGCGCCGCGACGCTCGCCTTCGGCGGCTCGCCGGGTGCGACAGGCTTGGCGGCCTCGGGCTTCGGCGCTTCCGGCGCGGGCGCCGCCGGCGTCTTCACGGCTTGCGAGGGCGCGGGCGCGTGCGGCTTCGGCGCAGCGTCGGTCCCGGGCTTGCGCGCCGCGGTCTGCGAATTGCCCTTGTGCTTCGGCTTGGCCTTGGGGGCGGCTGGCTCCGCGCCGAGGCCGCTTTGCGGCGCGGGAACCGGAGCGAGGCTGTCGGTGGACAGATCGTCAGGGGAGCTGCGCGCGGCGAGATTATTGCCGCCGCCGAGCGCCACGCGGCGCAGTAACTGGCCGCTGTATCCATCGATGATGAACCGGACGCGTTCGCCCTGCGCGTTTTCGCCGACCGCGACGACGGTGTCGTCGTTCAGCCGCGGCGGCGTCGCGAGGCGGTAGCCCTGCGACAGCAGAATGCGGCGCACGACGCGCGGCGGGATGATGCGCTCGCGTTCGAAATCGTCCTCGCCGCCCATCCATTGCGGCGGACCCGCCCATATGCCCCAGGGCAGCGCGAATTGGGCGGCGGCGGGCGGCGCGGCAAGCGTGACAGCGCCGAGAGCCGCAACTCCCGCAAGCAGGGCGAGCCTCAAAGGCCTGACCATGGAATCTCCTTCGTCGCAAAATGCGGACGATCTACCGTCCCGGCCAATTGCGGAGAGATATTGACGCGATCGGTCCGGATTGACGGCGGAGAATGGGAAACTAGCCGCGCGCAGCCTTGAGCAGCGCCGCGATGGCCTGCGGGCTGGTTGCGAAGGACGGGATCAATCGGACGAAGACTTCATCGGCTCGCGGCCGCTCGGCCGGCTCGAGCGCGCGCGGCGTCCAGGGATGGTAGCGCGCGCCGGCCGCGACCAGCCGTTCGTGAACCGGCTTCGGCAGGATGGCGAAGACCTCGTTGATCGCGCGCTCCCAGGCCAGCCTGACGCCCGGCAGTGCGGCGAGCCCCGCGCCCAGCTCCGCGGCCCGGTCGTTGGCTTTCCGCGCGAGCTCGAGCCATAGCCCGCCCTTCAGATAGGCTTCCATCTGCGCCCCGAGGAAGCGGCCCTTCGACAGCGTGTGGCCGCCGCGCTTGCGTCGATAGGCGAGGTTTTTCGCGCGTTCGAGGTCGAAGAAGATCACCGCCTCGCAGGCGAGGGCGCCGTTTTTGGTCGCGCCGAAAGAGAGAACGTCGACGCCCGCCTTCCAGCTCATCTGCGCCGGCGTCAGGCCGAGCGCGACCAGAGCATTGGCGAAGCGCGCCCCGTCCATGTGGACGGCCATGCCGGTCTCGCGGGCGATCTCGGCCAGCGCGGCGATCTCGTCCGGCGCGTAGAGGGTCCCGCATTCGGTCGCCTGCGACAGGGACAGGGCCTGCGGCTGCGCCTGCTTGACGACGCCCCGCGGCATGATGGCCAGCGCGTCCCGAAACGCCGATGGCGTGACCTTGCCGGCTGCGCCGGAAAGTCCGGCCAGCTTGGCGCCGCCGGAGAAAAATTCCGGCGCCCCGCATTCATCGGCGGCGATATGCGCAAATTCGTGGCACAGGACCGCGCCCCAGGGCTCCGTGACGGCAGACAGGGCAAGCGCGTTCGCCGCCGTGCCGGTCGCCACCAGAAACACCGCGACCTCTCGCTCGAATACATGCGACAGCGCCCGCCCGGCCCGCTGCGTCCATTCGTCCGCGCCATAGGCGGCGGCCGGTCCGGCGTTGGCCGCGACGATGGCCTCCAGGATCGCCGGGTGGGCGCCGCTGGAATTGTCGCTGGTGACATCGAGATGGTGTTCGGCAGTCATGCGGCTTTGTGGCCGGTCGTGCGCCAGCCCGCAAGCGGACCAATTCTTGCCTTGCGCAACCGCAGCCTTTGCGAAGGTTGCCCGCCAGCCTCCGCCGCCGCAATTTTCCGCGCAAAGGGCAGGCGGTCAGCTTGTGTGAGGGGTTCAAATCTGCCAATGTCGCACGCCGCCGATAGGACAGCCATGCTGACCATTTGGCGCGACCCGCGAAATCTCCGGAGGGGCGAGCGCCCCGGGCGTCCGAAAAGGCGTGACGGAAACGCGCGGTCGTGCGACAGACGCGGCGAAATGGAGCGAGCGATGAGCGAGGCGAGGAAGCGCAGGGCGAAGCGAAAACCGGGGGTTCGAACCCCGGCGCGCAAGCGCTGATCTTTTCCGCAACGCTTTACGACCAAGGATGCCCGCCATGACCGAATATTTTGCTCAAGACCCGCACCTGCCAGGTCCGCAGGGTCTCTACGATCCTTCCAAGGAGCACGACGCCTGCGGCGTCGGCTTCGTCGCCGACATGAAGAACCGCAAGTCCCACGACATCGTGTCGATGGGCCTGCGCATTCTCATGAACCTCGACCATCGCGGCGCGGTCGGCGCCGATCCCAAGCTCGGCGACGGCTGCGGCATCCTCACGCAGATCCCGCACCGCTTCTTCGCGGAGGAATGCGCCAAGCTCGGCTTCAGCCTGCCCGAGCCCGGCCATTACGGCATCGGCCAGTTCTTCATGCCGACCGACACGTCCGTGCGCGAAAAGGTGCGCGAGATCGTCGCGCGCGTGCTGAACGAAGAAGGCCTGTCGCTGATCGGCTGGCGCGAGGTCCCCGTCGATTCCTCCGACCTCGGCGACGCCGTGCGCGAGGTCGAGCCCGCGCATCGCCAGTTGTTCGTCGGCCGCGGTCCGGGCGTGACGGACGAGGACGATTTCGAGCGCAAGCTCTATGTCGCGCGCAAGGCGATCTCGAATGCGCTCTACGCGGTCGAAGGCCGCGTGATGGCGACCTTCTATCCGGTCTCCATGTCCTGCCGCACCATCGTCTACAAGGGCATGGTGCTGGTCGGCCAGCTCGGCGGCTACTACAAGGATCTCGTCGATCCGCGCTTCGAGAGCGCGCTGGCGCTGGTGCATCAGCGTTTCGCCACCAACACCTTCCCGTCCTGGCGGCTGGCGCATCCCTATCGCATGGTCGCGCACAACGGCGAGATCAACACGCTGCGCGGCAACGTCAACTGGATGGCGGCGCGCCAGGCGTCGGTCGAATCCAAGCTGTTCGGCAACGACATTTCCAAGCTCTGGCCGATCTCCTACGAGGGCCAGTCGGACACGGCGTGCTTCGACAACGCCCTCGAGTTCCTCGTGCAGGGCGGCTATTCGCTCGCGCACGCCATGATGATGCTCATTCCCGAGGCCTGGGCGGGCAATCCGCTGATGGACGAGGGCCGCCGGCATTTCTACGAATATCACGCCGCCCTGATGGAGCCGTGGGACGGGCCGGCCGCGGTCGCCTTCACCGACGGCCGCCAGATCGGCGCGACGCTCGACCGCAACGGCCTGCGTCCGGCGCGTTATCTCGTGACCGACGACGGCCTCGTCGTCATGGCGTCCGAAATGGGCGTGCTGCCGATTCCGGAAGAGAAGATCGTCACCAAGTGGCGCCTGCAGCCGGGCAAGATGCTGCTCGTCGACCTGCAGCAGGGCCGCATCGTCGGCGACGAGGAGATCAAGGCGGCGCTGTCGAGCGAGCATCCCTACAGGGAATGGGTCAAGCGCACGCAGATAGTGCTGGAAGACCTCAAGCCCGTCGAGCCGCGCTCCTCGCGCACCGACGTGTCGCTGCTCGATCGCCAGCAGGCGTTCGGCTACACGCAGGAAGACACCGCGATCCTGATGGCGCCGATGGCGGTGACCGGCCAGGAGGCCGTCGGCTCGATGGGCACGGACACGCCGATCTCGGCCATGTCCGACAAGTCGAAGCTGCTCTACACCTATTTCAAGCAGAACTTCGCGCAGGTGACGAACCCGCCGATCGACCCGATCCGCGAGGAACTCGTCATGAGCCTCGTGTCGTTCATCGGCCCGCGCCCGAACATTCTCGACCATGAAGGCTCGGCCAAGCGCAAGCGCCTCGAAGTGCGCCAGCCGATCCTGACCAACGCCGATCTCGAGAAGATCCGCTCGATCGGCCATTTCGAGGAGACCTTCGACACCAAGACGCTCGACATCACCTATGTGGTGGAGAAGGGCGCGGCGGGAATGCGCGAGGCGCTGACCAAGCTCAACGAGCGCGCCGAGGAGGCGGTGAAGGGCCGCTACAACATCATCATCCTGTCCGACCGCAACGTCGGCCCGGACCGCATTCCGATTCCGGCGCTGCTCGCCACCGCCAGCGTGCACCACCACCTGATCCGGAAGGGCCTACGCACCTCGGTCGGCCTCGTCGTGGAAACCGGCGACGCGCGCGAAGTGCATCACTTCGCCTGCCTGGCAGGCTACGGTGCGGAAGCGATCAACCCCTATCTCGCCTTCGAGACGCTGGCCGGCATGGCCGACGAATTCCCGGAGGAGGTCGACGGCAAGGAAGCGGTGAAGCGCTACATCAAGTCGATCGGCAAGGGCCTGCTCAAGGTCATGTCGAAGATGGGCATCTCGACGTATCAATCCTATTGCGGCGCGCAGATTTTCGACGCGGTCGGCCTGTCGAGCGAATTCGTCGCCGAATTCTTCGCCGGCACGGCGACGCGCATCGAGGGCGTAGGCCTCGACGAGGTGGCGGCCGAAACCGTCGTGCGCCACGCGCAGGCCTTCGGCGACGCGCCGGTCTATCGCGGCATGCTCGACGTTGGCGGCGAATATGCGCTGCGCCTGCGCGGCGAGGCGCATAACTGGAACGCCAACACGGTCGGCCTGCTGCAGCACGCCGTGCGCGGCAATTCGCAGGACAAGTACCGCGCCTTCGCGAAGCACCTCAACGAGCAGGACGAGCGCCTGCTGACGATGCGCGGCCTGTTCCGCATCAAGGGCGCGGAAGAAGACGGCCGCAAGCCGATCGCGCTCGACCAGGTCGAGCCGGCGAGCGCCATCGTCAAGCGCTTCGCCACCGGCGCCATGTCCTTCGGCTCGATCTCGCGCGAGGCGCACACCACGCTCGCCATCGCGATGAACCGCATCGGCGGCAAGTCGAACACGGGCGAAGGCGGCGAGGAAGCCGATCGCTTCAAGCCGATGGCCAACGGCGATTCCATGCGCTCGGCGATCAAGCAGGTGGCGTCGGGCCGCTTCGGCGTGACGACGGAATATCTCGTCAATTCCGACATGATGCAGATCAAGATGGCGCAGGGCGCAAAGCCCGGCGAAGGCGGCCAGTTGCCCGGCCACAAGGTCGATGCGGTGATCGCCAAGGTGCGCCATTCGACGCAAGGCGTCGGCCTCATCTCGCCGCCGCCGCATCACGACATCTATTCGATCGAGGATCTGGCGCAGCTCATCTACGACCTGAAGAACGTCAATCCCTCGGCCGACGTGTCGGTGAAGCTCGTCTCGGAAGTCGGCGTCGGCACGGTCGCCGCCGGCGTGTCGAAGGCGCGCGCGGACCATGTGACGATCTCGGGCTTCGAGGGCGGCACGGGCGCCTCGCCGCTCACCTCGATCAAGCACGCGGGCTCCCCGTGGGAGATCGGCCTCGCCGAGACGCACCAGACGCTGGTGCTGAACCGCCTGCGCTCGCGCATCGCGGTGCAGGTCGACGGCGGGCTTCGCACGGGACGCGACGTCGTCGTCGGCGCGCTGCTCGGCGCCGACGAGTTCGGCTTCGCGACGGCGCCCTTGATCGCGGCCGGCTGCGTGATGATGCGCAAGTGCCATCTCAACACCTGCCCGGTCGGCGTCGCGACGCAGGACCCGGTGCTGCGCAAGCGCTTCGTCGGCCAGCCCGAGCACGTCATCAACTTCTTCTTCTTCGTCGCCGAAGAAGTGCGCGAGCTGATGGCGTCGATGGGCTACGCGACGTTCGACGAGATGATCGGGCAGATGCAGATGCTCGACAAGAAGAAGGTCGTCGACCACTGGAAGGCGAAGGGCCTCGACTTTTCGCGCCTGTTCCACAAGCCGCAGGCGCGCGAGGGCGTCGCCATCCGCTGGACCGAGCGTCAGGACCACGGCCTCGAAAAGGCGCTGGACCAGAAGCTCATCAGCGAGGCGCGCGCGGCGATCGACACCGGCCGTCCGGTGCGCATCGAGACCGCGATCCGCAACGTCGATCGCACGACCGGCGCGATGCTGTCGGGCGAGGTCGCCAAGGCGCACGGCCATGCCGGCCTGCCGGAGGACACGATCCACGTGAAGGCGACGGGCACGGCCGGCCAGAGCTTCGGCGCCTGGCTTGCGCATGGCGTGACGCTGGAGCTGGAAGGCGAGGCCAACGACTACGTCGGCAAGGGCCTGTCGGGCGGCCGCGTCGTCGTCTATCCGCCGAAGGCCGCCACTAAGATCGATCCGGAAAAGTCGATCATCGTCGGCAACACCGTGCTCTACGGCGCGATCGCGGGCGAGTGCTACTTCCGCGGCGTCGCGGGCGAGCGCTTCGGCGTGCGCAATTCCGGCGCGATCGCGGTCGTCGAGGGCGTGGGCGACCACGGCTGCGAATACATGACCGGCGGCATCGTCGTCGTTCTCGGGCCGACTGGCCGCAATTTCGCGGCGGGCATGTCGGGCGGCATCGCCTACGTGCTCGACGAGGAAGGGAATTTCGACAAGCGCTGCAACATGTCGATGGTCGACCTCGAGCCGGTGGCCGAGGAAGAAGAGCTGATGCAGGAGGAATATCACCAGGGCGGCGACCTCACGACCTCCGGCAAGGTGGACGTGATGAGCGACATGACGCGCTTCGACGCCGAGCGCCTGCACCAGCTCATCTCCAACCATCATCGCTACACGGGCTCGACCCGCGCCAAGGCGATCCTCGACGACTGGGCGAACTGCAAGGGCAAGTTCCGCAAGGTCATGCCGATCGAATATCGCCGCGCGCTCGCCGAGCTGAACGCGGCGATGAAGGAAGCGGCGGAGTGAGGAGAGCGCTTCCGATGATCGTCATTGCGAGGAGCGCAGCGACGAAGCAATCCAGAGCCGGGGCGCGGCTGCTGGAGCGCTTCGCTGCGCAGGCAATGACGGCAGGGCGAGAAGTGCGATGACCATGCGCGTCTATGGCGATCTCGGCTCGGGCAATTGCCTGAAGGTCAAGTTTACGGCGGACCGCCTCGGCCTGCCGTACGACTGGATTCCGGTCGACCTGAGGAAGGGCGAGACGCGCGCCAAATCCTTTCTGGCGAAGAACCGCTTCGGCGAGGTTCCGCTGGTCGAGTTCGACGACGGGCGCACGCTGGCGCAATCGAACGCCATCATCCGCTATCTCGCGCGCGACAGCGAACTCGTGCCGAAGGACGCCTTCGCGCAGGCGAAAATGGACGAGTGGCTGTTCTGGGAGCAATACAGCCACGAGCCCTATGTCGCGGTCGCGCGCTTCCAGATGGTCTATCTCGGCAAGAAGCTCGAGGAGCGCGAGGCGCGCGTCGTCGAGAGGGCCGAGAAGGCGCTCGACGTTCTGGAAGAAGCGTTGTCGGGCCGGGACTATCTCGTCGGCGACGCGCTCACGCTCGCCGACATTTCGCTGCTCGCCTACACGCGCCTCGCGCATGAGGGCGGCTTTCGGCTGTCGCATCGCCCGGCGGTGCGAAAATGGATCGCAAGATGCGAAAGCGATCTGAACATTTCATCCGAACAACCAGCCGCCTTCGGCGGCGCGAGACACGGGTAGTCCCATGGGCAAGGTGACCGGCTTCCTCGAGATCGATCGGCAGGACCGCAAGTACAAGTCCGCCGCCGACCGCGTGCGCCACTACAACGAATTCGTCATTCCGCTGTCCGAGGAAGCGACGAAGGACCAGGCCGCGCGCTGCATGAACTGCGGCATTCCCTTCTGTCACAACGGCTGTCCGGTGAACAACCAGATCCCGGACTGGAACGATCTCGTCTATCACGGCGAGTGGGAGCAGGCCTCGCGCAACCTGCATTCGACCAACAATTTCCCGGAATTCACGGGCCGCGTCTGCCCGGCGCCGTGCGAGGCGTCGTGCACGCTCAACCTGCAGGACCAGCCCGTCACCATCAAGACGATCGAATGCGCCATCGTCGACAAGGCCTGGGAGAACGGCTGGCTGAAGCCCGAATCCGCGAAGTCGAAGACCGGCAAGAAGGTCGCGGTGGTCGGCTCAGGGCCGGCGGGCATGGCGGCGGCGCAGCAGCTCGCGCGGGCCGGCCACGACGTGCATGTCTACGAAAAGCACGCGAAGGCCGGCGGCCTGCTGCGCTACGGCATTCCCGACTTCAAGATGGAGAAGAAGATCATCGACCGCCGCGTCGCGCAGATGGAGGCGGAAGGCGTGGTCTTCCACTACAATTCCAACGTCGGCGTCGGCGTGCCGGCGAAGAAGCTCGTCGACGAATATGACGCCGTCCTGCTTGCCGGCGGCGCCGAGCAGCCGCGCGACCTGCCCGTGCCCGGCCGCGAGCTCGGCGGCGTGCATTTCGCGATGGATTTCCTGCCGCAGCAGAACCGCCGCGTGAGCAAGGAGCCGCTGCACACGAACGAGCCGATCCTTGCGTCCGGCAAGCACGTCGTCGTCATCGGCGGCGGCGACACGGGTTCGGACTGCATCGGCACGTCGGTGCGCCAGGGCGCGCTGTCGGTCACGCAGCTCGAGATCATGCCGCAGCCGCCGGTGAAGGAGAACAAGCTGCTGACCTGGCCGGACTGGCCCTTGAAGCTGCGCACCTCTTCGTCGCACGAAGAAGGCGCCGAGCGCGACTTCGCCGTCATGACCAGCATGTTCGAGGGCGAGAACGGAGTCGTGAAGAAGCTGCGCTGCGTGCGCGTCGACGGCAAGATGCAGGCGGTGCCGGGCTCCGAGTTCGACATCAAGGCCGATCTCGTGCTGCTGGCGATGGGCTTCGTGTCGCCGATCCACGAGGGAATGCTGAAGGAGCTCGGCGTCGCGCTCGACGCGCGCGGCAACGTGCTCGCCGACACGCTGGGCTATGCCTCCTCGCTCGACAAGGTTTTCGCCTGCGGCGACATGCGGCGCGGACAATCCCTCGTCGTCTGGGCGATCCGCGAGGGCAGGCAGGCCGCGCATTCCATCGACAAGAAGCTGATGGGCCGCACAGACCTGCCGCGCTGACGGGCGGCGTTCAAAGGAAAAGACGCCGCGATCGTCTCGCGGCGTCCCTTGCGATTGCATCGCGGGCGGCGATCACCGCAGCACGACGACCTTCGTTCCGACGCGCACGCGGCTGTAGAGATCTTCCACATCGGCGTTGAGCATACGGATGCAGCCCGACGAGACGGCCTGGCCGATCGTCCAGGGCTCGTTCGACCCGTGGATGCGGAACATCGTGTCGCGGGCGCCTGAGTAGAGATACATGGCGCGCGCGCCGAGCGGATTGTCGAGCCCGCCGGCCATGTGGCGCGGCAGGTCGGGGCGGCGCTTCAGCATCGCGGAGGGCGGCGTCCAGGCCGGCCATTCGGCCATGCGGCCGATGCGCGCATTGCCGCTCCATTCGAAGCCCTCGCGGCCGACGCCGACGTCGTAGCGCATCGCCTGGCCGCCCTGCATCGAGAGGTAAAGATAGCGGTTCTCGGTATCCACGGTGATCGTGCCGGGCGCCTCGCTCGTCGGGTCGGCGACGACGGTGCGGGTCGTCGTCGGATACTGGCGGCCGAGATCGTAATTCTCGTCGGGGGTGGCGGACGGCGCGTAGGCGGCGACATATTCGCGGTCGCGTTGCGAAGCCGAGTTGAGGCCGAAGGCCGACGCCGGGCCGGCGGAGAGAATGGCGAGCGTCGCGGTGGTGGCGAAAGCTGCAAACGTGGAATTCATGACGCTGCCTCCCTGCTGTCCGATTTCTGAACGCTAAGGAGTCGGCTTCGTTCCCGCTGTGAGAAAAAGCACGTGGCGAAATTGTGTCGCCCGCAGGCTCAGCGACGTGGCCAGGCGAAGTCGTCGGCCCGGCCGCGAGGAGGCGCGAGCGCGCGGCCGCTCGCCAATTCCGGCGCTATGGCGGCGCGGGCCTCGCCGCGATTTGCTCTTGGGCCGCTGGGGCCCAGAAGCTCGCCGTTGGCGGCGAGCGGCGGCGCGGTCAGGGGCATGACCGGTCCGAATTCCGGCTTCGGCGGGGGCGGCGGGATCGTCGGCGGCGCGGGCAGGGCCGCTTGCGGAGCGGCCGCTCCCGGCGTTGCCGGCGGGGCGGCGGCCGGCGCGCCCGGAGAGGGGCCGACAGGCGCTAGCGGCTGCTGCTGCGGCGCTTGCGGCGGCAGGGCGGCGATGGCGGCGTCGGGCGCGGGCCGGGCGCGCTCCGTCACGCTGCGCATCGCCTGCTCGACGAAATAGGCGAGCTTGCGCTGGCCGGCCTTGGTGAAGTGGACGCCGTCGCTCGTCCTGATCTTGACGATCTGGCCGCTGACGTCGGGGCCGAAGACGTTGTACTGGCCCTTCTCGTCCGCGAAGGCGTCCCAGATGTCGACGTATTTTCCGCCGGCGGCCTCGACGCGGGCGCGGTAGATGTCGTTGAGCTGCTGCAGGTCGCTCGAATAGCGTTCGGAGCGCATGATCGGCAGGCCGACCCAGAAGAAGGGGACGCCCTTGGCCTTGAGCTGCGCGACGAGACCGTCGACGCGCGCCGTGTAGATTTCCTTCCAGCGTGGCGACAGCGGCTCCTGCCGGCCCGTCGCGTCGCGCAGCTCCTGGCGGTCGTTGGTGCCGATCATGACGACGATCGCGCCGTAATTTTCGTTCCCCGCGAGAATGTCGCGCAGGTTCTTCTGCCAATCGTAGAAGTCCTCGCGCACGAGACCGGAACTGTCCCTGGTCTTGCGAACGATGGTCAGCCCCCGGCCGCCGTCGGCTTCCGTGTCGATCAGGCCTTGCCCCAGATGGTAGCCAATGTTGTCGCCGACCACGGCCACGGAGATTTTTGCGCCCGCCGGAACGGGCGCCGGGGCGACGGCGACAGGAGGTTGCGCGGCCGGCGGAGCCGCCGCCTCGCCGGCGGCGGGCGGCTGGGCCGCATCGGCGGTGGCCGGCTGCTGCGGCGCCAGTTCCGGGGCGGCGGGGCCGGGCGCGGCGACGGCGGGGTCGACCGCGGGCGCGGTGGTCGGCGTCGTCGTGGGCTCCGGCCCGACGGCGGCGGGCGTCGTGTGACGCTCCTCGGGGTGCGATTCGGGCCGGCGCCAGATGGTCGGCCGCGCGAGCTGCTTGTTGGGCACGAGCCGGCGAATGCGCGGCGCCTGACGCGCCGCCGGCCGGTAATGGTCGACGCGCGCGCGTTCCTGCAGCCAGAATGCGGCGTTGGATTGCGCGGAATCCTGGGCGTTGGCCGCAGCGGCAAGCGCGCAGACCGCCAGCGCCGCCGGAGCCGCGAGGCGCAGAGCCAAAACAAGGCGTGTACGAGCCATGGCGCCACTATACAACGAATCTCGTCGCAACGAAGGCGGGCGGCGCGCTGCGGGCTTGACGCCCCATCGTCGCGGACGCATCGTCGCGCGTCGATTTCTACGCCCCCGGGGGACGTTGCCGCCATGCTTTCACGACCGATTCTTTCCAGCCTGACGGCGGCTCTCGCCCTCGGCGCGGCGGCGATCGCTTTCGCGCCCGCGGTCGAGGCGCGGCCGATGACTCCGGCCGAGCGGCGCGACATGGCCCTGTCGCCCGACATGCCGGGCTGCGCCGATCCGATCGTGCTGGCGAAGATTTCGTCGCGCTTCGCCTCGCGCGAGGCGAATTATTGGGACTCCGGCCTCTCCATCGCAGCCTTCGACAGCGTCGCGGAGATCGGCTACCGCAGCAATGGACTCGACTATATTCCGCGGCGCTACTGCACGGCGCGCGCTGTCTTTTCGGACGGAGCGGCGCGCAAGGTGACCTACGCCATCGCCAGCAGCCTCGGCTGGCTCGGCGTGGCCGGCTATGGCGTGGACTGGTGCGTGGAAGGGCTCGACCGCAATTTCGCTTACGGCGCCGACTGCCGGGCCGCGCGTCCCTGAACGACGCGCAGCCGATTCGACAAAGAGACATTGATGACAGTTCTTTTCCGCTCGCTGCCTTTTTTGCGCGGCGCGCTGCTCGCCGTCGTCGGCGCTCTCGCCCTTGTGCAGGCCGGGCCGGTCTTCGCCCAGCGCTCCGACTGCATTCTCGACAATTGCGCGGACAAGCGGCCGCCGCGCCAAGGTTATGACAGCGGGCGCCGCGACGACGACAATCGCTACGATCGCATGCGCGACCGCGATCGTCCGGGCCCGCGCGGCGCCAGCCGCGGCGGCGATTTCGATTTTTATGTCCTGTCGCTTTCGTGGTCCTCGGGCTTTTGCGCGACGGGCGGCGCCGACAAGGGCAAGGCGCAATGCGATCGCGGCGCGGGCCTCGGCTTCGTCGTGCACGGGCTGTGGCCGCAATACGAACGCGGCTTTCCCTCGGATTGCGGAGGCGGACAGCCGTCGTCGGTCGCGCTCGAGCAGGCGCGCGGCCTTTTCCCGGACATGGGCCTCGCGCGCTACGAATGGCGCAAGCACGGCACGTGTTCGGGCAAGAGCCCGGCGGAATATTTCGGCGATGTCCGCCGCGCGCGCGACATGATCGAGATACCGGGCCAGTTCTCGCGGGCGAGAGGCGACCAGTCGATGAGCCCGCAGGAAATCCTGCGGGCATTCGAATCCGCCAATCCGCGCCTGCGGCCGGGCATGGCCGCTGTCGGCTGCCGCTCCGGCGTGCTGCAGGAAGTGCGTTTCTGCCTGTCGCGGGATCTGCGCGACTTCCGTCCCTGTCCCGAGGTCGTGCGGTCGAGCTGCCGCGCGCGCGAAATCGATGTGCCCGGACCGTTGTAGCGTCCAGCGCGACAGCGCGGCATGAACTACGCCCATGTCTTCCATGCCGGCAATTTCGCCGACGTGTTCAAGCACGCGCTGCTTGCGCGCATTCTTGTCTATCTCAACCGCAAGGATGCGCCTTACCGCGTGATCGACACGCATGCCGGCGAAGGCGCTTACGATCTTGCACGGGAAGAGGCCGATCGCACCGGGGAATGGCGCGAAGGAATCGGCCGGCTCGCGGCGCTTGATCGGACGAGCGACGCAGGACAATTGCTCGCGCCCTATCTCGACATCGTCGGCGCCTGCGACGCGGAAGGCCGCCCGCAGATCTATCCCGGCTCGCCCGCCATCGCGCAGAAGCTCGCGCGAAGATCGGACCGTCTCGTCTTCTGTGAAAAGCATCCGGAGGCCTTCGCCGCGCTGAAGGCGCGGTTCGCGCGCGACCGACGCGTCAAGACGCTCGACCTCGATGGCTGGACGGCGCTCGGCGCCTTCACGCCGCCGCCGGAACGTCGCGGTCTGGCGCTGGTCGATCCGCCCTACGAGGCGCGGGACGAATTCGCGCGGCTGGCGAAGGCCTTCGCAGCCGCTTACGCCAAGTGGAGTACGGGCGTCTATGCGCTCTGGTATCCGGTGAAGGACCGGCGCGAGGCCGACGATCTCTGGCGATCCGTGCGCGCAAGCGGCGCCAGAAGCGCGTTGCGGCTGGAACTGGCGGTTGCGCCGACGGGAGAGGGCGGCGGACTGACTCGCACGGGGCTCGTTGTCGTCAATCCGCCGTTCGTGCTCGAAGCGGAAGCGCATGTGCTGCTGCCAGAGCTCGCGCGATTGCTCGAGCGCTCGCCCGGCGCGGGCGCGCATCTGATCGAGGCTTTCGAAGTCTGAAATCAAAAAAGCCCGGCGTCGCCGCCGGGCCAGTTTCTGGAGAGCGCTTTTCTGAAAGCCTTCAGAAGCGGTAGTTCACGCCCGCGCGAACCTGCGAGACGTTGACACCGGCATTGACCCAGTCCGGCGACAAGACGAACAGCTCCTTCGATGCGAGCGAGGAGAAGATGTATTCCGCCTTGCCGGAAATGTGGTCGGTGAAGGCGTATTCGAGACCGCCGCCAACCGCCCAGCCCGCAGAGAAGCTCGAGCTCGAGCCGAAGAAGGGGACGGCGCGCCAGTCGTTGACGTTGACGTTGACCGAGCCCATCGCGAGGCCGCCCGTCACATAGATGAGCGCGCGGTCCGCGGCGTAGCCGATCCGGCCGCGCACGGTGGCGAGACTGGTCACCTTGCCGCCGCCGTTGAAGCCGAAAAAGGGAAGCTGCGTGCGGTTGTTGATGGCGGTGAGGTCCCAGTCGCCCTCGATGCCGAGCACGAGATTCTGCATCGCCTGCCAGTTGAAGCCGCCCGTCACGCCGCCGGCGAAACCGGAGGGCTTGCCGAAGAGTTGCTCGGAGCCGTTCGTGAAGGCGCCCCAGCCGTAGCCGGCGTTAAGGCCGAGATAGAAGCCGGTCCAGGTGAAGACCGGGACAGGGGCGACGTAATCGTCGACGCGGGGCGCGCCGCGGCGCGGCAGGTCGGCGGCGGACGCCGCGCTGGCCGCGGCCAGGCTCACAAGAGCGACGCTCGCCAGAAGGAACTTTCTCATCGTCTTACTCCGCAACGCAACGCGAACGACCAAATGTTTGGTGAATTCGTTATGGAAGCATTCAGGTAAACGAACGCTTACCATTTCGCCGTTCATCGGTATGGCGGCATGGTGGCGAAATAAAACGTTATGTTTTCGTGTGATTTCATAAAATAATTTCTAATTATAGCAGAATTTTTTACATCGGTAATCTGATGTTTGCAAACGCAATTCATCGCTTCCGCTACTTAACAGCGTTAATCGACCGTTAAAATCGAATTTAGCTCCGGCGAGAATTGCCGGAATCAAGCGATCGTCATTGCGAGCCCGACAGAAAGTCGGCGCCCGGAAGTCGGCTGCTGACGTTGCCGACTTCGTCTAAGAGCGAAGCAATCCATCCGCGGCCTATCCGCATGGATGGATCGCCGCGTCGCTGCGGCAGAAATCGCTTTGGCGATTTCGCCTGAGCTCCGCGCGATGACGGCGCAGTTTCCGCCAAGAACCATCCTGCCCTAAAACCGGCGCCCTCGTTATAGGCGTCCGGCGACCCTCGGATATGATGGGCGATGCGGGAGGGGCGATGCGACAGGCGGAAGCCGTACTGGTGACGGGCGCGGCGCGGCGGATCGGCCGGGCGATCGTGGAGCGCCTGGCGCGCGACGGGCTCGCCGTCGCCATACACGCGAGCGCACGCTCCATGCCCGAGGCGGAGGGGCTGGCCTCCGAAATCGTCGCGCGCGGCGGAAGCGCGGTTGCGCTCGCCGCCGATCTTGCCGATCCCCGCGAGACCGGCGCACTGGTCGGGCGCGCCGCTGCGGCGCTCGGGCCGTTGACCCGCCTGGTCAACAACGCCTCGATCTTCGAGCCGGACACGGCCGCCGATTTTTCGACCGACGGCTTCGACCGCAACATGGCCGTCAACCTGCGCGCGCCGCTTCTTCTGGCGCAGGCCTTTGCCGCAGCTCTGCCGGCCGACGCCGCCGGATCGATCGTCAATCTCGTCGATCAGCGCGTGCTGCGGCCCGATCCGCATTACTTCAGCTATTCCGTCTCGAAGGCGGGCCTATGGGCCGCGACCAGAACCATGGCGCAAGCCTATGCGCCGCGCGTGCGCGTCAACGCCGTGGGGCCGGGGCCGGTCTTGCCGAACCAGAACGAGGGTCAGGCGGCCTTCGACGCCGAAGTGGCGGTGGCGCCGCTGCGCCGTTCGGTCGATGTCGGCGAGATCGCCGACGCCGTGGCCTGGCTGATGGCGGCGCCCGGCGTCACCGGGCAGATGATCGCGGTCGACGCCGGACAGCACCTGGCGTGGCCGAACGGTTGAGCTTCAGTCGGCGCTCGGCAGGCGGCGGATCGTGAATTCGATCTCGCCGTCCTCGCAGACGCGCCAGAATTCGATCTCGGTCATGTAGGCGGCCTTGGGGTAGAGATCGAACCATTCGCGCGCCTTGGCGCGCGCCTCGAGGCGCGGCAGGCGGAAGGTTTCGCGCCGCCAGGCGCCGCCGCTCTGGCCAGCCGGGCGGTTGCGGCTGCGGGCGCCGAGCCGGCGCGCCAGATCGCCGGGACCGGAGCGCCGCCTGGCCAGGGATTCTTCACTCATCACAATGCTCCCGGGGCGATCATGAAGATAGCGCCGCGGACGGGAGACTGCGAGTCCCGGCGCGCCGTTCGCCCCGGACTGGCGCCGGAGCCCGAAAAGGCTTATGAGACTGCCGCGATTTGATCGAAATCCTGCCGGAAACTCGGCAGGCGTGTCATAATGGACTGGAGGGCCTTGGTCCTCTCGGTTCGCTGAACGAAGTTTCGGATGAAGCAACGCCGCGCCGCATTTTTGATTGCCGGTCTGGTCGCGCTGCCCGTCGCGGCCGGCGCGGCCTTGGCGCGTCTTGGCCACTGGGAAAGCGATCCGGGCGCGACCGTCGTCGAACCGCAAATCGCGGCGCCTTCGCTGCGTCAGGCGGCGCGGGCGCGCGACCTAGCGCCCGTCCAGGTTGCGAGCCTCGGAGCGCCGCCTTTTGCGCCGGCATTGCGGCTGCGCAGCTACCTGCCGCCGCCGGACCCCGCCGTCAACGCGGCCGCGCCGACGGAATCGCAGCCCGTCGAGGCGCTGGAGACGGCCCTGCCGACGGCGGAGGCCGCCACGCTCCTGTCGGCGCCGCTTCCGCCAGCCCGTCCGCGCGAATTGTCTCTGCTGCTCGATCCGCCGCTGCCGCCGAGCCGGCCCGACGAACTGGGCGAGCGCGTCGTGGTGGCCTCCCTTGCGCCGACGGCCGTCGCGCCGGCGCCCGAGACCAAGCCGCCGCTGGTCGAGCCCGCGCCGACGCCGGCGCCCGCCCCGACCGTCGTCGAAAAGGCGCCGCCGGCCGACGTTCCCTTCGCCAAGGGACAGGAGGCCTTCGTCCGCATCTTCAAGAAAGAGGGCGAACTCGAGCTCTGGCTGCGCAAGGGCGACAGGCTCGCGCTCTACAAGACCTATCCGGTCTGCAAGTGGTCCGGCCATCTCGGCCCGAAGATGCGCGAGGGCGACTACCAGTCGCCGGAGGGCTTCTATTCCGTCTCCGCCAAGCAGCTTCACCCCAAGTCGAAATATTACCGCGCCTTCAACGTCGGCTTCCCGAACGCGCTCGACAAGCAGCTCGGCTATACCGGCGGCGCGCTTATGGTGCACGGCGACTGCCAGTCGGTCGGCTGTTTCGCCATGACCGACCGCGGCATCGACGAAATCTACAATTTCGTCGCGGCGGCGATCGGCGCCGGCCAGAAGGAAGTGCCCGTCCACATCTTCCCGTTCCGCCTGACCGAGACGCAGCTTGCGCGCGAGACGGGGGCGGGACTGCTCGCCTTCGCCTCGAGCGGGCAGGAACAGTACGCGCCGTTCTGGCGCAACCTGAAGGAAGGCTACGACCTGTTCGAAAAGACGGGCGAGCCGCCGGCGGCCTACGCCTGCAACGGCAAATACGCCTTCGACGCCAGTTCCGCCTGCAAGCGCATCGCCGGCTGGTGAGCGCCGCCTGCGGCCAGGCCTGACGGCAAACCTCGCCCCGCGCCTCCGACGCGCTATTTTCCGCCGCTTCCTTGCGACGGAGCACGGGCATGGGCGCGACGCTGACGCTGGTCAATCTCGCGGGCGCGATCGCCCTGCTCATGTGGGGCGTCTACATGGTGCAGAGCGGCGTACAGCGCGCCTTCGGCGCGGGGCTGAAGCGCTTTCTGTCGCGCGCGCTCTCCAGCCGGCTGAAGGCCGCGGCGGCGGGCCTCGGCGCGACGGCGATCATGCAGAGCAGCACGGCGACGGGACTGATCGTCGCCTCCTTCGCCGCCGCCGGGGTCATGCCGCTGGCGACCGCGCTCGCCGTCATGCTCGGCGCCAATGTCGGGACCACGCTGATCGTGCAGGTGATGTCATTCAACGTGACGCAGCTTGCGCCGCTGCCCATTCTCGCGGGCGTCGCCATGTTCCGCGCCGGCGGCCGGCGCACGCGCGACCTCGGACGCGTCGCCATCGGCCTCGGCCTGATGCTGCTCGCCCTGTCGCTGCTCCTGTCCCTCATCACGCCCTACGAGGACGCCCCCAGCCTGCGCCTGCTGATGGGCGCCGTCGCCACCGATCCGCTCGTCGCCTGCCTGTTCGGCGCCCTCATGGCCTGGGCCGCGCATTCGAGCGTGGCGGTGGTGATGCTGATCGTGTCCTTCGCCGCCAAGGGCGTCGTGCCGCTGGAGGCGGCGCTCGCCCTCGCGCTCGGCGCGAACCTGGGTTCGGCGCTCAACCCGCTGCTCGAAGGGGGACGCGGCGAGGATCCCGCGAGCCGGCGGCTCGGCGTCGGCAATTTCGCCATTCGCCTCGCCGGCGCGGCGGCGGTCGCGCCCGCGCTCGGCTGGCTGGGGCCGCGCCTCGCCGCGCTCGCGCCCGACGCCGGCCGCGCCGTCGCGAACTTCCACACCGCATTCAATCTCGCGCTCGCGCTCGCGTTCATGCCTGCGCTCGGCCCGGTCGCGCGCCTGCTTGAAAAGGCGCTGCCGCGCCGGATGGAGGCGCCCGATCCCGGCCAGCCGCTCTATCTCGACGCGACGGCGCGCGACACGCCGTCGATCGCGCTCGGCTGCGCGGCGCGCGAGACGCTGCGCATGGCCGACCTGCTCGACACGATGCTGGACGACGCCGCGGACGCGCTGCGGCGAAGCGACCGCGCGGCGATCGCGCAGGTGCGCAAGCAGGACGACGCGCTCGACCGGCTGGACGCCGCGATCAAGCGCTACATCGCCGACCTCGATCCGGACGGCCTCGCCGACGACGAGCACGTGCGGCTCGACGCCACGCTCGCCTTCGCGCTCAATCTCGAAGGCGCCGGCGACGTCGTGGAGCGCGAGCTGATGGATTGCGCGGCCAAGCTCGACAAACGCGGAACGGCCTTCGACGCGGAGGCGCAGCAGGCCAACGACGCGCTTCTCGCCGAGGCGCGCGCCAACCTGCGGACGGCCTCGTCCGTGTTCATGACGTCGGACCTGCGCGCGGCGCGCGCGCTGGCGGCGCAGAAGGCCGCGTTCCGGCAGATGGAGGCCGAAGCGATGCGGCGGCATTTCGACGGGATGCGGGGCAAGAACGCCGGCGCCATCGCGCGCAGCGCGCTGCGCCTCGACATCCTGCGGGCGGTCAAGCGCATCAACGACCAGATCGTGGCCGGGGCCGCCTATCCGGTTCTGGAGGCCGCGGGCGAATTGATGACGAGCCGCCTCGCCGGCGAGGCCGAGGGTTGAACGGCCCCGGGCCCTGCGGCCGCGCTGTCCAGTTCGTTCAAGGCGTCTTCGTCAGCGCCTTGCGCGCTTCGACGAGGTCCGCATCGGCCATGGCGGCGTGGCCCTCGGCCGTCGGATGCGCCGCGCCGCCGTAGAGAACGCCCGATATCCCCCAGATTGCATCGGTCACATAGAGGCCGTGCAGGGCCTTGGGCAGGCTATCCGCGTAGGTCATGGCGGTTAGATAGCTGTCGTTCGGCGTGCGCATCCAGCGCGCGCGCGAAGCGTAGGGACGCCATGCCGCAGGAGAAAGATTGCACTTTCGGAAAGGCTTGGTCAGGCCGTCGCCCTGATCGCCCCATTGATGGAACGTGTGGTCGTCGGCCAGGCAAACCTCGTCGAAGGGCGGCTCCTTGAACGCCGGGTCGTCCGCCGCGTAGCGCGCGCAGATGCCGTGCTGGGAAAACGCCTCGCGATGCGTATCGGCCCAAAGCATCGCCTCCTTCTCCGGCGCGGCGCAATCGCCCGGCTTCTCGCAGGTCGCCAGCGCCTTGAGCGTCGGTATCAGGTCTTCCTCCATGAATTTCGAGGTGGCGCGCGCATGAGAAGCGTTGAAGGAGAGGGCGGGATGCGCGTCATAGCCGCGCCGCGCGTCGCCGCACATCTGCTTGGCGGTGCCGTGCGTCAAGGGATTGCCGTAGGGCGTGTAGACGACCTTCGACAGATCGCCGCCGAGCATCGGACGCATCGCGGCGCGCAGCGCCCGGAAGTTCGTCCTCAGAGCCTTGAGTTTCGCCTTCGCCCGCGCCGCGTCGAAGAGATAGTCGGCCTTGGCGAGGAGCCCGCGCTCCGGGTTTTGCGCGACAATGATGTTGGCGGCGAGTTGAGCGAAGCCGATGTCATTGCCGCCGATCGTCAGGAACACGAGATCGGGCTTGGCGCCGTTCAGTTGGGCGCGCAGCGACGGAATCTGGGCGGGCGCATTTTGCGGGTGCGGCGAATTGGCGAGGCGCAGCGTCCGTTCGCGCGCCTTCTGCGGACGGAGCAGCCCGGTCTGGATTTCCGCGCCCGTGCAACCCAGCGGGATATAGGCGATGGAGCGATGAACGTCCTCGACGGCGAGCGCGATCGCCGCGCGCAGTTGGTGTCCGTAGAGCGAGCGGTGACAGGGCGCATAGAGCCATCGCGCCCGCGCTGCGCTCCACTCCCGGTCGGTGATCTTTTCCGCCTCTTCGCCGGCGGTGTCGAAACAGTCCTGGCTTCCCTTGATCGCGCGCGAAGGCAGCCAGAACTTCTGGTTGCCGAGGACGCGCTTGAAGCACATGCCGGTCGCGCCGACGCTCTCCAGCCGGACGGGCACGTCGGGATTGCCGTCGCCCGAGGTGAAGCTGTCGCCCATGCCCACAACCGTCGCCACGCGCGGCTCGATCACGATGTCCTGCGACCAGGTCTTGTTGTCGGCCGTTTGCAGCGTGACTTTGACGTTCGTTGCGCCTTTCCGGACGCGGGCTTCCACATCCTTGCCGTCGGCGTCCCTGCACCCGTCCGGCGCCGGCGCGAGATTGCCGGCGCGGTCGACGAAGCCGCGATCGGCCGACCACTTGCAGAGCGCGTTTTCGAAGCCGGGCGGCGGGGCGACGTGCAGGCGCACGAGAAAATGCGCGGGATCGAGATAGGATTCCTTCGCGCCGTCGCGCAGGCAGGGGCTCGCGACGCGATTGCTCGTTTCGTCGAAGCACACGCCGAGGCCGCTCTTCCGCTGGAATACGCTTTCGGCCCAGCCGCGCTTCTCGAACGCCTTCTGCGCGTGCAGCCAGCGCTCCATCGCCAGCACACTGTGGCCGTCCTTCTCCGTCGCTCGCCATGCGTCAACGTGAGGCTGGAAATCGGTCTGGTCGGCAAACAGCCGGAAGCGGTTGACGATCTCCCAGCAAATTGCCGCCTTGCATTCGCCCGGCGCGACGGCGCCGGCGGGCGCGGCGCCCAGAAACGGCGCTGCGAGCGTCAGCGCGAGGAAGACGACGCCAAGACGGGACCGCGCCGGATATGTCATGCCAACCTCCCCCAAGCTGACGTCGCAGGCGAACGCCGCCATGGACATCGTCAGCTTAGCCGGGGCGGCGCCGCAGCCGCGTGAGCCGGCTCACACTCTTGGGATCAGCGTGCTTCAGGAACGTCGGCGATCGCTTCGTCGATCAGTCGCGTAATTTCGGCGGGATCGCGCGGGAAGCCGGCGCGAATCCATTTGGCCTGCAAGGTCTTCAGCGTTGCGCCGATGGCGCGGCCTTCGACGACGCCGCGTTGCTTCAAATCCTCGCCGCGCACCGGCAGCTTCAGTTCGCGCAACGCGTCTGCGGCGGGATAGGCGCCGAGCCATGCGGCGTCGCCCGGCGCCGCGCCGGATTCGGCGTGCGCCAGCGCCAGCGCGTCGAGCATGGCGTCGGCGCCGCGCGCAAAGACGAGTTCCGCGAGTTCGGCGCCTTGCGGCGGGGCCGCGCGTCCATGCAACGTTTCGAGCGCGCCGGCGGCGCCATGCAGGCGGCGATACTCGGCGTTCGAGAGTCGCAGGCGGTCGCGCAGGCGATCGGCGTCCTCGCGCACGAGAACCGCGAATGCGGCGAGGCGCAGGACAGGGTCCGCGCCGCGTTCGCGCGCAGCCTCGATCGCGGCGAGCCGCGCGAGGCGCGCGCCGTGCGAGACGCCGGCGAAGGCGAATGCGAGGAGGCCCGCCTGCGCCGCCTCCTGCGCCACCTCGGGGCCGCGTCGCGCGGCGAGAAGTTTCAGGAGCTCCGCGCGCACGCGCTCGGCCGACAGGCGCTCCAGCCCCGCGCGGCCGCGAATGGCGGCGGACAATCCTTCGCGGTCGAGCGGGCCTTCGCCATAGGCGGCGTGAAAGCGGAAGAAGCGCAGGACGCGCAGATAGTCCTCCGCGATGCGCGCGTCGGCGTCGCCGATGAATCTCACGCGCCGCGCCGCGAGGTCCGCCTCGCCGCCGAGCGGATCGTGCAGCGCGCCGTCGCGCGTCAGCGACATGGAGTTGATGGTGAAGTCGCGCCGCCGCGCGTCCGCGTCGAAATCGCGGCCGAAGCGCACTTTCGCGCGCCGCCCGTCGGTCTCGACGTCTTCGCGCAGGCTGGTGACCTCGAAGGGGCGGCCGGCGACGATCACCGTCACCGTGCCGTGCTCGAAGCCGGTAGGCACGCAGCGCAGGCCCGCGTCCTTCGCGCGCTGCATCACGACGTCGGGCGTAGCGGTCGTCGCGAGGTCGATGTCCGTCTTCGGCAGGCCGATCAGCGCGTTGCGCACTGCGCCGCCGACGATGCGCGTCTCCTCGCCGTCGCCGTCCAGCACGGCGAGCGCCCGGGCGACAGCGCGGTCGGCGAGCAGGGCGGCGAGCGCGGCTCGACCGGTCATTCGAAATGTCCCGGCACGACCTTGCCGTTCTCGACATGGGCCGGCACATAGGCGCCGGTCTGGCGGCGCGCGCCGAAACCGAACCACAACATGCCCGCGATGGCGATGGCGAGGCCCGCGATCGTCAGGCTGATGACGGCGCTGCCCGGCCAGTGCGCGGGCTTCAGCGGATGACGGCCGCGCAGAAGCAGATAGAGCACGTAGACCACGAAGGGCGCGACGAAAAAGGCGGCCGGTTCGAGCAGCGCGCGCCACATCAGGTGTAAAGCCTCTCGTACATGTTGCGCAGGATGCCTGCGGTCACGCCCCAGATATAATGGCTCTCCCACGGCATTGCATAATAGTGGCGCATCGCGCCCTTCCATTCGCGCGACTGGCGCTGGTGATTGGCCGGATCCATCACGAAGGCGAAGGGCGCCTCGAAAGTCTCGGCGACTTCCTCGTGATTGATCTCGAGATCGAACGGCGGGCGGATTTCGGCGACAATGGGCATGATGCGATAGCCCGAGCCTGACAGATAGGGGTCGAGCGCGGCGAAGGGCTCGATGTGCCTGCGCGCGAGGCCGATCTCCTCCTCCGCCTCGCGCAGCGCGGCTTCGAGCGCGTCTTCGCCCGGATCGATCTTGCCGCCCGGAAAGGCGACCTGGCCGGAATGGCTACGCAGATGCGTCGCGCGTTCGGTGAGCAGGACGGTCGTTCCCTGCGGCCGTTCGATGAGGCCGATCAGGACGGCGGCGGGCTTGGCCGCGTCGAGGGCTGCGGCGATCTCTTCGTCGCGCTGGGCGACGACGTGGTCGTCGCCGGGCTGGCGCGCCGGCTTGCGGCCGGGAATGGCGAGCCGTTCACGGACATAGGGGATGAGGGAAGCCGTCCCGAGGACGGACGAGTCAGGGATCATTGGCGCGACCATAGAACGGCCGGCGCGGCTTTGCGACGGCTTGCGCCTATTCGAACGCGGCGCAATCGACGCGGTGGCTGCGCCCGACGCTTTCCTGCCGAAAACGGGACTTGTAGACCTTCACGATCTCATCGACCTTTGCGGCGGCCTCGTCCGGGGTTTTCGAGACAATCGTCAGCACGCGCGTCGGCTCGGCGGCGATCTTGCCTGACTTGTACCGGTAATGTCCGGTCGCCTCCACCACCGTGTAGCCGTCCGGGAAGCGCGGCGTGACCGTGCCTTCGAGAAATTTGCGGAACTGCGCGCGCGAAACCTCGCCGCCTCCGGGAATGCCGAGACCGAGGTGCAGCTCGATCCGCGTCCAGGGCTGCAGGGCGCCGGGGCAGGCGGTCTGCGCGCCCGCCGGCGTGGCAAGCGGCAGCATCAGGCCGGCGGCGGCAAGGCGCGCTGTCATTGCGCGGCCCAAGCCTCCACCTCCGCCGCGCGCGCCATCGGGAAAAACACCCCCGCCGAGGCCACGCCGAACATGTCCTCGCCGTCGACCGCGCGCACTTCCCCCCAGTCCACGAGGTCGTAGAACAGCGCGCGCTTGACCAGCGCCTCCAGCTTGTCGCGTACGAGAACGTAAGGCTTCAGGCCTTCCGAAGCGCCCTGCTCGAAGCGCAGGGGATGGTCGGCGCCGATCTCCACCCAGTCCTCGACATTGGTGCGCAGGCGCAGGACCTGCCCGCGCTCGTCCCGCGTCTTCTGCAGTTCCACGCCGAGGAAAGGCGCGTCGTCCACCCTGATGCCGACGCGCTCGACCGGCGTGACCAGCACGTAGCGCTCGGGGTCCCTGCGCAGGATGGTGGAAAAAAGCTGCACCAGGGCCGGGCGGCCGATGGGCGTGCCCATGTAGAACCATGTGCCGTCGGCGGCGATGCGCATGTCGATGTCGCCGCAGAATTCCGGGTTCCACAAATGGACGGGCGGCAGTTTCCTGCGCTCCCCTCCCGCCGAGCGGGCGGCGGCCGCCAGTCCTTCCAGCCCGCCGCCCGCCGCCGCCGGTTTCGCTTCTTCCTTCGCCATAATCCCGCGCCTATTGGCCGCCACGTTGCGAACCCCATAATCTAGCGTTCGGGCCGGGAATCGGAAATCGCCGGTTCAGGGTCGAAATCGCGAGGTCCCATGTCCGCACCCGAAGCCGTTCCGACCTCCCTCGACGAAGCCGTGGCGCAGCAGGCCGAGCGCGCGCTCGACAGGCTCGCCGCCGCCCGGGCCGGCGTGGAGGCGGTGATCTTCGGCCAGGGGCCGGTGGTGGAGGAGGCGCTGGCGACCCTGCTCTCCGGCGGCCACGGCCTGCTCGTCGGCGTGCCGGGGCTCGCCAAGACGAAGCTGGTCGAGACCCTGTCCATCGTACTCGGCCTCGACAGCCAGCGCATCCAGTTCACGCCGGATCTCATGCCCTCCGACATTCTGGGCTCCGAGGTTCTCGACGAGACGCCCGACCACAAGCGCGCCTTCCGCTTCCTGCAGGGGCCGATCTTCACGCAGCTCCTGATGGCCGACGAGATCAACCGCGCGAGCCCACGCACGCAGTCGGCCCTGCTGCAGGCGATGCAGGAGCATCACGTGACGGTGGCCGGCCAGCGCTACGACCTGCCGCGGCCCTTCCACGTGCTGGCGACGCAGAACCCGCTGGAGCAGGAAGGCACCTATCCGCTGCCCGAGGCGCAGCTCGACCGCTTTCTCATGCAGATCGACGTCGGCTATCCCGACCGCGACGCCGAGCGGCGCATCCTGCTCGACACGACGGGCGACACGCAGTCGAAACCGAAACAGGCGATGAGCGTCGAGGATCTCGCGCAGGCGCAGCGCCTCGTGCGCCGGCTGCCGGTCGGGGAGACCGTGCTCGACGCCATTCTCGATCTGGTGCGCGCGGCGCGTCCGGGCGAAGGCGACCCGGCCATCGTGCGCCATGTCGCCTGGGGGCCGGGCCCGCGCGCCGCGCAGGCGCTGATGCTGGCGACGCGCGCGCGCGCGCTGCTCGACGGGCGGCTCGCCCCCTCCATCGCCGACGTGATCGCGCTCGCCGAGCCCGTGCTCAAACATCGCATGGCGCTGACCTTCGCCGCGCGCGCCGACGGCGAGACCATACCGGGGCTGGTGAAGAAACTGACCGCGCGGTTTTCCTGATGGTCGACACGCGCCTCATCGACGCGACGCAAGCTGCGCATCAGCCGCGCTGCCGGCAGGTCGCGCTCGATCTGGCGCGACGCCTGCCGGCCGCGCTGGTGGCGGCGAAGGAAATCGCCGCCTCGCTGATGCACGGCGTGCACGGGCGCCGGCGCGCGGGCGTCGGCGAGACCTTCTGGCAGTTCCGGCCCTTCACGTCGGGCGAGGCGGCGCAGAATATCGACTGGCGCCGCTCGGCGCGCGACGACCGGCTTTACGTGCGCGAGCGCGAATGGGAAGCCGCGCATACGCTGTGGCTGTGGATGGACCTGTCGCCCTCCATGGGCTTCGTCTCCGATCTCGCGCGCGAGCCGAAGGTGGATCGCGCCCTCTCTCTCGGTCTTGCGGCCGCCGACCTGCTGGTGCGCGGCGGCGAGCGCGTCGGGCTTCTCGGGCTTTCCCGCGCCTTCGCCACGCGCGACATCGTGGACCGGCTCGGCGAGGTGCTGGCGGTGGAGGCGACCCGCGACATCGAGCGCGCCGAACTGCCGCCCGCCGTCGCGCTCGGTCCGCGCACGCGCGCGATCCTGATCGGCGATTTCCTGATCGACCCGAACCTCTTCGCCGAACGGCTCTCGACCATTTCGGCGCGCGGGGCGAGCGGGCACATAGTGATGATCGCCGATCCCGTCGAAGAAACATTTCCCTTCGCGGGCCACGTGGAGCTGATCGATTCGGATTCGCCGGCGACGCTGCGGCTCGGACGGGCGGAAAGCTGGCGCGCCGATTACGAAGCGCGTCTTGCGCGCCATCGCGGCGCAATCTTCGACATTGCGCGCGCCCATAATTTCTCCGTGCTCGTGCATCGCACCGACCGGCCGGCCTCCGAAGCGCTGATCGCTCTTCGCGCACGTCTCGAGGAAGGCGGCGCGCAGGGATTGCGCGCATGATGGGCGGCCTGTTCTCCCTGCCCCTCGCCTTCAGCGCGCCGCTCGCGCTGCTCGGCCTGCTCAGCCTGCCGGTGATCTGGCTGCTCATTCGCGTCACGCCGCCGCGCCCGCGCCGCCTGCCGTTCCCGCCGCTGAAGATCATTCTCGACAGCCAGCCCAAGGACGAGACGCCGGCGCGCACGCCGTGGTGGCTGCTGCTGCTGCGGCTCGCGGTCGCCGCGCTCGCGTGCATCGCCTTCGCTGGTCCGATCTGGAATCCGCCGGCCGCCTCCACCGGCGGCGCCGGACCGCTGCTGATCGTGCTGGACGACGGTTGGGCGGCGGCGCCGACATGGGAGGCGCGCAGGACGTTCGCCGTCGCCGCGGCGGAATCGGCCAGTCGTCGCAGCGCGCCGGTCGCGATCGTCGCCGTGTCCGACGGGCAGCGCGAAATTGCGCCCACCGACGGCGCGCGCGCCATCGAAATATTGCGCGCGAAGCAGCCGCAGCCGATCGAGCCGCCGCGCGCAACGGCGTTGCAGGCGATTGAAGCGTTTGCGGCGCGCAACAAGGACGCGAAGCTCCTCTGGCTCGCCGACGGGCTGGAGCAGGGCGGGGCGCGCGCCTTCGCCGAGAAGTTGTCGTCGCTGTTTGGATCGTCGCTGGAGATCGCCACGGACGCGCATCGCGCGCGCGCGCTCGCCGGACCGCGCAACGAGGCGCAGGGACTGATCGTGCGCGTGCTGCGCGCGGGCGCCGGCGCGCCGGACGGAACGGTGCGCGCGCTCGATCTCAAGGGGCTGACGCTCGCCGAAGCGCCGTTCTTTTTCGGCGGAAGCGACGAGGCGGCGGCGAAGATCACGCTGCCGGTCGAGTTGCGCAACGAGGTCGCGCGGCTCGAGATCGCCGGCGAGCGTTCGGCGGGCGCGGTTTCGCTGCTGGACGAGCGCTGGAAGCGGCGGCGCGTCGGCGTGGTCAGCGGCGCGAGCGCCGACGTCGCGCAGCCGCTGCTTGCGCCGAACTACTACATTGCGCGCGCGCTCGGGCCTTTCGCCGACATCCGGCAGGCGCGCCCCGGCGCGACCGATCCGATCGGCGCGCTGCTCGACGACGGCGTCGACATGCTCGTCGTCTCGGACATGGCGATCGCGCCGGGCGAGACGCATGACAAGCTCGCGAAGTTCATCGAGAACGGCGGCGCGCTCGTGCGCTTCGCCGGCACGCGGCTTGCCGGCGCCAACGACGACCTGACGCCGGTGCGCCTGCGGCGCACGGGACGCGTGCTCGGCGGCGCGCTGTCGTGGGAGACGCCGAAGAAACTCGCCGCCTTCGACGAGAAAAGCCCGTTCTTCGGCCTGCGCATCCCCGAGGACGTGACCGTGTCGCGCCAGGTTCTGGCCGAGCCCGAACCCGGCCTGCCTGCGCGCACCTGGGCGCAGCTCGCCGACCAGACGCCGCTTGTGACCGCCGAAAAGCGCGGCAAGGGCCTGCTCGTGCTGTTCCACATCACCGCCGACACGACGTGGTCGAACCTGCCGATTTCCGGCCTCTTCCCGGAAATGCTGCGCAAGGTGGCGACGCTCGCAGGCTCGACGGCCAGTGTCGCGCCGGCGGAGCAGGATGTCGCGAACGACGAGCAGCCGCAGAAGGTCGAGACGCTCGCGCCGTCGCGCACGCTCGACGGCTTCGGCGCCTTCACGACGCCGCCTGCGACGGCGCGCGCGATCGCCGCCGATTTCCATGGCCCCGCCACTGTCGACAATCCGCCGGGCTTCTACGGGCCCGCCGATTCGTCCGTCGCCGTGAATGCGCTCGAGGCGGAAGCAACGCTCGTCGCCGCCGATCTCTCCGGCGTCGCGGCGCGGCGCGTGGAAATCGAACAGGCGCAGGCCATCGACCTGCGCGCGCCGCTGATGGCTGCGGCCTTCTTGCTCCTGCTCGCCGATGCGCTGGCCTCGCTGTGGCTTTCGGGCGGGCTGCCGCGGCCGACTTCGCGCCGCGCGACCACCGCGCTGCTGCTTCTCGGCCTGGTCGCGACCGCGACGATCGACGGCGCGCCGCGCATCGTCGCGTCCGCGCAGGCGCAGCAGAAGACCCAACCCAAGGCGGCGACCAGGCGCGACATCGACGCGGCGCTTTCGACGCGGCTCGCTTATGTCGTGACCGGCGATGCGCGCGTCGACGAAACAAGCCGGGCCGGCCTCGCATCGCTGACGCAGGCGTTGTCGCAGCGCACGGCGCTGTCGCCGGGCGAGCCGGTCGGCGTCGATCCGGCGCGCGACGAGCTCGCCTTCTACCCGCTGATCTACTGGCCGATCGTTGCGACGCGGCCGCAGCCGGCCGCGCTCGTCACACAGAAGATCGCCGCCTACATGAAGCAGGGCGGCACCGTCGTGTTCGACACGCGCGACGCGCTGAATGCGCGCGCCGGCGCGACGACGCCCGAGGGCGACTGGCTGCGCAAGATGCTCGAGGGCGTGGACGTGCCGGAGCTCGAACTCACGCCGCGCGACCACGTCGTCACGAAGACGTTTTATCTCATCGACAATTTCGTCGGGCGCACGGCCAACGGCCAGACATGGATCGAGGCCTTGCCGCCCGAGCCGGCCGACGGCGAGGCCCGTCCCGCGCGTTCGGGCGACAGCGTCTCGCCGATCGTCATCGTCTCAAACGATCTGGCGGCGGGCTGGGCGGGCGATCGCTACGGCGAGCCGCTCTATCCGCTCATTCCCGGCGGCGCGCGCCAGCGCGAACTGGCGCTGCGCGGGGGCGTCAATCTCGTGATGTACACGCTGACCGGCAATTACAAGGCCGATCAGGTGCACGTGCGCGACCTGTTGAACCGGCTGGGGCATTGATGGCGCAGGTTTCGTTGTCGCGGCGCTCGCCCCCTCCCCAACCCTCCCCCGCTTCGCGGGAGAGGGAGCATATTCGACGCTTCACGCTAGTTGCCGATCGCCAATGCTCGCCGTCCCCTCTCCCGCGAAGCGGGGGAGGGCAAGGGAGGGGGCCGCGCCGCAGCCCTGATCTCTCCGCATGAGCGCCTATTCCCTCGCCTTCACGCCGCTGATCGCGCCCTGGATGCTGATCGCCTTTGCGGTCTGCGGCGCGCTGGTCGTGGCGCTCGCGATCCACGCGCGCCGCCCCGGCGCCTGGCTGCGGGCGCTCGGCCTCGCCCTCATGCTGCTCGCGCTCGGCGATCCGTCCTTCGTGCGCGAGGACCGCGAGCCGCTGAAGGATACGGTCGCGCTGATCCTCGACAAGAGCGGCAGCCAGTCGATCGCCGAGCGCCCGAAGCAAATCGACGCCGCGCGCGCCGAACTCGAAAAGCGTTTCAATGCGCTCGGCAATGTCGATCTGCGCATCATCGAAAGCGGGCGGAGCGAAGCGGAAGCCGACGGCACCAGGCTCTTCTCGGCGTTGAATGCAGGCCTCGCGGACGTGCCTGCCGAACGCCTCGGCGCGGTCGTCATGGTGACGGACGGCGTCGTGCACGACATTCCCGAAAGCGCGCAGAAGCTCGGATTCAAGGCGCCGCTGCACGTTCTCGTCACGGGACATGAGGGCGAGCGCGACCGGCGCATCGAACTCGTGGAGGCGCCGCGCTTCGGCATCGTCGGCAAGACGCTGACCATCGAGGCGCGCGTGATCGACGCCGGCGGCGGCCGCGCGCCGGTGCTGCTGCGCGTGCGGCGCGACGGCGCGGAGGTCGCGCGCGTGCGCGGCGTTCCCGGCGAGGCGCTGCAAATCCCCGTCGTCGTCGAGCACGGCGGGCCGAACGTCGTCGAACTCGAAGTCGAGGAAGTTCCCGGGGAACTCACCGCCATCAACAACAAGGCGGTCGTGACCGTCGACGGCGTGCGCGACAAGCTGAAGGTGCTGCTCGTCTCCGGCGAGCCGCACAACGGCGAGCGCATGTGGCGCAATCTTCTGCGCTCGGACGCCAACGTCGAACTCGTGCATTTCACCATCCTGCGCCCGCCGGAGAAGCAGGACGGCACGCCGATCAACGAACTGTCGCTCATCGCCTTTCCAACGGCCGATCTCTTCGGGCGCAGGATCAAGGACTTCGATCTCATCATCTTCGACCGCTACTCGAACCAGAGCGTCCTGCCGTCGATCTATCTCGACAATATCGTGCGCTACGTGAACGAGGGGGGCGCGATGATGATCGCCGCCGGCCCGGACTTTGCGACATCCGAGGGCATATTCTTCTCGCCGCTGGGGCGCATCGCGCCGGCCAAACCTACCGGCGATCTTCTCGAGCGCGCTTTTCGCGCGCGGGTCTCGGAGGCTGGAAAGAAACATCCGGTCACACGCGGCCTGCCGGGCGCGGACGCCGAGCCGCCGCGCTGGAGCGACTGGTTCCGGCAGGTGAACGTCACGGCGACGCGCGGACAGAGCGTGCTGACCGGCGCCGAGGATCGGCCGTTGCTCGTGCTGTCGCGCGAGGGCAAGGGCCGCGTCGCGCAATTGCTCACGGACCAGATGTGGTTGTGGGCGCGCGGCTACGAGGGCGGCGGCCCCTATCTCGAAATCCTGCGGCGCCTCGCGCACTGGCTGATGAAGGAGCCGGATCTCGAAGAAGAGACGCTGCGCGCCAGCGCGCACGGCAAGCAGTTGCGGATCGAGCGCCAGACGCTGAAGGACAGGATCGAGCCCGTGACCATCGTCGCGCCCTCGGGAGCGAAGGAGCAGGTTACGCTGGCGCCCGTCGAGCCCGGCCTTGCGCGCGCGACCTACGATGCGCGCGAACTCGGCCTGCACAGGCTGACCGAAGGCGATCTCACCGCGCTGGTCAATGTCGGCCCCGCCAATCCGCGCGAATTCCTGGACGTCATCTCGACGACGGATCGGCTGCGCGAGATCGCGCAGGCGAGCGGCGGCACGATCCGGCGGATCGCCGCCAACGACGGTCGCGACGCTGCGGGCGCGCTCGCTCTGCCGCGCGTCGCCTCCGTCGGGCCGGGCTCGACGGCGGGCGGCGCCGACTGGATCGGCGTGCGCCGCACGGAATCGCATGTCGTGCGCGGCCTCGGCGTCGCGCCGCTGGCGCTGGGGCTCGGCGGTCTCGCCGTGCTGCTGGCGGCGTTCGTCGCGGCGTGGCTGGCGGAAGGGCGGCGCGCGTGACCGCCGCTTCGCCTGTCAGCGCGTGAACAGAATTGTCAGCAGGACTGAGGAATCTTCGACGCCCCTGACGGAATGCTCGACGCCGCCGTCGAGATAGAGCCATTGTCCGGCTGCAAGATCGATCGTCGAACCGGCCACGCCGAGCTGCACGCGTCCTTCCAGGCAGTGAAGCGTGATTTTCCCTGCGACGCGGTGAGGCGCGATCTCCTTCCCGGCTTGCACGACGAGCCGGATGGCCTCGAAATCATCCGACTTCACGATTGCGGTCGTGCGTGCGCTCTTCAATTCGGCGCGCATCGGATGCAGGTCGACGACTTCGCCCGGGTCGGCATGATGCGTGGCCATTTCACTCTCCTCTCGCGTCTTCCCCGAGCGCGGATCGAGCGGCGCGGCTCCAAATCGATCTGCAGCGCCCTATATCCGGCGTGCGCACGAAGATAGGAACCGCGCAGGCGGGATCAACGCCTGTACGATTGCGGCGTCTGCCTCGCTTCGTTCGCGGAAGGTTGGCGAAGGAGCTGGCGCAGTGCTGGTGGAAAGGCTGTTACCTGCCGCCCGGGAGCGTCTCGTCACGATCGGAACCGCGGCGCCTCTCATTGACGCGGCAAGGCTGCTGCGGGCCGGCACCGATATTGTCGTCGTGTGCGACCCCGGCAGCGCAATCGCGGGGGTCGTCACGAAGACGGATGTCGTGAGCCAGATCAGCCGGTGTCAGGGCGCCGGTTGTATCGCGCCCGCATCGGCGGCGATGACCACGGACGTCGTTTCGTGCGGTTCCGGCGACTGGCTGAAAGACGTATGGGAGACGATGAAGCCGCGGCGATTGAAGAACATTCCCGTCGTGGATTCGAAAAATCGCCCCGTCGGCGTTCTGATTGCGCGCGATATCCTGGAGTTTCTTCTGCGCGACGCGGAAAGCGAGGAAACGTTGCTGCGCGATTATGTGATGGGCGTCGGCTATCGCTGACCGGTCTTTCCTCGCGGCGCGCGAGCCCGAAGGCTCGCGTCCGTCCTGTCGTTCAGCGGTCCGACCCGCAGAAGGCGATGCGGATCATGTTGGTCGCGCCGGGCGTCCCGAAGGGCACGCCGGCGATGATGACCACGCGGTCGCCCTCGTCGGAGAAGCCTTCGCGATTGGAGAGCTTGCAGGCGCGGCGCGCCATGTCGTCGATGTCGCTGGCGTCCTTGGTGACGACGGCGTGCACGCCCCACACGAGCGCCAGGCGCCGCGCCGTGTCGCGGTTGGGCGTCAGCGCCAGAATGGGCGGCTGCGGCCGTTCGCGCGCGATGCGGAAAGCGGTCGAGCCGGACGAGGTCCAGGCGCAGACCGCTTTCAGATCGAGCGTCTCGGCCATGTCGCGCGCAGCGACCGCAATGGCGTCGGCGCCGCCGGGATCGGGCGCGGCGGCGCGCTGGCCGGAAATGACGGCGCGATAGACGGAGTCCGTTTCCACCTCCTCGGCGATGCGGTTCATGGTGGCGACCGCGTCCACCGGATATTGGCCGGCCGCGCTTTCGGCCGAGAGCATGACGGCGTCGGCGCCCTCGAAGACGGCGGTGGCGACGTCGGAGACTTCGGCGCGCGTCGGCACCGGCGAGGTAATCATGCTTTCCAGCATCTGCGTGGCCACGACCACCGGCTTGCCGGCGCGGCGCGTCATGCGCGTGATGCGCTTCTGCAGGCCCGGCACTTTCTCCAGCGGCATTTCCACGCCGAGATCGCCGCGCGCCACCATCAGCGCGTCGGACAGGTCGATGATCTCGTCGAGGCGCGAGATCGCCTGCGGCTTCTCGATCTTGGCCATGACCAGCGCGCGGCCGCGCGCGATCTTCTTCACCTCGGCCACGTCTTCCGGGCGCTGCACGAAGGAGATCGCCACCCAGTCGACGCCGGCGTTGAGGCCGGCCTCGAGATCGGACCGGTCCTTCGGCGTCATGGCGGAAACCGGGATTTCCGTGTTCGGCAGGCTCACGCCCTTGCGATTGGAAATCTTGCCGGCGACGTCGACGATCGCATGGGCGTGGCGCGGCGAGGATTCGACGACATGCAGGCGCACCTTGCCGTCGTCGATCAGCACGACGTGGCCGGGCTCGAGCGCACTCAGGATTTCGGGATGCGGCAATTGCACGCGATGCACGTCGCCGGGCGCCGGATCGTCGTCGAGCGTGAATTCCGCGCCCTTGGTCAGCATCACCGCGCCTTCGGCGAAGGCGCCGATGCGCAGCTTCGGTCCCTGAAGGTCGACGAGAATGCCGATGGGGCGGCCGCTTTCCTTCTCGATCTCGCGGATCATGGCGATGCGCTCGCGCATTCCGTCGTGATCGGCATGGCTCATGTTGATGCGGAAGAGATCGGCGCCGGCGTCGTGCAGCGCGGCGATCGTCGTCTTGTCAGCGGAGGCCGGCCCCAGCGTCGCCAGGATTTTGCAACGGCGCAATCGTCTCATCGTCTATCGTCTTTTCTCGACGCGCTTAGCTTGTCGCGTCGCGTTATCGCGTCTGGCCGGGATCGGTGAGCTGCACCGTCCAACTGCGTGCGTCCTTGCCGGTATCGACCTCGAAGAAGCCGGTGCGGTCGAAGCCGCGCACATAGCAGTTCTCGCGGCCGTCGATCTTGAACTCGCGGTCGCGCGTGCACATGAAGGCCTTGCCCTTCCACTCGCCGCCTTTCTCGTCCATCGCGTAGACGTAGTAGAATTCGGCGGCGAGCGGCCCGCGCAGCAGCGTTTCGCAGGCCGACGGCTTGAGGTTCCACCATCCCTCGCTCACCCAATTGTCGCCGTCCGTGTAGGCGAGCGACACGCTCACGCGATTGACCGTGTTGTTGCACAGGCGGAAATCGGCCGCGGCGGGCGTCGCGGCAAGTGCGGCGGCGCTCAGAACCAGCAATCCAAGGGGGCGAATCATCGTTTCGATCGGTCCGGCAATAGGGGACGAAGGACGCATGACGCAGGAATCCGCCACAAAAGCGGCATGGCGCGGTTCGGCGGGCGAGGCGCTTTATCCCTTGATTTGCCTGAATTGTCGAGCCGGGCCGGCCCGGGACGATCATGAGTCGATCATGAGACGATCATGGGTCGATCAGGACGGCGCGCAGATCGTTGACGTTGGTCAGCGTCGGGCCGGGGCGCAGCAGGTCGTCGAGCGCCGCGAAGAAGCCGGTGGAATCGTTGTCGGCGAGCATGGCGGCGGGATCGAGGCCTTTTTCGCGCGCGCGGGCAAGCGTGGTCGCGTCGACGAAGGCGCCGGCGGGATCGGTCGCCGCCCCGCCGCCGCCGTCCGTGCCGTCGGTGTCGCCGGCGAGGGCCGCGATCCCGCTCGCGCCGTCGAGGGCCAGCGCGAGGGCGAGCGCATATTCCTGATTGGGACCGCCCCGACCCTGGCCGCGGATCGTCACGGTCAATTCGCCGCCTGACAGGAGGGCGGCGCGGCGGCCCTCAGCGGCGAGCTTTTTCGCCATGCCGGCATGAGCGCCAGCGACTTCGCGGGCTTCGCCCTCGACATCCGCGCCGAGCGAGACCGGCTCGTAGCCCGCGGTCCTCGCCGCCGCCGCCGCCGCCGCGAGCGAATCGGCCGGTCGCGCAATGATCGTGAAGCGCGCGTCGGCGAAGAGCGGATCGCCCGGCTTGGGCGTCTCCATGGCGGGATCGTCGAGCAGCGCCCTGGCGCTCGCCGGCAGGTCGATGCCGTATTTCGCGACGATCGCCCGCGCGTCGGCGAGCGTCGTGGGGTCGGGCGTGGTTGGTCCTGAAGCAATGGCGGAGGGTTCGTCGCGCGGCACGTCCGAGATGGCGAGGCTGACGAGGCGCGCGGGCCGGGCGAGCGCGGCGAGACGCCCGCCCTTGATGCGCGAGAGATGCTTGCGCACGCAATTGATCTCGCCGATGACGGCGCCCGAGCGCAGCAATGCGCGCGTCAGCGCCTGCTTCTCGGCGAGCGTGAGCGCGCCCGCCGGCGCGATCCAGTTGGCGGAGCCGCCGCCCGACAGCAGCGCGATGACGAGATCGTCCGGTCCGGCGGCGCGCGCAAGCTCGAGAATCCGGGCGGTCGCGTCCACCCCCGCCTGATCGGGCACCGGATGGCCGGCTTCCAGCACCGGCGCGACGCGGGTTGCGCAGCCGTAGCCCTGCCGCGCGACGCCGAGGCCGGTCAGCCGATCCCTCGGCAGCCCCAGCGCGTCGAGATAATGCGCTTCCGCCGCAGCGATCATCGAGCCCGCCGCCTTGCCGGCGCCGAGCAGGACGATGCGGCCCTCGGGCGGCTCTGGCAGATGGCGCGCGAGCAGGCCGGCCGGATGAGCGGCGGCCACGGCCGCGTCGAACAGGTTTCGCAGGATTTTTCGCGCGGGGGCGCCGGTCGAGGCCTCTGTCACGTCTGCGCTCCCGTGATGGATGGTCGTTCCCGCGAAAGCGGGAATCCGGCGCATCCTTTATTGCGTCGTTCGGAATGACAGCCAATGCGGGAATGAAAGGCAACCTGCCTCACGCATTCCCGGGGCGCCGCGCGCCGATGACGGCGGCCGCCGCCTCGCAGGCGCGCAGACTTGAAACGCGCCGCATCCTGTGGCGTTTGGCGTTCATGTCCGATTTCCAGCCCGTCGAACGAATCGAAGGCCCCGCCGACGCCGGCGTGCTGATCGTCTGCGATCACGCCTCCCACGCGCTGCCGGTCGAATACGGATCGCTCGGCCTGCCGCCCGAGGCCTTCCAGCGCCATATCGCCTATGACATCGGCGCGGCGGGGGTGACGCGGCGGCTGGCGAAGCTCCTGAACGCGCCGGCCCTGCTCTCCTGCTTCTCGCGCCTGCTCATCGATCCCAATCGCGGCGCGGACGATCCGACGCTGGTCATGCGCATATCCGACGGCGCGCTCATTCCCGGCAATGCGCGCATCGACGCCGCGGAGATCGAGAAACGCCGCGACAGATACTGGCGGCCCTATCGCGAGGCCGCGATCGCGGAGGTCGAGCGGCTGAGCGCGAGCGGGCGGATTCCGTCCGTCATCTCCATCCATTCCTTCACGCCGATCTGGAAGGGCGCGGCGCGGCCGTGGCACGTCGCCCTGCTGTGGGACTGCGATCCGCGCCTCGCCAAGCCGCTGATCGCGGGCCTTGCGGGCGAGCGCGATCTCGTCGTCGGCGACAACGAGCCCTACGACGGCGCGCTCAACGGCGACACGATGTACGAACTGGGCACCTCGCGCGGCCTGCCGCACGCGCTGTTCGAGATCCGCCAGGATCTGATCGCCGACGAGAAGGGGCAGGCCGAATGGGCCGAGCGCATCGCGCGCGAGCTGAAGCCGGTTCTCGCCGATCCTGCCGTCCATCGCGTCGAGATGCATCCGACGCGCACGTGAGCGTCGCTTCGCGCTCTCCCCCGGATCGACAATCACGCCCCGAACGCGCAGTCTGGCGATAGCGCGACGAGGCGCGACGCCGGGGGGAAGACATGCCCATCGAACTCAAGATGCTGGTCTGGTCGGTCGCATTGACGATCCTGCAGATGCTGATCGCGGCGCTTGGCGCGCAGATGCAGGTGGGGCTTCCGCCGCTCGCCGGCAATCGCGACAACATGCCGCCGCTGGAGGGCTTCGCCGGCCGCGCGCAGCGCGCCCACCGCAATATGCTCGAGAATCTCGTGCTTTTCGCCGCGCTCGTCCTGACCGCGCAGGCGCTGAACCGCTTCGACGCGACGACCGCGCTCGGCGCGCAATTGTTCTTCTGGGCGCGGCTTGTCTACGCCCCTGTCTACTGGGTCGGCGTGCCATGGCTGCGGACCGGCGTCTGGGCGGTTTCGCTGGTTGGCCTGCTGCTGATCCTGTTCCGCCTGCTGTAGGCCTCAGCGCAGGGGAAAGCCGACGTATTCCTCGAGCTGGTCGAGCGCGGGGCCGGGCTCGACAACCTTGATCGTCTTCATGCCCATGTCGCGCGCGGGCTTCAGATTCACGCCGAGGTCGTCGAGGTAGACGCAGTTCTTCGGATCGACCTCGAGCGCCTCGACCATCATGGCGTAGATTTTCGGATCGGGCTTGCGCAGGCCGATCTTGGCGCTTTCGATCACGTGATGGAACAGCGCCATGATGTCCTTCTTGTACATGCCGGCCATCGCGCCGGATTCCTTCGCCGGCAGATTGTTGGTGATGCAGCCGGTCTTCATGCGCGCATGAATGCGCTTCAGCGCCTCGACCATTTCGGGGCGCGGCAGGCCGGCGAGCAGCGGCAGCACGTCGGCGCCGCGCACTTCGCCGCCCGCGGCGCGCGCTTCCGCCGCGAACAGTTCGTCGAACTCGGCATGGGTGACCTCGGCGCGCTCGAATTTCGCCCAGGCGTTTTCGAGGTGGTTCTGCGCGTTGATCATGCGGATGAAATCCTTCGGCAGCCCGCGGTCGCGCTCGAAGCGCGCGAAAGCCTCGAACGGGCTCGACGTGATGACGCCGCCGAAATCCCAGATCACCGCCTCGATCATGCGTTTCTCCTTTTTGGGTTTCCGCCTAGGGGAAAAGCGCGCAGGGCGCAACGAAAAGCGGCGCGGCGAGGAAAACGGGGACAGGCGCGGCGGGCGCCTTGACCTCGCCCGATCCCCGTCGCATGGCTCGCGGCCGTTCCCGTACCGACAGGCAGTTCATGAGCACCAATTCCATCGACTCCGGCCATCTCAAGGCCTTCATCGAGCGCATCGAGCGGCTCGAGGAGGAAAAGCGCGCGCTGGCGGAGGATATCAAGGATGTCTACGCCGAGGCCAAGGGCGTGGGCTACGACGTCAAGATCATGCGCAAGATCGTCTCGCTGCGCCGGCAGGACAGCCACAAGCGCAAGGAAGAAGAAGAGATTCTCGACCTTTATCTTTCCGCGCTCGGCATGGGCTGACCTGAACGGCTCTTAATTTGAACGGACCGGCGCGCGCGGCTAGCTTCACTGCAGGCCGACGCGCGCCTTTTGATTCGGGGAACGCCATGAGCGAGATCGACCGTCGCAAGGTTTTGGGAGCCGCAGGCGCAGCCGGCCTCGCCGCCGCCCTGCCGGGCGCGCCCGCCGCAGCCGCCGAACTGAAATTCGGGCCGGCCAAGCCCTTCTCCTTCGATGCGCTGAAGGCCGAAGCGGCCGCGCTCGCCAAGGTCGCCTACAAGCCGCCGTCGCAGCCGGCGCCCGAGATCATGGAGCAGATCAACTACGAGGAATGGGGCAAGATCCGCTACGACACCAATTCGGCGATCTACGCCACGGGTCCGCAGCAATGCCCGGTGACCTTCTTCCACCTCGGCAAGTTCTTCCGCAAGGCGATCCAGTTCCATCTCGTCGAGGGCGGGCAGGCGCGCGAAATCCTGTACGACCAGTCCTATTTCGACATGCCGGCCGACTCGCCGGCGCGCAAGCTGGCCAAGGGCGTCGGCTTTGCCGGCTTCCGCCTGCAGGAACCCAAGAACGGGCCGCTCGACTGGCGCGCCAACGACTGGGTCGCCTTCCTCGGCGCCTCCTATTTCCGCGCGATCGGCGAATTGCGGCAATACGGATTGTCCGCGCGCGGCATTGCGCTCGACACATGGCAGAGCGGCCGCGAAGAAGAGTTTCCGGACTTCACGCGATTCTGGATCGGGCCGGAGGAAGGCCACAGCGTGACGCTGCACGCCCTGCTCGAAGGGCCGGGCATCGTGGGCGCCTACAAGTTCGTGATGACGCGCGACAAGGCGGTCATGATGGACGTCGATTGCCAGTTGCACCTGCGCAAGGACTACATCCGCTTCGGCGTCGCGCCGCTGACGTCGATGTACTGGTTCTCCGAGACGCGCAAGGGCGACGGCGTCGACTGGCGCCCGGAAATTCACGATTCCGATGGCCTCGCCATGTGGACGGGCACGGGCGAGCATATCTGGCGGCCGCTCAACAATGCGCCGCGCGTGATGGCGTCGGCCTTCGGCGACACCAATCCGAAGGGCTTCGGCCTGCTGCAGCGCGATCGCAATTTCGATCATTATCTCGATGGCGTGATGTACGACCGCCGCCCCTCCGTCTGGGTCGAGCCCAAGGGCAATTGGGGCAAGGGCGCGGTGCAACTGGTCGAGATCCCGACCGACGACGAGATCCACGACAATATCGTCGCCATGTGGGTGCCGGCGGAGCCGACGCGGCCCGGGCAGGTGTTGGACTTCGCCTACAGGCTGCACTGGAAGGCGGACGAACCCTTTCCGACCGATCTGGCGCGCTGCGTGGCGACGCGGCTCGGCAATGGCGGCGTGCCCGGCCAGCCGCGGCCGAAGGGCGTGCGCAAGTTCATGGTGGAGTTCCTCGGCGGCCCGCTCGCCAGCCTGCCGAAGGGCGTGCGGCCGAAGCCGGAGCTCTGGACGTCGCGCGGAACCTTCTCCTACGTCTTCATGGAAGCCGTGCCGGACGACGTGCCGGGCCATTGGCGCGCGCAATTCGATCTGACCGTCGAGGGAACGGACCCGGTGGAGCTCAGGCTCTATCTCTCGGACAACGACAGGGTGCTGAGCGAGAGCTGGCTCTACCAGTATCATCCCTTCGATTCGACGCCGCCGAAGTGGTGAGGCGCTGAGCGCAAATGGCGCATCGCGCGGCGCGCCGCTTCTGCGGTAGGATCGCGCGATGAGCACGCTCCCTTCCTCCATCGATGTCGCCATAGTCGGCGCCGGCGCGGCTGGCGTCGCCGCCGCCACGCGCCTGACAAAGGCCGGCGTTGCCGCTGTCATGATCGAGGCGCGCGACCGCGTCGGCGGCCGGGCGCACACCATTCCCGCAGCGGGCGACGTCATCGACCTCGGCTGCGAATGGCTGCATTCGGCCGACAAGAACGTGCTGGTGAAGGTCGCCGAGGAACACGGCTTCACGGTCGACAAGGGAACGCCCGGCTGGAGCGGCCCGGCTTCGGTCGGCCTGCCGAGCCGCGACCACGCCGATTATCGCAAGGCGATGGAACAGTTCTTCGATGCGGTCGAAGAAGCGGCCGAAACCGGCCGCGACCGTCCGGCTTCCGACCTGCTGCCCAGGAACAGCCGCTGGACCATGCTGCTGCGGGCGGTGGCGACCTATTACAGCGGCACGGAACTGGAACATATCTCGATCATCGATTTCGACCGCTACGAGGACACGCGGATCAACTGGACGATCCGCGAGGGCTACGGCGCGATGATCGCGGGCGCGGCGAAGGGGCTTCCGGTCGTGTTCGACTGCGCGGTCTCCAGCATCGACCATTCCGGCAAGACCGTGAAGCTCGAAACCCAGCGTGGGACGATCGAGGCGAAGGCGGCGATCGTCTGTGTGCCGACGCCGCTGATCGCGGAAGGGACTATTCGTTTCGATCCTGCGCTGCCTGGCAAGCAGGCGGCCGCGGCGGGCCTGCCCCTCGGCGTCGCGAACAAGATATTCTTCGAGATCGACGGCGAGTTTTCTTATCCGCGCGGGCATTTCTACGGCGCGACGGATCGCGTCGAGACGATCAGCTTCGATCTTTTCCCGCGCGGGCGCAAACTGCTGTCGGGCTTCGTCGGCGGGGCCTTCGCGCGCGAACTCGAAAAGGGCGGGCCGGCTGCGGCCGAGTCGGAGGCGCGACGTCAGATTGCGTCGATGCTGGGCGCGGACGCCAACAAGCATCTGCGCTTCATGCGCACGACGGCGTGGTATTCGGACCCGTTCGCGCGGGGAGGCTATTCGTCCGCGCTGCCGGGCCATGCCGACGACCGCGCAGTCCTCGCGAAGCCGGTCGATGGCCGCCTGTTCTTCGCCGGCGAAGCCTGCTCGAAAATCCATTTCTCCACGACGCATGGCGCGTGGGAAACCGGGCTGAAGGCGGCGGAGGATTATCTGGCGGCGCGGAAGGGCTGAGAGCTGGTCATGGCGGGGACGCGCCCGGCCATGACGGCAGCCAAATTCAGTTCACATATTTCTTCAGTTCCAGCCGCGCGATCTGGTTGCGGTGGACTTCGTCGGGGCCGTCGGCGAGGCGCAGCAGGCGCGCGGTGGCGTAGGCCTGCGTCAGGCCGAAGTCGTTCGACGTGCCGCCGCCGCCGTGCGCCTGGATCGCCCAGTCGATGACCTGGCAGGCCATGTTCGGCACGGCGACCTTGATCATCGCGATCTCGGTCTTCGCCGCCTTGTTGCCCACCGTGTCCATGGCGTGCGC
>WBZM01000259.1_pt1 | contig 83770 bp, 63 predicted proteins | sample 5204271 | NCBI WGS metagenome assembly WBZM01 (sample SAMN12344346, study PRJNA552823) | activated sludge metagenome | biome: Activated sludge suspended growth; feature: Nitrification reactor; material: Wastewater; isolation source: activated sludge from nitrification reactor of wastewater... | reverse complement strand
CATGTCATCGGCCTCATGTCGGGCAGTTCGCTCGATGGGCTGGATGTGGCCTATTGCCGCTTGGATACGGCATGGGAAGCAGGTGTTTTTAGGGTAAAAAACTGGGAGCTGCTCCAAGCCGACACCCTGCCGTTCAGCACGGAATGGCAGCAGCGGCTGCGCAGTTTGCCTTCGGCAACGGCTTTCGAGTTTTGCGAAGCAAATGCCGCTTTTGGTCATTACCTCGGCCAGTTGGTCAACCAGTTTTTGGAAGATAAAAAGCTGACGGCATCAGCAATTGACCTTATCGCCTCGCACGGCCACACCATTTTTCATGAACCGAAGCGGGGCTTCACCACCCAAATCGGCGACGGGGCCGCTTTAGCCACTGCCACTGGTTGCCGGGTCATCTGCGATTTCCGCACAGCAGATGTGGCCCTCGGCGGGCAAGGTGCACCACTCGCCCCCATGGCCGACAAGCTGCTCTTCCCCGGCCACGATTTCTACCTCAACCTGGGCGGCATCGCTAATATCACCTGCCATGTGGAGGGGACAAGCCGCATCGTCGCCTTCGATGTTTGCGGAGCAAACCAAGCCCTGAACGCCCTCGCCCAACTTGCTGGACAGCATTTCGACCGAGACGGCCAAATGGCGGCCTCCGGCCAACTCGACCCCGTGCTTTTCCAGGCCATCAACGACCAAACTTTTTTTGCGGAGCAATACCCCAAATCCCTCTCCAATCAATGGGTGCAGCAGCACCTGACGCAAATCTGCCTACGAGCTGCCTCGCCCATCGCCGATAGGCTGCACACGGTCTGCCAGCATGTTGCGCTGCAATTGGAGCAGAGCATTGCGCAAGTGCTTGAAAAAGAAGGTTTTGCGAAGGAAAGATACAGCCTGTTGGCCACGGGTGGCGGGGCGTTCAACGGCTACCTGATGCGTTGCATACAAGAGCGCCTACCAAACGTAACGGTGGTCATTCCAAATGAAAATGTTGTGAAATTCAAGGAGGCGCTCCTAATGGCGCTGCTCGGCGTCATGCGCTTGGAAGCTGCGCCCAATTGCATTGCCAGCGTGACTGGGGCCAAGGGGGACGCCCTCGGCGGTGGTGTTTTCGGCGGTTGATAAAGATACCATAGTAATAAAGGTGAAATAGCCCACTTGCCCCTTCATCCCTAATTCCTCATCCCTCACCCCTGCAAATACACCACGAATTTTTCCTGAAAATACTCCTCTTCAAAAAAGTCGGAAACGGGCGTGGTCTCCACGTACTCGCCCTTGGGTAGGCCCTTCACTTCTGCCCGGATATTGCCGCCTTTAAGGGCAATGAGGCCATTCGGAACAGGGTGGGATTCCTTTGTTTTTAACAAGCGGGGTATCGTCCAGAGGCGGAGTTGGTTGAGTTCGGCAACCGCCCTCGTCACCACGAAGTCGTAGCGGGCATTCTTCAGTTCCTCGGCCCGTACTTGTTGAGCAGTAGCGTTTTTCAGTCCCAATTGCTCAATGACATCCTGCACCACTTTTATCTTCTTCATCATGCTGTCAATCAAGTGGAAACGCACCTCCGGCATGAGGATGGCGAGCGGGATGCCGGGGAAGCCGCCGCCCGTGCCCACGTCCACAATCTCAGCACCCGGCTTGAACTCCATCAGCTTCGCAATGGCCAGCGAATGCAGTACGTGGTGCTCGTACAGGTGGTCAATGTCCTTGCGGGAAATGAGGTTCACCTTGGCGTTCCAGTCCCGGTAAATGGCGTCCAAGGCAGCAAATCGCTGGCGTTGCTCGTCAGTGAGGTTGGGGAAGTATTTTTCGATGAGTTCCATGATTGGGTATTTGGTATTTGGTACTGGGTATTGAGGTATTGGGTATTGGGTATTAATCACCTGAGCAATACCCAATACCCAATACCCAATACCCCAATACCCCAGTATCAAATTCTCTTTATCTCTGCCCCCAGCGCATTCAGCCTTTCGTCAATGCGCTCGTAGCCCCGGTCAATTTGGTGGATGTTGTTGATAGTGCTCTTGCCCTTGGCTGAGAGGGCGGCGATGAGCAGCGCCACGCCCGCCCGGATGTCGGGAGAGGTCATTTCGATGCCCCGAAGCTGGAAACGGCGGTTCAGGCCGATGACCGTGGCCCGGTGCGGGTCGCAGAGGATGATTTGGGCACCCATGTCTATCAGCTTGTCCACGAAGAAGAGGCGGCTCTCGAACATTTTTTGATGAATCAAAACACTGCCCTTGCACTGCGTGGCCATTACGAGCACGATGCTCATCAGGTCGGGGGTGAAGCCCGGCCACGGTGAATCATAGATGGTCATGATGCTGCCGTCAATGAACGACTGGATTTCGATTTCCTCCTGTGCTGGGATGTGGATGTCGTCGCCTTGGATGTCCATTTTCACGCCCATCCGCTCGAAGACGGGGAGGATGTTGCCCAGTTCCCGCACCGCACAGTCCTTGATGGTTAGGTCGCTCTGCGTCATGGCTGCCAGGCCGATGAAGCTGCCGATTTCAATCATGTCGGGCAGGCAGCGATGCTCCGTGCCGCCGAGGGTTTTCACACCTTCTATGGTAAGCAGGTTGGAGCCGATGCCACTGATTTTTGCGCCCATGCGGTTCAGCATTTTGCAGAGTTGCTGCACGTAAGGTTCGCAGGCGGCATTGTAAATCGTGGTGGTTCCTTCGGCCATCACAGCGGCGAAGAGGACGTTGGCCGTGCCTGTCACCGATATTTCATCCATCAAAAGATAGGTTCCCCGCAATTGCGGAGCTTCGATGAAATACATGCGCTCGTCGGCGTCGTAGCGGAAGTCGGCACCGAGTTTTTGCAGGCCGAGGAAGTGGGTGTCGAGCCTGCGGCGGCCAATCTTGTCGCCGCCGGGCTGTGGCAGCAGTGCCTTGCGGAAGCGGCTCAACAGCGCCCCCAAGAGCATGACCGAGCCACGGATGCGCTTAGCGCTTTTGAGGAAGTCCTTGTTTTCATAGAAATTGGCGTCCACGGCGTCGGCCTGAAAGCTGTAGGTGTCGGGGGCAAGCTGCTCGACCTTGACGCCGAGTCCCCGCATCAGTTCTATCTGGGCACGCACGTCGGCGATGTCGGGGATATTGGAAATGGTGACCTTCTCGCTGGTGAGCAGCGGGGCACAGATGACCTGTAGTGCTTCGTTTTTTGCTCCTTTCGGAACGATGCTGCCGCTAAGGGGGCGGCCTCCCATTACTTCAAATGCGGTGCTTTGCATGTTTTTTCGGTTTACGGCTTACGGTCAACGGCTTACGGCCAACGGTTTACGGCCAACGGCTTACGGGCTTTTACCGTAAGCCGGCTACCGTAAGCCGTAAGCCGTTAATACCGTTAATGCCATTGGCCGTTTGTGGGGCGAAGATGGGGAGGTGGCGGCTGAAAACCAACTGAAAACGTCAAACCACCAATTCTTTCTGGCGGCGGAGGTAGTATTCCAAGTTCTCAGTGACCACGATGTCGAGGGGGAGGTATTGGAGCTTCTCGACAGTTTTTTTCTTTAATAGATGGTTGAACAGGCTGATGATGCCGAGGTAGCCCTGCTCCACGGGGTTTTGGTTGATGAGGAAGTCAATGTTGTTTCGGCGCAGGTGCGCCAAATTGGGGGGTATCAGGTCGAAGCCCACAATTTTAAGGTGCTGCGCAACGGCTTCCGGCATAGCGTCTATTACCCGATAGGCCCTTGAATTGGTGACGAAGATGCCGTGCAAATCTGGATGCCCGCCCAACAGTTCGTTCAAAAAGCGGCGCAACTTGCGCTTGTCCATAAAGTTTTCGAAGTCCTTTTTGATGATATTGATTTGTTGTTCAGGGAAGCGGGAAAAATAATCCCGGAAGCCCCGCTCCTTGTCAATTAGGTGTTGGGCGTTGTGGCTTCCCATGTCGAGGTTGAGCAGTGCGGCGGCGGCACCGGGCTGCAATCCAAAATGAAGAAGCCTACCCGCCAGCACACCGCTCTGGTAACTGTCTTGGCCGATGTAGGCCAAGTAGGCACCATCTTCTATATAGGTGTTGATGGTCACGCTTGGGATTTGCAACTGCTCACAGGTACGCAGCAGCTCGTTGCTTTCTTTCAACAAAACTGGTGCGAAGAGCAAGCCGTCGGGTAGGTTTTGAAGCATGGCGGCTGCTTTGTGCTCAAAATCGGCGGGGTTGAAGCTGTCATAGTAATGCGGTTCGTGTACAATGCCATAGTGCCGCACGGAGCGGACAGCTTGTTCGATGCCCGTATTGGGCTGCGCCCAATAAGCATCGGTACGGGGGTCGGGCATGAGTGTGGCAATTCGCCAAGTACGGTTGTAGGCCAGCGCACTTGCAATGGCATTTCGCTCGAAGCCCAGTTCCTCCATGACCTCCAGTACCCGTTGCTTCACGTCGGGCGCTACCTTTCCCCGTTCGTGCAGCACACGGTCAACCGTTCCGGTGGAGACGCCCGCCTGTTCTGCTATATCCTTGATGCGAACTCTTTGACTCACCTTGTGTGTTTTGTGAAATAGGCCAACAAATAACGCAAGATTTTAAGTGTGGCCGCACACGCAAAAAATAAATTTTTGTGTGTACGCACACAAGCAATAATACTGATTTTTACCTTTACCCGTCGAAGTGCCATCGTGATAGCGGTGCTCCATCCCATAGCCCATCCCTGAACGCAGTCCAATCTCCATTCAAAGGCGCCTAATTTCTTTAAATTTTTTGGTAAACCGTGGCCCATGCCTGCATAGGGGGCAAGGCCGCCAACTGGCTTGGCTTAATGTATTTTTTCATAAACAAAAGCATTTACACATGAAGAAAAAATTTATTTTTACTCTAACAGTGCTTTGCTTGGCCGCGCTGTGGGCGAATGCCCAGAAAACGGTCAGTGGCAAGGTTACATCGCCCAATGGTGAGGCGTTGATTGGGGTAAACGTACTGGAAGCGGGCACCTCGTCTGGTACGATTACAGACATTGACGGAAGTTACCAAATCAGGGTTTCATCCGACAATGCATCACTGATGTTCTCCTACACCGGCTACCAAGAGCAGACCGTGGCCGTGGGTGGCCGCTCCACCGTGGATGTGGTGATGCAAGAGGGCGTCGAACTGGGCGAGGTCGTGGTGACGGCACTTGGTATTTCAAGGGAGAAAAAATCCCTGACCTACTCCGCCCAAACCGTTGACGGCGACCAAATCAACACCGTGCGGGACGCCAACTTTGTGAACACCCTCGGCGGCAAGGTGGCCGGCCTTCAGGTGTCGCAGTCGGCGACTGGCCCCGGCGGTCAGACCCGTGTAGTGCTGCGGGGCAACCGCTCCCTCGGCAACAACAACGCCCTGTTCGTGATTGACGGCGTACCCGTTGACAACTCCTCCTACAACTCCGTTGGCAGCGACTTCGGCGGCTATGCGGGCAGCGACGGGGCCGTGAACATCAACCCCGACGACATTGACAACATCAGCGTGCTGAAAGGTGCCGCTGCTGCAGCACTCTACGGCAGCCGGGCCGCCAATGGCGTCATTATGATTACGACGAAAAAAGGCAAAGCTGGCAAGTTGAGCGTGGACGTAAACTCAGGTGTGTCCTGGGAAACACCCATGATTTTGCCTTCTTTCCAAAACGAGTACAGCCAAGGCAACGGTGGCGTTTATGCACCGTCGGCAGCAGGCAGTTGGGGCGAGAAGATGAGCGGCCAAAGTGTGACCAACTACCGCGGCAACCAACAGAACTTAGAGGCGCAGCCCGACAACGTAAACGACTTCTTCGAAACGGGCCAATCGCTCAACAACTCGGTGGGCATCACCACGGGCAGCGATAAGGTGCAGACCTATTTCAGCTATGCCAACAGCCAGGTGTCGGGTATCGTACCAAACAATACCCTTGACCGCCACACGGTGAACCTACGCATAGGCTCACAGGTGAGCAAGCGGCTCTCGACCGATGCCAAAGTGACCTATATTCACCAGGCACTTGACCACAAGGTGAAGTCCGGCGAAGAAAACGCAGCGATTCAAAACATCTTCCTGATTCCAAGAAGCGTGAGCCTCGACGACGTGAAGGAGTACTCCACGCCCGATGCCTTTGGTCAGCCAACGCCATCTTACTGGACCAGCTCTTCCATTTACACCAATCCTTATTGGGTGACCGACCTTACGAATGTTTCTGACAAGCGTGACCGTGTCATTGGCTTGGCAAGCCTTACCTATAAATTGACCGACTGGTTAAGGGTAATGGGCCGCGCAGCCGTTGACAGGTACAACGATGCTGGCGAGAACTCATTTTATGACAAAACCGTGCTTTGGGCACAACAGGGTGGCCGCTACGAGCGCAACAACTTGACCTACACCGAGCAAAACTATGAGCTGATGCTCATGGGCGACAAGGCACTTGGCTCCAATTTGGGCATCAACTATACGCTGGGAACTAGCAGGAACAAGCGGGTCAGCCAATTTGTCTATTCCAATGCTGCCGGTCTTTTAATTCCGAACAAATTCGGCCTTGACTTCGCCCGTACCCTTCAGTCTGGCAACGACCTCGTAGAGCGTGAGATTCAGGCTGTTTTTGGAACCGTACAGTTGGCATACAACAACTACTTGTTCCTCGACCTCACTGCCCGCAACGACTGGTCTTCTACCTTGCCAGCCGACAACCGCAGCTATTTCTACCCATCCGTGGGCCTTACTTGGGTAGCTTCCGATATGCTGGAATTGCCATCATGGGTCACCTTTGGCAAAGTGCGGGCCTCCTACACCCGAGTGGGCAACGATGCCGATCCATACCTTATCAACCAGACCTATTCGTTCAGCCAAGGCGGTACCAACGGTTTCATCAACCGCGACGGCCTCCAGCCTGCATCTGACCTGAAGCCTGAGTTGACTACATCCTTGGAGTTGGGCCTCGACTGGCGCTTCGTGAACAACCGGGTGGGCGTTGACCTCACCTTCTACAAGACGAATACCGTCAACCAGTTGCTCATTCTTGGTCTTCCACCTGCATCAGGCTTCAGTTCCAAGTACATCAACGCTGGCGATATCGAAAACCGGGGCGTCGAGCTTTCGCTCAACCTCGTGCCAGTGAAAACGGATAAATTCACTTGGGACGCCACCCTCAACTTTGCCCGCAACAGAAACGAGGTGATTGAACTCGACGAGCAAATCAAGCAATCATTCCTTGCTGGCGGCTATGGCCGTACGGCTGGGCCAGTGGTGGCAGAAGGTGGTTCTTTCGGCGACCTCTACACCCTGCGCTGGGCAAACACGGTCACTGCCGATGGTGCTTACACTTACGAAGACAATGGCAACCCTCGCATTGTGGATGCAGCTGGCAAGCCCGTCGTGACTTCTGCTTCTGAAAAAATCGGCAACTTCAACCCCGACTTCACACTCGGCTTGAACAACAGCTTCACCTTCGGCAAACTGAACCTTAGCTTCCTCATTGATGGCCGCAAGGGTGGTGTCATTGTGTCCGGTACCGACGCCAACGCAGCCTTCTACGGCAATGCCGACTATACCACAGCGTTCCGTGATGCTAATAGCTGGACGGTGGACGGTGTGCTCGCCACTGGCGAAAAGAACTCCACGCCCATCAACGCTGAGACTTTCTGGACAACGGCTTCTGGTGGTCGCTACTCTTGGGGCGAGTTTTTCACTTACGATGCCACCAACTTCCGTCTGCGTGAGTTGACCCTTGGCTACGACTTCGGCAAAGTGGGCTTCTTCAGTGGTTTGCGCCTGTCCGTTGTTGGCCGCAACCTGTTCTTCCTCTACCGTGGCAAGGCGCTGCTCGAAATGCCGGGCGTACCTGAGCGCCGGATGAACTTTGACCCAGATGTGTCGCTCGGTGGTGCCAACAACTTCCAAGGCGTGGAGTACGGCAACATCCCATCGTCCCGCAGCGTGGGCTTGAACCTTAAACTTTCGTTCTAAATGTTTTGGTTTAGAAGGTTTAGAATGGTTTAGAAGGTTTAGAAAAACTAAACTTCCTAAACCCACTAAACCTTCTAAGCCTCAAAATAGCAATCATGAAAAAATTCAAATTCTATAACCTGTTCGTCATCGTAGCCCTTGCTGTGGCTGCCATCGGCTACTCCGGTTGCACCAAGGATTTCGACGAACTGAACACCAAGAAGACCAAGCTCTCCGAGCTTGGCCCTGCCGAATACCCGTACCTTTTCTCAAAGGCACAATCGGCTTCCTCCTATGCCTTCTGGCGCTACCAAGTGGCCCAGAACCTCTTCTCCGACCTGTACTCGCAGTATTTTGCGCTCACGGCGCCCTACTTCCCGTCCGACCGCTACGTGATGCGCATGGACTGGCTGCAGTGGCACTGGACGCCCATCTACACCGAAGCGGTTCCACAGATGAAGACCTTATTGGCACAGCTCGACCCTGCCAGCGCCGAGTACGCCATGACGCAAGTGCTTTGGGTTTACACTTTCCACCGCGTGACAGACTACTACGGCCCGATTCCTTATTTCCAAGCGGGCGAACCATTGGCCAGCGTGCCCTACGATGCACAAGATGCCATCTACGACGACTTTTTTGCGAAGTTGGATGCAGCTACTAAGACCTTGCAGAACCATGCGGGCGAAAACGCCTTCGGCAGCTTCGATCTCGTGTACGGCGGCGACGTGAACAAATGGATAAAATTTGCCAATACTCTTCGTTTGCGCTTGGCCCTGCGCATCTCAAAAGTGGATGCTGGCCGTGCCAAGACCGAGGCAGAGGCAGCCGTGAGCGGTGGCGTGATGGAAACACCCGCCGACGATGCCTTGATGGTGAAAAACGAGGCTGGTAGTGACTATAATGGCCTCTCCGGCATCAGCGTGTGGAACGAGTTCCGCATGAGCGCCTCCATGGAAAGTGCCCTGAAGGGTTATAGCGACCCTCGTATGGACATCTATTTCCAGCCTGCTGTTGAGACGGGTACTTATGAGGGCTTGCGCAACGGCTTGTTGCCTGAAGAGCAAAACCAAACGCCCAACACCGCACAGCAGAACTCCAATGTGGGCACCCGCTGGACCACTTGGACTGGCTCTGGTTGGGCTGGCGTGAACACCGCACCACAGAACATCATGCACGCTGCCGAGGCTTGGTTCAACCGGGCCGAGGGCGCACTGAACGGCTGGAGCATGGGCGGCACCGCCGAGGAACTTTACAACAACGGCATTGAGGCTTCCATGAACCAGTGGGGCATCAACGATGCTGCGGCCATTGCTGCCTACCAGTCCAGCACCGCCACGCCAACCGCACCCGGTGACCAGCAGAACTCCCCTGCGGTGAACAACACGCCCATCAAATGGGCGGGCGACGAAGCCACCAACCGTGCGCAAATCGGTATGCAGAAATGGCTCGCACTCTACCCAGACGGCATCGAGGCTTGGGCCGACCTGCGCCGGGCCGACCAGCCGCAGCTCTACCCCGTCGTCCACAGCGACAACGCCGACCTGCCTGCTGGCACCAGCATCAAGCGGATTCCGTTCTTGGCCTTGGAGTTCCAGACGAACAAGGAAGCCGTGGAAGCTGCCAAGTCGCTGCTCGGTGGAGACGACAAGGTGAGTACCCCGCTTTGGTGGGATAAGTGATTTTGGTTATTGACAAGGGTTGATAGAAAGTTGATAAGAGGTTTATGAAGGTTGATTTGGCAAAACGCTACGGAAAATCAACTCCATCAACCTTTTATCAACTTCTTATCAACCTCTAAAAATGGATTAGTTAGCATATTTCTTTGAATCGCAGGGAAGATTGACACGCCGTGTCAGTCTTCTTTGCATTTTTGGGCACCTCACCCCCGGCCCCTCTCCTCTGAGGAGAGGGGAGTTGGTGCTTGGGATAACCCAAAATCTTGAGTTTAGCTGGGTCTCACCCCTCTCCTCGTAGGAGAGGGGCAGGGGTGAGGTCAAAACAAAACAACATGCCGAGAAACATTGCCCTTTGCCTTGCCATAGCCTTTTTGTTTACCGCCTGCGGCGAAAAAGGCAGCGACAAGCTCTTCACCAAGCTGTCAAAATCCGACACGGGCATCAACTTCCGCAACATCTTGCAGGAGTCGGACGAGATGAACGTGCTGCTCTACCAGTACTTCTACAACGGGGCGGGCGTGGCCATCGGCGACGTGAACAACGACGGCTTGCCCGACATTTTTTTCAGTGGTAACATGGCCAAGAACCGCCTGTTCCTCAACAAAGGCAACCTCAATTTCGAGGACATCACCGAGCAGTCGGGCGTGGCGAAAATGGAGGGCTGGTGTACGGGAGCCACCTTCGTGGACATCAACGCCGACGGCTGGCTCGACCTCTACATCTGCCGCAGCGCCGATGTGCAGCCGGAGATGCGCCGCAACTTGCTGTTTATCAATACTACCCCCCTTCAGGGGGGCAAGGGGGGTGTCACTTTTACTGAAAAAGCCAAAGAATACGGCCTCGACGACCCCGGTTACTCCACCCATGCCGCCTTCTTCGACATGGACAAGGACGGCGACCTCGATTGTTTCGTCATTAACCACTCCCTGAACGAATACGCTGGCGACAAGAGCGAAAAGCCCGGCATGCGGCAGCAGCAGAACCCCAATTTCCAATCGAAACTCTACGAAAGAAAAGAGGATGGCAAATACCGGGACGTTAGCGAAGAGCTGTTCATCACGGGCAACGTGCTCAGCTTCGGCCTCGGCCTTGGCATCAGCGACGTGAACGGCGACTCATGGCCCGACATCTACGTCTGCAACGACTTCAACGAACAGGACTATTTGTTCCTCAGCCGTGGAATGTCAGCAGATGGGCTTATCCCATTCAATGAATCCCTCGCCGAGCATTTTGACCACATCTCCCACTTCTCGATGGGCTGCGACTTCGCCGATTTCAACAACGACGGCCTTCCCGACCTCGCCACCGTGGACATGCTCCCCGACGACCCCACCTTGCTAAAAATGCACTCCGGCCCCGACAACTGGAAGAAGTTCGACCAACTGTTCAGCCAAGGTTTTTACTACCAAAACATGAGGAATATGCTGCATTTGAACAACGGGGCTATGTTTCCAGGGTGGGTAGTTGACAGCGAAACCACCTTCTCCGAAATCGGTCAGCTCGCCGGCACTTCCAACACCGACTGGAGCTGGGGCGTGCTCATGGCCGACTTCGACAACGACGGCTGGAAGGACATGGTCGTGACCAACGGTTACGTGAAAGACTACACCGACATGGACTTCCTCAACTTCGCCATGGGCAAGGCCGTGGAGTCCAAGACGCAGGGAACCAACGTCAGCACGGCAGAACTTATCAAGCAGATGCCTGGCTCGAAGCTGTCCAAGTTCGCCTTCCGCAACCGGGTTGGCGAGGGAACGCTGGGCTTTGAAAGCGTGGCCGAAAAATGGGGCCTTGCCGAGACCGCCTTCAGCAACGGCATGGCATACGCCGACCTCGACAACGACGGCGACCTCGACCTCGTCGTGAACAATATCAACGATTATGCTTCCATTTATGAAAACAACGCAGTTAAATCCTTGAAAAACAATTGGTTAGTAATTAAATTAATTGGCCAAAAAGGCAACCTTCACGGCTACGGCACCAAACTCCGCCTCTACGCAAACGGCCAAATGCAGTTCTTGGAGCAGCAGCCCAGCCGGGGCTATGAATCCAGCGTTGACCATCGGCTGCATTTTGGCTTGGGTGAAAAAACGGCGATTGACAGCTTAGTGGTCACTTGGTCGGATTCGGCCAATTCCAAGCAGGTCATCATCAACCCGAAAATCAACCAGCTGCTGGTGGTGAAACAAGCCAATGCCAAACCACCCCAACTTCCTCGGTACTTGCCCAACCCCGATTTCCTATTTTACCAAGGAGAACTGGGCTTTGCGCACAAGGAAAACGACTGCGTTGACTTCAATACCCAGTTCCTTTTGCCGCATTTCCAGAGCCGCCAAGGCCCGTGCATTGCCGCAGGCGATGTGAACGGGGATGGCTTCGAAGACGTGTTCATCGGCGGGGCAACAGGACAAGCAGGTGGCATCCTGTTACAAGATTTTGGCGGTGATATTGCTCCGCAAAAAACGCCCGCACTGGCCGCCGATGCCCAATGCGAGGACACGGGCGCTGCCTTCTTCGATGCCGACGGCGATGGCGACCTCGACCTCTACGTGGCCTCCGGCGGCTACGAAAAACCCGCTGGCGATGCGGCCTACCAAGACCGCCTTTACCTCAACAACGGCAAGGGGAACTTTGCGAAAGCAGCCAATGCGCTACCCGCCGAAACCGCTCCCGGCACCTGCGTCACCTCCGGCGATTTCGACGGCGATGGCGACACCGACCTCTTCGTGGGTGGCGGCTGCACCCCTGCCAACTACCCCGAAGCCGCTGAAAGCCTGCTACTCATCAACGACGGAAAGGGCCGTTTCACCAATAAAACAAAGGAACTTGCACCTGCCCTCGCCCGACCCGGTATGGTGAAGGACGCCGTCTGGCTGCCCAAGGAGCGCCAACTCGTCATCGCTGGCGAATGGATGGAAATCACTGTGGCGGATTTCAGCAAACTCCCAATTTCCAATTTCCAATTTCCAATTTCCAATTCAAACGGTTGGTGGAACCGCCTCCACCCCGCCGACCTCGACGGCGATGGCGACACCGACCTCGTGGCGGGCAACCTCGGCCTAAACAGCCAAATGAAGGCCAGCCCGACCGAGCCGACCACGCTCTATGCCGCTGATTTTGACGGGAACGGTGCCATTGACCCCATACTCTGCCACTACCGCAACGGGGTGAACATGCCCGCCCCCAGCCGTGACGACCTTGGCCAGCAGATTCCGTCCATCAAAAAGAAATTCAACGATTATAAGTCCTATTCAACCGCCTCCATCGAGGACATCGTGGGCAAGGACGCACTCGCCAAGGCCAAGCCGCTGCGAGCCGAGCAGTTCCGCACGGTCTGGCTCGAAAACACGGGCAAGGGCTTCGTGCTGCACGAACTGCCCGTAGAGGCGCAGTTCGCCCCGGTCTATGCCATCGCCTCCGACGACTTCAACGGCGACGGCCACGCCGACCTCTTCCTGGCGGGCAACAACCGCTGGTCGAGGATATACTTCGGGCGTTACGACGCCAACCACGGCCAGGTCTTCCTCGGCGACGGCAAGGGCGGCTTCCGCCTTTTGCCTGCTTCGCAAACGGGCATCTCCATCCGTGCCGACGTGCGGGACGCTGCTTTGGTGCGGGGCAAACGGGGCAGCCGGATTGTGGTGGGCATGAACGATGGGGAGGTGCAATCGCTGTATTTGAATATCACTGACCCTGTAAAATTAAAGTAGTCGAAGTACTGTAAAATCCGAAAAGCGCCCGATTTAATAAATTTTTTGAATCCAAAAGTGACAATTAAATGAAGTTATTCCAATTTTTTAATAAAGCCAATAATAAGCCAACCTACAAATGCGCTTGTTGTGGACAGGAATACGAAGAATTGCCACTTTGTTTTGGGAATGATTATCCCGATTTTTATTCGTCCATACCACCTGATGAACGAGAAACCCGTATAGAACTAAAAGAAAGTTTGTGCGTGGTTGATGGGCGACATTTTTTCCATCGAGGTAGGTTGACTATTCCAATAATTGATTATAAGGAGAATATATTATTTGATGTTTGGTCTTCAATCAGTGCCGAGAACTTCGCAAAAAGAATGGATTTGTGGGAAAACCCATTAAGGGTGAATGAAAAGCCTTATTTCGGCTGGTTGCAAACATCGCTTCCGATGTATGGTGATACGTTTAATGTAAAGACAATTGCAGTGGAAAATCAGGTTGGATTAATACCGAACATCATCTCTATTGAAGAGGGACACCCTTTAACCATAGACCAAGAAAATGGCATAACATACGCTAAGGCAGTTGGTGTTGTCAATGAAATCATGAGGAAACTGCACAATACAAAATAAGATTAAACTGAAAATATAAAGGCTAAATTTCTTTTTATAGATAGTCGTCATTAAAAATAATTGGTCTTTGAAATCATTGCGTTGATAATCAATGACTTATTTAAAACTGGCTATCAATTTTAAAGGCGACTATCTATAAATGATTAGATTATCATCACCTAATTACCTGTAAGCGACGCTACTTATGCTCAACGAACAACAAATCCAATTCTTCCGCACCAATGGCTACCTCGCTGTTGAGCAGTTGCTCACGCCCGACGAGGTGGAGCAGTTCCGGCAGGTGTACGACGATTTTTTAACCGAAAAAATCAGCACGGGCCACCACCGCTCCGACCTGAGCGGTAAGGGAGACGGCAAGGAACTCATCACGCAAATCATGCGCCCATCGGTGCTACTGCCGGAGCTGGCAAGTTCCAGCCTGCACCAGAAGGCCACGGCCCTCGCCCGCCAACTGCTCGGCGAGGACATGGACGTGGACTTCGATATGCTGATTGACAAGGCGCCGCAGACCAACGCCCCCACGCCTTGGCACCAGGACGAAGCCTACTGGATTGACATGCCGGACAAGCGGGCCGTTTCCTGCTGGATTGCCCTCGACGTTGCGAAGCAGGAAAACGGCTGTATGTGGTTCGTGCCCGGCTCCACCCACCAGCCACTGCGCCCCCATGTGCAGACGGGAAAGGGCGGTGCGCTGCAATGCGAAGGCGTTGAAAATGAGGCAGTTGCGGTGGAATTGCAGCCGGGCGGTTGTACCTTCCACGATGGCCGTACCATCCACTATTCCCGTGGCAACTCGACCGACGGCCACCGCCGTGCCTTCATCGTCAATTTCCGGCCCAAGGCTATGATTGCGTATGAGCGGGAGCGGGGGTTCGACCACCTTGGTAAAAGGGAGGTTCGCCAGTGAAGATTATTTGATTTCAGATATAAGATTTTAGATTTGGGGGATGTGCTCAAAATCTAAAATCTTATATCGTCTATCTGAATTCTTATATCAAAAACCACCACACCATGAAAAAGCTGATAATTGCCATTCTTCTCCACTTGCTAATAGTTCCAGTTTTCTCGCAAAAGTCTTCCCTCCGCATCTTCCAAAAAACCTTCAAGACCTACATGTACAGCGACCCCGACCCGGTGCCGCACCCGCAGAGCAATATCTACCCCTATTTCCGTTTCGATGGCTACACGGACGAGCCGGTGGACAAGGACTGGACCATTGTGGAGCTGGAAAACGAGTGGATTAAGCTGCACATCACCCCCGAAATCGGCGGGAAAATCTGGGGGGCATGGGAGAAGAGCACGGGCTTCCCGTTCGTGTATGCCAACGACGTGGTGAAGTTCCGGGACGTGGCCATGCGGGGTGCCTGGACGAGCGGCGGCATCGAGTTCAACTTCGGGGACATCGGCCATGCGCCCACCGTCGCCACCCCCGTGGACTGGACGACCCGTGAGAACCCTGATGGCTCGGTCTCCTGCTTCGTGGGGGCCTTAGACCTCAGTAGCCGCACCCGCTGGATGGTGGAAATCAACCTGCCAGCGGACAAGGCCTACTTCACCACCCGCAGCCGCTGGTACAATTGCACTCCCTTCGAGACGAGCTACTACCACTGGATGAACGGCGGTTTCCGGGCCGAGGGCGACCTGGAGTTCTGCTTCCCCGGCACCAACTACATCGGCCACGAGGGCGAGCTGCATACCTGGCCGATTGACGAAAAAGGCCGTGACCTCAGCCGCTACAAGAACAACGATTTCGGCTCGTACAAGAGCTACCACGTGCTCGGGGAACCGACCGACTGGTTCGGCGGCTACTGGCACGACGACGACATGGGCATGGTGCATTACTCGCCTTATGCTGACAAATTGGGCAAGAAAATCTGGATTTGGGGCCTCAGCCGCCAAGGCTATATTTGGGAAGACCTGCTCACCGACAACAGCGGCCAGTACGTGGAACTGCAATCGGGCCGCCTGTTCAACCAAGCAGCAGCGGGGAGCATCAACAGCCCGTTCAAGCACGTGGCCTTCAAGCCCTATACGACGGATGAATGGACGGAGTACTGGTATCCGGTGAAGGGGACGGGGGGGATTGATTGGGCGGGAAAGCAAGGGGCAATAAAAATTGAGGAAAAAGGCGATAGCGTGGTTTTTAAAATGATCACTACAGAGACGATTGACCAAATGGTAACGATAGAATCAAAGAATTTTCCAGTTGATACACTGTTTACTGGCAAATTGAAACTGGCCCCTATGGAGGTTTTTGAATTTAAGCAGCAATTAAAGTCAAAAAAACGCATGGATAAAGGTTATTCCATCCGTCTTGGGGATGAATTAATCACCATCAATAAACGGTCGGGAGGGTATGGCAAAAACTATTACAATTCGCCAACTGATTTTGATTGGGAAACCGAATATGGCTTATATTTAATGGGCAAGGACTTAATGAATCAGAGAAGATACAACGAGGCAATTCCTTATTTTGAAAAGTGCTTAGAGAAAAACCCATACAACTTGCCAGCATTGGGTGAAATGGCAGAAATTCAGCTCAGATTGGGTATGTCAAACGCTTCCAATTACTGCATAAAAGCATTAAGTGTCAATATTTACGACCCAAAAATCAATTTTATAGAGGGTGTAATTCACTATGGTTACAACAGTTATGATAATGCGATTGAATACTTTGGAGTGGCTGCACTTGAGCCTCAATACCGCTCAGCTTCGTGTTTCTATTTGGCGAAGATTTACTTCAAATTAAAGGATTACAATAAAGCAAAATATTATGCTAAAGCAAGCATTGACAGTAATGGGTCGAATTATGAAGCCTCCAATTTATTGATAATTATTGAGCGTCTGACTGGTGGTAAAAAAGATGCAATAGAATTAATCAATAATACACTTAAATCCGACCCATTCAATTATGTGGCTCATTATGAAAAGTACTTATTGCTGAATGACATGGATGAACTGGCAGTTATACCCCAGACCATTAAAGGCGAAATGGCTGTCAATTCATATCTTGAGGCATCGGGTTGGTATTACGACCTGTGGATGTTTAAGGAGAGCGAGGAATTGCTGAACCTCTCCCCGCCACACCCCGAAGTAGATTTGGCCAAAGCCTCCATTGCTTATTGGACTGGAAAAGGCGAAAAAGGATTTGTGGAAAACGTAAATAAAGCAATTGATGGCTCATTATATATGCCAGATAATTCAGGCTTTTATATCAGTGATTTGAAGGTTGAAGGGATTAAGGAAAGCTGGAAATACGGGTATTATTCAGGGTTGTTTTATTGGCAAAACAGCCAATTCGAAGAAGCAAAGCAATCCTTCAACTCCCTCGCCAACACCCCCGACTACCCCCCCTTCTACCTCGCCAAAGCCGACCTCTTCAAGGACGACCCCGCCGTCGCACTCGCCGCCCTCGAACGGGCTTGGGAACTCGACCCCACGGCATGGCGCACGGCCGTCCGGCTGGCCAACTTCCACCTCGAAAACGGCAACCCAGCCAAGGCGCTCGAATACGCCGAGGCGGGCCAGAAGGCGTACCCCAAGCATTCGCCGATGGGCATCGTTTACGCTAAAACACTGAATGCCAATGGCTTGTACGAGCGTTGCGCCAATTTCCTCAAGGGCTACAAAGTGCTGCCCGCCGAGGGCGCTTACGAGACCCACGACATCTGGCGGGAGGCGAACCTGCATGTTGCTTTAGCAAAAATGACCGCCAAAAAATGGAAGGACGCCCTCCCCTGGCTCGATGCGGCGATGGCCTGGCCCGAAAACCTCGGCTCCGGCAAGCCCTACTTCCCCGACGAGCGCCTGCCGATGTGGATGAAGGCGCATTGTTTCAAACAGCTAAAAAGGCAGGGAGAAGCGGGTGCCGCCTCGGACTATCTCTTCAGCTATAAAAACCCCGACGAGCCGCCGACCTACCTTGGCGAGTTCCTCACGGCACTTGCGCTGCGGGATGCAGGGAAGAACATGGAAGCGCAGCAACGCCTCGCCGCCGCACCCGTTGGCAACACGCCCGCCGCCTTGCAGGACTGGTGCAAAAAGACAATTGACGGGGAGAAGCTGCTGATGACGGAGGGTGGGCTGGGCAGGGATTGGAAGGTGGTAGCTAAATTCTTAGCATTGCTGTCCAAATGATTGCTTTAAGCTGCTGACAAGGTTCGCATCCTTCTTGTTTTCAAAATATATAAAAATGAAAAACAAACTCAACCTCCTCATCCTCAGCGCCTTGCTGATGCTCGCAACCCCCATTTTCTCCCAAAAAAAATACGAACCGACCTGGGCCAGCATTGACGCACGGCCCGTGCCGGGCTGGTTCACCGATGCCAAATTCGGCATCTTCATCCACTGGGGGCCATACTCTGTGCCGGCTTGGGCACCCGTGGGCACGTACTCCGAGTGGTACCAGTATTGGCTACAGAACCGCACCTGCTGGGGCAACAACATCACCGACCCGGAGGTCATTTTCAAGTACCACAACCAAAACTACGGGCGGCATTACAGCTATTACCAGTTCGGCCACGACTTTCGGGCGGAGCTGTTCAACCCCGACGAATGGGCCAAGCTCTTCGAGGATGCCGGGGCAAAATACATCGTGCTCACCTCCAAGCACCACGACGGCTTCTGCCTCTGGCCCAGCGCCGAGGCCAACAAAACCTGGGGCTTTCCTTGGAACGCCGTGGACTGCGGCCCCAAGCGTGACCTCATTGGCGACCTGCAAAAGGCGGTGAAAAAGACCGACGTAAAGTTCGGCCTCTACTACTCCCTCTATGAGTGGTTCAACCCGCTTTGGCTCGCCGACCGTGACAAGTTCGTTGCGGAGCACACGCTGCCGCAACTGAAAGACCTCGTGAACCGCTACCAGCCCGACATCGTATGGCCGGACGGCGACTGGGACGCCAGCGACACCACTTGGCGCAGCCGGGAGTTCCTCGCTTGGCTCTTCAACGAGAGCGCCGTAAAGGACAAAGTGGCCGTGAACGACCGCTGGGGCAAGGGCATCCGGCACCACCACGGCGGCTATTTCAGCCCGGAGTACGAGAGCGCCGCCGACCGCAAGCGCTACTGGGAGGAGTGCCGGGGCATGGGCTTCAGCTTCGGCTACAACAAGCAAGAGGACGCCACGGACTATTCCTCGGTGCAGACCCTCGTGCTCACGCTCGTGGACATCGTGTCGCACGGCGGCAACCTCCTGCTCGACATCGGGCCGGACGGCAGTGGCAAAATACCACCCATCATGCAGGACCGCCTGCTGGGCATCGGGGCTTGGCTGAAAACGAACGGCGAGGCCATTTACGGAACGGAAAAATGGCACTCGCCCGTGCAGTGGTCGGCAGGGCAGCAGATGACCGCCGAGCAGTACAAGGAAAAATACAACCAGAAAGCGTACATCGGGGCCGATTTCATCTTGAAACGGACCGTCAGCCCGGAGCCGGGCATGGCCGTGAAGGAGGTATTTTTTACGAAGAAAGGCAGTGCGCTATTTGCCATCACGCCCGTTTTACCGAAGGGAAAAATGGTGCTGAAAGGCGTGACCGCTGCCAAAGGCGCTCAAGTGACGCTCCTCGGCCATAATGGCAAGCCGCTGGCTTGGGAGCAAAAGGGCAGCGACCTCGTGGTGACGGTTCCCGTCGTTGGGCTGGGCGAGATGAAGGAGCAGGTGGCGTATGCGTTCAAGGTGTCGGGGGTGAAATGAGGCGTCATGGTGCTTTTTGGGGATATTGGGAAGGTTTGTAATTGGCAGCGTTGGCTGGGAGGAGCGCCAATCGGCAATGTTTTTGATTGGGGTGAAATCAACATACCGTTGACGTCGTTATGCCTTAGTATTCCGGTACGATGGTCCGGCATAGGCCTAACTTTGCCACGAAATACGGTTAACGCAAGTTGCGGATAACCCAATCCAAAACCCTTTTTCGGCGGCAAGTATCTATTTAGCGTTCCGCCGAAAAAGGGATTTAAACTGTGTTTTTGAGGGCCGGAGGCCGGCAAAAACACAGTTTTGAAAGGAAGCTATGGTGCCCACAACTTGGGTTACGGTTAATCCAATCTTTATGAACAAAAGCGAATTTTTCGATAAAATAGCGCAACAGCTTAGCCAAGCAGGCTTTACCATTATAAAAAAGGATGAGCACCGCCCTTGGGGCGGGTTTTTCGTCATTGACGAATCGCAGGCGCTCCATTTCATCGAAACCTACTTCCCCGGTGTGCCGCTTTCCGATTTTGAAGGTTTTGAAAAACTCAGCCCGAAGTTCCTCTTGGTTGGTCCTGGGCATCGGCTTTCATGGCAGTACCACCATCGCCGCTCCGAGATTTGGCGACTGATAGAAGGTGTGGCAGGTGTGGCCACCAGCCCCACCGATGAGCAGGGCGAGGTGAAAAAGCTCGCCCTTGGCGAAATCGTGCGCCTCGAATGCGGCGAGCGGCACCGGCTCGTCGGCCTTGATGGATGGGGTGCCTTGGCTGAGATATGGCAGCATACCGACCCCAACCGCCCTTCTGACGAGGACGACATAGTCAGGGTGCAGGATGATTATGGAAGGTGAACTGATTTCGGATTGGCGATTGCGGATTTCGGATTGGGTAGCAGCTTGATTGCAATCAAATTCCTTGGACAAACTAAGTTGCGGATTGCTCATCTTTCTATCGTTTCGCCCTTTACGGAGGGCAATGGCCTGCAAAGCAGCACCTTAGGTTAGGTGCAATTAGCGTTTGCCGAAGGCCCAAACCAAGAACTCAGGCAGCACTTGGCCCCAGGTGCTGGGGTGGTGGATGCCATCCTTAACTTCCCGGTAGTGAAGGTCGTGCTTGTGGTGGTAGCCCTTGGCCTTCAACATTTCCATCAAATCAAGTGTATCGTCAATGGAATCAATGACGCCGTTGCGGTTGCGGTCGTCGGTTTCGTCCATGGTGCCGGTCTGGAACCAAAACTTGAGGCCAGGGCGGTAGTCGCTGTTGTAAACGATTTCGTGCATGATGCGGCCTCCATCGGGGTCTTCTTCCCAGAAGTCGCAGTGCCGCCACCAGAAGCTGCCGGAGAAAACGCCCGCCTTGCCGAAGAGCCGATGGTTGTTCCACACAATGTCCATCGCCGAGAGGCCGCCGAGCGAGAAGCCTGCAAAAGCCGTATGTTCAGGTGATTTCAGGATGGGGTAGGTCTTTTTTATGTGGGGGTAAAGCTCTTTGATGATAAAATTGGTGTAGTGGTGTGCCTTGCTGCCCCGGTTGCGGTAGTCGGGGCGATTGGCAGTGCCATATTCTTGCAGCCGCTCGCCCGCATGGATGGCCACGACGATGAGCGAAGGTATTTTTTGCGCAGCATACAGACGGGTAAGTGTCTCAGGGAGGCGCACGGACTCCATATCCTGCCCGTCGTTGAAAAACAGTACGGGGAACCGCCCGGAGCCGCTTGCATCGTAGTCGGGAGGCAGGTAGATGTCAATGCTGAAACGGTTAGAGAGGTAGTCGGAGTGGAAATTGCGGAGCCTATGGATGTGCAGCGAATGGCGTTGCTCTTTGTGCAACTCAAAACGTTGGTGGCTCATGGCCAATATGTCGAACTGCCCCATTCCTTGTTTATCGGTAACCTTTAAGAAGGTGTGTTTTTGAACAAAAATTGAAAATTTTTACTCAAAACACACAAGGTGTGAGAGTAGAGAGAAAAAATCATTTTTTTCTCTCTACCCCTCCTTCCTATGCAGTTACGTTTATCGCTATTGAAAGTCGGTGGTTTTGCGCCTGTTTATAGGAATTCGCTTTAGCTTTGCAGCTCCATTCTACCATGACGTTTTCCAGAAACAGCGTCACAAAGCAAAGCCATTCAAGGCAAAATTAGTGAAATCATTTTTTGAGCAAGCTCAAAAATCAACCAATAATCTTTTACACCATTTAAAAACACCTGTAAATGAAAAAGATAGGCATACTATTCGGCAAGGAGCGGACTTTCCCACAAGCGTTCGTGGAACGGATTAACTCGAAGCACGTTCCGGGCATCACGGCTGAATTTGTGAAGGTGGAAGAACTGATGCAGAACAGCCCCAGCGGCTATGCCGTCATCGTTGACCGTATCTCGCAGGACGTGCCGTTCTACCGGGCCTACCTGAAGAACGCCGCAGCCACTGGCACAGCGGTCATCAACAACCCGTTCTGGTGGAGCGCCGACGAGAAGTTCTTCAACAACGTGTTGGCCGAGCAGGTCGGCGTGCCAGTGCCGAAGACCGTGCTGCTGCCCAGCAAAGACCACCCGGATGACACTTCCTCGGAAAGCTTCTCCAACCTCAAGTTCCCGATGGAATGGGAGGCCATGCTCGAATACCTTGGCGGATTTCCAGCCTTTATGAAGCCGCATGCTGGCGGCGGTTGGAAGAGCGTCTATCCGGTGGACAATTGGAATGAGGTCTTCAAAGCCTACCACGAGACTGGCCAACTGGTCATGTTGTTCCAAAAAGCGGTCAAGTTCGATAGCTATTTCCGTTGCTACTGCATAGGCCGCAAATACGTGCGCATCATGCACTACGAGCCACGCAATCCGCACCACCTGCGTTATGTAGCCGACCACAATGTGTCGCAAGAATTGCTGAATACTGTTGAAGACTATGTGCTGCGCCTTTGCAACGGCCTTGGCTACGACTTCAACACCGTGGAGTTCGGCGTAGAAAACGGCGTGCCCGTTGCCATTGATTTTTGCAACCCCGCACCCGATGCCGATGTAAATTCGGTGGGCAAGGAAAACTTCGAATGGGTGGTGGAAACTATGGCCAACTATGCCATCGAGCGGGCACAAGAACACCAAGAGGGCAAGATGAACCTGACTTGGGGCACGTTCATCCAACAGTCAGTGCAGGGGCTGCAACTCACGGCGCCGAAGCCAACTGCTAAAAAGAAGAAATAATGGTTTGATTGTTGAATTGCTGGATTGTTGTATTGTTTTGGTTTAGAAGCAGTAACTGAGCAACAATTTAGCAATTCAACAATCCAGCAATCACTATATGGAAAGCAAACTTAGATTAGCCATTTTGGACATGTACGAGGGCACTCGTAACCTCGGCATGACGAATATTCAGGACATCGTTAAAATGTTCCGCACTGACCTCGACTACGAAGTGTTCGACGTGCGCAGCGCCGTGCGGGTGCCCGACCTCAGCCACGACATCTACATCTTCTCTGGCGGCCCCGGCAACCCGCTCATGGGCGACGAAAGCTGGCTAAAACCTTTCCATGACCTGATTGACGAACTTTGGAACTACAACCGGGAGGAAGAAGGGCCGAAGAAGTACGTCTTCTTCATCTGCCATTCATTCCAGATGGCCTGCCACCACTTCGGCCTTGGTGAAATCAACCGCCGCAGGAAAAAGTCGTTCGGCACCTTCCCCGTGCACAAGACCGTGGCGGGCGAGCGAGAGTGGCTGTTCAGCCTGCTCAACGAACCATTCTGGGTGGCCGACTTCCGGGAGTACCAAGTGGTGCAGCCCAACCACAAACGCATGCGGGAAATCGGGGCGCAATTGCTTTGCGTGGAAAAAGACCGCCCGCACCTCGACTTGGAACGGGCCATGATGGCCGTCCGATTCTCGCCGGAAATGATTGGCACGCAGTTTCACCCAGAAGCCGACCCAAGGGGGATGCGGGAGTATTTCGGGGAGGAGGAGCGCAAGGCCGCCATCCTCGAAGAGTACGGCCAAGAGAAGTACGACAGTATGCTGAGCCACCTTAACGAACCCGACAAGATTGCCCGCACCCACTCCACCATCCTGCCGCTGTTCTTGAAGGATGCGATAAGGGGGGTGAGGGAGAGCGTATTGGAAATAGCATGATTTGACCAATTCACGGCTATGATAAAACACATCCGCACCGCCTACAATACCGCCTTCACGGACGAGAAGTACCAAGCCTTCCTCGACGAGATTTACCACGAAACCAACCACCGGCCCCCATTCCACATCGCCGAGACGCCGGTCTTTGTGCCGAAGGCCCTCGCACAGCAGCTTTTCCAAGCCTGCGAGGAATTAGTGGACACATTGGTAAGGCCCGATTTCAAGGCGCTCTCGCAGGAGACCATCCTGCCGGGTCAGGAGGTGCCAGGCGAAACGCCGCACACGACCTTCCTCGTGGTTGACTTCGGCATTTGCCAAGATGCCGACGGCCATATTTCACCGCAACTGATTGAAATACAGGGCTTTCCGTCCCTGTTTTTTTACCAAGACCTCTGTGCAAGGAGCTATCGCAAGCATTTCGATATACCCGATGACCTGCAGCACCTCTTCGGTGGCCTGACGAGCGAGACCTATCGGGAGCGCATGCGCCGCATTATCGTTGGCGATTCGAAGCCGGAGAATGTGGTGCTGCTCGAGGTCGAACCGCACAAGCAGAACACCCAAGTGGACTTTTGGGCTACGCAACATGCGCTCGGCATCGCCGTGAAATGCCTTACCGACCTACGGGTGGAAGGGCGGGATGTCTATTATTTGGATGAAAACGGGCGGAAGGTGGCCGTGGAGCGCATTTACAACCGGGTCATTTTTGATGAGTTGCAAAAACGCACAGACCTCCAACGGGAGTTCTTTTTCGAAAACGAGTACAATATCCAATGGGTGGGCCACCCGCACTGGTTCGCCCGTATTAGCAAGCACACCCTGCCACTGTTCGACAGCCAGTATGTGCCTAAATCAACCTACCTGAGCGACCTCGACGGCATCCCCGCCGACCTCGACAGCTACGTGCTGAAGCCGCTTTATTCCTTCTCTGGTCAGGGCGTCATCATCCACCCCAAGCCGTCGGACATCGAGGCCGTGCCGGAAGCAGAGCGCAAGCATTTCATTCTGCAAAAAAAAGTGAACTACGCTCCCGTCATCGAGACGTTGGACGACCCCGCCAAGGTCGAAATCCGTATGATGATGGTATGGGAGGACGGCGCACCGAGGCCGGAGGCCATCACCAACCTCGTGCGCCTGAGCAAGGGCGAAATGGTGGGTGTCCGCTACAACATGGGCCGCACATGGGTTGGTGGCGGTGTCGGGTTCTTTGAGTTGTAAATGGTGACGATAAGGGGGATTAGCGAATATTAGCCTGTAATTCGTGCGCCTTCTCAGCATCCTCTGTTGAAGTTCTCGAAGAACACGGCCAGGTTTCCCAGTTGTTTTGCACCACGACTGTAGGACGGCAGTGCATTTGCCGGCCAATTTACGCCCTGACAATCTATAAAGCAGCTCACACTACCGACTGCGATTTCGACCATCTCCAAGGCACTTTCCTTCATTTACCAAAGGTTTGAAAGAATTCCCCCAAGCACGGCAACTAATCAATAATTTTGCCTCGCAACATCAAATCAAAACAAACCAGATTATGGCACAGGATAAAAAAGCAGTCATCGTTGGCGCAGGCTTGATAGGCGCATTGTGGTCGGTGTTTTTGGCCAAAAGAGGCTACACCGTTGATGTTTACGAGCGTCGGGCCGACTTTCGGCAGGCAGGTTACGTGGGGGGCCGCTCCATCAACCTCGCCCTGAGCGAGCGGGGCTGGAAGGCGGTGGAAATCGCTGGCATTCGGGAGAAAATCGAGCGGGTGGCCATCCCCATGCCGGGCCGCATGATGCATGGCACCGACGGCTCGCTCACTTTCCAGCCTTATGGCCACGATGGGCAGGCCATTTATTCGGTGAGCAGGGGCGGCCTCAACATTGAGTTGGTGAACATCGCCGACGAGTATCCCAATGTTAGCTTCCATTTCAACCAAGCCTGCCTCGGCATTGACCCTGAAAACAATACCGCCCGTTTTCAAGATACCCGCACAGGCGTAGAATATGCCATTGAAAGCGACCTTGTTTTCGGCACGGACGGCGCCTTCTCGCCCGTTCGCCAAAGCCTGCAAAAGCTGCCCCGTTTCAACTACTCGCAGCAGTACATTGACTATGGCTACAAGGAACTTTGCATACCGCCCAATGAGGACGGCTCGCACCGCATGGACACCGGGGCGCTGCACATCTGGCCCCGTGGCAATTTCATGCTCATTGCACTGCCCAACGTGGATGGCAGTTTCACCTGTACGTTGTTCCTGCCTTTTGATGGGGAGGAATCCTTTGAAAACCTGAATTCCGACGAACAGGTGATGGCCTTCTTCGGCAAATATTTCCCCGATGCCATCCCGCTCATGCCCACGTTGTTGGAGGATTTTCATGGAAACCCGACCTCGGCGCTGCATACCGTGCGCTGCAACCCTTGGCATTACAAGCACAAAGTCTTGTTGATTGGCGACGCTGCCCATGCCATTGTGCCATTCTTCGGGCAGGGCATGAACTGCGGCTTCGAGGATTGCACCATCCTCGATACGTTGATGGACAAGTACGAAGAGCATTGGCCAAGCATCATCGAAGAGTTCAACGCCAACCGCCCGGAAGACTCGAACGCCATTGCCGACCTTGCCCTGCTCAATTTCATCGAAATGCGGGACAAGGTGGCCGACCCGAAATTCTTGCTGTGGAAAAAGGTAGAAAAACACCTGTCGGAGAAGTTCCCCGCCGAGTTCCAATCCGTGTATTCGATGGTGAGTTTCAGCCATGTGCCTTATAGCCAAGCCTTGGCAGCCGTGGGCCAGCAAGAGGATTTGTTCCGCAGGATGCTGAAAATCAATGACTTGGAAAGCAATTGGACAGGGCCGGAAGTGGAGCGGGTGTTCAGGGAATGGCTGTCGGAACAGGGCCGCCCATAAATTGGGAAGTGGCACCTCAAACAATTTCAAGGTGCCACTTTTCAAGGATTTTATTTTCCAAACAGCCCCTCCAATCCCGGCGGCATCATCTGTGAAATGAGCTTCTGCGCCTCGGCCTGTTCCTTTATCATGGCCTTTTCGAGGGCGTTGTTCACGGCGGCGAGCACGAGGTCTTGCACCTGCTCCACGTCGTCCCAATCGAGCTTGGTTTTATCAATTTTAACATCGAGGATTTCCCGATTGGCGTTGGCAGTGACCGTGACGGCTCCATTGCCCGCATCGGCGCTGACAGTGATGGTCGCCAGCTTTTTGCGCATTTCCTCCTGCTGCTGTTCTACGTTTCCGAATAGGTCTCCAAACATGGCTTTATTTAATGATGAATGATAAATGGTGAATGATGAATGGGGCAAAGGTAGGCACTTTGATTTTAGAAGCCCGTGTTGGCCGTCAGTCGTCAGCCGTGGGCCGCCCACCGCTAATAAAAAACGACCCAAGTTGCAAAATCATCTGTAAAATCTTCAAAACGATGCTCCACGCCAGCAGGCACGAAGATAAGGTCGCCTGCGGCAAATGGGCGGCGCTGGCCATTGTTGAAGAAAGAGCCACTGCCGCTGATGACAACATAGATTTCGTCTTGGTCATGTGGCTTTTGCAGGTCTATTTTTATGGGTTGATAGACTTCCACATACATTTTCCCATGCTCCAGCAAGGTAGCGAAAGGCTTGCCTTCCGGGTGCGCCTTCAGCATGGCCAATGCCTCTGTCGTGCTGATTTTCCAGCGTTCTGGCAAACTGCAAGGTGATGTTTGCTCCGCAAAAATCTGCTTCAAATGGTGCTCCAAATGTGCCAAATAATCCTCCACGAGAAACCCCAGCTTGGCGGGCGTTCCATCGGGTAAAATGATGGGATGGGATAGTTTCTCATGGTGGATTTGCTTTAACACTGCCAAAATCTGGGTGTTCAGGCTCGCCCAGAGTACAGCAATTTGCCCCGTTGGCTGCGCCTGCCAGTTGTTCAGCGTAACTAACATATCTTGTTGATAACGAGCGATTTGCAACGCTTCATCGGTTTGCTGCGCAAGGCAAAACCGCTGCCAGTTGTGCAGCGCCGAGTCGCAGAGGTGACCGAGTATTTCCCGTTTCGACCATTTGTTGGGGGCTGGGCGAAGGGTCATCTCTTCGGGTGTGAAGGTTTGCAACTGTCGGGGTACCTCGTTGACGAGGTGCTGGAGCCGGGTGGTGATATGGTGCATAGGTGATAATTATTTCAAACAGTTTTTTGTCGCCTACGCCACAATATTAGGCATAAAACCAGAACAGACTATGTTGGCAAACCGTGCATTTGACAATGGGTACTCCCCATTTTCCCAACAACCCCTACCTTTACCCCTGCAACAAACACACTGGGCAAATGCCAATTAAATTATCAGTCGTCATCACCGTCTATAACGAAGAAGAGAATATCAGGCCGCTGTTCGACCAATTGGTGGCGGCCTTGAAAGGCATTGACCACGAAATCATCTACGTGGATGACGGCTCCCGTGACGGCACTTTGGCGGAGCTGAAAAAAATCCGCTACGACCGGCTGCGTTTCATCGAATTCCGAAAGAACTATGGACAGAGCATGGCCCTCATGGCGGGCATTGACCATGCCGAGGGCCAGTTCATCGCTACCATGGACGGCGACCTGCAAAACGACCCCGCCGACCTGCCCGCCATGCTGAAGCTGGCCGAAGAGGGCGACTGGGACATGGTGGCAGGCATCCGAGCCAAGCGTCAGGATGGCATGTTGCTCCGCAAAATCCCCAGCCTCATCGCCAACTGGATCATCCGCAATTCCACCGACGTCCACCTCAAGGACTACGGCTGCGCCCTCAAGGTCTTCCGCAGCGACATTGCCAAGGACCTTGGACTCTATGGCGAACTGCACCGCTTCATCCCCGTGCTGGCTAGGCTGGAAGGCGCCCGCATCACGCAGATGGACGTTCGGCACCACGCCCGCCGCTTCGGCAAATCGAAGTACGGCCTTGGCCGCACCTTCAAGGTTATCAGCGACCTGCTGCTCATGCTTTTCATGAAAAAATACATGCAGCGCCCCATGCACCTTTTCGGCAACTTGGGTGTCGGCCTCTTTGCCATCGGTGCGGCCATCAACCTGTACCTCGGCATCTACAAGCTCATGGGCCACGACATCTGGGGCAAGCCCCTGCTCATCCTCGGCCTCATGCTCGTCATTGCGGGCATACAACTCATCACCATCGGCATCGTGGTAGAAATACAGATGCGAACCTATTACGAGTCCCAACAAAAGCGACCTTATAAAGTAAGGCGGGAGTACCGAGGGTAAGCGATTGCGGATTGCAGATTTCGGATTGGGATTGCGGAGCATCACCCCATCAACCCCAATCAACTATTATCAACCCCGTCTTCAATTCGCATCCACCACATCCCCCGAACCGCTGATGTGGGTGTTCACCGTCGGGTGGCCTTTGTAAAACACATCGCCGCTGCCGCTGATACGCACGTCCAAGACTTCCAGCACGTGTACCTCGGCGTCACCGCTGCCGCTAATTTCGATGTCGGCCTTTTCGACGGGCATATTGAACGCCTTCAGGTCGCCGCTGCCGCTGATGTCGAATTCGAGGTTCTCGGCCTCGCCCTCCATCTCCATCTGGCCGCTGCCGCTGATTTTCCCGTCCACCTCCTCGGCGTACAGGCCCACGCAGATGCCGCCGCTGCCGCTTACCCGCAGCGTGATGTCCTGCACGGTGAAGAAATTGTCGCCCCGGATGTCGCCGGAACCCGACACGGCGAGGTACTCGACCACAGGCATGGTGATGTAGATTTCGAGGTCATAGTCCTTCATGCAGTCGTCGAACTCGATGGTCCAGGTGTCGTCCTGCACGTCGGTTTCGAGTTCGTCAATGACGTTGTCCTCTCCCTTGGCCACCACCTCGAACACGTCGCCTTGGGTGATGAAGACCTTTGCTTCGCAACTGAGTTTCACGCCCGTGAAATCGGGCACGTTGAGCACCCGCTCCACGGTCGGGCCTTCGCCGCTGTCGCAGCCGTCGAACCAACCGTCGTCGTCGGGGTCGCAGGAGGGCATGGTGAAAAGGACGGTTGCGAATAGCATCCAATAAAAAACTGATTTTTTCATGGCTCTAAAATTTGAACAGTCGTTGGTCATTTAGGTCATTAGTCATTGAAGCATCCTACAATGGCTAATGACTCTAATGACCAATGACCAAAATGACAAATGACAATTTTCAAAACTCCACCCGATAATTGAACACCGGAAAGAACCCTGTCTGGGTGTAGGCTTCGATGGATTTCTTCTCGTTGTCGTAGTACTGGCTGTAAGTGTTCAGGCGCCCCGTCACGTTCTGGATGTCGAGGAGGATGGTGTGGGTCAGGCGCTGGCGGTTGATTTTATAGCTCAGGCCCACGTCGAAGCGCCAGTAGTCGCCCGACTTCACGCTGAAGGGCTTGTCTTCTTGGCGCACCTCCTGACCCTGCTCGATGGACGCCGCAAGGTCAATCGGCGTGTAGCGGTTGCCGCCCGAGAGCAGCGCCTTGCCGTTGATGCCGAGGATATTCTTCTTCGTTTTGCCAACCTTGAACTCCTTGCCGCCGAGGGCATGCATGTTGTAGCGCCCGTCGAAGCGGGTGGAGTACTCCTTGCCGTTCACGGGCGTGTAGAGCGAGCGGTAGGCCGACCCCGTTAGCATGAAATAATAGCTGCGGGTGAAGAACTTCTCTAAGGTCAGGTCAACGCCGTAGTTGCGGCCCTTGCCCTTGTTGCCGGTTTGCTCCGCAAAAATCAACTCCCAGATGTCGGCGTAGTTGACGAAGGAATTGGTGCTGCCGGGCACGGTCTCCACCGGCACATCGAACAGGTGCTGGTAATAGGCCTCCACCTTCATCCGCATGTCTTGGCCGAGGCGCTGGTCGTAGCCAAGCACGGCGTGCATGGATTTCGTGAGGCCAAGGTCGGCGTTGGCGCTGCGGGGCGTTCCGTCGAGGAGCTTGCCATCCAAAACGTAGGCTGCGAGGTGCTCTCGCTTGCTGTGCAAACCCACGGCTGCGCTGAACGAGCGGCGGTCGTTCACCTTGAAATCCAGCGCCACCCGTGGCTCGATGGCCATTTTTTGGTTCAACAAAAACAGGGAGTAGTGCAGGCCCGTGTTCAGCGTCCAGCGGTCGTCGAAGCGGTGCTTCCATTGGCCGAAGGCCTGGAAAAAACCGCCCTCGCCGTGGTTGTCGAAGAGGCGGATGACCTCGCCGCCCTTGTCTTCCGTGAAATTGTCATCGTCATCATACACGAACTTGAACTTTGAGAAGCTGTAAATCGCCCCCACCCGCAGCGTGTTCTGGGCGTTGAACTTGTGGTTGTAGGTCGAGCTTATGCGGGCCGTGTAGTTGCGGGTGTCGTAGCCGCCGTCGTCATGCTTTTTATAGCCGTCTTCGGGGTCGAGCCAGTACTGGTCGCCGCCGTCGGTCTCACGGCTGACCATCGCCACCGTGCGTAGGTAGCTGTTGCCAGAGAGGAGTAGCCGGTGCGAGAGGCCGACGGTGGCCGTGCTGGCCGTCTCCTTGAAGCCCCATTCGCCAAGCTCGCCCGTCCAAGTAGTGCTGTCCTTTTTCGGATAAAACTGGACGCTGTTTTGCCCGGCAAGGCCGAAAAGTGCAAAAGTGCCCGCCCGCTCGGTCGGCATATTGAGCTTGAAGGAAACATCGCCGTACTTGGGCGTCACGTCCCCCGCTATTTTGATGCCCACGGCATCAAGTATTCCCAGTGTTGCGTAGCGGTAATTTATCAAATAAGAACCCCCATTGCCTTTGCGTTCCCCTTTAGGGGTTAGGGGCCGGAACGGCCCTTCGGCAGCGCCCTCCAAGCCAAGTGCGCCGAGCATAAGGGCGTATTCCCGCTTTTCGTTGTTGCCGTTGCGCATGTTCAGGTCGAAGACGCCGGAGAGCGCATTGCCAAATTCAGAAGGGAAGGCCCCCGTGTAGAAATCGGAGTTGGACAGGGTGCTGCTGCTCAGCATGCTGATGCCGCCGCCGCTGCCACCCATCGCTCCAAAGTGGTTCGGGTTCGGGATTTCGATGCCCTCCAAGCGCCAGAGGATGCCGCTCGGCGAGTTGCCCCGCACCACGATTTCGTTGCTCAGGTCGTCGGAGGAGCCGACGGCCACGCCAGCGTAGTTGGTGGCCATGCGGGCGGGGTCGTAGAAGCTGCCAGCGTAGCGGCTCGTCTCTTCCACGCTGAACGAGCGGGCGCTCACGGTGGCCATTTCGTTGAGCGCCTCCGCCTTGTCGTGCTTCGCAACGACCGTGGCCACTTCGAGCTGCACGGCACTTTCCACGAGCTGGAGGTTCAGCACCAGTTCCTTGCCGGATGTCAGTAGGATGTTCGGCATCGTGAGCGGCTCGTAGCCGAGGTAGCTCACTTGCAACGTGTGCCGCCCGACGGGTATTTTTTCGAGCTTGAAATGGCCGTCGGGGTCGGTTACGTCGCCCACCAATGGGCTGGAATTGAGCAGCACCACCTCGGCCCCAACGAGCGGTGCGTTGGTTTCCTTATCGGTCACATTGCCCCGGATGGTCTGTAGGATGTCTTGCGCTTGCAGGCATGACACAGCCAGCAAGCCGCCGAGCATGAGCACGGCAACAGTTAGGTTTTTCATGAATTCGGATTTCGGATTGCGGATTGCGGATTGGGTGTCCTACAAGTCCAATCAACCCTAGTTTTAGAAAGTGAACAGGTGATTTATTGCTTTGAAAAAGTGCTTTTACGGGCTGGTTTTAAGTGGTTTTCTTGCTTTGCAAAAATGGGGGCATAGCTCCGCCCGACGCCATCGCATATTCATGTAGAGTTGCGGGCTAAAAGGCGTGAGCTATCGCATAATCAGAGGAAAATCAATGACTTGCAGATTTCGGCAGACCCCCAATCCGAAATCGTAAATCCGAAATCCGCAATCAAATCAGTCGTCCCAGCGGTCGTGGTCACGGCCAAAGCCGCCAATGCGGATGGTGAGCGATGCGGTCATGGTTTGGAAGTCCTTGGTGTCGAAGGAGGGGTTTTCGGCAAGGCCGTTCATGAAGCGGTAGCCTACAGCACCACCGATGCGCAGCCAGCGGAAGACGTTGACCTCCAGGCCCGCTTCTGGCGTAACGGCGAAGAAAGTGTCCTCGTAGTCGGGGTCATTGTTGCTGTCGAACTCGATGTCCACGGCGCCCCAGCCCGCTTTCACGCTGCTGAAGAAGTGGACGACCTCGTGTTGCGGCGCAACATAGCCAAGCCAAAGGCCGCCATGCCCCATGTCGAGGCGGTCGAAGTCCTCGTTGATGATGCGGTCGTAGTCCACCGTGCCGAGGCCGTAGCCGCCGATGAAGAAGTCGCCAGCGATGAGGCCGATGCCACCGCCACTGGCCGTGGTCACATCATGCTTGAAGTCGCTGAACTCGGTAATTGGGCTGACAAAAAAGCCGACCCTACGGCTGCGGCTGAAGAGGGTTTCGTCGCTATTGCCGTTGTTGTAGTGCCAAGTTTGTGCAAAGATTTGCGAAGCAAAAAAGGCGAAAAGTGCTATGAAGATTGATTTTTTCATTGTTGATAAAGTTTTGATTTTGAAATGGTTTAATAGGCTTTGGGGTTCTGAGAGGGTATTGATTGAGCAAAAAAATGACAGGCCACATGGGTAGCAAGTTGGTTTTTTGCCCAAAACTTGAAAAACAGAATTTTCGGAAAGCGGGCGATTTGGACGTGAAGCAGTCACCTCACAATCGTAAATACCGCTCAATCATTATCCCAATCATCGTCGCCAAAGCCGCCGAAGCGCAGGGTGAGCGTGGCACCGAAGCTGGAAAGGTCGTCGTTCTTGAAGCCACCGTACCCATCATAGCCGTTGACCCAGCGATAGGAGGCCGTGGCTGCGATGCGGAAGAAAGAAAAGACATTCAGTTCCAAGCCCAGTTCCGGGGTGGTGACGAAGATGCTGCTGCGGTCGGAATCCAATTCTACGTCATCAAAGGCCGTTAGTTTGTAATTGGCCTTGCCCCAGCCGAGTTTTACGGAAGCGTATGGGTGAACAACCCGGTGTTGGAGCGGGGTGTAGCCAATCCAGAAGCCACCGTGCTTGAACTTGAGGGACTCGTTGCCAAGGGCGTTGTCCAAGTTGAAAGTGGCGGTTCCCATGCCATAGCCGCCAAGGTAGAAGTCATTGAGCACGAGGGCACCGCCGCCGCCGCTGACCACTTCCACGTCTTTGTTCAGGCTGGTATATTCGATGATGGGCGCTCCCCAGCCGCCGATGCGGTCCACGTCGCTGAACATGGTTTCGTCTTTTTGGCCAAAAACGACCGTTGCTGAAAGCAAAAAACAGAAGATGATTGAATTTTTCATTGTTGGATTGTTGCATGGTTTCATGGCTTCATGGTCACATTGTTTCATGGCTACCCGCATGGCGACAACAATGAAACAATGAGGCAATGAAGCCATGAAACCGTTCAAAACCTAAACCCTGCGTTCACGCCCACCCAAGCCTTGAGGTTGGTGTCGGTGCTGAGGTCTTCGTCTATCAAGGAGTAGGGCACTACGGGCGATTTGATGATGCCGGTTTCGGTGTTGCGAAGCTGCGAAATCATCACATTGGCTGTAGGGCCGAGGAAAAAGCCGATGTTCTGTCCTAATTGGTGGTTCCAAAGCCAGCGGAATTGTCCGATGCTGTTCAACGTGTTCGTCCATGGCTCGTTCTCGTTGATGTGCATGGCCATCAGTTCCCAGTTCAAAGTGCTTCTTTTAGACATCTTTGTAACCTTGCCGATGCCGTAACCAATTCCCCAGATATATGAGCCGTCGCCCGGCGGAACCCTTGCTCCTACATGAAAGATGTTGTAAAATCTATTTGCCCCTAGTTTGAGTTGAAAATTTCCGTGTAAAATTTCACTTCCGTAAATTTCAAATTTGTTGTAGCCTCGTTTTACAATGTTTATGAGCGCAATAGGCACGCCGCTCACCGTGTCGGAGATATTGATGAGGCCGATTTGCAGGCCCCGCATATTGCCCTTGGCCCGGTTCAAAGTGCCAAATTGGCCTACCTGCACATCGTCGGCCCGGTTGAACAACCCACTGATTTGCAGCTTGGTGTTGCCACCGCTTGAGTTGAATACGCCCGCCGCCTGCCATTTTGAGCTGCCCCGGCTGCGGTTGAATGCCCCAGCGGCTTGGAACTTGGCATCGCCGCCCGTTTTATTGAAAAAGCCAGATGCTTGCAAGGCCCTTGCATTGCCACCTGCTATGTTGAAGAGGCCAGAAGCCTGTATGCCAGCCATGTCGCCCCGCACCATGTTGGCGAAGCCAGCGGCTTGGGCAGCTTCGGCATTATTGGCAAAATTGACGACGCCCGCCGCTTGGAAGCCCTTCGTGGTGCCACCTGCATAGTTGAAGATGCCGCCGAACTGCGTACCCACCATGTTGCGGTTTACCTTGTTGCCAAGGCCAGCAGCCTGGAAGCCTGTCATATCGGTTTTGACCATGTTGAGGCCACCGCCGATTTCCATGCCGTTCACGGCACCGTTCACGCCCCACAGCACATTGAGCGAGAGGTTGTTGCTGACGTCGTCGCTTTGGCGGGTGTTGGTTCCAATGAATGGCAGCACCGATACTTGTGCCACCCTCTTCTCAGCAGTAGGTCGGCGCTTCCAACTGTCAGCGTCGTAGCGCCATTTCTCAAAATTCAGGAGGGTTTGGTCGAATGGGTGCGTGCTAACTTCATGCGTCAGGGGCTGTACATCAGGTGTTTCAAGGTACAAGACGGAGTCATAGGGTGGTGCCACAGACAAATCCTCCTCGGTAGGTGTTTGGGAAACAGGCACTGGCGCTGGCTTTGTCTCGGGTTCAGGCGTCTTTTTCTTGGGGGCGGGCTGTTTGTTGCCTACCTCTTTGCCGATGGGCTTTGTGGGGTCGCTGCGCAACACGATATGGTTCCCGACCAGCATATAGCCAATGGCCACGTTTTCCAAAAGCCTGTCTAGTGCCATGGAAAGCGGTATGTCAACTGCCGTGGCGGTTATGCGCTGCCGCACGTTCACCTGCTCAGTACTGTAGGAGAACGGGATTTGGTAGCGTTTCGTGAGGTCGGTAAGTGCTTCCTTGATACGGGTGTTGCTGTATTCGAAACTGACTTTTTTGGAAAGAACGCCCCCTTGCGCCGAGAGGCTGCCGATGGATAGGAGCAATATGAAAATTGAAACTAATTGCCTCATTCGAAAAATTGGGGCTTTACCAACCGTTAGCCCCAGAGGGGCCGACCGTCCTACTGGCAACCCTTGCCGCTAAGCAGGTACCGCCCTTCGGTTTTGGAAAATTCAAAGCCGATGGTAGTGCCAATCAGCGTTAGTATGTCCTCCAGGTTCGGCTGGTCGAAAGCCGTCGTCGTTGTGTAATTGCATTCGAGCAGCGCAGGATTGGCTGCCTCTATTTCAACGTCGAAATAACGCTCCAACGCTGCAACGACGTACATTAATTTTTCATCGTCAAAAACCAGTTTCTGTGTTTTCCAAGCGTCGGCGTTCTCCTGTTCTATGGTCGCCAACTCCACTTTTTCCTCTTTTTTGAGGTAAACGCCCGTTTGTCCAGGTGCCAAAGGCGCTATGGACTGCTTGGCCTTTCTGCTGGTGAGGGCTACCTTTCCGGTCTTCACTGTCACCTCCACCTTTTCTTCTCCCTCGTATGCACGCACATTGAAAGAGGTGCCCAGCACCGTCACTGTAGCATCGCCGCTGGTGATTTCAAACGGCCTGTCCACGATGCGTTCCACATCGAAGAATGCTTCGCCCACCAAGTTGACTTGACGCTGTACGAAGTTGGCGTCGAAGGCAAGGCGGGAATTCTCGTTGAGCCAAACCTGGCTACTATCGGGCAGCGTGACGGCTTTGCGCTCGTTGTCTAACGTCTTTATTTCAACAAGCTGTGGTTGCTGCGCAATGGGTGCCCGGTTCGTCCACCAAAGCCCAACGCCGATGGCCAGCAAAACTGCGGCGGCCACGCTCCAACGGCGGACTATTTTCGACAGGGGCACGATTTTGCCCACTGGGCGTCCCACTATTTCATGGGGATTGGCGGGCGTGGCAGCATCAACCTTTGCCCAAGCACCAACCATATCCGCCTCAAATGGGCTGGTGGCAGCGCCCTCGGTCAATGCCCAAGCCTGCGACCATTCCTCGAAGAGGTTCTGGTTGTCGGCACTGGCATCTGTCCATGCAAACAAATCCTGCTCCTCGGCAGGGTTGGCCTGCCCAGTGAGGTATTTGGCCACAAGGGCTGAATATTTTTCGGTATGGTTCAAGTAAAAATGTTTCTAAAATAGAGCGATGCCGCCAACATCCGCTTACCCCTATCCGCTGGGCAAGGTTTTTGAAAAATTTAGCTTTTCGGTATCAAAAAGCCGATGGAGGCTGCTCGCTTGCCGAGGCTTGGCCGCTCTATTGCGGGGCAAAAGTAAAAACGTCTGTTGACCAAAATCACCTTGCCATTGGTTTATTGGGCTAATTTTGCGCCGCAAAATTCCAGTTTGCCGCAAAATTCAGCCAATTACTACAGAAACACTGCACATGAATCCCAGTTTTTTACCCAAGATTGAAGTCATCAGCAATGCCGTTAAGCCGCCGCCACTCGGCCGAAAGCGCCGCATCGCCGTGCTCTTGCCGCACAATTACCACAATTCCGACAAGCGTTACCCTGTCCTTTACCTCCAGGATGGTCAAAACTTGTTGGAGCACCGCTCTCCTTTCGGCAATTGGCATGTTGACCAAAGACTTGCCCTGATGCAGGAGGCAGGCATTGGAGACCTTATCGTGGTGGCCATTGACCATGCCGAGGAAGACCGCATCCGGGAGTTCTCGCCGCCAGAGGTGACGAAGTTCGGCCCCAGCCTCGGCAAACAATACGCCCGCTACATGGCAGAGGAACTGAAACCCTATGTGGACGCCAATTTCCGCACCCTGCCCGACCGTCAACACACGGGCGTCGGAGGCAGCAGCATGGGCGGGCTTATTAGTGTTTACAGTGGTTTTATCTTTCCAGAGGCTTTCGGAAAGATGATGATTTTCTCCCCTTCGCTCTGGCTGTCGCCAAAGATTTATTTCCACGCCATCAATTTTTTCAACCCGTTTCAGACAAAAATCTACCTTTACGCAGGCGGTAACGAAGGCTCCAACATGGTGCCCAACGTGCAGCGCCTGAAGGCTGCGCTCCAGCGCAAAGGCTTGGACGGCAGCAAAATTGAGTTCAATGTCTCCATTGACCCGAACGGAGAGCATAACGAGGCCAAATGGGGCCAAGAGTTTCCGAAGGCGGTGGAGTGGCTTTTTTTTTAGAGAGTGAGAGAGTGAGAGAGGTGAGCGTGTGAGAGAGGTGAGCGTGTGAGACGCATAAATTGCGCTCACCTCTCCCACCTCTCTCACCTTCTCATCCTCTCACTTCTCTCACCCTCTCACCTCTGATTTATGAAAATCCTCCACATCAGCATGGAATGCTACCCAGCGGCCAAGTACGGCGGGCTGGGCGACGTGGTCGGCGCACTGCCGATTTACCTCAACAAGGCGAGCATCAGCACCGCCGTCATCATGCCCAAATTTGCCACGAAGTGGCTCATGCAGCAACGCTACCGGGAAGTGTTCCAAGGGCACGTGCGGCTGCACAACGAGCATGTCTGGTTTTCCATCGAAGAAGTACAGAATGAAACTTTGGGCTTCCCGCTCTATGTGGCGAACATCCCCGGCAAGTTCGACCGGCCCGGCGTCTATGGCGACCCCGGCGGCGGCTGGTACGGCGACGAGGTGGAGCGCTACCTCTGCTTCCAGCAGGCCGTGCTGAAATGGGTGGTGGACATGCGCTGGAAACCGCAAATACTCCATTGCCACGACCACCACACCGGCCTCATCCCATTCATGGTGAAATATTGTCCAGAGTATAGTTCGCTCCGCAATTTGCCAACCGTCTTCACCATCCACAACGGCGAATACAACGGGGCTTTCAGTTGGAACAACGCCCACCTGCTGCCCTACTTCCAGGCCGATGCCCGCTGGCTGCTCGACTGGGGGAATACCATCTGTCCACTGGCTTCTGCGCTCAAGTGCTGTTGGCGATTCACGACCGTGTCGCCCGGCTATTTGGAGGAACTGAAATACAGCGCCGCTGGCCTCGAACCGCTCATCAACAGCGAGATGCCCAAGGCTTGGGGCATCATCAACGGCATTGATACAGCTTTGTGGGACCCCGCCACCGATAAGTACATCGCTTACAAGTTGGAGAAAGGCAAGGTTGAGGAATACAAGCAAAAGAACAAGGAAAAGCTGCACGACCGTTTCCGCATCATACCCGACCTGCCCATCATCACTTTCATTGGGCGCTTGGTTCGTGAAAAAGGGGCCGACCTCATCCCCGACACCATCCGCCGGGTGGTGGGCAGCGGGGTCAGGGCTGCATTTGTCGTTTTGGGCACTGGCGAACCGGATTTGATGCAGGCTTTTGGTGAAATGAAGCACCAACTGCCCGGCTTCTACGATGCCTCTCTGGAATACAACGAGGGCTTGGCCCACCAACTATATGCAGGTTCCGACTTCCTCATCATGCCCTCACGGGTAGAGCCTTGCGGCCTGAACCAAATGTACGCTTGCCGCTATGGGGCCATCCCTATAGTGCGTAGCGTGGGTGGCCTGAAGGATACCATTATTGACATCGGCGACCACGGTGGGCGGGGCATCCGTTTCAACCAGTTCTCCGTGGAGGATGCGGCTATGGCAGTTTTCAGGGCAGTGAAGGTTTACAACAACCCCGAAGTACTGGCCAGCCTGCGGGAGCGCATCATGGGCGTGGATTTTTCGTGGGAACGGTCTGCGAAGGACTATATCCGTCTTTATGATGAGTTGAGCTAACACTCAGTGGAACCGAAAGGCCAGCATCACCAAGCCAATTGCCAGCAAGGCCCCAAAGATGGCCTTGTTGTGGCTGGCCAACCATTCCGGTAGGTAAATATCAAAATTATCCTTTGTACTGGCGGAGTACTGCCTCGCAATGGGCGTGAGCGGGCAGTTGCCCTTTCCTACCAAGAGCGCCAATCCCTCGAAGGCCATCAACCCCATCGAAATATAGGTGGTGGTAGTAACTGAGCCGCTTGCCCCCGCATACAAGATGGAAAAAATCGCAGCGACCATGATTGCCCAGATGATGGTGTGCAGCAATTTCACAAAAACCAATTTTCGTGCTTCGTCCTTCATTTGCGTTTTGTTTGTGGGCATCGAAAATAGCATGGACGCCACCGCCCGCCATTGATTTTTTTCAAGTAGATCACTGACTCAAATCAGCCCAACAAGGCATGAACCCCGCTCAAATTGCCCCAAAGATTTGAGACATGGGCAAGCCGCTAATTCCAATCGCATTCCCGAACCCTGCGCCACCTGTCGAAGGTGCCACTATCCTCGCTGCCGACATCGGTGGCACGAAGACTGACATGGCCATTTTTGAAATAAAACAAGGCGCTCCGTACTTGGTCAGAGAGTTCCGATATGCCTCTCGTGATTGGCCATCGTTGGTGGAGATTGTCCGGGACTTCACGCAGTCAATTTCGCTACCGCAACGGTTGTGCATCTCTTTCGCTGGCCCTATCCACAACGGCAAGGCGCATGGCACCAACCTCCACTGGGACATTGACGCCGCTGCCATCGGCAAGGAGTTTGGTATTGAAAAAACCTTGATTATCAATGACTTGGAAGCTAACTGCTACGGGCTGGCGGCGCTCAAAGCCGACGATTTCATGACCATTTACCCTGGCAAGGGCGGCGAACTGGGCAACGCTGCCGTCATCTCGCCCGGCACTGGGCTGGGCGAAGGAGGGCTGTTTTGGGATGGAAGTTTTTATCATCCCTTTGCCACAGAGGGTGGTCATGCGCATTTTGCCCCCCGCAATGAATTCGACTGGGAACTGTACCGCTATTTGCAGCACAAATACGGCCATGTGAGCTGGGAAAGGGTCATCTCTGGCCCCGGTATCTGCATGATTTTCAGTTTTTTGAGGGATGAAAAAGGCTGGGTGATGCCCGACATCCTTCGGGAAGAGTTCAAGACCCATGACACTGCCGCCGCCATCAGCATCGCTGCCACCGAGGGCTGTTCAGCCTGTGCGGAGGCGCTGCGAAGGTTCATCCAATATTTGGCCGAGGAAGCCGCCAACCTCGCCCTGAAACTGAAGGCAACGGGCGGCATCTTCGTTGGCGGCGGCATCTTGCCCAAGATTTGGAACGAGGAGTACCAGGCCATTTTCAACGAATTCTTCTTTGAAGTGGGTCGCTTGCATCCGCTGGTGGAGGAGGTGCCTGTGCAGTTGATATTGAACCAAAAAACGGCCCTGTGGGGTGCTGGGTATTATGGAGCCTTTAGTTAAGTGAAGCTCACAGCTCGCCAAAATCCCGTAATCTTGCCCCCTAATTCCACCTATGGCGGCCAATGAAAATCACCTATTTTTTGTAGAAAACCTGCTCGCATGGCACGAGGCAAACCCCCGCCCGTTGCCTTGGAAGGGCGAGCGGAACCCTTACCTCATCTGGCTTTCCGAAATCATTTTGCAGCAAACAAGGGTGGAACAGGGACTGCCCTATTTCGAGCGGTTCAAGGTTGCCTACCCCACCGTCACCGACCTCGCCAATGCCTCCGAAGACGAGGTTATGAAGCTGTGGGAGGGCCTCGGCTACTATTCCCGTGCCCGCAACCTGCATGCTACCGCAAAGCATATCGCCAATGAATTAAAAGGCTCGTTTCCAACCACTTACGAAGGCATTCGCTCCCTGAAAGGCGTCGGCGACTACACGGCGGCGGCCATTGCTTCCTTTGCCTACGACCTGCCCCACGCCGTGGTGGATGGCAATGTTTATCGGGTGCTGTCCCGCTATTTCGGTATCGAAACGCCGATTGACTCGACGGAGGGGAAGCGGGAGTTTGCGGGGATTGCGCAGCGTTTATTGGAAATTGGGAAATTGGGAAATTGGGAAATTGAACCACCCCTGAATACCCCAATTTCTCAATTTCCCAATTTCCCGCCTGCGGGCTACAACCAGGCCATCATGGACTTCGGTGCCACGCACTGCACCCCGGCTGTGCCCCGTTGCCCAAGCTGCCCTATGCGGGAATATTGTGTGGCAGTTTTGGAGCATAAAACAAGCGTGTTACCCATTAAATCAAAGAAGCTGGAGCGGCGGCAGCGATTTTTCAACTATTTGATATTCAATCGCTTGGATGAGGTTTTTATCAAAAAACGCAGCGAGCGGGACATTTGGCAGAACCTCTACGATTTCCCACTCATAGAGACGGAAAGCTTGGAAGACAAACGGTATTTTTTGACCAAAAACAAAACCTGCCAAGCATGGCTGGGCGAGGCGGACTGGTCGCTGCGCAATGTGTCGCCGCCTCAAAAACAGGAACTGACGCACCAGCGCATTGTGGCCACCTTCTGGGAGGTGGAAGTGGGTAAGGATTTTTTGCCAAAAGAAACGGCCTGGCAGGTGGTGGAACGGGGAAAACTCGCCAATTTTGCCTTTCCAAAGGTCATAGATTTGTACATAAACCAAAAGTTTTTACCTTTAGAACTGTTTTGAAAAAACATACAGCCTCCGGCGTTAGACGGTGGGTATGAGCAAACTTAACCTAAACAAACAGTCCCCTATGTTAAATCGAGTCACACTCATTGGGCGCCTCGGCAAAGACCCTGAGGTTCGCAGACTGGAAACCGGCGCAGCTGTCGCCAAGTTCACGATGGCCACTTCGGAAAGCTACAAGGACAAAGATGGCAACAAGCAAGAGACCACCGAATGGCACAATGTCGTGGTTTGGCGATCTTTGGCCGAAATAGCTGAAAAGTACCTGAAAAAAGGAATGCTGCTCTATGTCGAAGGGAAACTCACTTACCGTGAGTACACCGACAAAGACAATGTAAAAAAATATTACACGGAAATCGTGGCCAACGACTTCCGCATGTTGGAACGGCGTGAAGGCGGCGGCGGTGGAAATTATTTTCCCACCGAGGAGCCAACCCACACCAATAAGGGCGGTGGCAGCACTTCCGTCCCCGAACCCACTGGCGTCATGGGCGATGTGGGCGAGCCACCTACCGACGACCTGCCTTTTTAAAGGGTGCAGCTTGTCCGCCTAAGGCGGGTTCGACAGTGGGCAGTTGGCAGTCGGTGACTGCTCAATTGCAAAAACTGTAAGATAATTGAAACAACGAGCCGTTTTCCGCTAATGAAAACGGCTCGTTTTAGTTTTACAAACCATTCAAAATGAGGTTTTTAGCGATATTCTTCCTTGCCGTCTTCCTCGCCTCGTGCGAAGACCCCATCCTCACACCCAAGCCAAGAGCCTACCCCAAGGTGGTCTATCCTGAGAAGGCGTACCAGCCGTTCACGGAGGGGTACTGCGACTTCACTTTTGAGTATCCTAAGTACGCTATCATTCAGCAGGACACCAGTTTTTTCGATGAAAAACCAGAACATCCCTGCTGGTTCAACGTCGTTGTGCAGGAATTCGACTGCCGCCTCCATTGCAGCTATACGCCTATCACCAAGGCCAATCCAGCCGACAAACTGAAGACCGATGCCTTCAAAATGACTGATTGGCACAACAAAAAAGCGACCTATATCCAAGAAACACCGCTGCTGAACAAAGCCCACAACGTGAAGGGTATTCTGTTCAACGTGGAAGGCCCCGTCGCTTCGCAACTCCAGTTCTTCCTGACCGACACGGCGGAACAAAAGCACTTCTTCCGGGGGGCATTGTATTTTTACACCGAAGCGAACACGGACAGCCTTGCGCCGGTGTTTGATTTTATGCGAAAGGATGTGGAGAAGATGATTGAGACGTTTGAGTGGAAATAATATGATGAAAAACAAGTACACCTGCATACACGGCCACTTCTACCAGCCGCCTCGTGAAAGCGCCTGGCTGGAGGTCATCGAACTGCAAGAGAGCGCAGCGCCTTTCCACGACTGGAACGAGCGCATCAACTTCGAGTGCTATGCCCGCAACACGGCGGCCCGCATCAACGGGGAACAGGACACCATCCGCAAGATCGTGAACAACTACGCCCAGATGAGCTTCAACTTCGGGCCAACACTGCTATCCTGGCTCGAAACTGCCGACCCTGACACCTACCGGGCCATCCTCGATGCCGACCGCCTTAGCTGGAAACGCTTCGGGGGGCATGGCAACGCATTGGCGCAAGCCTACAACCACACCATTCTGCCCTTGGCCAATGAACGGGACAAGGTGACACAGGTGCGCTGGGGCATCGCCGATTTCAAACAGCGCTTTGGGCGAAAGCCAGAGGGCATGTGGCTCCCCGAAGCCGCCGTGGACACCGCTACCTTGGAGGTTTTGGCAGCCCACGACATCCGCTTCACCGTGCTGGCGCCGAGGCAAGCGAAAGCATTTCGGAAAATAGGGGCGCAGGATTGGATGCCGCTTCCAAATGACAACATTGACACCCGTAGGGCCTATCTCTGCAACCTGCCTTCCGGCAAGCAGATTGACCTGTTTTTTTACGATGGAAACATTGCGAAGGACGTGGCTTTCCAGGGCTTGCTGAACAGCGGGGCAAAGTTCGGGCAACGTATGGTCAGTGTTTTCGATGAAAATGACGAACCACAACTCTCGCACATCGCCACGGACGGTGAGAGCTATGGCCACCATCACAAATGGGGCGAGATGGCACTGGCCTTTTGCCTCGATTTTATTGAAGAAAAAACGCCCGTGCAACTGACGAACTACGGCCAGTTCCTGGAGCTGCACCCGCCCGTTTACGAAGTGCAAATCCATGAAAACAGCTCGTGGAGTTGCGCCCACGGCGTGGAACGCTGGCGCTCCGATTGTGGCTGCAACACAGGCGGCGAAGTGCACTGGAACCAAGCTTGGCGTGGCCCATTGCGGGATGCGCTGGATTGGTTACGTGAAGAACTGACCCGTGAATACGAGTTGTCCGGCGGCCAATGGCTCAAGGACATCTGGGAGGCGAGGAACGCTTATATCGGTGTCATCCTCAATCGTTCGCAGGACAATGTTGAGGCCTACCTGAAAAGGCACGCCAAACGGGAACTTACCAAGGTCGAGCGCACCAACCTGCTGCGGCTGCTCGAAATCCAGCGGCAATGCCAGTTGATGTACACGAGTTGCGCTTGGTTCTTTTCGGAAGTTTCGGGCATCGAGACCAGCCAGGTGCTACAGTATGCCCTTCGGGCAACGTACCACCACTACAATGCCACAGGTGTGAGCCTTGCTCCGCAATTCATTGAGAGGCTGGAAAAAGTACCGAGCAACCGCTACCAAAACGCCGCTGAGAGCTTTCGGGTGAACGTACAGCCCTCGCAACTGACGCTGACTGGGGTGGCCATGCATTATGCCGCCTCGTCCATTTTCGAAGAGTACGAGGACTCGGTGAATTTCCTGCATTTCAGGGCCGACAACGAGGTGTTCGAACGCATATTAGCGGGCGGGCAGCAGTTGGTCATTGGCCGCACAAAGGTCACTTCTAAGCTGACCTACTCCGAGAAGCATTTCAGCTTTGCTGTGCTCTACCTTGGCCAACAGCACGTGGTCGGCAGCATCTCGCTCAATATGCCAAGGGCAGTTTTCGACCGCTTCCATGCGGAGCTTTCCTCGGCCTTCCTCAGCGCCAACCTCGGCGATGCCATCAACCTGATTCAGGATTTTGGGGCGGACAAGTTTTCGTTTAAAAACCTGTTCAAGGACGAAAAACTGAAGATTTACAAGCAGATTTTAGCGAACAGCTACCCAGCCGTTGAAACGGCGATGAAGGATTATTACGAAGACAATTACCAACTGATGAACGGCATGTTGAAGGACGACATCCCTGTGCCGGGCAGTTGGCGGGGCGTCACACAGTTCGTGGTGGAGCAGGCGTTGCACCGTTTTTTTGAAAATGGCAAGCTCAGCGTGCGGGCGCTGCGCCACTTGGTGGGCGAGCAGACGCTGTGGGGCGTTCAGTTCACGGACGTGAAGCGGCTGAAACACGCATCTGGCGAGCGCATTTTTGCGGAGCTAAAACATATCACCCCCGATGCCGAAGGGGCCGAAAACTTGCGTCGGCTTTCCCGCATTATCGAAATATTGGGACAGTTGGACATATTGCCGGAGCTTTGGAAAAGCCAGAACCACTATTTCCAGTTAGCGGAAAAGCACTTGGCAGCAGGTTGGGTAGGCGTGAGCGAGGAATGGAAGATGCGGTTTTTGGAGTTGGGCAAATGGCTACGGATAACGGATAACGGTTGACGGCCAACGGTTTGTTGGACTCGATGCCTTTTTTGTCTATTCATCTTTGCCAAGATGTCCGCCGTTGGCCGTAGCCCGTAAGCCGTCCACCATTGGCCGTCCACCGTTCTATTCTTCCACAATGGCGTCGTCTATCAAGTCGTCCGTCTTTTTGTCCTTGTTCTGTGGTTTGTCGCCGTCCTTGAGTTGACGGAGTTCGAGTTTCTCCTCGCCCTTCATCTGGTAATCGCCCTTGGCAAAACGCTCGGCCTTCTCCCAGAAGCTGTCGTGCTTGGCAAATTCGCTGCCACCTGTGTCGAGGGGCTTGTCGGCGAACTTGGTGTTGTTGCCACTGATTTTATCCTCCAATTTTTGGTTCAGTTCCTTGGCCTTGTCAATCAGGCTGCCAGTCGTTTCGCCCGATTTCTCGGCCTCGGCTTGGGCCTTGGCCATGAGATCGTCTTTGGCCGCCATGATTTTCGAGCCAATGCCAGCAGCCAAATCCTTGGCGTGGTCGAGGGCTTCGCCGCCTTTTTCAAATAGCTTTTCGCCCACTTTTTCCGAAACCTCTCCAAATTTATCGGTGAACTTCTCGCCAGCGTCCATGACTTTTTCACCGACTTTGCTGGCAAAATCACCTGCTTTGTCGAGGGCTTCACCACCTGCGTCCATCACTTTTTCACCTACTTTGCTGGCGAAGTCGCCCGCCTTGTCCAAGGCTTCGCCGCCTTTATCCATCACGGCAGCCCCGGTCGTGGCCACGGTGGATTTAATCGAGTCCATCGTGCTTGGCTCGGTGGCGGTTGGTGCATCGGGGATGCCGTCGTCGAGGAGTTTTGGTGCCTCAGATGTTGCTGCTTGTAGCGGCGGAAGTTCCAAGGTTTCGACTGGCTCAGCAGCAGGTGCGGCGGCTTCCCGCTCGGCGATGATGGCGTCCATCACGTCGTCGGTTTCGGGCTTGGTGGGGGCAGCTTCGGGCTTGTCATTGACGAAGTCACTGACCTTTTCCTTGGCGGCTTCCGCCAAATCGGCGGCCTTGTCCATTGCTATTTCGGCTTTTTCAGAAACGGTCTTGCCGAGGTCGGCGGCGGTATCCTGCACCTTGTCCCAGAGGTCGGAGCCAGCTTCCTTGGTGGCGTCCACGGCCTTGTCGGCGGCGGATTTGGTGACGGATTTTGCGCCGAAGAAGAGTTTTTTCAAATCATTGAAGAATGCCATGATGTTGTTTTTTTTGAATATACGGGTTGAAAAAAGCAGGTGAAAGGTAGGTGTTTTTGAAAAAAAGCCTAAAAAATTATGGCCAAAAAGCGGTGTGACTCCGATGAACTTCCAATTCCCCCTACTTTCGCCCTCCCAATCACCAGTCACTTATCACCAATCACCACATGGACGAGTCCCTTTTCCAAGAATTCCTAAAAAAAGCAAGTCTGCGCTTCAAGGCGCACCCGTGGCATGGCATTGAAGTAGGCCCCGATGCTCCGGCGGTCGTCACGGCCTATATCGAGATCATTCCCTCCGACACGGTGAAGTACGAGGTGGACAAGCCTACCGGCCACCTGAAAGTGGACAGGCCACAGAAGTTTTCGAACATCGTACCAGCGTTGTACGGCTTCATTCCGAAGACTTACTGCAAAGAGGAAATCGCCAATTTTTGCATGGAAAAAACCGGGCGAACGGGCATCATCGGCGACGGTGACCCGCTCGACATCTGCGTGCTGACGGAGCGGGACATCACCCACGGCGACATTATCGTACAGGCCAAAATATTAGGCGGCTTTCGCATGATTGACAACAACGAGGCCGATGATAAAATCATTGCCGTGTTGAAGCAGGATGAGTGGTATGCACAGTGGAACGACATTAAGGAGATGCCGCCAAGCCTGGTAAACAGGTTGGGCCATTATTTCCTCACCTACAAGCAGTTCCCAGGGCAGCCTCAGCGGGTGGAGATACCACATATCTATGGCAGGGAAGAGGCTTACGAGGTGGTGAAGGCAAGCCAACGTGATTACGAGCAGTATTTTAGCGCATAATTGCATCTACTTTGACGGGATCCGCCTTGCGGCGATGCATGCAACTGCTTACAAGTCTTGCCGATGAGCTAAGTTCAAAACAGCTACTTATAAAACCAAGCGCCCCTTGCGATATGGCATCGCAAGGGGCGCTTGGTGTATTGGCATCTCAGTAAACCGGGTGCCAAATTTTATATTTGAACAACTGAATTAATTGTTCTCTTTGTCGCTGACGAGCTTCACCTTGGCATCGCCATCGGCGCTGGTAGTGGAAGCTTTTTCGCCCTTCTTTGCGCAGCAAGCCTTTTGACCGCCACCGGCGCAGCAAGCCTTCTTCTCGGTGGAAGAAACCTTTGTTGCAGAAGCACTCTTCGTGCAAGCAGCTTTTTCAGAAGGAGAAACATTGATGAACTTGCCAGACTTGGTGCAGTACTCCACGTTGGTGAACGATACTTTGCCAGTGGTTGGGCAAGTTTCTTTGCGGCTGTAGCTAACCTCGCCTGTGTTCGACACTTGCTTCACGATGCTGGCATCGGCAGAAGCAGCTTTGTCGGCATCCGTCATGGAAGCGGAAGAGCAGGAAGTTTTTTCACCGGCAGCCTTTGCTGCGCAGCAGGCTTTTTTCTGGGCATCGGCAGTGAAGGCCAACAAGCCCATGAATGCAAACAGGAAAAATAATTTCTTCATTTTGAACTGTATTTTACTGGATGAAATGATTGGTTGCGTATGTTCTGCGAACCCAAGATTCGCTATAAAACAGTGCCAAAATTAACGGCCTCGTACGGGCATTTCAATCTTGCCGAGCGCCTTTATGAGAATTTTAACCTTTATTTAAGGCTCAATCCCTTTGAGTCAAAACCGCATTTGAGAAAGCGGCTGGCTTCTCGAACTTACTGGCCAAAGTCAAACGCCCAAAGCCCATCGCCAATGTTTTTTTCGCTACCTTTGGCTCGAAAAACGGATAAAGCTACGGCAAGTCCCATAATTTCCTGCAAAAATTTTCACCGCATGAAAAAAATCATACCCATCCTCGCCATGTTAACCCTTTTGTTCGCTGCCTGCAAGACCACAAAGTACACCCCTGAAAAATTCCCCATCCGGCAAATCGCCTTCGGCGATGGCGGCGGCTTTGCTGGCATCGAGACTTCTTATACCCTGCTCGAAAACGGCCAAATTTTCAAGCAGGTCGGTGTGGAGGGCACTTATGTGGAGCTGAAAGCCATCAAAGGCAAGCAAGCCAAGGAAATGTTCGACAAGGTGAACTCCTTGCAGCTTTTCAAGCTCGACATTGACAAGCCGGGCAATATGTACTACTTCATGCGCCAAGTGACCGACCATCTCGACAGCCGGGTGACTTGGGGCGCTGGTGACTATATGCCGCCACAAAGCCTCGTGAGCGTTTACCGGGAACTGAAGGGCATCGCCAAGGCGCAGCAAGAAGCCGCCGAAGCCAAGCCTACCAAGCAGAAGGCCAAAGCCGACAAAGACAAAAAGTCCGATGCCAAAAAGGACGACACCACCACTAAGCCCAAAGAAGAAAATTCGGGCTGGTAAGCTGCTGCATCCTTCAAAATCATAAATCTGATAATTCATAAATCCCCTTGACACAGATATATGATTTATGATTTGTTTGATTTTAGATGTATGATTTTCAAGGCAGGTAAGCCATCTGTTTTTGAGCAACCATTTTGTTGCTGCGCAACACCTAATACACTCGAAGATATTTCAAGGCAAAACCAGTCCCAAGCTGCGTTTGCCACAATGAGTTGACCCGTGACGGCTGCCATTCATTGCCGTCATTATCAACCGACGAACCATTTACCACTATCCTTTCAATCCTATCATCATGAAAAAACATTACTTGACGTTGTTGGCAATCATTGTTGCTGCGCAAGTCTTTGGCCAAATGAAACCTAACCGTCCAAACAAGCCAGTTTCACAACCCGTTCAAATCGAGCATATCGCCCCACCACTGCCCATCAGGCCCAGCATTCCAGTGGCGGAGCCCAGCCTTTTCGACCAGCCTATCCGGCCGAGGACGGCGAAGGTGATGCCAAGGCCAGTCAGCGGCCAACCCTCCCTCGTGGCCCACGTATCCGAGGAAACGGGCACCCCTTATATGATTCGGGGCGAAATGGCAACCGACCAGGCCAAGTCAACAGCGGAGCAAGTACAGGGCTACCTTTTGGCTGCCAAGCCGGTGCTGAAACTGGACGACCCAACCAAAGAACTCGAAGTCAAATTGACCACAACCGACGAACTCGGCATCCGGCACACCCGGCTGCGGCAGTTGTGGCAGGGGGTTCCCGTACACGGTGGGGAGGCTGTTTTGCATGAAAAGGATGGGAAATTTTACCTGTTCAATGGCCGGTATTTTCCCTCGCCAAAATTGGCCGATGTGGTTCCCGTCATCTCTGCCGAAACTGCCGGACAGATTGCGCTGGCGCATGTTAGCGGCGAAGAAGCGGTGAAAAACCTCACCTCCAATGACCTCAAGCTGCTCGCCATGCCACAACAGGCCAAGGCTGATTTGGTCATTTACCATAAAAGCAATGCACCATACCTGGCTTGGCATGTTACTGTCGTGCCGAACTTGGCCGCCCGATATAGCTATTTTGTGGATGCAAAAACGGGTGAGGTGCTGAACCGCCACTCGGAGCTTTGCAAGATTGCGGGGCACTTTCATGATTGCGGATTGCGGATTGCGGATTGCGGATTGGGGGAAGCAACTCCCTCCAATTATAGCTTCGATAAAATGGCAAGAAATGTCCAGCCCGATGTTAACCCCACGGCCTCAAATCCTAAATCCGAAATCCGAAATCTGAAATCCCTCGACCCCGACGGCCCGGCCACGGCCAATGCCAACGACCTTTTTGGACAATCGAGGCTGATAAACACCTACCAGGTGAGCAACACGTTTTTCTTGATTGACGCTTCGCAAACGATGTTCAACAACAGCCAATCAGTGTTCCCGAACGAACCGGTGGGTGTGATTTGGACGATTGACGCAGAGAATACCTCGCCGGAGAACGACAACTTTGGTGCCGTGCACATCACCTCTGGCAATAACAACTGGAACAACCCAAAGGCCGTCAGCGCACATTACCATGCGGAAAAAGCATTTGATTATTTCAAGAACACTTTTAGCCGGAACAGCATCAATGGGCAGGGTGGCAATATCGTTTCGCTGATAAACGTGGTGGAAGGCGATGGTGCCCAAATGGACAACGCTTTCTGGAACGGACAGGCCATGTTTTACGGCAACGGCGACCAAGCCTTCACGGCCCCTTTGCAAAAAGCACTTGACGTATCGGGCCACGAGATGTCGCATGGCGTCGTACAGGCCACCGCCAACTTGGAATACCTGGGCGAGAGCGGTGCGCTGAACGAGAGCTTTGCCGATGTTTTCGGGGCCATGATTGACCGTGATGACTGGCAGATGGGCGAGGATCTGACCAATAGCCAGTTCTTCCCTACTGGCGCATTGCGTGACCTGAGCGACCCGCACAACGGCGGCAACAGCCTCAACGACAATGGCTGGCAGCCTGCCCATTACAACGAGCGTTACCAAGGTAATGAGGACCAAGGCGGTGTGCATATCAACTCCGGCATCGTCAACAAGGCGTTCTTCCTATTTGCCAGCAATGCCAACGTGGGCAAGGCCAAAGCCGAGAAGGTCTGGTACAAGGCCCTGACCGACTACCTCACCCACTCCAGCAACTTCGTGGATTGCCGCTTGGCCGTAGTACAGGCTGCCACCGACCTGCATGGCGCAAACTCCGGCGAAGTGAACGCTGCCAAATCCGCTTTCGATGCAGTGGGCATCGGCTCCAGCGGCGGCAACAGCGGCAACCAGGACGACCTCGACACCAACCCCGGTGAGGACTTTATCCTGATGACCGACCTCAATGAGGAGCAGCTTTATATCTATACGCCTGATGGTTCAGTCGTTTATGACCCGCTCATAGATATTTCTCCGAACAGCAGGCCCAGTGTCACCGACGACGGCTCGACTATCGTCTATATTGATGAGGACAACAAGATGAGGGTTGTCAATATTGATTGGAATACAGGCAACGGCACAACTCAAGTCATTCAAAACGACCCGATTTGGCACAACGTCGCCATTTCAAAAGATGGCAACCGCCTCGCCGCACTTACCCTCGACACGGACAACGACCCGGACAACGACAATTACCTCTACGTTTATGATTATAGCGAAACTGGTGGGTTCTTTGAGTTCAAGCTGACCAACCCAACGACCGCCCAAGGTGGCCCCGAAAGCGACAACGTGAAATTCGCAGACGTGATAGAATGGGACCACACCGGCCAATGGGTCATGTACGATGCAAAGAGTGCCATCAGCACCGGCACTGGCGAAATAGAGTTTTGGGACATCAACTTCATCTATGCCTGGAACGGTACATTTTACGGCAACGGCAATATCGAAAAGCTGTTCAGCAACCTACCGGAGAACGTGAGCATCGGCAACCCTACCTTCTCGAAGAACTCGGACTATATCATCGCCTTTGATTATTTCGATGAGGCCAATGAGGAATACAACTTATTTGGATACAATATCGAAACAGGCGATGCGGGAACGATATTCCAAGGCAGCGACCTCCATTGGCCGAACTACTCGGTGGACGATAAAAACCTCGTCTTCAACGCCTTTACGACTGCTGGCGACCAAGTGCTGGCTTTTGTCCCGCTGGCCGATGATAAAATTAACCCGGACGGTGGTGCGACCATCTTCCTTGACGGAAAGCAATTGGGCGTTTGGTTCGCAAATGGCGAACGGGTACTTGGCAACAAAGACGTCATTGCGGAGCAAAATATCCGCCTCTTCCCGAACCCCGTCAGCGGTCAGTTGAACCTCGATTTTTCAACTAAAACGGCTGGCGACGTGCAGATGCAGGTCTTCGACCTGATGGGCAGGTTGGTTATTTCGGAGAAATTCAGTGCAAGTGCCGGAGAGAACCGCCACCGCATTTCCACAGAAGGGCTTGCCAGTGGGCAATACCTCGTGCGCCTGGGCATGGCGGAGGGGCAAGCAGCGATGAAGTTTGTGAAGAATTGAGTTGACTTTAACCGACCTACAGACATTGGCATGTTTTGTTTGTAGGTCGGTTATCAGTTTATATTCAGGTTTAAATCTGCTATCATTTTTTCAAGCCCTTTTACATAATAGCAAGTATTTTCCTTGGCCATATCGGGTTGGTGAAAATAGGGTAGTTGGTTGGGTGTGGAGCGCCAAGGACTGATGCTTTCGAGTAAGAAAATGGTAGCTGTTTGGGATTTAAAATATACGACAACCATTAGGTTGGAGGTCTTCCGAGCTAGCTTGCGTCCACTATGTGTTGAAACGATATCCTCATCCACGTCCTGCGTTATCACGGAGGAAAAGTCTTCGTAAATCCAGCCGTAGTTGGTTAATTTTAATTTATCAACGCTTGCCAAAACACCATTCATTCCTACCTCTTCTATCCGAAAATTATCGCTATTTTTATATATTGAAATCCGATTTGAACTCCAAAACCCCCTGAAATATCCTATGGTAAATATACCAATGATAACCACCACCACGACAATACGTGAAATATTACCGCCAAATATTGCAGGAGCAAAAATTGTGAGATATACTAAAGCAGGAACAAACAATAATATGCTCAATGCTAAAACATTTTTCCTACTAACAGATTGCAGTTTTGATTCGAATACCGTGTTTTCCATTTTAATTAGGCTATAAATTAAACGCAATAAAAATGCAGTAAATAACTGTGCAAGGGCTATGGGTTTTCGATAAACTTCAACCCCCAATAGACAGCCATTAAACAAACCAGCACACTGGCAACAACATACACCCCCGCCTTCAGCCAGTCCCCCTCCAGCATCATCTGCACCGTCTCATTGCTGAAAGTGGAGAACGTACTGAACCCGCCGCAGAAGCCTGCCATGAGCAGCACGGGAACTTGCCCTCCCAGCTTTCCTTTCATGTTTAACATTACAAATATGCCGAGTAAGAAACAGGCCAGCACATTGGCGGCAAAAGTGGCCCACGGGAACTGCCAGCGGTAGCCCGCCGTCAAGTGCCCCAACCCAAAGCGGCAGATGCTGCCAAGGCCACCGCCGAGAAAAACGAAGAAGTAAGTTTGCATAAATTCACCCCGTTTTGGCCAAGGTGTATGCAAAATTACCTAAGTTTGTTAGGCAAATCCAATTTATCATGAAACGGTTTCCTGCCCTCCCTATCGCTTTGCTATTGTTGCCTAAAATCTTGATTGGCCAAGCAGCAGAGATGCCATTGCACAGCATCAAATTTAGCCATGAACTAACAAAGGAGATGGAAGATGGCAAGCTGAGAGCTCCTACCGCAGCCTGTCATTACACCTATATCGGCAAGTGCAAAGAGGCTGCCATGACCTACGAGCTTGAAAGCTTGGATTGGGGGCTGGACACCCTGACAAGGGAAGACAGCCTTGCATTTCTTCAATACAAACCCGTCAATGCCTTGGTATACCTTGCGGACAGGCTCCGCAGTGAGCAACTAATGATTATCAGCGAAGCCCACCAAAGCCCACAGCACCGTGTTTTCACCCGAAAACTGTTGAACTCGTTGTACGAAAACGGCTTTCGGCACCTTGGTATCGAAACGCTTACACCGGGGGTGAAAGACACCACCGCTTTTTTGATGGATACGCTTTTGAACAAAAGAGGCTACCCGTTGAACAGCCCCATTTCAGGCATGTACACCTGTGAACCGCAAATGGCCAACCTCGTACGGGAAGCCATAGCGATGGGCTTTGAGGTATTTGGTTATGAAAAAACCACCCAATCGGCAGAGCGGGACTTACAACAGGCACTCAACATCAAAAGGTACATGACTTTGCACCCCGGTGAAAAAATTACCATCCATTGTGGGTGGTACCACGCCATTGAAAGCGCTTATCCGAAGCAGAAGGACTCCTATTATATGGCTTACCATCTCAAAAGATTGACAGGAATAAACCCCTACACAATTTATCAGGACGCCCTTACCGAAAAACTGAAACAACCTGAAAGCCCTTTTTATAAAATGGTGACGGCAGACGAAGTTTCCGTGTTGCTCAACGAGGCTGGCCAGCCTTTCAATGGCGTTGACACAGTGGCTCATTTCGATGTCCTTGTCTATCACCCTCGCACGAAGTACCATCGGAACAGACCAGATTGGTTGGAAGAATTGGAGGGCACCTACACGGTGGAAGTGGATAGGAGCAAAGTGCCTTCGGGGAATTATCCCATCATGGTGCAGGCCAACCTATCAACGGACGATGCAAACGCTTCGCCCCTTGATAGGATTGAACTCGAATCACCCCTTGATGAAACTCCTTTATTGTTGAAAAAAGGAGTTTACAAAATCATGTTGATAGGCAAGAATAGGGCTGTGTTTGAGTACCAGCAAGCTGTTCCTGCGCATTAGGTGGGCGTTATAACTTACTCAAAATCTTCGCCGCCTTCACAATTGTGTCTTCTTTTTTTGCAAAGCAAAGCCGAACGACCTTCTCCTGCTTGTGGCTGCTATAAAAAACGGAGACCGGGATGGTCGCCACGCCATGCTCCAAGATGAGGCGCTTGGCGAAGTCCGTATCCGGTTCGTCGCTGATGTCGGAGTAGTCGTATAGCTGGAAGTAGGACCCTTCGCTGGGCAGGGGTTTGAACCTCGAACCCGACATGGCATCCAAGAGCAAATCCCGCTTTTTTTCAAAAAAACCGTTCAAGGAAAGATAGTCCTCCGGCTGTTGGAAATACTCGGCGACGGCGTGCTGCATGGGCGTGTTCACGGCAAAGACCGTGAACTGGTGTACCTTGCGGAACTCCCTCGTCATATCGGGCGGCGCCACGATGCAGCCGAGCTTCCAGCCCGTAGTGTGCAGCGTTTTACCGAAGGAAAAAACCGCCATGCCCCGCTCGAAAATCTGTGGGTAGCGCAGCAGACTCTCATGCTGTTCGCCATCGAAGACCAAATGCTCGTATGCCTCGTCGCAAAGCACGATGATATCACGGTTAACGGCAATATGCTGTAGTTCCTTCCAGTCTGCTGCCTTCAGTATCTTACCGGTCGGGTTGTGCGGCGTATTGACGATGATCATGCGGGTCTTCCAGGAGATGAGCCTTTCGAGCATCCGCCAATCAATGGCGTAGTCGGGGGCGTTCATTTCGTAAGTGATGACCCTGCCGCCGTTTACTTCCACACTGGGGCGGTAGGAGTCGTAGGCTGGCTCTATCAAAATGACCTCGTCGTCGGGGCGGATGAAGGTGGAAATGGCGGTGTAGAGTGCTTGCGTCGCCCCGCTCGTGATGGTGATTTCGGTGTCGGGGTCAACGCTGAGGCCGTACAGCGACTTGATTTTTTCGGCCAAAACCTTGCGCAAAGCGGGCACCCCGGACATGGGCGCATACTGGTTGAAACCTTGTCGCATGTATTTTTCCACCAACCCTTTCAGTCGGTCGGAACAGTCGAAATCGGGGAAGCCTTGTGCGATGTTGATGGCACCGTGTTCGGCGGCCATAGCGGACATGACGGTGAAAATGGAGGTGCCGACGGCGGGCAGTTTCGAATATAAAAGCATGAATTGCTTGATTGTTAAATTGCTTGATTGTTATGGTTGTTGGCATTGCCCATTAACAATCCAACAATTTCAACAATCCAACAATCACTTTTTATTCCCTTCGTAATAGACCACCGTGCTCTCCACCGCCTCGTCGTCGCGCAGCACGATTTCCCGAAGCGCTATCTTCAGGTTGTCCAGCTCGAACACGGGCTGGTTCCATTTCATCTGAAAATAGGTGGTTGGTGTTATGTGGACAGTCATGTTCTTGGAACAAACCATTTTTTCGACATGGTAGTGGCCGCAGAACACATAGACCGGATGGGGGTGGCCATTCAGCACAGCCTGCACCTCGTCCATATTGCGCAGCGGATAGTTTGTGTCCATGAAGGCTACCCCACCCACGATGGGCGGGTGGTGCATGAAAACAAGGGCTGGCCCTTCCAAGGCTGCCAGTTCGTCGGAGAGCCAAGCCAATTGCGCAGCAGAAACAGTGCCTAAAGAGGTCTCGAGAAGCAAGAACGGTCGGTCGCCTGCCATGTACTTGTAGTACAGTTCTTGGCCCTTTAAGTGGTGCCCTAAGTTGAAGGCCTTGGCAAGCACAGCAGAAGTATCGTGGTTGCCAGCAATGGCCGTGTAGGGGATTCCGAGCTGGTCGAGGTGCGACTTCATCCAGCGATAGACCTCCTCGTTGGCGGTATCGTAGGCAAGGTCGCCTGTGATGATGAGGTGGTCGGGGGCAAAGGACTTGACGGCCTGGAGGATGTCCAAGAAGTTCTGCCGCACGTCAACGCCGTGGGTGAACTCGCCCTCGCTCGCAACATGCAGGTCAGTAATTTGAATTAGCTTCATGTATGGCCGTTGTTTCCAATGGGTCACAAAGTTATCCTTTTTGGCCGAATCCCAAAAAACGGGCATTTGTTGGCATTTTAACTGAAATCAGCGAAACTTGATACATTTACCCGCAACTCATTGTCATTCCCGCAAGGGAACCTAACTCATAACTTCTCAACGCATGAAACCCATTTGGGGCATTGACCTTGGCGGCACCAAAATCGAGTGCGCCGTGATGGAAAGCATCGAAAACAGGAGCATCCTGAGCCGCAAGCGCCTGCCCACCGAGCAGGAAGGTGGCTACGAACATATTTTGCAACAGATAAAAAAGCTGGTGGACATGACCGCCGCCGAACTCGGCTACCGCCCGGAGCGCCTCGGCTTCGGCACACCCGGCACCACCGACCCCACGACGCAGACGCTCAAGAACTCCAACACCGTCTGCCTGAACGGCAGGCCGCTCAAGGCCGATTTGGAGGCGCTGCTCGGTGTGCCCTGCAAACTGGCCAATGATGCCAACTGCTTTGCCCTTGCCGAAGCGAAATGGGGCGCTGCCCACGAGGTCGCTCCGAACGCCGAGGTGGTCTGGGGCATCATCATGGGCACGGGCACGGGCAGCGGCGTGGTGGTGAACGGCAAGGTGTTGCAAGGTCGCCACGGAATCGGCGGGGAGTGGGGGCACAACTTCCTTGACGCCAGCGCCTATCCCTGCTACTGCGGCTGCTCCGGCTGCGTGGAGCAGGTGCTTTCCGGGCCGGCCCTCACCCGTTTTTACAATGAAAAAACCGGGCAGAACCTGACCATGCCCGACATCATGGAGCGGTACCGCCTCGGCAACGACGAGGCAGCCAAGGCAACCGTGGAGCGCCTCATCTTTTTCTTCGGCAAGGCCGTGGCCAATGTCATCAACCTCATTGACCCCGAAGTGGTGGTCATCGGCGGTGGCGTGGGCAATATTGACCTGCTTTACACGAGGGGCGTGGAGGAAGTGAAAAAATACATCTTCAACAGTGGGAAATGCGAGACCGTTTTCCTGAAACCCAAGTTGGGCGACAGTGCGGGCGTGTTCGGAGCAGCACTGCTTTGTGCCTGAGGTTGCTCCGCAATGGGCATGATTTTCATCAGCGTCTTTTCCCTCGTATGGCGTAATTTCGCACCCAATTTTTTCCTAACCAATCGATATTCCTATGTTAGAACTCCTGCAACAATACAAGGACAAAGCACCCGAAATCGTGTTTGAATGGAACGACGCCGAGACCTCGGCCCGTGGCTGGGTGGTCATCAATTCGCTGCGCAATGGGGCGGCGGGCGGCGGCACCCGCATGCGGAAGGGCCTCACCAAAGAAGAAGTCGTCTCCTTGGCGAAGACGATGGAAATCAAATTCTCCGTCGCTGGCCCCGACATCGGCGGTGCCAAGTCCGGCATTGACTTTGACCCCAGCGACCCTCGCCGCAATGACGTGCTGCGCCGCTGGTACAAGGCCGCTTTCCCTTTGCTCAAAAACTACTACGGCACGGGCGGCGACCTGAACGTGGACGAACTAAAGGACGTAATCCCCATCACTGAGGCGCTCGGCCTCTGGCACCCTCAGGAGGGCATCGTGAACGGCCATTTCAGGGGAACCACCGATGGCCAGAAAATCAAGATTTTAGGCCAATTGCGCCACGGCTGTTCCAAGACCGTGGAGGATGGGCGATATGTGCCCGATGCTCCCGAAAAATTTGCGGTGGCAGATATGATAACGGGCTATGGCGTGGCGGAGTCGGTGCGCCATTTCTACGACCTTTTCAAGGGCAGCGACCTTCGGGGCAAGCGGGCCATTATTCAGGGCTGGGGCAACGTGGCTTCGGCAGCAGCCTGCTATTTGGCCGTCGAGGGCGTCAAGATAGTCGGCATCATTGACCGGGACGGCGGCATCCTCCGGCCCGATGGCATGGGGCTGGCCGAGGTCAAGGAGCTTTTCCTCCATAAAAAAGGCAATAAGCTCCATTCCGAAGGTATGTTGTCGTTTGAAGAAATCAACCGCCGCATTTGGTCGGTCGGCGCTGAGATTTTCATACCCGGAGCGGCCAGCAAGCTCGTCAGCCGCCAGCAGGTGGACGACATGCTCGACAGCGGCATGGAGGTCATCGCTTGCGGTGCCAACGTGCCCTTCGTGGACGACGGCGTCTTCTTCGGCCCAACGGCCCTCTTCGCCGACCAGCACCTCAGCCTCATCCCCGATTTCATCGCCAACTGTGGCATGGCACGGGTGTTCGCCTACCTGATGCAGCCCGATGCCCCCGTGACGGACGAGGCCATTTTCAGCGACGTATCCGATACCATCCGCAGGGCGCTGGAAAAGGTGCGCAACTTCAACCCAATGCCGACCAATATTGCGGCCTCAGCCTTGGAGATTGCCTTGAACAAACTGATGAAAGTAGAGATTGCTTGAAGCACAAGTAGGGCTTGATGGGGTTGGGTCGTTTTGAGTGAAAAGTAGCGCCTAACCCCATCGGGCAATTTTTTCCAAAAACTACCGCCCGCCTTTGCTCGTACATAATTACAGCGTAAATCATTCTTAAAAAGGCCTTTGGGACGCCTGTCTGTCGGTTTCCAAAGTATCTTGTATCGCAAAATAAACCAACGCTTTCGGTCACGGTCAAAAGGAGTGCAGCTTCGTGGATTGTTACTTTTTTTGAAAAAGAAATTCTAACTATAATTCCACAAGTCATCCTTGCAGTATAAAACCTGTTTCGGCCTTGTTTCAGTTTTCTATCAGTATGAAAAACCAATTACTTAATTGCTTCATAGGGGTGGTTTTTGCCTCTTGCCTTGCCAGCGCACAAGAAGTTAGCCTGCCATCTCCCACGACTCCTCCCCACCTTTCAGATATGTGGGAACTTGGCATTGGTACGGGCATGGCCATGTCTTTCGGTGACATACAGCCGAAGCCCGGTCTTGGCGTGGGGTTCCACCTTAGGAAAGCCATTGACCACCTGTTCTCTGCGAGGGCAGAGGGTTTTGTCGGCAACCTACACCAAAACGACCGCACTAATGGCCATTCCAAGACCAGCATACAGACAGGTTCGTTGCAATTATTGGCCTCCATCAACAGCCTCACTTGGAGCGAGCGGCCCCTTCGCCGAGCGAACTTCTACCTGTTTTTGGGTGCTGGTATCAACCGCTTTGAAGTGGACTCCATCACGTCCGTCAGCGCCGACTTAACCCCCGTAGCGCCTATCATTCAGACTCATATTGACGGGGGCTTCGGCGCTTCGCTGCGCCTATCAGAGCGAATCAACCTTGGCTTAGAAACAAAAGTGCTCACTTTTTTTGGCCGCAATTCAGACCTGCTTGATGGTGTGAACCGCTACGAGAACGATGTAATGGGCTATTTTTCCGTCCGACTGAACTACAACCTCGGCAATGCCAAGTCCAAGACGGAGCCGCTATATTGGGTGACGCCCATGCACCAACTCATCATGGATGTGACGGAACTAAAGCAACGCCCCAACTTCGACCCCACCGATTCGGACGGAGACGGGGTCATTGACCTGCTGGATGCCGACGACGCTACCCCTCTTGGCGTGGCCGTGGATACCCGTGGCATGCCCCTCGACAGCGACGGCGACGGCCTGCCCAACTTCCTCGACGACGAGCCTTTCATCCATAAAAACCACCCCACCCCGCCTACCGAAAACAACATACGGGACATCGTGAGGGGTGAAATGGAAAACCTCATGGAAATGGACACCGACGCCTTCGGCATCACGGAGTGGTTCTTGCCCAACGTCCATTTCGATGTGGACAGCTATGCCTTGCGGGACAATGACCTTGGCACCTTGGCCAGTATCGCAAGGGTGTTGAAGGCCAACTCAAGGGTACGGCTCGTGGTCACGGGATTTGCCGACAAGACCGCCTCCAACCAACACAATTTGGCACTTTCCTACAAACGAGCCGCTGCCGTGGTTGAACATTTCATAAATGTTCATGGCCTACCCCGAAGCCGCTTCCTGCTTCGCTACAACGGCGATGACTCCCCCCTCGTGCCGACCCTCGAAAGCGCCATGGTCAACCGTCGGGTAGAGTTCAGGGTAGCCACCAAGCAGGATGTTGAAATGGAAAACCCTGAACCAGCAGCGAAGAAGGCAGAAGGTCAGCGAGGTTTTTAAGCGTATGTTTTAAAAGTCCGACCATTCCGTTATTCTTGCAGCATGGTTACGCTGCAATTAAACGACTACGATATTTCCATCGGTGAAATGGGCGGGCCGCTTCGGGCGCTTGTTGCCGCAGGCAACTACACCAAAATCGCCGTGCTGGTGGACAACAACACCTACCGTCACTGTTTCCCCCATTTCTTGCAAAACATTGATTTCGAAGTAGTTGCCATCGAAATACCTGCTGGCGAGCTGCACAAGGGCCTCGACACTTGCCGCTTCATCTGGTCGGAAATGATGCGCCTCGGCCTCGACCGCCGCTCGCTGCTCATCAATCTCGGTGGCGGCGTGGTGGGCGACATGGGCGGTTTTTGCGCAGCTACCTACCTGCGTGGGATTGACTTCGTGCAAGTGCCTACGACTCTCCTCTCGCAAGTGGACGCCTCCGTGGGCGGCAAGGTGGCCATTGATTTCAACAGCGTGAAGAACAGCATCGGCGTCTTCCAGAACCCCGTGGCCGTGCTGGTTGACCCCACTTTTTTGAAAACATTGCCCCTCACCGAATTGCGGAGCGGCTTCGCCGAGGTGTTCAAGCACGCCCTCATCGCCGATGCTGCGCAATGGCGGGAATTGCAGCAAATCACCGACCTGCTGGTCGTGGACTGGGCGAAGTTCCTCGCCCCGTCGCTCTCCATCAAAAAGCGCATCGTGGAGGAAGACCCCACCGAGAAGGGCATCCGAAAGGCGCTGAACTTTGGGCATACGATTGGGCATGCAGTCGAGAGTTTGTCATTGGGTATTCGGTATTCGGTATTGGATATTGAAGGAAGCAATGACGCTAATACCCAATATCCAATACCCAATACCCAACTCACTCACGGCGAAGCCGTCGCCTTCGGCATCGTCTGCGAGGCTTGGTTGTCCCATAAAATATTGGGGCTTTCAGCAGTTGAATTGGACGAAATTGTGGCTTTCGTGAAACGCTTTTATCCGCACTGGCCACTGGCCGAAGAGGATTTTCCCGCTGTTTTTGACCTAATGAAAAAGGACAAGAAAAACGTGGGTGGCCGCATTAATTTTACGTTGCTGCCCAAGATTGGCGAGGCGAGGATTGACCAGTTTTGCGAGGTAGGGGTGATTGAGGAGGCGTTGCGGTTTTATATGGGTGGGTGTCGGTGAATCTCCTGCAATAAGCCTCTAAGTTCCAGCAATTTGGGACGATTAAGCTGTAATGCGTCAATGGTTGCCCGACCAGTTGGTGTGAGGCCAATCAAGTAAATCGGGTTGGCATCCCAAGCGAAATGTTCTGACCAAAGTTGGGTTCGTGGATTGAATAAATCTGCGATAAAGCCCGTGAGTTCATCTACGGCATTGGTCTTGTTGAATTTATGTGAATTACAACCCCGGCAAGCGTATGCCAAGTTTGGAAGCAACGTCTCACCGCCAAGACTTTCAGGAATGATATGGTCTAATTCAAAGGGCTGGGTTGAAAATGCCTCAGGGCTGAGGCAATATTCGCATCTGCGTTGGGCGATTTTGGCAAGTTCGGTTTTAAGGTCTGTAAGGGACATGCTTACGCAGCTTTGAGTTGGCTCAGGCCCAATTGCATCATTAAATCTTCAACGGAGACCCCTCGAAGTTGGGCAAGTTCAATTAAAGCCTTTAGCCAATCAACATTGTGCCCTTCGGCAACTTCCACCAAATCCAACAATTCTTGGTGTTCTTTTGGTGAGATGCTTTCCGCTTGAAGCTTTGCGCTCAGCATGTCATACCTATGCTGGGTTTTTGCTTTCAGAGGCTCGTAAATTATCTTAAGCAACTCCAGTTCCCGTTCAGACGGCTTAGGCGTTTTGCGGCGAGCGAGCAAATGACTCAGTTTATCCATGAACCGCTCTAGGTCTTCCGTGCCCATTTGGGCTGCACCCTTCAAGAGGTCTTCAAATCCCACTTTTACGCCTTTTTGGATTTCTATCGTTTGCATGGTGTTGAATCAATGGTCAAAATTAAGATTCTTTCATTGTACTTCCAGTCTGGACGTACTATTACCCCAACACTTTATCCACCTTCACCTCAAAACCAAGGCTTTCTACATAAATCGTATCGCCACGTTTGAAGTCTTGCCGATTGACGTAATCGCCATTTTTCGGATTTTTATAGACTTCGACCTGTTCATCTTCGATGTTCACAATCCATAGTTCGGGAATACCAGCGGCAGCAAAAAGCGGCTTTTTGACTTCCCTGTCGTACCCCAACGAAGTGTCAGAAACTTCAATGACGAGCAAAATGTCCTCCGGGCCAGGGTGCTTTTCTTCGTAAAAATCATCCCGGAAGTGGAGGATGGCGAGGTCGGGTTCAGGTTCGGAGTATTTGCCCAAGTAAATAGGGTCTTGAACACTGACAAGGTACTTTTCAACATCGGGCATGTTGTGGAAAAGGCGCATGATGCGCTTCACACGGCTGGTGTGAATGCTTCCTATTGGGCTCATTTCAATGATTTCTCCATTAATCAATTCCACCCGGTCATCCTCGTCGAGGATGCCGACTTCCGCCATTTTATGGTATTCGGCAACGGTGAGCAATCTTTTGGCTAACTGAATGGACATATTTTATCTTTTTTCTCTCTTCGCTTACAAAGCTATGTTTTTTTGGGTGAATCATGCAAACGATTACAGCACAACCATTCCCCAACCTCCCTTGTTAAAATCCCCGCCCAAAATCCTACATTTGCGAACCCAAAACGCCAAGCCAAATAATTCCAAATTTTAAGGTTAAATATGAGCAATTCCACCGCATTCTACGACCGCTTCGTTGACCGCCACATCGGCCCGAACCACGAGGAAACCCAAGAAATGCTGGCCACCATCGGCGTGCCCAGCCTCGACCAATTGATTGACGAGACCGTGCCGCCCGCCATCCGCCGGCAAGGGGCGCTGAACCTGCCAGCGGCGCAGTCCGAGTACGAGTACCTGCGGGAACTCAAGGAGGTGGCCAGCCTGAACAAGGTCTTCAAGACCTATATCGGCCAAGGCTACTACGGCACCATCACGCCGTCGGTCATCCTGCGCAATATCTTCCAAAACCCCGGCTGGTACACGCAGTACACGCCCTACCAGGCCGAAATCTCGCAAGGCCGCCTCGAAGCCATCCTCAATTACCAGACGATGGTGAGCGACATGACGGGCTTCCCTATCGCCAACGCCAGCCTCCTCGACGAGGGCACGGCTGCCGCCGAAGCCATGGCCATGTTTTTCAACGTAAAAAACAAAAAGACCAAGGGCGACCCCGCCAATATCTTCTTCGTGGACGAAAACGTGCTCGATGCCACTATTGACGTGCTGCTCACCAGGGCCAGGCCGTTCAACATCGAAGTGGTCGTCGGCGATTGGAAGTCATTTGATTTTAATGAAAAATGCTTCGGCGTACTGCTGCAATACCCCGGCAAGAACGGTATGGTGGACGATTTCCGGGCCTTCACCGAAAAATGCAACGCCCACGAAATCTACGTGACCGTGGCCACCGACCTGCTCGCTCTCGCCCTGCTGAAATCCCCCGCCGAGTGGGGCGCCGACTGCGCCGTGGGCAACTCGCAGCGCTTCGGCGTACCGATGGGCTATGGCGGGCCTCATGCCGCTTTTTTTGCCACGAAGGAAGAGCACAAACGCATCATCCCTGGCCGCATCATTGGCGTATCGGTGGACTCGCACGGCAAGCGGGCCTTGCGCATGGCGCTCCAGACCCGTGAGCAGCATATCCGTCGGGAAAAGGCGACTTCCAATATCTGCACCGCACAGGCGCTGCTGGCCATCATGGCCGGAATGTACGCCGCTTGGCACGGGCCGAAGGGCATCCAAGCGATTGCGGACAGGGTGCATACTTTCGCCCAATTGTTGGACAAAAACATAGCGAAGCTGGGCTATAACCAATTGAATAACAGTTATTTCGATACGGTTCGCTTCGCAACGGACGACGCCACCGCCGAGCATATCCGCCATTTGGCGAATGCCGCTGAAATCAATTTCCACTACGTGGACGGTGCGGTGCAAATCACCCTCGACGAGACCGTGACCGAGGAGGACGCCGACCTCATCATCAGCATTTTTGCGCAAGCAAAGGACATGGACGCCACGGCGGATTTTGGCGCAGCGCATGGCCACCAATTCCACACTTCGCTGGAGCGCACCTCGCCGTTCCTGACGCACCCCATCTTCAACAGCCACCGTACCGAGTCGCAGATGATGCGTTATATCAAGCGGCTGGAAAACAAGGATTTGTCGCTGACAACCAGCATGATTTCGCTCGGAAGCTGCACGATGAAACTGAACGCTGCCTCGGAACTCTTCCCCGTGAGCTGGCCGGAGTTTGCCAATATGCACCCCTACGCACCGCAAGACCAGGCCGAGGGCTACCGGGAAATCTTCCGGGAACTGGAGGCTTATTTGAGTGAAATAACGGGCTTCACCGCTTGCTCGCTCCAGCCGAACTCCGGCGCACAGGGCGAGTACGCTGGCCTAATGGTCATCCGGGCCTACCACGAGGCAAGGGGCGAAAGCCACCGCAAAGTGGCCCTGATTCCGTCTTCGGCGCACGGCACGAACCCCGCCAGCGCCGCCATGGCGGGCATGGAAATCGTGGTGACGGCCTGCGACGAGCGGGGCAACGTGGACCTCAACGACCTGCGGGCCAAGGCCGAGCAGCACAGCACCAACCTCGCCTGCCTGATGGTGACTTACCCCAGTACGCATGGCGTTTTTGAAGTGGAAATCAAGCAGATTTGCCAACTGATACACGACCACGGCGGCCTCGTGTATATGGACGGTGCGAACATGAACGCCCAAGTCGGCCTGACCAGTCCCGGCATCATCGGGGCGGACGTCTGCCACCTGAACCTGCACAAGACCTTCGCCATCCCGCACGGCGGCGGCGGCCCCGGCGTAGGCCCGATTTGTGTGAACGATAAACTGGCTCCGTACCTACCTTCCCATGCCGTGGTGCGCACGGGCGGCGAGATGGGCATCAGTGCGGTGAGCGCAGCGCCTTGGGGCAGCGCCAGCATCCTGCTCATCAGCTATGGGTATATCCGCATGTTGGGCGCACAGGGCGTGACCGACGCCACCCGCTATGCCATCTTGAACGCCAATTATATGAAGGCGAGGCTGGAGGGTGCTTTCCAGATTTTGTACAGCGGCGAAAACGGCCGTGCTGCCCACGAGATGATTGTGGACGTGCGCCCGTTCAAGCAGTTCTGCGCCGCCGAGGACATCGCCAAGCGCCTGATGGACTACGGCTTCCATGCGCCCACGCTGAGCTTCCCCGTGGCCGGCACGCTCATGATCGAGCCGACCGAAAGCGAGGACAAGGCCGAACTCGACCGCTTCTGCGATGCCCTGCTGGAAATCCGCAAGGAGATTGACGAGATCGCCTCGGGTGACTACGACCACGACAACAACGTGCTGCACAATGCGCCGCATACCGTCCACGTCATCACTGCCAACGAATGGAACCTGCCCTACGCCCGTGAAAAGGCCGCTTTCCCGCTGCCCTACCTGCGGGAGGGGCGCAAGTTCTGGGCTACCGTTGGGCGTGTGGATGGGGGGTATGGGGATAGGAATTTGGTTTGTGTTTGTCCGCCGATTGAAGAGTATATGACCGAAGAGGTTTAGAGATACTGGATTAACGGATTCCGCTCCGGGGTGGGCGGGATTCGTTAGTTCGTACATTATCCTCTATTTTCAATTTTAACATTAGTTTGTTGACCAAAATAAATTGAAGCCATGAAATGCTACATAATAACATATGACCTTAGAATGTTTCGTAATTATGAAGCATTGTACAATGCAATTAAGTCATATGGGACTTGGGGGAAAATTACGGAATCAACATGGGCGATTGTAACTTATCAAAATACGGCCCAGATAAGAGACTATTTGCTTAAATTTCTTGACAAGGACGATAGATTATTTGTTATAAAAAGTGGAGGTGAAGCTGCATGGCAAAATGCAATCGCTGAAAATAGTTGGTTGCAACAAAACCTTACCAAATCCTTTTAAAATGAGAAGTAAATTTCCTGGATATTATAAGCCAACCGAACATGAGTTTAATGAACTTTGGGAGAAAGGGCTTTTTGTGCTGGATGCTAATGTCCTACTTGATTTATTTAGATACTCAGACGAAACCGTGAATACACTGATTGAGACAATTATAAATTTAAAGAATCGTGTTTGGATTCCCTATCAAGTTTCTCTAGAATATCATAGAAATCTAAATGAAGTATTAGCCTCTCAAATTAATAGCTATAAAAAAACAATCGATACTTTAGAAGATTTTAAAAAGCAGCTTGAAGCAAAGCGCAGTCATCCGTTTTTGGATAAAAAACTACACCAAGAGATTAGAGACTTTTGTGAAAAATTCGATTCCGAATTATCCAAGAAAAAAAACGAATTCGAACAATTGATGACCGAAAACCCCATCAAAGAAAGAATATCGACGCTACTTGATGATAAAGTTGGTGATGAACTTGATAAAGCAAAAATTGAGCAAATATGTAGTGACGGTGCTAAGAGATACGCAGAAAAAACCCCTCCAGGATATATTGACTCTAAAAATAAACAAGGTAAAGATGCATTCGGTGATTTGATTATTTGGTATGAAATAATCGAAAAAGCCAAAAGAGATGACACACACATTATTTTGGTAACAGGTGATGTAAAAGAAGATTGGTTTTTAAAACATTCTGGTAAAACATTAGGACCTAGGCCAGAATTGATACATGAATTCAGAAATGAAACAAAGAAGTTTTTTTACGCATATCCTACAAATCAATTTTTAGAGTTTTCAAATATTTACTTCAAGTCAAACATTAACCTTCAAGTAATTGAAGAGGTTGAAAAAGTAATTGTAGAAGAACAAAAATGGAGCAAAACTTCCAATACTAGCGAAGAGGCATGTATCCCTGAAAATTCTACAATAATAATTGGTAATACAGGGACGACATCTGACACTTCGGCAAATAGCACTATTTTTTCAGATACAAATTCGGGGCAAACGGGATAAACAAAATGACAATATTCCTGCTGTAACAAGTAAAAAAACTGTCTGCCAGTTCAGCCAAGTATGTTTGAAGCAAAATTTCAGTCCCACCACTCTTGCAAGCACAGAATATCATCCCTTTCACACTACCCCCTCCAACACCCCCAAATCCCCATTTCCCAGCCCACCAGCCTTGGCCTTCGTGTAGAAACGGTCGGTCAGTTTTTCAATCAATGGATAGGCGGAGAAGCCGATGCCAAGTTCAAAACCTCAATGCCGGAAGAACCTCAGGATGAAAAATCTTCAATTTTTATTAATTAATTGATAATCAGCATTTTACAAAAAGAGCAGTACAAAATAACCCCAATTTCGGGTCTATCAACCCCCAATTTCGGGTTAGGGAACCCCACGGTCGGGTTGGTGGACCCGACTTTCGGGTCGGGTAACCCCAAATTGGGGTTGGGCAACCCGAACTTTCGGGTCTATAGACCTCACGGTGGGGTCAGGGAACCCGAAATTGGGGTTCCCTGACCCGGGTTTGGGGTTCTACCACTCGAATTATCAGGTTTTTCGAATTTTTAGGGGAGTAGGGCTGCGGCCGCTATCAGTGTTGGAAATCCCGAGGGATTTCCAACACTTCGCTGCCGCATTCGTGCGTACATTTGAGCAACATAATTTCTCTGGTATGCGATGTTCACTGTTTCTGAGGGTGTTTGGCGGTCGCCCAAAAAGCAAGCTATGCCTTTGTGTACTCATGCTAAGCCTAATGGGGGGGTGCCGGGTGCGATGGAATGGCAGGCCCATACATTCCAAGCTGATAAGCAGCACGGCCATTGAGGTGTTTCCGGTGTATAAAAAAGAAGTCGAGGCGTTCCAAATCAAATACAAAGTTGGGGACTTGGCGATTGCAGGCTTTATCCTAAAACCAATTCAATCGAAGGGCAAAAGCCCGATGATTATTTATTGCCGTGGCGGGAACCGGGACTACGGCGCAATTGACCAGACGACGCTTGCCTACCTCGCTTTTATTGCCTCACGGGGCTATGTGGTCATGGCCTCGCAGTACCGGGGAAATTCGTTCAGCGATGGCAAGGATGAGTTTGGCGGGGAGGACGTGAAGGATGCGCTGGCGCTGATTGACATCGCCAAGGCAGTCGGTTATGTTGACCTCCGACGCATCGGCGTGTTGGGTTATTCGAGAGGGGGAATGATGGCGTATTTAATGTCGAAGCATACGGATAAAATCAAGGCCATTGCAGTAGTTGGCGCACCAACGGATGCTTTCAGGACGTGCCGGGAGCGCCCCGAAATGTACCGGGAAGTGCTGTTGCCCTTGGTCGGGGATTCCGTCCACCATAGGCAGGACTTCATTGACAGGTCGCCGCTTTATTGGGCAAATGCCATCAATGAACCCGTCCTGCTGCTGCATGGCACTGCCGATGTGAAGGTGGACGTCGAACAGGCGAGACTGATGGTTGATGAATTGAAGGCCAACGGAAATGAGTTCTCCTACAAGTTGTTTGAGGGCGGCAACCATCCTTTACAGAACTTTCGGGAACAGCGGGACTCCATGATTTTTGATTGGTTCAAGCGGGCTTTTTGATTTAGCTTTGTGCTATTCAATTAACAAAACATAAATGCGGTAATGAAAGAATTAGCAGCGCTTTTGTTCCTTATACTACTCGGATTTTGCTTGTCCGCTCAAGACAACCTGATTTTGGGCGAATGGACAATGTGCAAAATGTTCATGGCAAAACCTGAAATGACAGAGATAAGCCCTTCCAATTCCGTCATTTCATTCGGGGAAGACGGGAAGGTTTCTGGCAGTTTTTACTCGATGAAAGCCGATGGGGGTTGGAGTCTGGAAGGGTCGTTATTGAAAATTATTGACAAGAGCTATCAACTGAAATTATTAACAGCGCATGCGCTGTTGCTTGAAAGCAACGCCAATAATGAACAAGTTCTAATGGCCTATACAAAAGGCACGGACACTGGCAAAGCTCAAACTGATTTGGACGCCTACTTCCTTGAAAACTATTCGATTGCGTTAATTTGGGAACCGCTATTCAAAATCGTGGAAAGCATGCCAGTAATGCTGGAATGCGACGGAATCATCGGAAACGCCGAGAAGCGCAAATGCAACGAGGAAAAAATTGCGGCTTTTATCAAGGAAAATATCAGTCCTGAATACAAGGATTTGAAAGGAAAAACCCAAGTCAATTTTATCGTTGAAAAAGACGGCACTATCACCAACCCGATAGCAACAAGAAGTATGAGCGAAGATGCTAAAAAAGAAGCTGTCCGCCTGGTCAAGTTGATGCCCAAGTGGGCACCCGGTAAGCAACGTGGCGTCCCTGTCCGAGTGATGTCAATACAGTTCTTAGACTTTAACCCAACACCTAAAAATGACTAAATTTCCAAGAATCGGCACAACAGTGCAGGCTCATCCCTAACGTTTACCTTGAAAAACGCCCTGTTCGTTAATCGCTGTGCATTCATACAGACTTTGGCGGTGGCCTGTGGCTGCCGTGCGTATTTCAGATAAGGAAGTAGTTCGGGCTTGGAAGCCCCAGAGTCATTCTACCCTTACTTCCAAAATCATAATTATAGTGCGTTGTGCTATCTTGCAACACAAATCATTCAATCGCCTATCATGGAAAAAGACATCACCAAGCACTACACCAATGGCGAGGTAACCATCGTCTGGAAACCAGCCACCTGCATCCATTCCACCATCTGCTGGAAGCGGGCAACGGGCCTGCCCGAAGTCTTCAACCCGATGGAACGCCCGTGGATTAAGCCGGAGGGTGCCAGCACCGAGCGCATCATCGAGCAGGTGCAGAAATGCCCAAGCGGGGCGCTGACCTTTTTTATGAACAACGAGGAAAACGCCACAGCGGAAGTGACTGCCGAAGCCAAAGTGGAGGCCATGCCCAATGGGCCGTTGCTGGTGTACGGCAATATCGTCGTCAAGCGCACTGATGGCTCGGAGGAGAACAAAAGCAAGGTGACGGCCTTCTGCCGTTGCGGCAAATCGGGAAACAAGCCCTATTGCGACGGTAGCCATATCGCCGCAGGGTTCGAGGGTTGAGATGCTATCAATCAAAATCAAAAAGCCCTGTCAGCATCCATCGCTGACAGGGCTTTTGATTTTAGGTAAATGCCCATCAATTGCTCAGCATCACCGGCATCACGAGCATGAGGATTTCCTCGCCCTCGGTTGGTTCGCTGGGGAGCAGGATGCCTGCACGGCTGGGCGTTGATAGCTCCAGCTTCACCTCATCGGACTCCATCACACCTAACATTTCCACGAGGAACTTGGCGTTGAAACCGATGGTGATGGGGCTGCCCTCGTAGGTGCAGGTGAGTTGTTCGTTGGCTTCGTTCGAGAAGTCGAGGTCTTGGGCGGAGACGGTCAGGCTGTCGGGCGATATGTCAAGGATGACCTGATTGGTCGTCTTGTTGGCATAGATGGCAATGCGCTTGAGCGAGCTTTGCAGGTCGCTGCGGCGAATGGTCAGCGTATTGGGATTGTCCACCGGGATGACGGCGTTGTAGTCCGGGTAGCGGGCATCAATCAGGCGGCAAACGAGGTGCGTGCTGCCAAAAGTGAAGAAGGCGTTGGCCTTGTCGAAAGCCATTTTCACGTCGGCATCGGCAGGCAATGCGTTCTTGAGCAGGTTGAGGGCCTTTTTCGGGATGATGAATGAAGTGGCGACTTCCCCGGCGATGCCCTGGAAGGTATATTTCACCAATTTGTGAGCATCGGTGGCCACAAAAGTCAGTCGGCTGAAGTCCAGCGTCACGTAAACGCCCGTCATGGCAGGGCGGAGTTCGTCGTTGCTGGTGGCGAACAGCGTCTTGTTGATGGCCTTGATGAGCGTCGAGGCAGGCACATTGACGGAGTCAACCCGGTCGGATTCCGGGATGCGGGGGAAGTCCTGCCCGTTCTCCCCAGCGAGGCGGTACTTGCCATAGGCCGAGGTGATGGTGATGCCATAGGTCTCATCGTCCACGGCGATGGTGATGGGCTGGTCGGGCAGTGCCTTCAGCGTATCGAGCAGGATTTTGGCCGGGATGGCCACTGCGCCGTCGCCATCTGACATGACCTCCAACTTGTTCGTGATGGAGGTTTCGAGGTCGGTGGCGGCGATGGTCAGCTCGTTTTTCTTTATCGTGAAAAGGAAATCATCGAGGATGGGCAGCACTGGGCTGGATGCAATGGCCCCGCTGGCGATTTGCAATTGTTTGAGTAGTTCCGAAGAGGATACGCTGAATTTCATAAAACTTACTGATTTTCTTGAAAGCCAAGTTTGCGAACAGGATTTAGGGCTGAACGCCCCAAGAAACCTTTTACCTCAACGAGCCACTGATTTATCCCTTTGGGGAGGCGGCCAGGAGGGGCTATGTGTTCATTACTTGCTTACATTTTATTGATTTTCTGGTTTTTGCGCAAAAGTAATCTTTGACATAGAATATGGTTACAAAAATAATCAACAGAATGTGGATAACCCAATGAAGGGATGAGGAACAAGGGATGAGGAATGAAGTGGGGGGCATTTCATCCTTCATCCCTTGTTCCTCATCCCTAATTCGTACCTTGCTCCGCAAAACGGACAGGACATGCAGTTTATAAAATATCTGATGGGAGTGATGCTGGTCTTCGTAACGACGGCAATTGCCCATGCGCAAATCTCCGATGACTTTTCTGATGGCGATTTCACCGCCAATCCCGCTTGGCAGGGCGATGTGGCGGAGTTCCAAATTGATGCAGCGATGGAGCTGCAACTCAATGGCCCCGATGCAGGAACCTCCCTGCTCTACCTGCCCACGGCCATTGCCGACAGCGCCGTTTGGGAACTGTATTTCCGTTTGGAGTTCGACCCATCCAATGGCAACCGCCTGCGCATTTACCTCCAATCCGATTCACCTGACCTTCTCACAGGCAACGGCTATTACCTGCTGGTTGGCGTGGATGGTGCTGGCGACGCCATTCAGTTCGTCCGGCAGGATGCGGGAACGGCGACGGTGTTGGCTACCTCGGCAGCGGGCACGGTGGCCAGTTCGCCCGCTGTGCGCCTGCGCATGACCCGTGAGGCCGGGGGACTTTGGAAACTCTCGGCGGATTATTCGGGCGGCCAAAACCTCAGTCCGCAGTTTGAAACCACCGATGTGACCTACGGGGCAGGCAGTTCAAATTTCGGTTTTCACTGCCTTTATACCGCCACCCGCAAGGACAAGTTCTTCTTCGACGACATCAATCTACAACCGCTGCTGCCCGATACCACGCCACCTGTTTTGCTGACTGCAACGCCCGTCTCTGCTACGGAGGTGGACGTCCATTTCAACGAAAACTTGGATGAAATAACCGCCACCGAGCCAGCCAATTATAGCCTCGACCAAGGTGTCGGGCAGCCCGCTGCTGCTTTTTTGGATGGTGCGGACAAAACGCTCGTACACCTTTCGTTGGCAAGTCCGCTGCAAAACCTGACGGACTATGTGCTGACCGCCAGCGGCGTGGCAGATTTGGAAGGCAACCTGGCTGCTCCGCAAAGCGCCAGTTTCAGCTATGTGGAAGTGGCAGAGGCAGTGGAGTACGATATTCTCATCAATGAAATCATGGCCGACCCGACGCCGACCGTGGCGCTGCCCGCTGTGGAGTATATCGAGCTGTACAACCGCAGCGACAAGGTGCTCGACCTCGCCGGGTTTGCCCTGTCCAGTGGTACGCCACAAGTTTTTCCAAGCTACCAAATGCTGCCCGGCAGCTACCTCATTGTCTGTGATGATTCCAATGTGGACTCTTTGGCTGCCTTCGGCAATGTGCTGGGGCTTGGCTCATTCCCATCCCTCACCAACACTGGCGACGACCTAAGACTGGGCGACGCCAATGGCAACACCATCCACGAAATAAGCTACAACCTCAGCTGGTACGGCGATGCCCAGAAAGAAGATGGCGGTTGGTCGCTCGAACTCATCAGCCCATTGGCACCCTGCCGAGGCTTGACCAATTGGCGGGCCAGTACCAGCCTGCTTGGCGGCACGCCCGGCCAGCCCAATTCGGTCCTCGACCCACAGCCCGACCTCACGGCCCCCATGCTGGGCAGTGTGTTTGCCTCAGCCCTCGCCCCCACCGAGGTGCAGGTTTTTTTCGATGAAAAACTCGACCCTGCCACGGCAACCGACCCCGCCAACTATTCCATCAGTGGCGGCCTTAGCGTGGTGTCAGTAAGTTTTCTGCCGCCCTACACTTTTGCCGTGGTTGCCCAATTGAGCGGGCCGCTCCAAACGAGTGTTTTTTACGAAGTAACCGTACAGAACGTGGCCGACTGCTCTGGCAATGCCATTGCAAACCTGATGACGGAAAATTTTGCTTTGCCAGAGCCAATTGAACCCAACGATTTGGTTATCAATGAAATACTGTTCAATCCGCAGACTGGTGGCTTCGATTTCGTGGAGATTTACAACCGTTCTCAGAAAGTGTTCAACCTTGCCGACCTTGTCATCGGCAACCTGCAAATTGGCGTGGACACCACCGCTGTGGCTGTGGAAAACGACCGGCTCATTTCCCCCGGCGAGTACATCGTTTTCACGGAAAATCCATTGGACATACAAAGCCGCTACACAGTGCAGGATGCCAACGCATTGGTCAACAACGATTTGCCCTCTTTCAACGACGATGCTGGCAACGTGACCCTCTTCCGGGCGGGCCAGTTAGGGGCTGTCATTATTGATGCCTTTGACTATTCGGAAGACATGCACCACCCCCTGCTCGACGAAGTTGATGGTGTCTCGCTTGAGCGCATTCACCCCGACGGCACTACGCAGGATGCCGCCAATTGGCACTCTGCCGCCAAGGGCGCAGGTTGGGCGACACCTACTTATCGCAATTCCCAATTCTTTGAAAACCAAGCAGTTGGAGATGATTTCTTTGAAATACCCGAAACTACCCTCTCGCCCGACGGCGACGGCTATCAAGATTTTTTAACCATCAACTACAAAACGGACAAGCCCGGTTACGCTGCCAAGGTGCGCATCTTCGATGCAGAAGGGCGGTTCGTCAAGTCCATTGCCAATAATGAATTGCTGGCCACAGAGGGCTTCCTGCGATGGGACGGCGACACGGATGAAGGCATGAAGGCAAGGATTGGCATATATGTGCTGGCGATGGAGCTTTTCACCCCGGATGGCACGGTAAAGGAAATGAAGAAGACTTGCGTGGTGGCGGGTATCCTTGGGAATTAGGAAATCGTGAAATTAGGAAATTGGTCAAAAATAAAAAGCGGCGCTGTTTGCACAGCCGCCGCTTTTCCCAAATCTGGTTGTTTTTTGTTTCGAACTTAAAAACCCCCTCATTTGGGAAGTTTAATTTTTTTTAAGTGAGACCAAAAACACATTGAGACTTAAAGCAATATTGTGAGACCTAAAATAACTTTTGTGAGACCAGAACAACACTAATTTGTGAGACCTAATTCTTATTGAGACCATTAATAACAAACACAGGACAAAGGTCGGGGTCAGAGATGGCGGAAAAAGCACGGATTTTTAAAAACTGTGACGTTAAAATGCGTTAATCTGTGGTTAAAAACCCTTAATCCACTGGCATCTCAGCGTGAAATTTGTGTATTTTTTCCATCTAATTTGCATAGGGGAAAATTGAAACTTTGTGCATCTTTTTCAAAAACATCTAAAGTCAATTTATGAAAACACAAGTTTTGGCAATCATGGCCGTGCTCAGTTTGGTGCTTTTCAGCGCCTGCAGCCGACTTTCCTACTTCACCGATGACCTCAACGAGCGCTATCGTTGGACGGAGGCAGAGCTGAAGAAAATCCAGTTTTACGTCTCACAGGACATCGTGCTGAAACGGGAGGTTACTGGTGGCGACCGGGAAGTGGTGTCCGGGAAAATCAAAATCGAGGATGGCAGGAAGGTCGAAGAAGTGGTCATCAAGAAGGGAACCCCCGGCGCTTACCTATTCAGCCCGAAAGAAGACCGATTTGCGATCGGCTTCGAGGAGAGCAATGAACGATACCTGATTTTTGGGCCAAGCCCCAAGTATAGCGACCGCTTCGTGCTGCTCGCCTCCGACTGGGACCGTAGGAGCGGCGAGGTCTCCTACGACAACAAAACATGGCGGGTATCCTCCGACAATGCTTATGCGGCACTGCTCGTTGACTTGCGGAAAATCAACAAAGTGGACGTGAATTCAAGGGTAGCCAAGGGCCGTAAGGTCGGCGGTTAAGGAATAACCCTCGATTTTTGGAGTGGCACAAAAAAAGACGGCGGCGGCATCATCACGATGCCGCCGCCGTCTGCTTTTATTGCGGGTTGCTTTTTCAATAGTTCGTTAAGAATTACGCGGAGCAACGTAATCCGTTGCGAATAAAGGTTCTTTGATTTTTGGGTTGTTTTTGTTCGGTTGGGTCAATGCCCAAGGCTTGCGAAAATCGTTCTACCAGTGCGAGATTGTAGCAATAGTTCTTCAGTAATACCACGGAAAAGGCCCAGACTCGACGACTTCTTCCCGCTCTTGGGCAGGAAGCTATGGTCGAAGGTGACGAAGTAGTACTGGTCTATCAGGGAGCGGTTGAAGCCATCCAGGCACAGCCCTTTGCCGAACCAGTTGTGGTGGGTGCCCTCGTTGTGGTCTCCCCAGGTGGCCAGCTGTTTGAAGCTGGCCCGGCGGGGAAGCACCAGCAAAAGTGGGAGCACCGAACCAATAATCCGGCGGCGGATAGCGCCCGTAACGGGCAAATCGCCTATCATTGCTCTCAAGGAACCTTTTGCGTTCCTGTCATAGCGTGTATATTTTAGGTGGTCGAACACCCAAACGTACACGCTTTTTTTATTTCAAGTGACAACCTCAAAATTCTTCACGAACCATTGTAAGTGGAAAAAGGCAAGAACCATCCGCTTTACTACCTTTGTAATTGCAAAGAACACTATTTGCCAACATTTTGCAATCGCACATGTCTATAGTGTGATTGCAATAGAGAATGCCCTTGCAACTGCTTACCAACTCATAAAGATTCGCCAAAATGAGGTTTATTCCTGTCCTGCTGTTTTTTTTGCCCAACCTGATTTTTTGCCAAAATTTCACCCATGCCGACTCCCTTCGTGGTTCTGTCACCCCAGAACGAGCTTGGTGGGACGCCCGCCATTACGACCTCCACGTGAGGTTCGATTATGAAAACAAAACCCTCGCCGGTTGGAATACGATTACCTATGAAGTACTGCAAAGCAGCGACCGCTCGATGCAAATAGACCTAGTGGCCCCGCTCCAATTGGACAGCGCCATACAAGCCGGTCAAAAGCTAAATTGGAAGCAGGACGGCAACGCCTATTTTATCCAAATGGCTGCTCCGCAACAGGTGCAATCTTTCCACAAAATCAGCCTGTATTATCATGGTAAACCGACGGAGGCCATCCGGCCACCTTGGGACGGCGGCACGGTTTGGGCAAAGGACCAGCAAGGGCGTCCTTGGATTTCGGTCGCCTGCCAGGGCGTAGGGCCGAGCATCTGGTACCCCAACAAAGACCACCAGTACGACGAGCCGGACAGCGCCGCCCTGCACATCACCTGCCCCAAGCCGCTCGTTGGGGTGGGCAATGGCCGGTTGCGGAGCAAAACGGAAAACAAGGATGGCACGGTGACCTACACGTGGGTCGTCACGAACCCCATCAACAACTACAACATCATACCGTACATCGGCCACTACGAGCATTTCTCGGATAAATACCAGGGCGAGGCCGGTTCCCTCGACCTCGACTTTTGGGTGGTTGACTATAATTTGGAAAAAGCCAAAACCCGCTTTTTGACCGAGACGCCCAAGATGCTCAAATGCTTCGAGCACTGGTTTGGCCCCTATCCTTTTTACGAAGACGGCTTCAAACTGGTGGAATCGCCGCACCTCGGCATGGAGCACCAAAGTGCAGTTGCCTACGGCAATGGCTACCAAAACGGCTATCGGGGGCGTGACCTCTCAGATACGGGCGTGGGCTTGAACTGGGACTTCATATTGGTACACGAATCTGGGCATGAGTGGTTTGGCAACAACATCACCACCAAGGACATCGCCGATATGTGGGTTCACGAGGGCTTTACCAACTACTCGGAAACCCTCTACACGGGCTGCACGATGGGCGAGGAGGCCGCCACTACTTACAATGTCGGGTGCAGGGCACTCATCGGCAACCGGGAGTTCATCATCGGCCATTACGACGTGAACAACGAAGGGAGCGGCGATATGTACTATAAAGGTGGCAGCTTGCTCCACACCATCCGGGCCGTGATGGACGACGATGAAAAGTTCCGGCAAATACTCCGTGGCCTGAACAAGACCTACTGGCACCAGACCGTAACGACCAAGCAGGTGGAAGACTATGTAAGCCAACATTCCGGCATTGACTTTTCCAAAGTCTTCGACCAGTACCTGCGCAGAACGGACATCCCTGTGCTGGAGGTCAACCTGGTGGAAAAGGACAAGAAACGGGGCGCTCGTGAATTGGGATTGCAGTACCGCTGGTCGAAAACTGTACCTGGCTTCGACCTTCCGTTGAAGGTTCAACTTGAGCCGGGCAAATGGGTATGGATAAAGCCCAGTTCGCAGCGCCAATCGGCTGCTTTCAAGTTTAACAGCATCGAATCATTCAAAGTGGATGAAAGGTTTTATGTCAAAGTGAAGCGGTAATGTTTTTGGTGCCTAACAGATTCAGCAATTCTGCCGCCCAAAAAGAGATTTAAGTAGGGCCATCCGCAACTTACGTTTATTATTTTTGCCCCTTGTGACAACGCCTTTGCCTACCTTTTGGAGGCTTTAACCTGTGACGGAATGAAAAAGAACATACCGAATTTCATAACCCTGCTGAACTTGTTTTTTGGTTGTTGTGCCATAGCCAGCGTGCTGTATGGACAGTTCGTGCAAGCGTTTTGGTTCAGCTTTGCCAGCGGCGTGGCCGATTATCTGGATGGCGCATGTGCCCGCATGCTCAAGGTGAAATCGCCCCTCGGCCAGCAACTCGACTCCCTTGCCGACATGGTATCGTTCGGCGTGGCCCCGGGTGCGGTTGTTTATATGCTTTTGGTAAAAGGGCTTGCAGGTAGCGATGTACTGCCCATCCAACTCACCCTTGCTGCTTCGCCCGCCTTCCTCATCACGCTCTTCGCAGCTATCCGCCTCGCCAATTTCAACATAGACACCCGCCAGACAGAGAACTTCATTGGGATGCCGACGCCTTCATGTGCCATTTATGCCATTGGCCTGCTGCTTGTCTATCATTTCGACTCGTTTGGCCTTGCCAAATTGGTGTCCAATCCCGTCTTCCTCTACCTGAACATTCCCGTGCTTTGCTGGCTGATGGTGGCAGGGCTGCCCATGTTCAGCCTCAAATTCAAGAACCTCGCTTGGGAGGGCAACGAGATTCGGTTTATCTTTGCCGCCTTTGCCGTAGCCGCCTTGTTGCTGCTCAGGGAAGCCGCTTTCCCCGTCATCATCATCGGCCATGTGCTTTTTTCATTGTTCGACCACTTGAAAGTTAGCCGCAATTAAACCAAGTTGCGCAGCACCATAGCCTACCTCTAAAACCGTGTATCCCTTCAAAACCACAATCCTCCCAATCCATCAATCCTTCCATGCTATACCTCATTCCTACACCCATTGGCAATCTGGAGGACATCACCCTCCGCACCCTCCGCATCCTGAAGGAGGTAGGCAGGGTATGGGCTGAGGACACCCGTGTGACCAAGCGGCTGCTCGACCATTTTGAGATTAAGACCCCGGTTTCGGCTTTCCATGCCTTCAACGAACATGCCGTCACCGCCAATATCGTGCAGCAGCTAAAGGCTGGGGCCACCTTTGCCCTTGCCTCCGATGCGGGAACGCCCGGCATTTCCGACCCCGGTTTCCTGCTCGTGCGGGAGTGTGTCCGGCAAGGGGTGCGAGTGGAATGCCTGCCCGGCCCGACGGCTTTTGTACCAGCCTTGGCGGCCAGCGGGCTGCCCTGCGACAAGTTTTTTTTTGAAGGCTTTTTGCCTCATAAAAAAGGCCGCCAGACCCGCCTGAAATACCTCGCCAACCTCCCTTGTACCTTCATCCTGTACGAATCGCCGAACCGTCTCGTCAAGTGCCTGGAGCAGTTGGCGGAGTTTTGCGGCCCAGAAAGGCAGGCTTGCGTGGCAAGGGAATTGACAAAAATCCATGAAGAGCTTCGCACGGATACGCTGACCGAACTCTTGGCGTTTTACAAGGATAAAAACGTGAAGGGCGAAATCGTGGTGGTGGTTGCAGGAACGGGCGAGTAGGGTTAGCCTCGAAAAGTTAAGGCAATGCGAACCCTTTCGCTTGGCGGAAATAGTAAAAGATTCAATTGCGATGACAAAGTCATACCTTATTTTTTGGTTGCCGATAGCAATGCTAATTGCCGCCTGTGGCAATGACAAGGCCAGCGACGGCTCAAAGGACATTGAAGCATTCTATTACCCCTTGAGCGACCTGCCGGACGGCAAAGTCTATGAGTACGAACCGCTTGGCGACGAGCACGACCCTCCGGTTTATTGGTACTACAAGTCCATGATGCAGGACGGTAAGGGCTATCTGCTCGGCACGTCGTACGGCCCCACATTCGCCCCCGACCAATTTGTGCGTGAAGAGCGGGTGGACAACGGCATGATGCTCGTGGATTTCCTCATATACGAGACGGATGCCGAGGGCAAAAGCCAGCAGATAAAGGCGGACATCGAGGCGGGCAACGTGTTCCCTTTCAAGGTGAAGCCGCTCGGCAGTGTGCTGCTCACCTCGTTGCATTGGCGCCCCCTTGGCGACACATCCAGCATCACACTGGTGCGCAACCGCCAATACGACAGTGATACAACCTTCAGTTTTCAAGGTAAAAAATTGGATGCCGTAAAATTCAACACCCGTGAACTCGTTGACCAAGAGGAGGTCGGCCACCTTGAACTGGAGTTCGGCGGTATCGAGGTTTATGGCAAAAACCTTGGGCTTGTCTATTTCAGAAAGGACGTCAGTGGGGAGCGGCGCATCGAATACCAACTGAAAGCAATTTATAGCATGCAGGAGTTTGAGGAAAAATTCAAGCAGAACTTAGAGTGAGGCATGAAAGCAGTGGCCCACGAAATAGATAGGCTCTGCAACTTTGGTTAATCTTACAAGCAGTTTTCATGAGAAAGATAGTTGTTCTAATGGCCTTTGGGCTTTTTTGGGGGGTGAAAATTGCAGCACAGGTGCAACCGCCCGATTTCAGTTGCGTCCGGGGCGATACGTTGTATTGGACGCCTGTGGCGAACAATTGCGGCCCCTTCGTGAGCTATGAAATTTGGGCCAGCCAAAGCCCTGCGGGGCCTTTCGTGCTACAGGCAACCGTCTCCGACCAATCGCAGCACCACTTCCCGTTCATCAATCCAAGTGGCGAGCAGTGGTATTTTTACCTCATCAGCAACCACAACTGCCCCGGCCAAACGCCCATCCCATCCGATACCCTCGACAACCGACCGCCAGCGGTATCGCCCATTGAGGTGGTTTCGGCAGCGGGAAGCCAGGCAGTGGTCAGTTGGTATCCAAGCCCCTCGCCAGAGGTGGTCGGCTACGTGATTTACCGCCAAACGAGCATCGGGGTAGTGCCCATTGATACCATATTAAATGGGTTCACCTACACAGATACCGATGCGGACCCCACAGCAGGCCCCGTGTCCTACTTCGTGAACGCCCTCGACCCATGCGGCAACACAAGTATTTTCGATGCAAAGCACACGACCGCTTTCTTGGAAGGAGAGGTCATTCCCTGCAACCAATCGGTGCTGCTGAAATGGAACCGTTACGAAGGATGGGCCAACCCCATTGCGGAGCAACAGGTATGGATGGGCATCAATGGCGGGACATTGGCGATGGTCGCTGATGCAGGCGGCACCGCTTCCAGTTTTGAAGTGGAAGACCTACAGGATGAAGTCATCTACTGCTTTGAGTTGAGGTCAGTAGAGGAAGCGACTGGCGTTGTATCCAAGTCAAACCAAACCTGCCTCACGGTGGATGTGGTGCATCCGCCGCTGGGCCTGTTGCTGGAGAACGTGAACGTCAATGCCAACAACGAAGTGGAGCTTACCTGGCGGTGGGACGAATTGGCCGAGCTGATGCAGTATCAGGTGTTGCGGAGCAGCCAAAATGCTGGTTATCAGCCCATTGTGACGCAGGCAACAACCCCGCCACTCGCAGCAGTCAACACTTATACGGATAACGCAGGTGGAGCGGGAGCGGGCAAGGTTTTTTACAAAATAGAAACCCTTGACGTGTGCGACTCCATCCTGACGAGCAACTATGGCAGTACCATTTTCCTTACTGCGGAATCCATACCCGGCAACATCAACCAGTTAAAATGGACGGCATTCGATATCGAAAATGCCGAAATCAACTCCTATTCCATACACAAGGTTTCTGGTGGGGTTGACACCGAGGTCAGCACCCAAGGCCCGACCATCGTTGCCTACGACGACAGCTATGACCCGACTGACTTCAATGATGCGCAGGCCTGCTACTATGTGGTGGCCCAGTCAAAAGTCATCACACAAAATGGGGAGATGTTCGTCAGGGATAGCCGTTCCAATACCGCCTGTGTGGAGCAGTCGGCCCGGATTTATTTGCCAAATGCCTTTGTGCCGGAAGGCATCAACTCGGAGTTTCGGCCCCTCATTGTGCTCGGCGACATTGCCAGCTATGAACTGAAAGTCTATGACCGCTACGGGCAGGAGGTTTTCCGCACCGACGACCCCAACGTGGGCTGGGACGGACGCATGGGCGGTAGGAACCTCGCGCAGGGGGTGTATGCCTATACCCTGGAGCTAAAACAAGGGAATGGCAAAACCCAGGTGAAAAAGGGCCATGTTACACTGATACGGTAGAATTGGAGCTATTTTTGTCAAAAGAAGTTTATCAGACCTCATTGGACGGCTTAAAAAACTCATTCCCTTCTTCCAAAGGAAGATTACCTGTAAACAATTAAGATGTGGGGCATATCGGCAGCAGTAGAGCAGCTTAAAAACCCCATCCATGTGGGATTCAGGTCGTCTCAAGCGACTTGGCCACCACCGACTTTTACTTGTGTTGCACCTAACAACCTTATTTGATAGGTAAGTACACTGTAAACTAAGTTTCTTGACATTTTGTCTTGGTGTTTTATCCAAGAGGATTGAAAAATTGCGAAGCAATTTTTCAATCCAAAAACATCTCTCCCGGCGGCGGCAGCCGAAGGCTGCCGCCGCC
>WBZM01000258.1_pt1 | contig 84072 bp, 58 predicted proteins | sample 5204271 | NCBI WGS metagenome assembly WBZM01 (sample SAMN12344346, study PRJNA552823) | activated sludge metagenome | biome: Activated sludge suspended growth; feature: Nitrification reactor; material: Wastewater; isolation source: activated sludge from nitrification reactor of wastewater... | reverse complement strand
GTTTGCTGCTGGCCAGACTCCTGGTATACCCCTGTGCACTTCGCGTAATACCCTTTGTACAGCGGAGCGGATTTGTCTTCGGCGTTCACCACGCCCCAGCACGGCTGCCAGATCAGGCAGCGCTCGTACCCCGGCTTGAGCCGAACCACGTACTTGTGCTGGCCTGGGCACGTCACGATATTGTCCGCCCCAACCCCATCGTCCACCACCACTTCCAGGGCTTCGTAGATCAGGCTTGCAGGGATGTCCTTCGATGCCGCGCATGCCGCTACGTTCAGCAGCACCATGTTCAGGGTCACTTCCGCGCTGCAGTCTTCAGCGCCAAGCGTCACGTTGATCTTGCTGCCGCAGCCGATGCAGTCGAATTTCTCCTTCGGACGAACCGTGACGCTGATCCAGAACGGCTCTCCTTCGCAGCCATCTTCACTCGAAGAAACTACCTTGTAGAAAATGGTTTGCGGCGCATTCGTCAGGTTGGTCAGCACATCCGTGATCACGTCACCCGCTTGTTCGCTCACTGACTCGCCCTCAACATAAATATTATTTTTTGCCGTCGACGATCCAACTCCTTCCACGCTATACCACGTGAAATCGCTTTCTACCCCATTGCCCAGGTTGTCCACATTATCCTGAAGGTTGTAGTCTACCGCCGTGCAGGTATAGATCGTTTTGGTGTCGTTGGCGCCTTCCGGCTGGGGGTTGACCGTAAAACAGAGTTCATCCCAATCGACACAGATGCCCTTTGCTTGTTGGTCTTGTAAACAGGCTATTGCCAGATCTAAATTAAGGGGAAAATCAATTGTCAAATCTGATTCAATCCCACAAGCGCCCGTTTCAAAATCTCCAGGTTTTGTATAAAAGGCAATAGCAAGAATGCAATATTCGCCGGGGCCCGCATCCTCGACCGCCTGTTCCAAAATAGGCAGGCTGCTAAATCCTGCGCCGACTAAACTCCCGTCACTTTTTCTAAAAGCAATGATTCCAGAGGTAGAGGCCCCGGAAAAATCTGAATGCGTAAGTGCCAAATCTTCACCGGCACAATAAACGCTCTTTGCAGAACCTAGCTCCCCGGCAGACGGGTTAACGACCGTCACGGAAAACTGAGCTTGTCCGCAAAGTGCGTGGTTATTGGTACTCAATTCCCTGATCGCAACCGTATAAGTTACCGTAACCGGGGTATTGCCGGTAATTGTAAGGGTTTCTTTGATCCTGGAATCGGTCAGGCTTAGCACTGTTCCGGGGGCGTAATTGACGCTGCCCGTTGCCCCATCATAGTCGACCGATACAATTTCAAAATGGTAGTCGGTACCTTCTTCAAAGGCATCGCCATCCAGGTTAACATCCACATTTACTTCATCTCCGCTACAAACTGCTGTTGGGACGCCCGAAAAATCGATTTCCGCATCGTCCTCCTCTACAGCATCGCAGATGCCTACTTCTGAAGGCTCTCCAACCGTTTCGTTGAAATCATCCGGGGTATTTACCGCTTCTCCAGGGACCGGAGTGCCGGTTATGCCCAGGAAGCCAAACAAATCAAAGTCGTTGCGTACCCAGTCGAAGCGGGTATCGGTATCAAAACCATTGGGGATACGTGATGCAGCGCCGGGAATTAAATTAATCCCATCGTAATTTTGAAATAAAACCGAGGCATCGTACGTCCTGTCGTTGGCGAGGTTGTCGTTGTCTTTCACTGCCACCCCATCGACGAGTTCCGCCCAGGGCGTGACGTCCAAAACGCCGTCGTTGTTGGTGTCCAGATCCTGGCCAGCGCTTCCGGTAAAGCCTCTCACCAACAAAAGGGTCATAGAGCCGTTTTCGATCTGATCCATAGCGGCGTCGGTGGTGATCCAGAACCCGTTAGCATCGGTAGTTCCCACGGTATAGATTCGGTCAATTATCCCTGCGACGGTATTGTCCCCTTCAATGGACAAAATGGTATAGGCAGAATAATTGGTATTCGGGTCGCCGAAAATTTCCACGAATTCCTCGTTGTCTGAGCTGACGTGGTTAGCAATGAATTCATTAATCACCGGCATAACAGGCTCTTCATCGTCTATGATAGTCGCCTCCGCAACCGAAGGGCTTCCCAAATTATAAGCGGCGCCATCGTTTAGCGTGAGCTGCACGGTTTCATTGCCTTCCAGGTCGCCGTCGTTCTTAGCGTTGATCGTAATCTGTACGCTGGATTCCCCATCTGGAATAGTAACAAAGCCGGTAAGCGCAGCCATCGTAGCTGTTTCTTCGTAATCTGTGCCATTCGTTGCGGATCCGCCAACGGAGTACCCCACCACCAGAGCGCCCGTCGTGGAACCGGTGCGGCTAATCTGGAAGATCGCCGGATCACCAACGCCCGCTTCGGTAGACATGCCGTCGACAACGGCGATGGAGACGGTGGGGGTAGAGGGAGAGCCCCCTGTAATGGTAAAGGTTCCGCTAAAGGTCTGATTATTGGTGTTATCTCCCGACCAATTATCTGGATTGTTCAAAGCAGCCAATAAGGTAGCCTTATCACCTGTTGTTATGCCAATATATTTTGCATTATCAATTTCCGAAATCGCTACGGCATTTGTACCATTGGTTAATCCCACTGGAAGAGCCGAAGTGTTTGAGCTTGTACCGTCTGTTTGCCAAATAGATGATCCTTCATTGTTTAGCGCAGCAATGAATGAGGGAGATGCTGCAGACCCTTGATAGGCTAAAATTTGATCTCCACTATCAGGAAAAGATAAGTCACCTGATTCAGAGACTAAACCTATAGTAGCGCTTGGGGTAGTTGTGATTGTCACAACGGTACCAGCGGAAACCCCCCCTGCAGGAGCCGTCCAAGTAATGGTCCCTTCCGTAGTGCGGAGGGCATTCACCGAGCTCTGCCACCCGTTATCGGTAAATTTGATCACCTCTCCTGCCGGTATATTAACTAATGCCACAAAGGCAAAGTTATCCGTACCATCCGCGTTGTACTGGACAAATGCGATATCGCCGGGACTAAGGGCAAAACCAAATAAGGCAGAAAGGGAAAATAAAAAACCAAGTAAAACTCTTCTCATGGGAGATTACGATTTGCTAGTACACAGATATTGGTCGTCGGGGCTAAAGATAGGGCTTTTCTTAAAAGGATGCGCTGTTTAGCCTACGTTAAATTTGGGTAACCTGTCCCTGTTGCCCGTAGACTTCCGTCTACGGCTAACCCAATCTTCAGATTGCGCCATGTTGTTGCCCGTAGACTTCCGTCTACGGCTAACCCAATCTTCAGATTGGGCACCGGTTACACCCCACCCCCAGATCGCCTTCATCCCCAATTTTAAAAAATACAACCATTTCTATTTCATCATTTTATATTTCAAACTTCTCTATCCAGCCCACCTATCCCCAAAGAACACGCCGCGTTTTGCTGGCGGGCGCCGCAATGCAAATCCCGCCAATTTGGACCAAAAAAACCAATGGCCGAATACCGTATTCAAGACCAGGAAGGACTGTATTTTGTCACCCTGACCATCGTTGGATGGATCGACCTGTTTACCCGAAAGACCTACCGGGATTTGCTACTGGAAAGCCTCCAGTTTTGCCGGGAGCACAAAGGACTCCAGGTATACGCGTATGTTGTGATGAGCAACCACGCGCACCTGATTGTTCGAGCCGGCGCTCCGGAGCGCCTTTCCTCCGTATTAAGGGATTTGAAAAAATTTACCGCCATTAAGTTTTTGGAAGCTATCCAGCAGGAGGATGAAAGCCGAAAGGACTGGCTGCTTTACCTGTTTGCCTACTTTGCACGGAAACATGCCCGCAACGCCAAATACCAGGTCTGGGCCCACTCCAATGCCCCCATCGAGCTCCGCAGTCCGGACTTCGTAAACCAAAAGCTCCAGTATATTCATTTCAATCCGGTAAAAGCGGGCTATGTCCAACAACCGGAAGCCTATTTGTATAGCAGCGCGTCAAACTATGTCCTGGGGGAAGGGGTCTTTGAAGTGACCCTGCTGGAGCCGGGGTTGAGGGAAGGGTGGGTGCGGAGGTTTTGAGTGGCAATCTGAAGATTGGACGGATCCGTAGTCTGAAGACTACGGACAACAGGAAGACGGAAGTCTACGGACAACAGGGGCGTAGACCAAAGTCTACGGACAACAAATGCCCTTAACGCCTTAACGCCTTAACGCCTCAACGCCTCCTCGCCCTAACGCCTCAACGCCCTCGCCCTCCCGCAAAATCCTTGGCAAAATCCCCTTTGATCCGCTCTATCGGCGGGTTAAAGTAGCCGTACTGGATATGTGGGAATTCTTCTTTGATCAGTTCCATAAGGCGTTTGACGCCAATCGGATCCCCGGTATCGGCGATGTTGAGACGGCCAAGGTACCAGTCGGGGTCGATATTGAAGTTGCGCCACTGGATCATTTTAAGACCGGTGTCTCGAATAAGGCGGCGCAAGGCATCGTATTCGGCGGGGCTGTCGGTCAAGCCGGGAAAAACGAAGTAGTTGATGCTTGTCCAGCCGCCGTAGCGGTTGACGATCTTCAAACTCTCGACGATGTCTTCGAACGCGTAGTTATTGGGGCGGTAATACGGCGTATACCACGCCTCTTGTGCAGAGTTGGTGCTCACGCGGATGCTGTTCAGGCCGGCCTGGCACAGCGCTTCCACCGCGTCGGGCTTGCTTCCGTTGGTGTTGATGTTGATGCTGCCCTTGGGTGTGAACTTGCGGATCTCCAGAATGGCATCCCGTATCGTCTCCCACATAAGCAAGGGTTCTCCTTCGCAGCCCTGCCCAAAGCTGATGATCGGGAACGGCGCCGACTCCAGATGCGGAACGGTGTATTCCACAATCTCCTGGGCTGTAGGCTTGAATGACAGCCTATCGTGGCTGGCAGTTATCGGCTCTTCCTCCGGGATCAGAGAGATGCAACCCACGCAATTGGCATTACAGGCCGGAGACACCGGTACCGGGCACTCCCATCTACCGAGGAAATAATTTCTGGCCGCAGGGCAGGTATAGGTGAGCGCGCAGTTGCAGGCCAGATGCTCTACCAGCCGGTTGTGCGGGTAGGCAGCTTTAAGTTCGTCTACCCCTTTTCGGATCGTTGCATCGTCGTAGCCCGAGGCTTCCTGACGAATATCCTGCTCAATGCGCACCGCAGGCACATAGAATTTCCCATTCAGCCACCCCACTGCGGTATAGCAAAACAAAGGCAGTACCTCGGCGCCGGGGAGTTGTTCGTAGGCTGCCAGATACAAGCCCGTATGGGCCGGAGGCACAAAAGCCGCCACCGCATACCCTTTTTCACAGGGACGCACCTCTCCGGTTTCCACGTCGATCCCCAGGGGCGCCCTGCCTGGCAAATTATACAAGGTCCCGCCTTCCGGCAACTCGATCCAATCATCTTCCGGAACCGGGTCTACATACCAGCCGGTACGCCCGGCAGCATACAAGGTCTCATCTTCGAATACCTGCCCCTGCGCATCGGCATACAAGACAAACGGGGATCGGGTAGCAACCATTATCTTATTATTTGGAAGCACAAAATTAGCCTTAATTCCATTGACCAGGCGGATTGATCGAAAAATAAAAGGGCCTTGTCAACTTTTATCTACTTTTGCGTATTCCCCATTAAAAAGAAATACTATGGGCAGTTTTTTTAAAATGCTGTTTGCTTCCTGTCTCGGTGTAATCCTGGGTATCGTTCTCCTGACCCTCATCGGGGCTTCCATCATCGGCGCCATCGCCAGCGCTGCGGAGAAACCACAGAAAATCGGCGCTAATTCCGTTCTTCGCCTCACGTTGGACCAAATCGTGCCTGAGCATACCAACAACGTTGACATCCAGCCCTTTAATCTGGAACAAACGGAAGTGTACGGACTGGCTGACATGGTCGGCGCCATCGAACGCGCCAAAGAGGACGACCACATTAAGGGAATTCTCCTTGAAACGGATATGGCCATGATCTCAGGTTTTGCTACTACCCGCGTTTTGCGGGAGGCACTCCTGGACTTCAAAAAAAGCGGCAAGTTTATCCTCTCCCACGGCAAATTTTACTTCCCGGGAAACTACTACCTGGCCTCCGTAGCCGACCAAATCTACATCAACCCACTGGGCATTTCCGAAATCCGGGGCTTCTCCGTTCAAATCCCTTTCTATAAAAACCTGATCGACCGGCTTGGCGTAAAAATGCAAATCTATTACGCAGGCAAATTCAAAGGCGCCACCGAACCCTACCGCCTCGAACGGCTGAGCCCGGAAAACCGCTTTCAGTATAAGGAATTCCTGAACGACATTTATGACATTTTCCTGGCCGACGTGGCCGTTTCCCGGAAAATGAAACCGGAAGAACTGCGCCGGATCATCGACGGCTACCTGGCCGACAGCCCCGAAAGAGCCGTCGAAACAGGACTAATGGATAAAGTTCTTTACCGAGATGAGGTAACCGAAGAACTCCGAAAAAAGTTGGGACTGAAAGGAACTGAATCCGTTTCCTTCATTTCCATCAACGACTTCATTTTGAGCAATCCGGAGAAAAAAGACTACAAAATCAAGGATAAAATTGCCATTGTGTACGCCGAGGGAACAATTCTGGACGGCAAAGGCAGTAATGGCTCTATCGGCGATTCTAAATACGTCAAAACCCTTGAGAAGATCGCCAAAGACGATAAGGTCAAAGCTGTCGTTCTCCGCGTGAACTCTCCAGGCGGAAGCGCGCTTGCCTCCGAGAACATCCTGCATGCCATCAACAAAATCAAAGAACAAAATAAACCGGTCGTGGTCTCCATGGGTGATTACGCTGCCTCTGGCGGCTATTTCATCGCATGTCAGGCCGACAGCATCTTCGCAGAACCCAACACCATTACCGGCTCCATCGGCGTTTTCCGGATGATCCCCAGCCTGGAGCGCACCTTGTCCGACAAAGCCGGCGTGCGTTTTGACTCGGTCAAAACCGGCCCGTTTGCTGCAGGACTGAACCTGTACTTCGATCAGGATCCACAAGAAGCGGCAAAAATGCAAGCCGGTACTGAAGAAATGTACGAAGTATTCTTGGGGCACGTTGCCAAAGGCCGCCAGATGAAACGGGATTCCGTTCACGCTATCGCCCAGGGACGGGTTTGGAGTGGCCGCGACGCGCTACGCATCGGATTGGTTGACCGTCTTGGCGGGCTGGAGGAAGCGCTTCAGGCTGCCGCTAAACTAGCCAAAGTGAAATCTTACCGCACAGCGGAATATCCAACAGTACCCAATCCCATCCAGCAACTCATGGAAGAATTAATGGGCACCGGGAGCCAGGAAACCCGCTTGGTCAGAACGGTCAAGCGCGATTTCCCCGAATTGGCGCCGGCAGTGGAAGAATGGATTGCCCTTAAGTATTCCAATGGCATTCAGGCCAGGCTGCCAGTGGAGGTTAAATTGAAGTAAGAAAGTTGAAAAGAAAGTTACGGGGTTACGAAGTTGCGAGGTTGCGAAGGAAAGGACCGTTCAAGATTCTTTGCTTTTTGCTTAAAAAAAACGGACAGTTAGTTTTTTAAACAGAAAGGGACGCTTATACAATTAGAATTCAAGGTTTAATCTATTGTATTTCAATTTATTAACCTCGGCGCCTCGTTACTTCGTAACTTTTATCCGCAACTTCGTAACCCCGTAACTTCGAAACTTTTCAAAACGCCAGAAACGCCTTTGCGTGTTTTTCCATCGCCTCCAGGGTAGCGTTGTCGGTTATTTCGCCGGAATCGCTGAGAAGATCACCGATTCGCGAAATGGGCAGCACGGCGGGCATAACGATGGTTCCGACGTGGTGTAAAACGCCGGTCAAGTGGTCCATACCCCGGAGGTTGCCCGCTCTGCCGGAAGCCACGCCTACAAGGGCAGCTTTTTTACCTTTAAAAGTTGGGCCGTAAAGCCTCACCGAACAGGCATCGATAAACAATTTTACGACTCCCGGGTAGCTTCCGTTGTATTCCGGGGTGACGTATACTATCTTACCCGCCGGGAGCAGGAATTCGTCCTGGAGCCGGGCCAGGGAAGCCGATTGACCGGTTTCTTCATACATATCCGGATGAATCCAATCGTAGGGAATTTCCTCCATTAAAAGAACCCGTACTTCTTCAGAGGTATGTTGCCGGAGGATTTCCGCGTATTTAGCGGCAAAAAAACGGCAGTCGTTATCTTTTCGGTTGGTACCGGAAATGACAGTTATCATTAGGCTTAAGTTAAATAAAAAACACCATGCCGTATTAATGCGGGATGCCGGTCAAAAGTTTTCAAAAAGCCCTATCTTGTGGCGCGAATAATCCGGATGGTCGGTCCTTGCAGTTAAATTATTCATTTACAGTTCTCCGCGCATCCGACCCAAATGCCCGGAACCGCCTATTTTTCAACAACTTAAATGTATACCCATGAAAGTCACTTATTGTGGCCATGCCTGTATGCTGGTAGAGACCAAAGGGAAAAAACTCCTTTTTGACCCATTCATCACCCACAATGAGTTGTTCGATGCCGTAAAGCTGCCTCATTTGAGCGCCGACCAAATCCAGGCGGATTATATCCTGCTTTCCCATGGCCATGAGGACCATGTAGCCGATGCGGAGCAGATCGCACGCCGTACCGGCGCCACCGTGATCTCCAATGCCGAAATCATTTCCTGGTACGCCAGGAAAGGCATCCAGGGCCACATGATGAACCACGGAGGAACCTGGAAATTTGATTTTGGGATGGTTAAATACGTCAACGCCGTCCACTCCAGTTCGCTACCTGACGGCAGCAATGGCGGCAACCCGGGAGGGTTTGTCATTTGGAACGACGAAGGCTGTTTTTACTTTGCCGGAGATACCGCTCTAAGCATGGATATGAAACTTATCCCCTTGACGTGCCCAAGACTTGACTTTGCCATCCTTCCTGTCGGCGACAACTTCACCATGGGATATGCCGACGCCCTGCTGGCTTCCAGCTTCATTGAGTGCAATACCATCATAGGTTGTCATTATGACACATTTGGTTATATTAAAATAGACCACGCCGCCGCTCAAAAAGCTTTCTCGGATAACGGAAAAGAACTAATTTTACTGGCCATCGGAGCAGGCAAGGCTTTTTAGCTTTTTTTGCTTTTATTTGGTTATCAGTATTTTAAACAAAGGTTTCCGCATTTCTCAAGTAGAACGGGACCAACCTGCCGCAGGACGGCCAAACGACGCACCACATGGGAAAAGTAATCACCATCGCCAATCAGAAAGGAGGAGTGGGCAAGACAACCACCGCCATCAACCTGGCTGCCAGCCTGGCTATCCTGGAAAAAAAAGTCCTGATCATTGATGCGGACCCCCAGGCGAATTCTTCGTCAGGAGTGGGTATATTGCCCGGAGACGTGGAAGTATCCATCTACGATTGCATGATCAACGGGCACGATCCGGCTGATGCTATTTATGAGACGGACACTCCGAACCTCCATTTACTTCCTTCCGACATTAACCTGGTCGGGGCAGAAGTGGAGCTGGTGGCCAAACCAAAGCGGGAGTATTTTATGAAAGCCGTGGTCGACAAGATCCGCGATTATTATGATTACGTGATCATCGACTGCCTTCCTTCGCTTGGCCTGGTAACCGTTAACGCCTTAACTGCAGCAGACTCCGTCCTGATCCCGGTCCAATGCGAATTTTTCGCACTGGAAGGCCTCGCCAAGTTAAACGATACCATTAATCTGGTCAAGCGGCAGCTCAACCCAAAATTACAAATCGAAGGAATTGTCCTGACCATGTTCGACCCCCGCCTACGCCTGGCTAGTGTGGTGGTCAGTGAAGTACGGGATATTTTCAAAGATCGCGTTTTTGACACAATCATTCACCGCAACTCCAAAATCGGCGAAGCGCCCAACATGCACATGCCGGTTGTTCTGCTTAATGCAGGCAGCAAGGGCGCTGTCAATTACCTGAACCTGGCGCATGAATTCCTGCGCAGGAATAACGACAGCATCAAGACCAAATCCTCTGAAACCGTAAGCTGATTCGCATTCATTTACCCCTAGGAACAAAGGAAGATCATGGCAAAAAAAGTGGATAAGAAGAATCTGGGGCTGGGGATTAGGGCCTTACTCACGCATATCGATGAGGAAGTCGCTCTGGACCAGGAAAAAGTGGTTAAAGAATTGGCCCATTCAGTGGCTATGATCCCTTTGGAAGAAATTGAAGTCAATCCCTTTCAGCCCCGGAATGAATTCGATCAGGAAGCGCTTGAGGAACTGGCCGATTCCATAAGGGTGCATGGCCTGATCCAGCCGCTTACGGTGCGGCGTCTGGCGCCCAATGCATACCAACTCATCTCCGGTGAACGCCGCCTGCGAGCGTCCCGCATGGCTGGACTTACTGAAGTGCCGGCATATATCCGCATCGCCAACGATCAGGAGATGTTGGAAATGGCCCTGATCGAAAACATCCAGCGGGAAAACCTCAACGCTATTGAAATCGCCATCACCTATCAGCGGCTCAAAGAGGAATGCCAGCTCACCGATGAAAATCTGGCAGAACGCGTTGGCAAAAAAAGACCTACCATTACCAACCACCTCCGGTTGCTGAAATTACCCCCGGACATCCAATCCGCCATAAAGGAGAAAAAACTGTCGATGGGCCATGCCCGCGCCCTGACCGGCGTCGAAGATTATGCGCTGCGCGACAGCCTTTTCCGCCAGACATTGAAGGAGGAACTGTCTGTCCGGGCATTGGAAAACCTGATTTCCACCTATAACGACCCCAAGCCGAAAAAAAGATCCGAGAAGCTACCCGACGATTTCGATCAGGTCCAACAACAGTTCAGGAGTTTTTTCGGCACCAAAAAAGTGACCCTCAAACTCCAGGGACAAGGGAAAGGGCAAATCCAGATCGCTTTCCACTCGGTTCAGGAGCTTAACGAACTTTTAGACAGGATCGACCATTGAGCTGTATTTCCGGATTCCAGGCCATGAAGCAGTTCATCGAAAACGCGAAACTCCTCAGGAGATGGGGCATCGTATTGCTTTTGTTTTGTACGGCTGCATGGAAGCTCACAGCGCAAGTCACCGACTCCCTTCCCAACACGCAACAGGCAGATACGCTCTCCATCCTGACCGAAGAGCCCGATTCGGTCTCCCGGGGGAAAGGCCGTTTTTTCAATTTTCGCAAAACGCCCCCTACCCCGAAAACGGCTTTGAAACTCTCGCTGATTTTTCCGGGATCCGGCCAGATGTACAACGGCAAATGGTGGAAAGTACCTCTCGTATATGGGGCGCTGGGAGGGATGATCTATACTATAGATTTTAATCAGAGCCGGTACAGGAGGCTCCAAACCGCACTGGAACTCCAACTTCAAAACCAACCTCACGAATTTACGGGGCGAATAAATTCTCCTGATGCATTGCGCTCCCTAAGGGACCAATACGATAAAGCGACACAGTTGTCCTATATAGGAACGTTTGCCGTCTATGTAGTCATTGGCGTGGAAGCCTTCGTTGACGCTCATCTACAAAATTTCGACGTGAGCGAGGACCTTAGCCTTCAGATTAAACCCGTCCTTATTATGCCGGACCCAACCCAATCCCCTGCAGCGGGGATTGGGTTGAGGCTGGACTTCAGACGGTAGACGGGGGACGGTAAACGGAAAACGGGGGACGGTAGACGGATATGTCTTGTTCGGTTCGCCAAAATGCCCCTTGTTCGCCGTCCCGCAATAAGCGGGATCAGATTTCGTGCGGAACTATTAGCCGGTCCCCCGACCGGCGCCCGGATTTTAGCGGGGCCCCGGCAAAGTTAGGATCTAAGGCAGCGGCTCGAACCCAGGTTGTTATTGCGAACAATCTCCCCTAGACGTTTACCGGGGCGACCGCCTCAACCGGAACAACCCAGCCGTATGGGTCCGGAATACGACCGGAACGAAGTCCATTGATCTCATCTTTAGCAAACTCGCTGATCGGGCGGTTTTCCACAGGAGGTAATTTCATCAGCAAATCTCCGTAGGCAATTTCCGACACCTGGGACACCACCGCCGCAGTGCCTGCGCCGAATACCTCCTGAAGTTTGCCCGCATGGTATGCTTCTACCACTTCGTCGATCGACAACGGGCGCTCTTCCACGACGTACCCATGATCGCGCAGAAGACGCAGAATGCAGTCGCGGGTGATCCCTTTCAGAATAGCCCCATCTGTAGCCGGCGTGATGACTTTTCCATCAATCACGAAAAAGATGTTCATGGTGCCAACCTCCTGGATGTACTTGAAATCAATCCCATCCAGCCACATCACCTGATCAAAACCCTTTTCCTGGGCAATGCGCGTGGGAAGCATCGCTCCAGCATAGTTCCCTGCCGCTTTGGCTTCGCCCACACCGCCGCGAATGGCGCGGACGTAATGGGTCTCCGCCATCAAACGAACCGGTCTGGAATAATAGGGCCCGACAGGAGACGTAATAATGAAAAACCTGTAGGTTTCAGAAGGACGCACCCCCACAAAACCATCCGTAGCAAACATGACAGGTCGGATATACATAGCGCTGCCTTCCTTTGCCGGAATCCAGTCGGAGTCCAGGCCAATAAGAGCATGCAGTCCGTCGAGGAAAAGATCTTCAGGCAACGCCGGCATGCAGAGACGCTCGGCAGAAAAATTAAGCCGGCGGGCATGCATTTCCGGACGGAAAAGCATAGGCTGTCCATCCACAGTCTTGGACGCTTTCATTCCCTCAAACAACGCTTGCCCGTAGTGGATGGCCATGGTTGCCGGATGCAAACTGAAATTGCCAAACGGAACAATCTTTGGATCCTTCCAGGCGCCGTCCTGGTAATCCGCTATAAACATGTGATCGGAAAAAAATTTCCCAAAAGGAAGGTGGTCAAAATCTACCTCCCCGATACGGGATTGGGAAACCCGGTTAATCTCAATTTTATTTTTCCTTTTCATGATCAAAGCATTTAGGACAAAAATACGTAATTTTATAAATAAATTCTACTATTTTTAAAAATACTTGTTTTTTATTTGGTTTTGTTTTAGTTATTTTTATTACATAAGAATTAAATTTTGAAAAACTCGCCTTTAGACTTCAAAATAATTGTTGCTCCTAAAGCGGCACCAGGTCCGGACCAGATCAGGGGGCATGGCAGAAAAGGGCTGGGAATCCTGATTTCCGCCCCGGATGATACCCAGGAGTGTCTGAAGTTGCTGGAAAATATCCTTGCCGCTATCCGGTACCAGTTAGACGAGGACGCTTATTTGTTTATTCTCCCGGAAAATGACCAAATGCAAACCGGCCCGGTAAGCCGTAAGCGCCAGATTTCTCATTGGCTACTATTCGGCATCCCTCCGGAACATGCCTCCCTGCATTTCCTGCTGCCCCCAAACATTCCGGTGCAACATGGGGGAAAGGTATATTTGCTGGCCCCATCGCTGGAAACCCTGAACGAAGAACGGTTGCAGGGAGGAAAGACTCACCGGGCCGCCCTTTGGGCGGCGTTGCAAGCCATTTTTCCAAAACCTTGAATTACCATGAGAACCCTTCTTTTTGCGACCGGCAACCCTCACAAAGTAAAAGAAGTCCGCGAAATGCTCAGCGCTTTATACGACATTAAAAGCCTGGCAGATATCGGATTTCTTGAAGAAATTCCCGAAACTGCCCCCACCCTCGAAGGGAACGCCTTACTCAAAGCCCGGTTTATCGCCGGCCGGTACCAGCTCGATTGCTTCGCAGAAGACACCGGCCTGGAAGTGGATGCACTCGGTGGAGCGCCCGGAGTGTATTCTGCAAGGTATGCTGGGGAAGGAAAAGACCCTGCAGCCAATATGACCTTGCTGTTGCATAATCTGAAAAGCCATGCCAACCGGAAGGCTCAATTCCGCACCGTCATCGCCTTGTGCCAGGAGGGTAAAGAATACCTGTTCGAAGGAATTGTACGCGGAGCTATTGCAGAAATACCTTCAGGTGAAGGTGGGTTTGGGTACGACCCGGTCTTCGTCCCAGAAGGGTATACCCAGTCATTTGCCCAAATACCGCCAGAGGAAAAAAACCGGATCAGCCATAGAGGAAACGCAATAACTAAACTCCTGGAATTCCTGAAACGGTAAATATAATTTAAAATCAGTATCTTAGCGAGATTAACAGACCAGAGACCTGCGGAATGAACGCTGAAAATTTTACCGAATTCCTCCAGTCGGCCGCCTATCTCTACCATTTGCCTTATGCGGAACTGGAGTCTCTTGTCCTGGAATTTCCTTATTCGCAAAACCTTCATCTGCTTCTCTTTGCCAAAAGCTGGCTCGAGCAACACCCAAACGCAGAAACCAACCTCCACAAAGCCGCTTTGTACAGCACCGACCGTAGGGCGTTGTACCGGTTTGTGCAGCAACTCAGCGCCACACTAATGGAAAAAGAGGCAAACTTTCAAATCAAAGAAGATTACCTGGAGCTGAAAGAACTTCGCCCTCTAGTTGCGCTTCCTGAACCGGCTAACCCTTCAGACATTCCCGTCCGGATCTCCGGTTCCCTACCCTTACCAGTAACGGCGCCGGAAGAAGAGAAAAGAGCTATTCTTCCCAAGCCTAAACCTGCTTCTTCCGCTCCTAAGGACCGCGAAATATTGAAAAAAGAGTTGGAAGCGTTTTTTTCTAATGAACCGGCTCCAGTTGAAGATTCTTCCATCGAACTACAAGAAAAAAACGAAGCTAAGGAATTCGCTTCCAAACCGCCGGCGCCACCCGAATCAAAGGAACCTCTTTCGCTATTGCTTAAAGAAAAAATTGAAGCGGCCCTGCAAGAAAGGCTATCTGCCCTTTCGGCAAAAAAGGAATCCGGACCGGCGCCTTCCGGGCACCCGGTTGGAAACCCAACCCAGGCTCCCCTACCCAAATCGAGTTTCTCAACCTGGCAGCAAACCTATTCGGAGGAATATCTCGCGCAGCGTCTGAAAGACCTCCGGAAAACCTTGCATTTGGAAGATCCTGTTGCAGGGTTAGCCCTGGACAGTGTGCGGGAAAACATCCACCTCGCTTCGGAAACCCTGGCCGAATTACTCATCAGGCAGCAACAATATGAAAAAGCCATCGCAGTTTATGAGCGATTGATTTTGATTTTTCCCGAAAAAACCGCTTTCTTTGCAGGCAAAATTGAATCGCTTAAAAACTTAATGGAATGACCGTAATGACGATATTGATCGCTTTCATCAGTTTGATGCTGATGGTCGTGGTCCTGATCCAGAACTCTAAAGGCGGCGGCGTCGATGCCACCCTTGGCGGATCTCAGGCAAACCAGCTTTTCGGCGCGGCAAAATCTGCTGATTTCATTGAAAAGCTGACCTGGTATCTCGCTGCAGCCCTGTTTATCCTTTGTATCATCGCCACGATGATTGTTGGGTCTAACGCTCCGGTTGATCCAGGGACCGTCCTGCCTCAATAACAAACGCCACCATTCACATGGCAGGGCAAAAGGAGCCGCCTCATCATTGGGGCGGCTCCTTTTTATTCAATCGCCTGCCATTCCGGTGTTTTTCATCACATAATTCAATTTAAGGCCCAATATTGACAGCAAACGCCTGCAAATTTGTCACTTTAAACCCTTTGGCACGCCCTGTGCTATAGGGAATGTGACATTTAATCTCTTTTTTTTAACCATATCTAATCCAAAGAACGCTATGCGGCCCATAAACGATCGCGTCGTTGTCAGACCGGCAGATGCCGAGGAAAAAACCAAAGGGGGGATTATCATCCCGGATACGGCTAAGGAAAAACCCCAGCGCGGGGAAGTCATTGCAGTAGGCCCCGGCAAAGACGGAAATTTGATGACGGTACAAGCAGGCGATATTGTGCTGTACGGAAAATACGCCGGCCAGGAATTTAACTACAACGGAGAAGATTATCTCATCATGCGCGAAGACGACATCCTCGTCGTCCTGGGGTAATACCCTCCATTTCGTTCGCTTTTCTTAATTTTTTGAATCTTAAATTATCCGCATTAATATGGCAAAGGAAATCAGCTTTGACCGGGATGCCCGGGAAAAACTACGCAACGGCGTGGACGCGCTGTCCGCCGCAGTTAAAGTAACGCTAGGTCCCAAAGGACGTAACGTCGTTATTCAGAAAAGCTTTGGAGCGCCTCATATCACCAAAGACGGCGTTACCGTCGCCAAGGAAATTGAACTGGAAGATCCGGTTGAGAACATGGGCGCCCAAATGTTGAAGGAAGTCGCTTCCAAGACGTCCGATATTGCCGGCGACGGTACCACGACGGCTACCGTTCTGGCTCAGGCCCTGATTAACGCAGGCCTGAAGAACGTCACTGCCGGCGCAAACCCGATGGACCTCAAACGCGGTATCGATAAGGCCGTGCGCGTGGTGGTGGAATCCCTGCGCGAGCAATCGGAGCAAATCGGCGACGATTTTGAAAAGATCAAACAGGTAGCTGCTATCTCCGCCAACAACGATGACGAGATCGGCGAACTGATTGCCGACGCAATGAAGCGCGTGTCCAAAGACGGCGTTATCACAGTGGAAGAAGCTAAAGGTACCGACACCTATGTAAAAGAAGTGCTCGGTATGCAGTTCGACCGTGGCTACCTCTCCCCGTATTTCGTCACCAATGCGGAGGATATGACCACGGAATACGAAAACCCTTATATCCTGATCACCGATAAGAAGATCTCCAATATGGCCGATATCGTACCTGTGCTGGAGAAGGTGATCGGCATGGGCCGTCCGCTGCTGATCATTGCGGAAGATATTGAAAGTCAGGCACTCGGCGTTTTGGTGGTTAACCGCCTGCGCGCCAACCTGAAGGTAGTGGCCGTGAAAGCTCCCGGTTTTGGCGACCGCCGCAAAGCCATGCTCGAAGACATTGCCATCCTGACCGGAGGCACCGTAATCTCCGAAGAAAAAGGGTACAAACTGGAATCTGCCGGCGTAGAACACCTGGGAACGGCTGAAAAGATCCAGGTCGACAAAGACAATACGACTGTGATCAACGGAAAAGGCGAGGCGGAACAGATCAAGGCCCGCATCAACCAGATCAAGCAGCAAATTGAAGCGACGACGTCGGATTACGACAAAGAAAAACTGCAGGAGCGGCTTGCCAAACTGGCAGGCGGCGTAGCAGTACTCTATGTCGGCGCACCCACTGAAGTCGAAATGAAAGAGAAAAAAGACCGCGTCGACGACGCCCTGCACGCAACCCGCGCCGCGATCGAAGAAGGCATCGTAGCAGGAGGCGGCGTCGCATTGGTGCGCGCCATTGGCGCGTTGCGCAATGTGAAAGGCAGTAATGAAGATGAAAATATCGGCGTGGCGATCGTCCGCAAATCCCTGGAAGCGCCCCTGCGCACCATCGCTGAAAATGCCGGCGTGGAAGGTTCTGTAGTGCTCCAGCGCGTGTTGAACGGCAAAGGCGCTTACGGTTATAACGCCCGTACCGACAAGTTTGAAGACCTCAAGAAAGCCGGCGTGATCGACCCGACCAAGGTGGCGCGCATCGCCCTTGAGAATGCAGCATCCATCTCCGGGATGGTGTTGATCACCGAGTGCGTAGTCAACGACAAACCGGAAAAAGACGCCCCTGTTCCGGCAATGCCGGGAGGCGGAATGCCGGGGATGATGTAATAGGAAATAACAAAATGAAAAGCCTCCTGCGATTACGCGGGAGGCTTTTTTTTTAGACAAAAACCTCTGCCGCCATTTCCATGGCTTCGTGAAAGGCAGTTTCATCTAATGCAAGGCGCTCCCCTTCCTTCCGAAAAAACGCCAGTAAATTTTCCGTTGGCATATTCCCGGTCAGATCGTCTTTTGCCATCGGGCAGCCTCCAAAGCCTTTGATCGCGCCATCGAAACGCCGGCACCCATGTGCGTAGGCAGCCGCCACTTTTTCCTCCCACTGGTGGGGAAGTGTGTGAAAATGGGCGCCGATCTCCAGACCTGGGTATTGGCCGATGAGATTGCCAAACAGATAGGCGATGCTTCCGGGAGAGGCTACGCCTATCGTGTCGGATAACTGAAAAATGCGGATGCCCAAACCGGAAAGCCGCTCCACCCAGCGTTGGACGATATCTACATTCCAGGGGTCGCCGTAGGGATTGCCAAAACCCATCGAGATATACAAAACGAGTTCTTTGCCTTGAGTTGCACAGAGTTGCTGGATCTCCTCCACCCGCTCGAGCGACTCTTCGATGGTGGCGTTGGTGTTGCGCAGTTGAAAGGTTTCCGAAATGGAAAAAGGGTACCCCAGATACCGGATGGGTTCACGGCTTGCAGCTTCCTGAGCGCCACGTAGATTGGCTACAATGGCCAGTAGTTTGGTTGGCGTATCCTGGAGGTTCAGCAAATCCAACACTTCAGCAGTGTCCCGCATTTGAGGAATCGCTTTTGGAGAAACAAAGCTGCCAAAGTCAAGGGTATCAAATCCAACCTTTAGCAGCTGGTTGAGGTAAGCCGCCTTGAGGGAAGTGGGAATAAAATGGGGAAGACCTTGCATGGCATCCCGCGGACATTCGATAATTTTGATCATTTGGAGCGGCATAATCGCGGATAAGAGCTCAGGGGGCCTGTCTCAAAAGACGGTTTTTCCCAAAGGCAGCAAAAAATATTTTCTTTTTTCAATTTTAACAACAAATTGCAAAGCAATTTTTTATTGAAATTGAAAAAAGAAAATAAAATTTCATGCCGGAGGCAAAGAGTGGTCTTTTGAGACAGGCCCGAATAATTTGCCCGAAAGGACCGTATCCTTGAAAACAATCCGGTTCTTCTTCCGGTTCTAATGCTTGCGTTATCCGTATCACCTTTTACATTGCAGGAAAAAAAATCTTTAGGGCATGAATTTTTTTAACAAAAACAAAAATACGCTGACTTCGATCGGTTTTGGTCTGATCGTGCTCGGTTTTCTTTCCTTACTCTTAAGTCTGGTCGGGTTAAAATTTGCGTTTCTGGCCTGGATGGACCACCCTAGCCGGCTTTTGGGATTCACGCTTCGGCTGGTGATGGTTCTCAGCGGTTTTGTGCTGGTTTATCTGGCGCAAACGGATTACGAAGGGGAAGACAACTAGCGGTTAGGGTTCCGAATACGTTTTTTTCTCCGCACAACAGGCTGTTCATCAACTATCTGGCCGTTCCTGGCGCGTTGAGGCGTCTGGATGAGGACGGTAGGGCCAGGTTCTCCTGAAAGCGCATCTCCCGAAACATCTCCCATTTTGATCGCGACAAAGTCGGCATCAAGGACTTTGCCGGATAACCCGTAAAAAGAGCGAACTTCGGGAAAAGGCTCTTTTAGCGGATCGTCGGGGTTTGCAAAATGATATCCAGCTGGGACGAATCGCCAACTGGGGGTTTGGCGGAAATTGATTTCCACACTGAGCACCAACCGCCGGATCTGAATGATATCGAGCGTAGTGACGGAACCGGAAAGGTCCACATCTGCCGCTATGTATTGATAGGGAGAGTGGAATTTTTCATCGCCCAGAATATGCCGCAGGATCTTGACGATATCGTAGGTCGATACGCCTTCTTTATAACTGGAGTCCAGCCGGAGGCTAATTTGATAGTCGCCTTGTTTGAGGAACTCGAACACGTATGTTCCTTCCTCTCCTGTACGCCGCTGCTCGATACGATCCCCTTCCAGGATTATTTCGGCGCCTTCAACCGGGCGCCCCTGAACGGTGCGGACCGTTCCGGAAACCGATCCCTTCCCGATCTCTGCACATAACTCCTGGTCTGGGTCTTGAAGCAAAACCAGCGTTTCGCAATAACCCGCATTTCCGTTGGCATCCCACGCATAAACGTAGGCCAGGACAGTGGGCCGGTCGTCGCAGGTAACAACCAAAAAGTCCTGGTCTGGAGAAGGCTTTTCAAAACCGGACTCAATCCATTCTCCGCGATGTATAGAGTATTTCAAGGGGCCGCTACAATCTGGGGTAATTCCGGAAAGGAGATCTTCGGCCCAGATGGTAGCGGCGCCGCCATCCGTATCTCCATCAGCATCAGCATCGAGGCCCGGGGCAACGGGATTCAGCGTAAGCACCAAACTGTTGATGCACATCGGGGCGGGCGCCCGCGCGTCGGTCACGGAGATCCGGACTGTTTTTTCTGTAGCATTCCCGCAACGGTCTTTAACGGTCAGGCGCAACGTATGCTGGCCTATGGGCATTTTGAATAGCAGCCGGTATCTTGGATAAGCCCCAACCAAAGCCGAGGCGATGTTGCCTTCAGAAATTCCATCTGAAAAACGGTCCCAATCCAGCACAAAAACCAAATCCTCCGGAGAACAAGACTCTGAAACCTGGATTGAGAAGTTGACATCCCCAGTGCAATCAGACCGTCTGGCGGCTACATTAACCACTTCGGGTACGCTGACCAAAGGTGCTACTTCGTCTACGATGTGGATCACTTGCTGGTACTCCCAATATCCATTAGGAGCAAGGAAGGGATTGATCCGGCTTCCGGTCCAATACCCTCTGGAATTGGGAACGCCGTTGAAAGGATCCTGATCCTTATCCCAATAGCTGTGCCCATCGGGAAGCACCGTACACCAGATCCCTTCATCCCCCGGTTTGCCATCGCCATCCGCGTCGCGGCTGATCAGTACCGGATTCGACCGCCCATCGTATTCACACCAATTAATAACCCGGTAGGTCCGGTAAATCTTAAAACAGGCCTCCCCGGGGAGGTTGACCAGGATATCCTGAACAGTAAGGGAGAGTGCATCGCAGGAGGAAGAAGAAAAAAAAGCGGAATCCGCCCTGTCCAGTCCTGCACAGGTAAGGGTGGTATCCGGAGGAAAATAGATGGCATACTGGTGCTGTGCCTTTGATTCAATTTCCTGAACGCAGACCTGGCCTTTATATTCCTGGGGCGTTCCCTTGTTTTGGATTACCTGCCAGGAGCGTAAAAGAGAGCCGGTCCGGCAAACGAATAAATTGCTTTGTAGCGGAAGTTCCTCCAAAACTACACCTTCCGGGGTTCCCTCCGGCAAGAATGCTTGGCCGAGCAGCCCGGGCTGGTCCACCGCAGGATCGGTACAAAAAACGGAAGTATCTGCCGGCGCAATACAGGAGATATTCAGGGTATCGGCGCGGAAACCAGACCCCTTTCCAGTGGCCAGAAAAGGCAAAAGGAGGCATGCCACAGCCATAAGAGGCCAGCCTTGCAGCCCCTTGCAAAAAAAGGGTCCTTTAAACCCCCTAAGACTGGAATTCCAATGCATCCTCCTCTATTTCGAAATACGGAATACAAACGTGAAAATGACCGAAACTAGTTTACATAATGCCGTTTTCTTTGCATTTTGGTCCGATGCTCAAATTTAAGGGTTTTCCGGCAATATAGTATTTCTTTTCGGAGGACGGGCCGAATTTGGAGGGTGGACCCCATTGATGGCGCAAGAAAGTTGCAGCTTCTCACTGTACTATTAGACTTGGGGCTGTCTCAAAAAACGAAAATGAGGAGTAGTGTGCCCAGCTACCCTCTACTTCACCTCGACCACCACCACCGAAAACGGTGGTATTTCTACCTCTACACTACTTCCCGATTTCTTAATCTGCCGGAAAGGGGCGGGTTGGATCTTATTCGGGCTTTCAAAACTGTTGTAGTCCTGGAGATTTGGCGAACGCAAAACCTGCGCTTCTGCGGAAACGACCGCCATGCCCCGGAATTCCAGGGTTACGATTTTTGGTTCTTTGGAGTCGATATTGGCCAGACTAACGTGTACGGCGCCGTTTTTGTCCCTGGAAGCGGAAGCCGAAAGCGCAGGCAGTTTTTCATTGCCAAGGACATAGTCGCAATTTTGAACGGTTGAAGGAAGCATAACGGCATCCTGGTGCACGTTGAATAGCTTCATGGTGTGATAGGTTGGGGTTAGCAGCATTTTGTCCTCCTGGGTGAGGATGACGGCTTGCAAAACATTGATGGTTTGTGCGAGGTTAGCCATTTTCACCCGGTCGCAGTGGTTGTTGAAGGTATTCAGGGTCGTGGCGGCGATCATGGCATCGCGCATGGTATTTTGTTGATAGAGGAATCCGGGGTTCGTGCCCGGTTCAACGTCGTACCAACCGCCCCATTCATCCACCACCAAAGAAACCCGCTTCCTGGGGTCGTACTTGTCCATGATCGTGATGTGCCGCTGAACGAGCGTTTCCATTTCGAGGGCCCGTTTCATCGTGGTGAAATACTGCTCCTCGCTAAACTGCGTTGCCGAGCCTTTGGCGTTCCAGTCGATCACCGAATAATGATGCAAAGCCACCCCGTCCATCATGTTGTGGGGGATATCGCGCATGAGTACCTCGGTCCAATTGTAGTCTCCAGAGCTCGCGCCGGAAGCAATGCGAACGATTCTGCCGGTATTGGTCCAGCCCGACATAAACGTGGCGTATTGGCGGTAAATGTTGGCATAGTATTCGGGCTTCATATGGCCGCCACAGCCCCAGGCTTCGTTGCCTACGCCCCAATAACGGACATTCCATGGTTCCTGCCTGCCATTTTTGCGGCGCAAATCGGCCATCGGGCTTTTTCCGTTGTGGTTCGTGTATTGAATCCAGTCGGCTACTTCCTGCACCGTGCCGCTGCCTACGTTCGCCGAAAGGTAAGGCTCGGCGCCGAGGAGTTCACACATATCCAGAAAGTCGTGGGTACCAAAGCTGTTGTCTTCGGTAACGCCGCCCCACCAGGTATTGACGATGCTGGGCCGCTCGGATTTTGGTCCGATCCCGTCTTTCCAGTGGTACGTATCGGCAAAGCAACCTCCAGGCCAGCGAAGGTTGGGTATTTTTAACTCCTTCAGCGCTTTGACCACGTCGTTGCGCACGCCTTTGGTGTTGGGAATTTTTGCGTTATTTTCTCCTACATAAAACCCATCGTAAATACAACGCCCCAGGTGTTCGGAAAAATGCCCGTAAATGTGGCGGCTGATCGTGTCTTTGCCCAGATCGGCGTTGATGATCACCTTGCCCCTGTTGGTGGCTTGCGCCAGCAATCCAAAAGGCAACCCTATCAAAATGGCGAGAAAATAAAGTTTTGGATTCGATTTCATGTATGAAAGCATTTTGATTCAAATCCAAATATAGCAATCGGTTGCATAAAATTTTCTATTTAATTTCCTGCGGGTCTGGTATAAGAAATAATCGGGCTTACAGGAGAAACAAATTGCTCAAAGGGAATGGGGCGCCCTGGGTCAAACCGCGGAAAATGCTTTATTAATCCATTGGCAATAGGCAACTTAGCTGCCCGGATGCCTTTCGCCATACAGAAGGGATGGACAGATGGACAGAAGTACAGAAATCAGAGGTCAATGGCCCTCCTCCTTGCCGGTCTTCTCCCGTGATTTGATCCCCGCCGAGGAAACCATCTCCCTTTCCTGGATCATATTTGTCCTCTGGAAGAACCCGAAGGTAGCCTCCTTAGTCTTTCCAGGCCCAAAATCAAAACGGATGGGAAAAGTAATATTCAAATTCGAACTACCATTAGTCTCACCAGGGACCGGAAAAAAGGGGGAAGGGGTATGCTCCTTGCCGGCGATTTCTGCCAATTTCTTCACAATCTTTGGATACCGGCCGGCAATATTCTGACGTTCGGAAGGGTCCAACCGCAGGTTGTAAAGCTCCCACAGACTGTCGGGCGCTAATTTAACCCCTTTCCAATCTTTCCACCGAACCGCTTGCTGGAACCCCCGTTCGTGAAACTCCCAATAAAACGATCGTTTTAATGCAGCCTTATCCGGTTTTTTCAGGGTAAATGCCGGGAGGATGTTTACCCCGTCCAATCCTCCGGGAATCTTCGCACCGGCAAGGGCTGCCAGGGTGGGCAGCACGTCTCCAAAATACCAGGGCAAATCGTTTACGGCACCTGGGGGGATTTTCCCCGGGTAGCGAATGATCATGGGCGCCCGGATCCCGCCTTCATACAGATCCCGTTTAATCCCGCGAAAATGCCCCGCGCTGTCGAACCGGCCTTTCCAAGGGAAAGCCGGGCCGTTGTCGGAACAAAAAACGACCAGGGTATTTTCACTCAGGCCCAATGCTTCCAGTTTTTGCATAAGGATACCTACGTCCCGGTCCAGCCGGGATACCATGGCCGCGTAGGTCCGCTCGTCCTCCGTCCAGTGGAGGCTATCAGCGTAGGGTCCAAGTTCCGGCGCCTCAAAGTGTTCATGCGGCGCTGTATAGGGAAGAAAGAGGAAAAAAGGCTCTTTCTGATGGCGGTCCAAAAAGCGGAGGGCAAACTCGGTAAACGCATCGTGGATGTATTGTCCTCTGCCCCCATTTTGGTTGCCGGTAACGAACACTTTCGAGGTATCTTTCCAAATGTAGTCAGGATAGTAGGAATGTGCCCGGCGCTGATTGAGGAAGCCATAGAATTCCCCAAATCCCTGCGCATTGGGGTGGCCGGAAGTAGCGGGTTCTCCAAGTCCCCATTTACCGGTCATTCCGGTCCGGTACCCGGCTTCCCGGAGTACTTCTGCAATCGTAGTATCATCTTCCAATAACGGGATCCTCCCCGGAAGCCCTTCCAGACCAACGACACCGCCCACACCGTTATTACCTCGCACTGTCGTATGTCCTGTGTGTTTGCCGGTCATAAGTACCGAGCGGGAAGGAGCACACACGGTAGATCCGGCATAGGCCTGCGTAAACCGCATGCCTTCGGCAGCTAATCGGTCGATATTGGGGGTTTGAATGGCGCGCTGACCGTAACATCCCAGGTCCGCATAACCCAGATCGTCGGCGAGGATAAAGATTATATTTGGCCTCGTACCTGTAAGTGGGCTGGGCGCCGATTTCTGGCCATAGCATGGCGCCCATACTACCAGCGAAAGGGAGGAGGCGAATGCCCCTAAAACCAGGTTTGAAAAATAATGCATCGTTCTCTAATTTACTTGCCGAAGAATAGCCCAAAATAAAAATACAAGGTCCTTCGCTTGGAGGTATCGGAATGGTATATTTCACTCTGCGGTCCCAAATCCTTCGTCTGGGTGTCCAGCCCGGTCGCCAGTTTGGTACCAATGGGCGGAATCGCGTCCAGAAATGAAATATCCCCGGGAGGCAGCGCGGGATGCGGAGTTGGTCCGGAAAGTGCGTAAAAATCAAAAAGGCGCACAAAAAGGCCTTTTTCCGGGCTGGCGACCAGGATTTTGCCATCAACCGTGTTTAATTCGATCCAGGCAATATCAGAAAAATACCCTTTAAACTCCGGATAAACCCAGGGAGCGCTTCCGGTCATGGTATTGTTGTACAACGCTTCCCAAACGCTGAGCGTCCCGCCCTGAGGGCGGTTTTTCCACACGCGGTATGGGCCATTACCCAGCCAGCGGGCCCCGATTATGTTGGATTCGGGGCAATCAAAACTAATGCCGGGGAAAGGGAATTCCCCAACCCCGCCGTATTCGTATTCCAGTTTGAGCCATCCCGTAGGCTGCATCGTCCACTTCACCCAGCGGAGCGCGCCGTCGTACGTTACCTCCACGACATGGGAATCCCCGATGGGGTAGTTCCGAAAACCGGTCAAGTTTCCATTTCCGGCAGTAAAAACAGGGCCGTTTTGGAAAAGAGGGTTCAAACCCAGAGCGTATTCAACGCCTTTTAATAAACCGGATTTCTTGTCAAAATGCGCCTTGACGGAACTGGCGCTCAAAACGAGGGCCGTATCGGATTCCCCGGTTATCACTGTGGAGCCTGCCTGCGCGCTGGAAAGCCAGTTTTTGACGAATTGCTCCTGATAACCAATCAACCAGGTCCATGTCCTGATTTCGCTCCCGTCCGGCCCGGTTGCGGTAAGCCTTAACCCCTCATATTGCAACCAATCGGCAGGTAAATTGAGCGATAACGTCCCCCTTTCCCCCGGCGCAACGCCCGGCCCGGATAGATTGACCGTATGAACAACGCTATAACCTGCCTCCCGGTCCCAGGGTTTGCGAAAGCGGACCCATTCTGCCCGGAAATGGCATTGGTCCAGGTTGGTGAAATGGAACCGGTTCTCCACTTCAAGGCGGCCGGAAAAGGAGGCAGTAATTGAATCCAGCCGGATCATTATGGGAGAGAAAATGTCTTTGATGGCGAAAAAACTTCCTTCTTTTTCCCGGTGGGGACCCAGGATTCCGTCTGGCGCATTGACCCGGTTAACGTCAACATACCCGTTCAGGTCGGTGCGTACGATGCCCTCGTCGAGTAAGGCCCAGATAAACCCGCCGCCCGAGCGGGGCGATTCCCACATCAACTCCCAGAAATCCTGGAGTCCGGCAGCGGCGCCTCCGTCGTCCTGCGCATGCAAGAATTCGGTGGGGATATAGATCAGCGAATCGGAAAGGATCTGTTTGACGCTATAGTATTTTTCATAATGGTTCGTCTCAACGCCGTTAAACGCATTTCCAGGCCGGTGGTGGGGATGGATGACCGGCCGCCGGGAGGGATCGTACAGAAGGAAATCGTCGTCCAGTTCCTTATTCGTTCCGCCTTCATTTCCGTTACTCCAAAAAATAATAGACGGGTAGTTGACGTCGCGGATCACCATTTCCCGGACGAGTTTTTCTCCGGCGTCCGTATCGTAGGCATTCTGCCATCCGGCCAGTTCGTCCAAGACGTATAAGCCCAGAGAATCGCAAAGTTGGAGAAACGATTTATCGGGAGGATAATGGGAGCACCGCACAGCGTTCATGTTCATCGCTTTGATCAACTCCACGTCCTGACGGTCTATCTCCCGGCTGAGGGTTCGGCCGGTTTCCGGCCAAAAACAGTGCCGGTTTACGCCTTTGAACTTGATTTTGACGCCATTAATATAGACTCCATCGCCCTGGCGCAATTCGATCGTCCGAAACCCAAACGTTTCGGTCAGTTGGTGAATAACCCTGTTCCCTTTCTTTAACTGGATCAACGCAGAATACAAATGAGGCGTTTCAGCCGTCCAAGGGTAAACCCCGGGGGCCTCGCCGCGCAGGGTGATTTTCTCCGCTCCCGGTTCAAACGGAAAAGACTTTTCTGTGATCCGTTTACCTTTCGAATCCAGAATTTGAACGGAAACCGTTTTGGCTTCCCGGCTAACCTGGCCAAAAACGTCGATAGAAAACCGCCCATCCGCTGCTGCAGAAATGGCTGTTCGTACAAGATGCTCCTTTGGGACAGCCAGCAAGTACACTGGCCTGAAAATACCTCCAAATATCCAGTAATCAGCATACCTTTCTGCCCGGTTAACCGAAGCATTAGCCGACATTTTGCTTACCGTAACTTCAAGGGTATTGATTTTCCCGGGCTTCAATAAGGAGGATACGGGATACTGGAAGCGATAGAAGGCGCCCTGATGTTTTGGGCCCGCAGGCTGGCCGTTTACCATCACTTCCGCGTCTGTCATTACCCCCTCAAAAATCAAAAACACTTCCTTGTCTTTCCAGGACGCAGGGGTTGAAAAGGAATGTCTGTAAATACCTTGTTCATCAGAAAAGCGAAAAAATTTTCCATAAGTGCGGTAATCTCTGCCGTAGTCGTAATGCCCAAATCCTTGTTGCTCCCAACAGGATGGTGTTTCAATCTTCGTCCAGTATCCGCTTTTCCTCCCTGAGGTACAAAAAAAATCCCAGGCTACCGTGTGGTCTTTATCCGTACCTGTCAAATACCGGACCTCGCTTTCAAATGGTAGTTGGGCTTGCATCGGAGTTTCCGTGCCAAAAAACAACAAATACAAAGGGAGCTGAAAGGCACGAATACAATTAAACCGGCTAAAACGGATAGTATAAAGGGAAAGGCGAACGATCATAAGTCCAAATTGTGGGTACGCTGGAATTTATCAAAACTAGTTCTCTGTATAAAAAAAACCGTACTGTACTATCCTGAAATCCAGTTTGCTTGCGGACTTCCGTTCTGTTCCGTTCTGTTCTGAAAAATGAAGGAAAATGGTTAATTCGTGAATATCCTGATTCTTAGCAAGATCTTACCTTACCGTACAAACCGAATGATTCATCCCAAGCCATGAATTATAGAATTGTTTTAACCGAACACTCCTCCATGCCAAAATACCAGCAGATCGCCCAATCGGTCATTGGCGGTATTAAAAGGGGCGAGCTTCAGCCGGGAGACCAGCTGCCTTCCGTAAACAGCCTTATCGTAAAACATGGCCTTTCCAGAGATACCATTGTTAAGGGATACGAACTTCTGAAAGAACAGGGAGCTATCGAATCAGTCCCTGGCAAGGGATATTTCATACCGTCCACCCGGGAACAGCAGGACTTGAGAATATTTTTAGCATTCAATAAATTAAGTCAGTACAAAAAAATAATTTACGATGCGTTTACCGAAACCATCGGCGACGAAGGCCTCATTGATTTCCTTATCTACCACAACGACGTCAAGCTTCTCAAAAAACAACTCGAGGAGCGCGCTTCCGGGCACTATTCTCACTATGTATTGATTCCCCATTTTATGGAGGGAGAAAATGAAGCCCGGGAATTAATCAATCAATTACCTAAGCGAAAACTTGTTTTGCTGGACAAAAAAATGGAAGGCATCAACGGCCAATATGCTTCAGTTTACCAGGAATTTGAAGAGGATATTTTCCACGCCCTTACAGAAGCCGGCCCATTAATGAAAAAGTACCGCTGCATTACCCTCCTTTTTCCGGACCGGAGTTACCAACCAAAGGAAATTGCCCTGGGCTTTGAGCGGTTTTGTCAAAAATCAGGGTTTCAATACGATTTGGCAACAGGCTGGGATACTGCCCCTATTCAAAAGGGCAGAGCCTATATTTGCCTTACCGAGGAGGATCTGGTAGGGCTGATTCGGGAGACTAGGAAAAAAAGCCTACATGTGGGAAAAGACATTGGCATCTTATCCTACAACGAAAACCCTGTCAAGGAGGTCCTCCTTAATGGAATCACCGTAATATCCACCGATTTTGAGAACCTTGGAAGGCAGGCTGCCCGTTTTATTCTCGAGAATAAAAGGGCGCATTTAGCAAACCCCTTCCGGTTAATCGTCCGAAAATCGCTCTAGCCTGTATGCAAATCAAACGCTGCACAAACAGTTTTTGAGCATTTCCGCACCATCTCGTTGAAATCTCCAAGCAGCCCCCTTTTCGGCCCGCATCCATTTCTGTTGGAACGCATCCCAGATGGGCTCTCAGTCCAAATTACAGAACAGTACAGAACAGTTTTTCCCTTCCATACAGGATAGTGCGAGATAGTTGCCTGCCCTCATAGACCTACTTTTGGATAAAACAAAATTCGGGAGCCTCGCCCCGTGGCCAAATCATTGGGATTGACACAGGGGTCTGTGAAAAACACAAATTCACATTACTATACTGCTTTACACTTCATTGTTGATCATTTTGGAACCTATTTCTCCATTGACTAACCAAATTGAGTTTATGAATGCTTATCTCAACCTCTTATTCAGGCCCAAATTCAGCCTGGCTTTGAGTATGCTGCTGCTCGCCCTGCAGATCGGATGGGGCCAGCGCACGATCACCGGGACGATTCTCGACGAAGAAAACGACGAGCCTCTGATCGGCGCCAATATCCTGGTGCCCGGGACTACTATCGGAACCGTAACGGATCTCGACGGGCGTTTTATCCTCGAGGTTCCCACAGATGCCAAGACCTTGACGATCTCCTACACCGGATACACCACCAAGGAGGTATCCATTGAGGGCCTTAGCGTAATCACTGTTAAGCTTGGGTCGGGCGCCATCCTGGATGAGGTAGTGGTCGTCGGATACGGGACCCAGAAAAAAGGCGACATCACCAGCGCCGTGGCGAAGTTCGACGCAGCCAAACTGGAAGAACGGCCTGTTACCCGGGTCGACCAAGCCCTTGTTGGCCAGATGGCCGGCGTACGGGTGCAGCAGACCAGCGGCCTTCCAGGCGCCGGCTTCCGCATTCAGGTCCGCGGTACCGGCTCCATTACCGCCAACAACCAACCGCTTTATGTAATTGACGGGTTCCCGCTGGAAGTCGCCGAACAAAGCTCAAACGGGAGTTATGGTTCCGGCAACCCGCTGGACAACATGAACCCTAACGACATCGCTTCCATCGAAGTACTCAAAGACGCTGCTGCCGCAGCCATTTATGGCTCGCGCGCCTCTAATGGGGTCGTGCTGATCACGACAAAAAAAGGCCGCACCGGCAAAGCCCGGATCAACCTGAACACCAGTTACGGCTTCCAGGAAACGGCCAAAAAACTGGATATCCTCCAGGCCGAAGACTGGATTGACCGTGCCTCTGAAATGATCGACAACGCGTGGGTGGCTTCCGGCACAGGCCGGACCAAAGACCAGACTTCTGCCCAGCGTCTGGCAATTCTGGCGAATAAATTCAATGCCGCATTAATCAAGGACGACCGCTGGTTCCAACCTGGTCACCCCGGCTTGGTGTATATTGACTGGCAGGACGAGTTCTTCCGCCAGGGCGCGGTACAGAACTATAATCTTTCCGCTTCCGGAGGCAATGACTACGTCAACTACTTTATTTCCGGCGACTACAAGGACCAGGAAGGCGTTGCCATCGGCGTCGATTTTAAACAATATTCCGCCCGCGCCAATGTGGAGGTTATGGCCAGCAACAAACTCAAACTGGGAATTAACGTCAATCCCTCCTACTCCATTACCAACGATCCGGGGGTAGAAGGAAAAGACCAACTCACGCACATCACAGTAGGGATGGTACCGATTGCTGAAGACACCGTGGGCCTCGATGTAAACACGGGTACCGACGTTATTTATCGCTGGGGCAACTCCCGCGTCAGCCCCATCCGGGTAGCCGAAAACGCTACAGGCGAACGCAAAATCTTCCGCACCCTCAGCACGGTGTTTGCTCAGTACAACCTCATCAAGGGATTGGACTTCCGCACGAGCTTCAACCTCGATAATGCGGATATGAACAGCAAAAACTACGTGCCGGCATGGGTCACCTCCAACCGCACCACCACAGGCAGCGCCAGCGGTTACCGGCGGCAGACGTTTGTCAACGAAAACACCCTGTCTTTTGCCCGCAATTTCGCAGGCAAACACGACGTGTCTGCCATTGTCGGTACATCTTACAACACCACCAAATATGATTCCTGGGTAATGCGTGCCGCCAGTTTCAACTCCGCGGTGATCACCACCCTGAACGCAGCCGCCATCAACGCCGCAGGAACCAATACCAGGGAAACCAAAAACACCCTGATCTCTTATTTCAGCCGGGTGCAGTACAACTTCGATAACAAATACCTGCTTTCCGCATCCATCCGCCGCGATGGGTCCTCCCGCTTCGGTCCGGACACCAAATGGGGCGTGTTCCCATCGGTTTCTGCCGGATGGCGCATTTCCGAAGAAAGCTTCATGAAGGAAATCGGCTTTATCAGCAGCATGAAGCTTCGCGGAAGCTGGGGGATTTCAGGAAACAATGGGATTGGCGACTACTCCCATGTGTCTTTGCTGGGATTCGACAACTATTCGTTTGGCGGCGCTGCCGCGCCGGGTCAGGTTCCTACCAACTTCGCCAACAGCGGCCTCAGCTGGGAAGAATCGGAAACCCTCAACTTCGGCCTGGACCTCGGGGTTCTCGACAACCGGATCTATGCTTCCTTCGACATTTATACCAAAAGGAATACCGACTTGTTGCTGAATATTCCCGTTCCTACGGCCATCGGTTTTACCACCGCGTTGACCAACATCGGCGAAGTGCTCAACAAAGGATGGGAAGTGGAATTAAACACCCGCAACATGACCGGCAAGTTTACCTGGACCACCAATATCAACTTCAGCCACAACGCCAATGAAGTGGTACAGCTCGGCCCGGAAAACACACCTATCCTCGGTGGCGACTGGGACATCCCTCATAATCTACTCAAAGTGGGCGAGCCCATGTACAGCATCTTCGTCGTTCAAATGACCGGCATCCTTTCCAAGGCGGATATCGACGGCGGGGCTGCCCGCTACGGCAACCAGCAGGAAGGCGATCCCAAGTATCTCGATGCCAATGGAGACGGCGTCATCACTGCCGACGACCGGGTCCTCTCCGGGCATCCCAACCCCGATTTTATCTGGGGGGTTACCAATAGCTTCTCGTTCAAAGGGTTTGACCTGAGCTTCCTGATGCAGGGCCAATGGGGCGGGGTGATCTATTCGACCTTTGGCCGCGCCATGGACCGCACCGGGCAAGGTTATGTCGACAACACCCTTGGCCTTCACCGCGACCGCTGGCGCTCTGCCGACAACCCGGGCGCCGGGTTGAGAGGGAAAGCCACCTCCAGTTTTGGCCGGATCAAGAACACCGACTGGCTCTATCCAAACGATTATTGGAGAATACGCAATATTACCCTGGGGTATAACCTGGGCGGCGCCTTGAGAACCAAACTCCTAAGCGGCGCCCGTATCTACGCCACTGCGGAAAACTGGTTTGGCGGCGATAAATACACCGGAGGGTTTAACCCCGAAGCCGTGAACAATGCGGGCGACGATTACGGCGCCTTCCCATTGTCCAAGTCGATCATCTTTGGCCTGAACCTCTCCTTCTGATCCTTTAAATCATTGAAGAAATGAAAAAAGTACTCTTTTTAATAATTGCCTCCTTCTTCGTTCTGAACGCCTGCGAAGATGATCTGGACCTGACGCCGATCTCCGATCCGGGCAGCAACGGGTTTTACCTTACGCAGAGCGATTTTACCCAGGCCCTGAACGGCGCCTACGCGGCCTTCGGCGTGCAAAACAACGTCGATTACCCCAGCTTTTACGTCGTGATGAACGAATCCAGATCGGATAATATCTACTCCCCCGGCGTATCCGGCGTGCGGGACTGGAATAACGTCAACAACCTGTTAAACACCCTGTCCACCCTGGGCACTATCCGGCTGCTCTGGAATACCACCTTCAACGCCATCATGCGCGCCAATACAGTCCTTGATCAGCTCGAAAAAAACCCGGCCGCCTTTACCGATGCTGCCTTGCGCACCCGTTACGAAGCGGAGGCGCGCTTCCTGCGTGCCTACTTCTACTTCGATCTTGTGAAATGGTTTGGGAAAGTACCTATTTTTACCAAGTCGGTATCCCCCACCGAAGCCCTTTCAATCGGCCGCAGCTCGGTTTCCGAAGTGTACGACCTGATCATTTCCGACCTGGATTTTGCCGCCAAAAACCTGCCGGATAGCTATGGCTCTACCGATAAAGGGAGGGCGACTTCCTTTGCCGCCAAAGGAATTCTGGCTCGGGTCTATCTCATGCGCTCGGGCCCCAAACTACACCCGGACGGGCCTTGCCTGGCTTCCAATGAGTATTCCAAAGCGCTTACCTTGCTCAACGAGATCATCAACAGCAACAAGTTCTCTCTGTTGCCCAGCTATGCCAAAGTATTCGACTACGACAGTGAGAACAATGCAGAAATCGTTTGGGATCTGCAGTTCATTACCGGCGGAAAGGGGGCAGGCGCTTACTTCCCAACTGAATACTACGACGAGGCATGGGGCCGCGCCAACCTGACATTCGCCGGCGGAAACCCGGGCGACGGGCCGAAGCGCATCTCCAATGAATTCCTGGCGTCTTACGATTCCACCGACCTGCGCTTAGAGCCAACCTTCCAACTGGATTATAAGGATGCCGCCGGAAATACAGTCGACGCGCAGTTCTACGACAAGTTCATGAACAAAGCCAAAGCGGGTACCGATCGCTTTGAATGGTCCATCAACTACCCTGTCTTGCGCTATGCGGACATCCTGATGATGAAAGCGGAATGTATCCTGCAGGGGGCATCCGGAACGCAAACGGAAGTAGACGGGATCGTCAACTCCGTTCGCGCACGGGCAGGCCTCAAGCCGGTCTCCAGCGTCAACCTGAATATGTTGCTGGATGAGCGCCGCAAAGAGTTCGCCGGGGAAAACCTTCGCTGGGAAGACCTGGTCCGTACAGGCAAAGTGGTGGAAGTGATGAATGCATGGAGAGCCAAGGAAGACACCGGCAACAAAGTTCAGCCAATGAAGAATGAGTTCATTATTTATCCTATCCCCCAGGATCAGCTCGATGTGAAAAAAGGCTTGTATACGCAAAATCCTGGCTACTTGTAGACCGGATTTATCGCTTACCTTGACGGGCGTGTTGGTAAAAGCAGCTACTTGGGCGCTTTTCCAACACGCTCTGACTTTTCCCAAATCTCGGTCCTTTTCAACTCACGGTTATGCGCTTTTTTTATTTCTCCCTTATCGTTCTTCTTTCCTTTTCCTTCAACGGATTTCTAGCCGCACAATCCAGTCCCGGAGCATATACCGGCGGCTACGCTCGCAAAGGAAATTCGTTTTTTTTCTCCAATCAAAACGCCGATGTACGCCTCGAATTTTGTACGCCATCCATGGTCCGGGTACGCACCAGTTGGAACCGGAAATTTGAAGAGAACGAGCCCTGGATGGTCGTAACCTACCAATGGCCGGAAATAACGATCAGCGCTTCCGAAGAAAAGACCCGGTTTGTCTTTCAAACTGCGCGTTTGAAAGTTATCGTCCAGAAAACGCCCTTTGCTGTCGACGTCTTCAGTGCCGAGGGCGCCCCTCTCCTCTCCGAAACCGCCCTTAAAGGATCCGGCGGTGCCCACAAAGAAGGCGATGCGGTCCTTTGCCGCAAACAACTTGGCCCCGACGAGCACTTTTTTGGCTTTGGCGAACGCATGGACTTTGTAGATCAGCGCAACAAACTGGTCAAGCTCAACGTAGGCCGGGGCAATGCGCGACCCCACATCATTGGCGCGTACAACGTGCTACAGGCCAATTACTGCCCGGTGCCCTTTTTCATGAGCACCCGGGGCTATGGCGTCTTTCTGCACAATTCGTTTGCCAATGAATGGGATATGGGAGCAACCCAACCCGGCGTGTATAGTTTCAAAGCCAAAAACGGAGAGCTGGATTATTACGTGATCTACGGCCCAACATTCCCGGCAATCCTGGACCAGTATACCCAACTAACGGGCAAAGCTCCCCTCATGCCGCAGTTTGCGCTCGGCCTACACGTGGGTACCTATAGCGGCGGTACGTGGGGCCATGAAGAAAAAACCTCCGGGGAATACGTCGTTAATCTGGTTCGAAAATTCAGGGAATTGGGTATCCCAATAGATATTCTCCACCTGGACTCCACCTGGCGGGTGTTTGGGAAAAATGGGGGCAAAGGCGCTACGTCCTTCGAATGGAGAGAAACCTTTACCAACCCCAAAAGCATGTTCGACAGCCTCTACGCTATGCATATCAACCTGGCCGGGGTCCATATCCGGCCCCGGTTTGACAACGGCAACAAACTGACCCTGCTCGATCAGGCACGGGCCCTTGGCTATACCTACAAGGAGGGAGATAGACCCGGGGAGTTCGTAAATTTCTTCAACCCCAAAGCGGTGGACTGGTGGTGGCAAAACGGCGTGATGAACGTAGCCGGTATCGGCGCACGATTTTTCAAAACAGACGAAGGAAGCGCCTTCGGTTCCCTTGCCAACGAAAGCGACAAAGTAGGACCAACTGGTCTGGAAGCTGAAAAATTGCACAATGTCTTCCCTATTGCTTATGCCAAGGCCCCATACGAAAAATTCAGCTCTTTCAACGGCATGCGCGGGATGAACCATACCCGGGAAGGGTATGCCGGTATCCAGCGTTATCCGTTTATCTTCGCCGGCGATTGGCCCAGCGAATGGCAATACTTCGCCCCGGTGATCAAAGCCGGTATCAACATCGGCCTTTCCGGAGTGGGCAACTGGGCCCACTGCATGGGAGGGTTTGAGCACGACGCCGACCCCGAGCTCTACATCCGTTGGTGTCAGTTTGGTTTGCTCAGCCCGGTAGCCCACCTGTTTGGCATGGACCACCCCGGGTATAAAGAGCCCTGGAATTATGGCGAAGAGGGATTGAAAAACTTCAAGAAATATACCCTCTTCCGCTATCGCCTCCTCCCCTACCTCTACAGCCATTCCTACGACATGTACCGCACCGGCATGCCTCTGATGCGGGCTTTGGCACTGGAATACCAAAAAGACGAAAACGTTTACTCCATTGCCGACCAATATCTCCTCGGCAGCCAGATGATGGTCTGCCCGGTCACGGTAAAAGGCGCCCAAACCCGCGAAGTTTACCTCCCTGAAGGGATTTGGTTCGATTACTATTCCGGAAAACAATACGAGGGTAATCAATACATCCAGGTGCTGACGCCACTAGATCAAATCCCTATTTTGGTAAAAGGAGGCGCTATCATCCCCCTGCAGGAACCAATGCAATACGTTGGAGAAAAATCCGCGAATTTCTTTACGCTGGAGATTTTCCCTAAAGGAGAATCGTCCTTCACCCTGTACGACGATGATGGAACATCCCTGGATTACCAAAAAGGCATCTTTGCGCAAACGAATTTCTTGTGCAAAGAAACGGGCGGTGAGGTGCAGGTTGTGATGGACACCCCCAAAGGTCCTTTTGAGGTCGTCGAACGATCCTATTTGCTGGCGATACGAAGGGATTCAGCCCCCGAACTGGTTACCTCAAACGAAACGGCGCTGCCCGTTACCGGGGATTTGGCGGCACTGAAACGGGCTTCCCCGCCGGCAGGCTGGCACTACGATGCAGAAAACAAGGTGCTGTACGTTCAGCCCGGCAGAACAAACCGAAACCGCATTCAAGTTACGGTAAAATAACCTGGAAATATGCGACGCAATGCCTTCAAAATGAAGCTCAAACCGGGGTGTGCCGAAGAATACAAAAAACGCCACGACGCTATTTGGCCGGAATTGGAAGCCTTGCTTTCCGAGTCCGGGATCAGCGACTATTCCATCTTTCTGGACGAAGAAACGCTTACGCTTTTTGCCGTGCAAAAACTTTGGGACGATTCCCTTGAAAGGGATTTGCCGCAAAACCCCATCGTGAAAAAGTGGTGGGCATACATGGCGGATATAATGGATACCCATCCGGATAATGAGCCTGTCGCCTTGCCTTTGAGGGAAGTATTTCATATGGATTAGGAAGGAAAAAATTGACCCTTCCCTTCTTCACCAAACCAAACTTCGCCATGAAAAACTTGCGCCTGTTCCTTTTTCTTCTTCTGGCAGCGGTTACCCCTCAAGCCGGGTTCTCGGCCATTGTTCTGCCCGATATCCTTGGCAGCCATATGGTCTTGCTAAGGAACCGGCCGCTTCCCATATGGGGTAAAGCCGATCCGGGAGAAATAGTAACCGTAACATTCGGCGGCAAGGAAAAAACTGCCAGGGCAGATGCCCAGGGAAATTGGAAAGCGGTGTTGGATCCGATGCCTGCCAATCTCAATCCATCCGTCATGGTGATTTCCGGGTCCAACCGGATTGAACTGACCGATTTGCTGGTTGGAGAAGTCTGGCTTTGCTCTGGTCAATCCAATATGCAATGGATGCTCCAGCAATCGAAGGGAGGCGCCGAAGCGATCCTAAAGGCAGATTATCCGCACATCCGGCTGTTCAACGTCAGCCGGGAGGTGGCGTTCAAACGCAAGGAAGGAAAACTAGCCTCCTGGCAAGTATGTTCGCCGGCCACTGTTGCCGATTTCTCCGGAGCAGGGTATTTTTTTGGATTGGAACTCTACAAATCATTGAAAATACCCGTAGGATTAGTGAACTCCTCCTACGGCGGTTCCCAGGCAGAGGCCTGGACGCCAGAAGAATACCTTGCCGCCAACGAGGCCCTGAAACCATGCATCGAGCGGGAAAAAATCTGGGACGCCGAACGTCCCGCAGTAAAAGCGGCTTACGACGCAGCCGTCAGTAACTGGAAGGCGGCAGTAGAGAAAGCAAAAGCGGAGGGGAAACCTGCTCCTGGCGCGCCCGGGGTTCCGGATGCCCTTCGCGACTACCGCATTGCCGCCTCCATTTACAACAACATGATCGCCCCGCTCATTCCTTTCGCCATTCGCGGAGCGCTTTGGTACCAAGGGGAATCCAATGAAGCAAGGGCCGAACAATACGAAATCCTGCTCCCCACTATGATTCGTGCCTGGCGCGAACGCTGGGCCCAAGGGGATTTCCCCTTTGCGATTGTCCAACTTCCCAATTATCGTAATCCTTCTCCTCAACCTGCCGACGAAGCCTGGAGCCACCTTCGCGATGCACAGCGTAAAACCTTTCTGAGCACCCCGAATACCGGGCTCATTGTGACTATAGACATCGGAGAGGCTGCCGATATACACCCTACAAACAAACAGGACGTTGGTAGCCGGATCTGGCGATGGGCCATGGCGGATGTCTATGGAGAAAAAATGATCAAATCAGGACCCGTGTTCGATAAAGCTAAATTTACGCCAACCAAAGCGATCCTCTCCTTCCGGGAAGTGGGGAAAGGACTAAAAACCTGCGACGGCAAGCCTTTGCAATCCTTTGCTATTGCCGGCGCCGATCAGCAATTCGTTTGGGCCAATGCCCGGATCGTCGGTAAAAACAAAATCGAGGTGTGGTCCGATCAAATCGCCTCTCCGCAATCCGTGCGGTATGCCTTTAACAATAACCCGGTTGGCCCCAACCTGAGCAACGAAACTTGCCTTCCCGCAGGGCCTTTCCGGACAGACAACTGGCCCGGACCCACGGCAGGAAAACGATAATGCCTGAAAACCTGTTTTTATGAAAAACATATTCTTTCATTTGGTCCTGACGATGGCGCTACTCCTCGCCAAACCCTTGACCGGCCAATTGCCCGTGCTCGAAACGGGATCCCAAACCCCCATGCCCAAAGAATGGATCGACAAAGACACCGGGCATCGGATCAAACGCCTGACCCACACTGATGGTCCTAACGAAAGTTTCTATTTCCACAACAACCCCTTTATCAAAACCCCCGACGGAAAAGCGGATTTGATGGTCTACTACCGCTTTTCCGGAGGTGGCATGCACCTGTTTTCCGTTAATCTGCAAACCCAGGAATCCGCTCAAATCACGGACCATCTCTCCCGGAAATCCGGGGAAATCGTCGGCAGGAAAAGAAGGGAGGTCTTTTACCAGGTCAAAGACAGTATTTTTGCCTCCCATATCGACCGCCACACCACGCGCCTGGTTTACGTTTTCCCCGCTGATTTCAAGGGGTCTATTTCCACCCTGAATGCCGACGAAACCCTTTTGGCCGGAACCTGGGCCGATCCGGCTAAAGATTCCATTTATCAGAAATTTCCAGCCAAGGGAGACTATTTCGACCGCATTTTCGATGCCAAAATTCCCCATACGTTGTTTACCCTTCATCTGGAAACCGGAGCGGTAACCAAAATCCATTCCGAAAACACCTGGCTGGGCCATATCCAGTTTTCCACCACCAATCCCAACAACCTCATGTTTTGTCACGAAGGGCCCTGGCATAAGGTGGACCGGATCTGGAACATCGACGTGCAAACCAAAGCCGTAACCAAGATTCACACCCGCACCGTCGACCGGGAAATCGCCGGGCATGAATTCTGGAGTTGGGATGGCAAAACCATTTGGTACGACCTTCAAATCCCCAGGGGAGAAACCTTTTACCTCGCCGGCCACCGGTTGCGGAACGGAAAACCTGTCCGCTATGAAATGACGCGCAACGAGTGGTCTATTCATTTCAACATCTCGCACGACCAGAAGCTTTTCTGCGGAGATGGGGGCAACCCCACGCAAGTAGCCAAAGCACCCGATGGAATGTGGATCTACCTTTTCCGCCCAAAAAAGAACAAGCTCGAATCCGAACGGCTGGTCAATATGAAACGCCACGATTACCGCCTGGAGCCCAACGTACATTTCTCCCCGGATGGCAAGTGGATAATTTTCAGAGCCAACTTTGAGGGGAAGAGCCAGATTTACGCTGTGGAAATTTAACCGTTCTCATTATTCATATCCAAGAGTCGCCCAGTATGCAAATACCGCCGATTAAATCCGCACTGTTCTTCCTTATCCTGGCAAACCTGGTTTGCGGAACAGGGACCCTCGGTGCCCAAATAATTCAAGATCCCTTTGCTTGGCCCGAAATCCGCCAGGAAGCCCAACCCTGGACCCGCTGGTGGTGGCATGGAAGCAGCGTCACAAGGGAAGGCATCACCGCCGAAATGGAAGCTTACCGGAGAGCCGGAATAGGAGGGCTCGAACTTACCCCCATCTTTGGCACGATCGGCGACGAAGCCAACTTCATCGATTTTTTGTCCCCCAAATGGATGGACATGCTGGAGTTTACGCTGCAGGAAGCAAAACGCCTGGGCCTGGGTGTCGATATGGCGACTGGCACCGGGTGGCCCTTCGGAGGTCCCTGGGTAAACGACGCCGATGCCTGCAAATACGTGGCCTATAAAACATTCACCCTCAACAAAGGGGAGTCCCTACCCGAACCGGTTACCTTTGAGCAGAAACCGATCCTGCGGGTCGTCCCCAACGCTCCCTACCAAAAATACGTCCAAAACAACCCGCAACTGCCCCAAATTCCCGCATGGATAGCTCAAAAAAGACCGCCCGCCATCGGCGATATTACTGATCCTGTGGCCTCCAATAAAAACCTCCAGGCGATGGCGATCGATCAGGTCCGGTTTCCGAAAAGGTTGCCGCCACAGGCTCTGATAGCCTATTCCAGTAAAGGGAAAATGCTGGATCTTACCGCAAATATGGACGAGCAGGGCCATCTCCAATGGAAAGCGCCCAAAGGAACCTGGACCCTCTACGCTGTTTTCCAGGGCAATCACGGCAAAATGGTGGAACGCGCCGCGCCGGGCGGCGAAGGCAACGTGATCGACCATTTTTCGACCACGCCCATCCAGCACTACCTGGCTCGGTTCGACCAGGCGTTTCAAGGCAGGGATTTAACCGGTTTGCGGGCCTTCTTTAACGACAGCTACGAAGTGGACGACGCCCAGGGACAAGGCGACTGGACCCCGGAACTATTCGATGCATTCCAAAAACGCCGGGGGTATGACCTGCGCAGCTGCCTTCCTGCCCTTTTTGGCAACGACGACTCCGAAAAGAACCTGCGTGTACGCTCCGACTACCGCCAAACAATCTCCGACCTGCTTCTGGATACCTTTACCAAGAAATGGAGCGCCTGGGCAAATACCAAAGGGAAAATCATTCGCAATCAGGGGCATGGATCACCTGCCAATATCCTCGACCTCTACGCCGCTTCCGGCATTCCGGAAACGGAAGGGACGGATATCATCAAAATCAAATTCGCCAGCTCGGCCGCCCACGTTGCCGGCAAAACGCTGGCTGCTGCGGAAGCCGCCACCTGGCTCAACGAGCATTTCCGATCCAACCTGGCCCACCTGAAAGAAAATCTCGACCACTATTTCCTGGGAGGAATCAATCACGTGGTCTATCACGGTACAAGCTACTCCCCTCCGGGAGAACCCTGGCCGGGGCGGTTGTTTTACGCCGCCATCCATGCCAATCCCCGCAATTCCCTTTGGAATGATTTGGGCGCCCTTAACCAGTATGCGGCCCGCACCCAGGCCTTTCTCCAATCCGGACAGCCGGATAACGACATCCTCGTATATTTTCCCATTTTCGACGCCTTCGCCCATCCTTCCCGGGAAATGCTCCAGCATTTTGACGGAGGGGAAAAGGGCATGGACGGAATGACCCTCAAGGCGGTGGCAGATACCCTGCAAAACAGAGGCTTTGCGTTTGATTTTATCTCCGATAACCAGATCCTCGGGCTGGAAGTCCGGGACGGCAAACTCTATGCCGGAGGAAATGCCTACCGCGCTATCCTCCTCCCCGAATGCCGGTTTATTCCGCTGGATGTTATGGAAAAACTCTCTGCCCTGGCACGGAGCGGCGGTTTGGTGCTCGCGCACCGGAAGCTTCCTCTTGGCGTGCCCGGATTTGGAGAATTGGAGAAACGCCAAGAGCGGTTTTCCAAGCTGATCCAGGAAATCGGTCCTGCTCCATCCGGTGCGAAGGGGCTGTTTGGCATAGGAACCCGCCTAGAGCCGTTGTTGAATGAGGCCGGCGTGCAACGGGAGCCACTGACCGACCAGGGATTGCAATTCGTCCGGCGCCGGATAGGGAACGAGATCGTTTATTTTATCGCAAACTGGTCGGGCAAAGACCAGGATGGCTGGACACCCCTGTCTGCCGCTGGAAAAAGCGTCTTGCTGTTTGACCCCATGACCGGAAAAACGGGCATAGCTCAAACCCGGCCCGGAAAAGCCGGCCAACTGGAGGTCCGAATCCAACTGGAGCATGGCGCCGGTGCTATTCTAAAAGTGAGCGAATCCCTGATCTGGGGTACGCCCTGGGGTTATTTCGAACCCTCCGGCCCTTCCATCCCATTGGACGGCGTTTGGAAAACCCGCTTTATGGAAGGGGGACCGGAAATCCCTGATCCTTATGAAACGCCAACTCTAGGCTCCTGGACCACCCTTGGAGGGAGCAAGGCCGAACGATTCTCCGGAACCGCCCGCTATAGCCTTGCTTTTAACCGGCCTTCAACAGGCGCCAAACGCTGGAAACTCGATCTCGGAAACGTAGCTGAAACCGCACGGGTATGGCTCAACGGGAAAGAAATGGCCGTCCTTACCGGCCCGCGATACACCGTAATCTTCGAGGAGCAACAACTGATGGACACCAACGTCCTGGAGGTCTACGTTTCCAACCTCATGGCCAACCGAATTGCTGATATGGACAAAAAGGGCGTTCCCTGGAAGAAATTTTACAACACCAATTTCCCGGCCCGGTTGAGTGAAAACCGCAACAAAGAAGGGTTGTTCGACGCCTCCGGGTGGCAACCCCTGCCCTCTGGCCTGCTGGGCCCTGTCACCTTGACACCTGCGAACTAACCGGCCGGAGCGGTCCATGAAACCCATAGCCATGCGAGTGCTTTTCGTCATATTCATCCTGGGGCTTTCTTTCGAAACGGCCTTTCCTCAATCGGCTCCTGCCGGAGAAACCGGTCCTTCCAGGCTCTGGCATGGCATCCCCCGGGCGATCCGATACCTGCCCAACGGAGATGGATTTGTTATCCAAAACGGGAGCCGGCGGTTTAACCGGGCTCTTTACGGCGGAAATACAGCGTTCCGGGTAGAAGCGGGGGATTTGCCCCAATTTGCCCTGTACCTCCCCGGCATGGGGGGCAGTATGTCAATGGGAATACTGGCGGGCGATACCAGCAAATGGCTTATCCATGCGGACGCCATCACCGCCACCTACTATCCTGGAACAATGGAGTACGCCATACAAGATCCGCTCCTGGGAAAGGGCCGCTTGCTCCTATCCGTTATCGCCAGGACCGATGCAGAAGGCATCCTGGTCAAAATGGAGGCGGAGCACATTCCTCCCGGAGTTCAACTTTTCTGGTCCTTTGGAGGCGCCACAGGGAAACGGTTTAACCGGGATGGAGACATTGGCGCCGACCCGGAATCCAGCTTTTACCTGCTACCGGAATATTGCACCGATAACGTGTTCAGCCTGAAAGGCCATGCGTTCACCCTTTATTATGGCTCCGGGCGGACGTTAAGCGAGGCGGAGCGATACGAAATCCAGCACCGGCCAGCGAAGGAGGAGGCGGGAACCGCTTTCGGGCCTCAAAAACAACTTTTCGGGGTGGTTCCTCCCTCCATGTCATTGCGCCTGGGGGACGCAAGCCTTCAGGCCAGCCCTGCGGCATTTTGGGAATCCAAAGCGGCAGGCGCACCCGCTTTGACCGGCCTCATGTCGCTTATTTCGGGCCAAGCGCTTTTTTTCTCGGTCCAAACCTCAACAAATCAGCCGCCAGCATACGACAGCCTGCAGATGCTTTTTGACCAGGCACAACTAGCCCGGAACAGGTTGGTCAAAAGGGTGGTATTGCAAACGCCCGACGCGTTCATCAACCCGTTTGGCGCCGCTTTGGCGGTGGCGGCCGATGCCATTTGGGAAACCCCCTCTTTCCTTCACGGCGCCGTAGCCTGGCGCATGCGCCTTAACGGCTGGCGGGGCCCCTATGCCGCCGACCCGCTGGGATGGCACGACCGCGCCAGAACCCATTTCGACGCCTATGCTCAATCGCAGCTCACCACTCCGGAAATTGGTCCCATTACACCCGATACGGCCCTGAATTTTGCCCGGCAAAAGGAAACGCTCGGTACTGCCTTATTCTCCAGCGGGTACATTTGCCGAAACCCGGGCGGGCAGTTCCAAGCCCACCATTATGACATGAATTTGGTGTTCATCGATCAATTGATCCGCCATCTCCAATGGACCGGGGATCTGGCCTACGCACGGGAGATTTGGCCCGTTATAAAGCGGCATCTGAATTGGGAAAAACGCAATTTCGACGGCGACGGCGACGGACTTTACGATGCCTATTGCGCCATTTGGGCAAGCGACGCCCTGGAATACAGCGGCGGCGGCGTCACCCATTCCTCCGCTTACAACTACAAAGCCAATCGCTTTGCCGCCTTTCTGGCCGGGTTTATCGGAGAAGACCCTGCGCCTTTTCAAGAAGAAGCAGACCGTATCGGCCAGGCCATGAACCAACAATTATGGATGCCGGACAAGGGCTGGTATGCCGAATTTCAGGACGCCCTGGGCGTAAAACCATTGCATCCCTCCCCTGGGCTGTGGACCATCTACCATGCCCTGGATTCCGAGGTCCCCGATCCCTTTCAAGCCTATCAATGCCTTCGCTACGTCGATTGCCATATCCCGCATATTCCCATCCAGGCAAAAGGGGCGCCGCCTGGATTGCATACCCTGTCCACCACCAATTGGATGCCCTATACCTGGTCGGTCAACAACGTCGCCTATTCGGAAGTGCTGCACACTTCCCTGGCCTACTGGCAATCCGGAAGAAAAGAGGAAGCTTTTCAACTATGGAAAGGCGCCCTGGTGGAAAGCATGTACCTCGGGGCAAGCCCAGGCTCTTTCCAGCAACTTTCCTTCTACGATGCCTTTCGCGGCGAACTATACCGGGACTTCGCCGACCCCGTTGGCATCGCCGCCCGAACTCTGGTCGAAGGACTTTTCGGCATCCAGCCCGACGCGTTGAAGGGCGTTTTAACGATCCAGCCCGGCCTTCCCGACGCCTGGGATGCCGCCGCCCTCGAGGTTCCAGACCTGGCTTTTCAATTTGAACGGAATGGGAATACCGACCGCTACCGGATCAAGCCCGCCTTTTCTAAGCCTATGGCTTTTGTTTTCAGAACAAAAGCTAGAAAGGAAAATATTGTTACAGTAAAAATAAATAACGAAAAGGTAAATTGGAAATCCGTACATAACGCGATAGGGTTCCCTTTAATCGAGATAAGCGCCGGACCGGCAGCAGAGTATGATCTGGTTATAGAATGGAGCGGAGCGGAAATGGATTCGGGATTCGCCGGAGTGGTTTCCTCAACTGGAGGAACGGTCCGGTGTCGCGTCAATTCAGCTAGCCTTAAGCAAGTATATGACCCGCAGGGAGCGCTTTCCAATATTCGCAAAAATTCAAGGGAAATCCAGGCCAAGGTCCGGTCTTCTTCAGGCTTTCACACGGTATTTATCCAGCTCCGGCAAGGCGCTTTTTTGTGGTGGGCCCCTTTAAACCTTGAGATCCGGGATCCTATCGCCATTATTCCCGTCAAAAACCAACCTGCGGATGGCGTCGTTTTCCAGCTTCAAAACAACCTACCCACTCAAGTGCAGGTAGAAATCCAGCAACCCTATTCCGGAAAAACACTGCATCCCGGAGTATCTCTGGCACCCGGGGCGGTTTCAGATCCGGTAACCCTTCGTTCGGCAGATTGGGCTCCGGGGACGATCTCTCTAAGGTTCCTTTGGCAAAACGGGGGCAATGCTACCCGGAACCTCACCCACTGGAATCTGAGGCCTGGCTTGTCCGAAGCATGGGAAACCGTTGATCTAACTCCTTATTTTAACGATCGCTTAAGCCAACTTTTTGAACACCGCTACGAATTCCCCCGCTCCCCCTACCCTACCGTCCAAATTCCGCTGCAAGGCATCGGCAACTGGTGCTACCCTCTGGTCAAACCAGAGGTTTCAGACCAGGGGCTAAGAGCCCTGGCGGGGCCTGAAGGAAAAATCACCACTCCGTTGGGGGTTCCGTTCGCCACTCCTGGCCCTGGAAATACGCCCAATGTCCTGTTCACGTCCCGGTGGGATAATTTCCCGGACGAAGCGGAGATCCCTTTATCGGGAAAAGCCCGTCAATTGTACCTGTTGATGGCCGGCACGACCAACCCCATGCAAAGCAGGCTGGCCAACGGAAACATCACCGTGACCTATGAAGATGGATCCTCGGAGGATCTTCCTTTGATCAACCCGGACACCTGGCACCCGATCGAACAGGATTATTTCAGGGATGGGTTTGCCTTTAATTGGGAAAGCCCGTCTCCGTTACGGGTACATTTAAAAACCGGCTGGATGGGGTTTCCTGGAGGGCCGTACACATCAATCAAAGGGTATTCCGACCGGATTATCGAAGGCGGCGCCGCCACCGTACTCGATTTGCCGTTGAATCCGAATAAAGAATTAAAGCACCTTAGGGTAAGCGCCACCGCTAATGAAGTCGTCATTGGCCTGTTAAGCGCGACCTTGTTGCGTTAGGCCGTAAAATAAAAACCGAAGACATGACACCTATTCTGCGAATCGCATCCTGTTTGCTACTTATTGCAGTCCTGGGTTTGAGACATGAAGTATCTGGGCAAATAATCGATCGCAAAGCACTGGTTTACAGGCATAAAATCATTCTAACTCAACCTGATTCCCTGGGTTCTCTTACCGTTGGGAACGGCGAATTCGCCTTTACCGCCGACGTTTCCGGCCTGCAGTCCTTTCCGGAATTCTACGAAAACGGCGTATCTCTGGGGACTCAAGCCCAATGGGGGTGGCACCGCTTTCCCAACGAAGGAAATTACCGCTTGGAAGAGGTATTACAGACCTACGAATCGTGTAACGGAAAACAGGTACCTATTGCTATTCAGCACCGGGAGAAAAGGAAAGCCGAGGCGGCAAATTATTTGAGAGCGAACCCGCACCGGTTGCATCTAGGCCTGGTGGGGCTGGTATTATACAAAAAGGATGGGCAGGAAGCTTCTATTGTGGATCTTCAGGACCTACGCCAGGAACTCGACCTTTGGACCGGAAGCCTCACCACTTCCTATTCCATCGAAGGCGTTCCGGTCAGGGTAGCGCTCTACGGACACCCGGAGAAAGACGGAATCGCCTTCCGGATTACCTCACCCCTGATTGCTCAGGGGAAGCTAAAGATCAGGCTCCGGTTTCCTTACGGCAAAGATTGCCACGTGTGTCCGGGCTACGATTGGGAAAGTCCGGAGAAACACCGAAGCCAAATGGTTGCTCTTTCTCCCAAGTCGGCCCTTGTGATGCGCACCCTCGATCAGGACGAATACGCAGTCGGACTAAAATGGGCTGGGCGTGGGAAGTGGCGCCAGACTCAGCCCCATACCTTTGAGTTTACCCCCGGCAATAAAACGGCACATACCGAATGCGGGGCATGGTTTAGTCCAAAGCCCCATACCCGTCCTCTTCCAGGCTTCGCAGCCACCCAGCATAGCAGTATCCATAGCTGGAATAGCTTCTGGAGTTCCGGAGGCGCCATCGACTTTTCCGGGAGCGCCGATCCCAGAGCATTTGAGCTGGAACGCCGGGTGGTATTGTCTCAATACCTGACGAGAGTGCAGTGCGCCGGTTCACTACCTCCCCAGGAAACCGGTCTAACCTTCAACAGCTGGTACGGCAAATTCCACCTCGAAATGCACTGGTGGCATGGCGTCCATTTTGCTTTGTGGGATCGGATCGGCTTGCTGGAAAAAAGCATACCCTGGTATGCAGCTGTCCTGGAAGAAGCCCGAAAAACCGCCCAGCGCCAAGGGTATGAAGGCGTGCGGTGGCAAAAAATGACGGGCCCGGAGGGCCGTTCGAGCCCCTCCAGCGTGGGCGAATTCCTCGCCTGGCAGCAACCGCATCCGGTATACTTTGCCGAGCTCCTTTACCGGCAACACCCCACCCTAGAAACCCTGAACCGGTACAAAGACCTGGTCCTCGAAACCGCAAGGTTTATGGCATCGTATGCCCAATTCAGCGAAGCGGACCAGCGCTACCACCTCTGCCACCCGCTTATTCCGGCACAAGAAATCTTTCCCGCCACCGAGACCGACGATCCGCCATTCGAACTGGCTTATTGGAAATACGCCCTGCAAGTAGCCCAAACCTGGCGAAACAGGCTCGGCATGGCGCCTGATCCAAAATGGCAGGACGTCATCGACCGGATCGCGCCGCTTCCGGAATTCGGAGGATGGTACCTTCCTGCTGCCCGGGCGACGGAAGCCTATACCAAGCGGGAAAACCGGGAAGATCATCCTGTGGTAACCGGAGCTTTCGGCATGCTTCCCGATGTTGGCTTGGCCGATCCTGCTAAAATGAAAGCGACCTTTCAGGAAATTATGCGGGACTGGAACTGGGAAACCACCTGGGGCTGGGATTATCCCATGCTGGCTATGTGCGCGGCCCGCCTGGGCATGCAAGAAGAAGCCGTCAACGCCTTACTGATGGATGTTCAGAAAAACACCTACCTGATCAATGGACATAACTACCAGGACAAACGCCTGCGCATTTACCTGCCAGGCAACGGTGGGCTCCTCACCGCCGTAGCCATGATGGCCGCCGGATGGGAAAACGGTCCGGAAGCGGCTGCGCCGGGATTTCCGAAAGGTTGGAAGGTGCGGTATGAAGGGTTGAATAAGATGTTGTAACATAATGCTTCGCCAGGGTTTCGGTCGGGGGACCGGCAGATAGGGATCGAAGTCTGAGGACTTCGACCAACATGGGGACCGGCAGATAGGGATCGAAGTTTGAAGACTTCGACCAACATGGATGATGTAATTAAAACCTTGAATTTTAATAAAATGAAACACCTTCCCTTTCTTTCCGCATTCGTTGCCTTGGCCTTTTTGGGACAAACGGCAGCCGGACAATCGCCGATGGCCAAGGAAGCTATTCTGGAAAACATGCGTACGGCCAATGCCTATTTCATGCAGAAATGGCCGGATGTCGGAAAAACCATTATTACAAATAGGGAAAGAGCCAGTAATATCTGGACCCGCGCCGTGTATTACGAAGGGCTGATGGCGCTGTACCAGATCGACCCCAGTCCGGTCTATTACGATTACGCCCTGCGCTGGGCAGAGTTCCACCGCTGGAACCTTCGGGACGGGGTTACATATACCCGCAACGCCGACAACCAATGCGCGGGGCAGACCTATATCGATCTGTACCTGATCGACCGGCAACCGGAACGAATCAAATACATCAAAGCCTCAATAGACAGCATGATGCGCACCCCTAAAGTGGACGATTGGAACTGGATCGACGCCATCCAGATGGGAATGCCCATTTTTGCCAAGTTGGGTGTGATCTACAAGGACCATACCTACTTCGACCGCATGTACGAAATGTACCGGTTTGCAAAAATAAAACATGGAGACAACGGGTTGTTCAATCCCAAGGACGGCCTTTGGTGGCGCGATGCCGACTTCGATCCGCCGTATACCGAACCCAACGGTGAAGATTGCTACTGGTCGCGCGGCAACGGCTGGGTGTTTGTCGCCCTGGCAAAAGTATTGGAGATCCTTCCCAAAAACGATCCGCATTACAAGGAGTATCTCCAGGACTTCAAAACTATGGCCGCCGCCCTGGCAAAGGTCCAGCGGGAAGATGGGTTCTGGAACGTGAGCTTACACGATCCGGGAAACTATGGAGGAAAAGAAACCTCTGGAACGGCCATGTTTGCATACGGGATGGCCTGGGGAGTCAACCATGGCGTACTCAAGAAAAAAACATACCGCCCCATTGCACTGACCGCCTGGAATGCGATAGTGAAGGACGCCCTGCACCCCAATGGATTCCTGGGTTATGTGCAAAGTACGGGCAAAGAGCCTAAAGAAGGCCAACCCTTGTCTTACGACAAAATTCCCGATTTTGAGGACTTTGGGCTCGGCGCTTTCCTGTTGGCGGGATCAGAAATGTACAAAATGAAATAGACATGAAAAAATGCCTGGCTATGCTCCTTCTGGTCTGGGGCGCTTTTGCGGCCGAGGCCCAGAAACGGGAAGTTTTTTTATTTTCCTACTTCACCCACAACGGCCAGGACGGACTTCACCTGGCCTATAGCGAGGACGGGCGAAACTGGAAAGCCCTGAAAGACGGCCAATCCCTGCTACAACCAGCGCTCGGCAAGGAAAAGCTGATGCGGGATCCCTGCATCATAACCGGCCCCGACGGCATGTTTCACATGGTTTGGACCGTCGGATGGAATGAAAAAGGCATCGGGTATGCCCAATCCAAGGATTTGATCCACTGGAGCCCACAGCGCTATATCCCGGTGATGGAGCACGAACCCGGCGCCCGGAACTGCTGGGCCCCGGAAATCACCTATGATAAAAAGTCCAGGTTGTATTACATCTATTGGGCGACCACCATAGAAGGGAAGTTTACCGAAACGGCCGGTCAGTCAGAAAGCCAGTACAACCACCGCATGTACTACGTTACCACTTCCGATTTTGCTTCTTTCTCCGAAACCAACCTCCTTTACGACGGCGGGTTCAACGTGATCGATGTCACGGCTGTTAAAACGAAAAAGGGATACGCCTTGTTCCTGAAAGACGAAACGGTGGCCCCAAAGCCGGAGAAAAATATCCGGTTGATACATAGCCCTACCCTTCTTGGGCCATTTTCTTCGCCTTCTGCTCCCATCACAGGTAATTACTGGGCAGAGGGGCCCACCGTGCTTCGGCAAAAAGACAGTTGGATCGTTTATTTTGATAAATACCGGGAGCATAAAATGGGCGCCGTTCGCTCAAAAGACCTGGCGCATTGGGAAGACATTTCCGACCAGGTGAGTTTTCCGGCTGGAGTAAGGCACGGAACGGTATTTGCCGTAAAACGAGGGGTGGTGAGCGGTTGGTAAATGGCCCGGAAGTCAACGTATCCCAGACGCCTCATAGGCGTTCAACACCCTTAACGCCCGCAAGGTGTTCCAACGGCTGGGCGTTCCGGCTTTTTCCATTACAAAATGGACTTGGCCCGGATGGTGCGCCTGTACATTCCAGGTTCCGTCTTTGTTTTTTTTGCTGAGAAGGACGTCTATCGCCGGTTGGAAGCGTTCATCCCAGGGTGAGCCGGCGGCTTGAAAATAGTCCAAAGCCCGGAGGATATCGTATTTCCACCGGCTGGGATAGGACAATTTCAGGAAATCTTTTTTTATGATTTCTCCCGTTCGGTCGGAAAGAAAGAGCTGGTGCTTCAGCAAGAATTCCTCCGAGGAAGCCTTTGCTTGGAGGAGTTCATCCAGGCGATAGGCGTACCGGTTTTTCAAATATTCAAGGATGCCTTCCAGAGTGGAAATGGTGGTGTGCATAGAGCTGTGTACCGCCCCCGACCGGTTCGAATGGCAGTTGAACCCCCCATCGGGCATGCGCTGGGACAGGATAAAATCGACCACAGAACGCAGTTTTTCCTCAGGCACTTTGAAGTAACAGGCATAATTTAAAAACATGCCGTTGACGCACACGTCGCTATGCAACAATTCAGTATGGGGGTTCACCCCACCATCGGGACTTTTTTCGGTTTCCGCCACCATAAGTACCGATTCCCGGATCTGAGGGTGGCTTGGGCCGACGGCCAAATGACGCAGGTCGAGCAAGGTATAATGGGTGGAAATCCATTTGGGTTGATAAAACGCCTGGCCCCAATGGCCATCTGCCCGCCGTTTTGCCAGGAAGGCAGCCCCCCACCCTTCGTTGGCAATGCGCGTTTGCAAATCAGGCCGTTCGGCGCCGAGCAAATCGCGGTGGGTTTGGTATTGGACAGAAACGTCGCCTTCCAACAACCAATCGATCAATCGTTCTTTGCTCACGAAGAAAGTTATTGTTGGAGTAGTTTGACAAACAGGTTTTCGTTGCATTTCATCGGCGCCCTTTTTAATGCCGATGGTTTCCCTTTGGGCAGCCGGTTTATACGACGCAGGTCAGTATTTTGGGTATAAATACGCCGAATACATCCAAACCAGCTTTTCCTGCTCGCGAATGTAATCGCTCATCAGGGCGTTGGTGCCTTCGTCGCCTACCTCACCGGCGAGGTTCAGGATTTGGCGTTGTTTAATCAGTAAAATTTTAAATGCGGCCAGGATTTCTTCCATGGCTTTCAACCCATCCCGGGTTTCTTCGGTCTCTTTGATCTGGGAAGCGCCCAGGTATTCGGTGTACTTGTGGCGGGGTTCTGATCCCAGGGTGAGGATGCGCTCAGCCACCTCGTCGATCTTCACGAAAAGATTGTTATAGAGTTCTTCAAACTTCAGGTGAAGCTCAAAAAACTTTTCCCCCCTGATTTTCCAGTGGTACCCTCTTACGTTTTGGTAAAAAGTAGAATAATTCGCCAACAGGTCGTTTAGCTGTTGGGCAAGTTGCTGGCTTTGTGCGGCATCCAGGCCGATCCCATTGAGCGTATCCATGTTTGTTTTTATTAAATTAAAGTAGTTCGATGTTTCTGCCGGACTAAAATAGCTCTAGGGCAAGAGGAATTCAATGACTTGTGTCACACAGCGCCGGATTTGGGAGAAAGCCCCTCTTATTTAATTTTGAGCACAAAGCCGCTTGCCGTATTATACTTGCCCCCTTGGGTTGCGGTGAACAGATAAGCGGGTTTCCCTTTTTTCATTAGCAGTTGTGGCCGTTCCAGGCGGCCATAGCGAGACAAATGCTTAGGCGCCGGCGGTTCCTGAACGTAATAACCCAATGGGTGGTAAGCGATCTGAGGGGCGGGCCAACGAATGCCGTCTTCGGATTCAAAATATAGCCCTACCTGGTGATCGAAAAACCCCATATCGCGGGCAATGAGTTTGAACTTGCCTTTTTCGTACCAAACGTACGCGTCTTCGAGTTGCTGATTGTTGCCGCCCGAAGAGAAATCGATGACGGGGTTGGCAGGAGACTTGATATAAGGGCCGGTCACTTGATCTGCCGTAGCGAGGCCATATTTCCGGTTTCCCCGGATCTTCTGACCGGCAGCCTGTTCGTACTCCGCTGTGTTCCAGGATTTGTAATATAGCCAAAAGGCGCCGCTGGGATGTGGCACAAACCCAGGGTTGGTCGTGCAATGGTCGTCCCATGCGCCGGTCGGGCCGGCATCGAGCAAGGGACGGTCCGGGATTGTCCAGGGCCCGTAAAGCGAACGGGACGTAGCCAGTCCGATGCGTTTGGTATTGGTTTTGCCGTTGGAATTGCCCATATAGAACAAGTAGTACCTGCCATCCGCCTCGTAAATGGACGGATTGTGGCAGGTGGTAGCGTCGAAAAAACCGGGGCGTGGTTTGAGCACCGTGGCCACATATTCAAAAGGCGATTCCGGATTATCGGCCACCGCATGGGCGATCTCGCATTGGTGAATCCAACCACCCATACCGTATTGCTCCGGCCAACGGGAGTAGAATACATGGACTTTCCCATCAGGTCCGAAAATCGGTGAATTACACCAGACGTAATGCCCTTCCGTTTCGAGGATGCGGCCTACGGGCTTAAGCCGCTTGGCAAAAGGAGAAATGGGAGGTTCTTCTCTTTCTAAAGAAAAAAGCCCCTTGGGTAAAGCCAGCACAGCGCTCAGCAGCCCCAGCTTCTGCATAAACACCCTTCTCGATAAAGTGTCATTGCAACTCCACATACCTATTCGTTCGTAAGGTGAAAAGGTCAACGCTAAACGTCCATAAGATAAGAGATTTTTAAAGGAATCAGAAGGGGCAGGGAATCTTCCTGAATGCTTATCTGGTGTCCCTTACTACTTACTGGTGAATCCACCTTAATATTTGCACGCTGTTTGTTGACGGAATATTCGAAGTAAATGGCGGAGACGATCGGGGGTTCGCAGCCGAAGTAATCTATTGTCATCTCAAGGCATTTTATAAAAAAATTGACAAAAATCATTGATTTTCAAATAGATAATAAGATATATTCTTCTATTAACCAGTTAGAAAAACCCATGCCATGAGAAATATCGCTTGTTTTTTGACCCAATTACTGTTACCCGTTCTGGCTTTTACCCAAAATCCGCATATTTCCAGCTGGACCTTTTCAGGTGTTGTCCAGGGTTTTAGCGGGCAGCCCAACGAACAGACCTACCTGGTTTCTCCCCCTGAAGTCAAACGACTGGATACAAAAGGAGCAGAGTTTTGGTTTTACATAACCCCGAAGGCAAATCTTTCGTGCAAACAGCTTTTCAGGGTGGGATGGAATTTTGATCAGGACCTGAAAACCATACATGAAGGCCAAACGGTGAATGTGCAGGTTTTCAATATTCCCACGGGCGATTCGGGTCCAGGATTCAAAAATTGTTATCATCAAGCCAGACAATGGGCCTACGATGGATCATTCCTTACGGTCATCTTTAATGGGTGTGAACCCAACTCATTTTCTTATCAGCCCGCCTACTCAAAATATTGGAGGCCCGAATCGCAATACCTTATCACCACCAGCAAACGCATCGAAGCCAATCCCGCCGGGCAGGAAATCTCTCTGCCCGCAGGTAATTTTACTGGTTCCTTTCTGGTTAAAAACGGCGTATACAAGGTAGGCGATATGAATGCCCCGGCCGGGAATATTAACTTTGAAATAAGCAAAGGAGGTCTATTCAAGTATTTCGTCACCTACACCTACGACGGCCTTGGCAGCCCAGCAACTCTGCCGTCGCAGTCCATCCTATCCATCCAGGCGCCAATTATCACCCACAACATTCTTAACGAACAAGGCATTTACTGGATGCGACTCAACCTGCCAGGGACCATTAATGGCGCTGCCGGTAAAAAGCTCCAGATCGTCATGAGGTTTTGCGATGCCAGCGGCAAACTACTTCCCGCCAATCCGGCCGAAACCGTCTACCGCGACGCTGGAGGCTATGCGGCTACCACTTCGCTAATTATGGATATACCTTCTAACAACCACCTCCTGAACGACATACCGGTTTGGATGCCCTACTATGCGCTGAATCTGCAGCAAACAGGCTACCAGCAATACCAGGTTTTCGCGTACGCCGAGGTCTTCGTCGACGGAAGTAGCCTTGGAATTTCTCAAAAAACACCCATGCAGGTGCTATGGTAAGCTATGATTTGCGCAGTTTCTTTATCCAAACCTGTTTTTGGGAAATGAAAAAAACCTTCTTTTTTGCTCTTTCCGTTAGTTCTTTTCCCTGCCTTAAGCCCCATGCCTGAACCCCCCGCCATCTGCCTCATCGGCGACTCCACCATGGCCGACAAGCCGGGAACGCCCGAAGAAAACTTCAAATGCGGGGAGGGCCAGCTGTTACCCGAATTTTTTAAGCTGGAAGTTTTGGTGGGCAATCACGCTGTGGACGGGCGGAGTTCAAAAAGTTTTATCCCTTAAGGCTGCTGGGATACCCTTTTTAAAGAGTTTCATAAGCGCTACTACGTTTTTAACCAGTTTGGGCACATCGAGGCAAAACATTAACTATACGTAGTTTAAACCATCGCCAAATAGACCCAAAATAGTTTTTAAAATAATTGTTTTAAAAAAACGTCCATTTTTTACCACCATCTTCCTGTTCGGGGCTAATAGCTTTGTCCTATTGAACACCAAAAAAAATCGAACATGGAAAGACGGAATTTTCTCCAATCTGCGGGGTTGGCGGCTGCGCTTGGGTTTGTACCTGGTCTGGGAATGGCTGGCGCCAACAAGCTTTTCAACGAGGCCGGAGACCCCCTACCCTTTCTGCTGCCTCCCCTGGCGCCTTTAGACCATAAAGGCGGAATGGACATCCGGGTTTGGGTGCGGTCGAAGGCTACCGGAGGGGTATTTTCTTCTGTGGAATGCGCCGTAGCGCCCAGGGTGATGGGTCCTCCGCCGCACGCCCACGTAGAGTTGGACGAATTGATGTATGTTTTGGAGGGAACTGCCAGCGTTTTGGTTGGAACCGAGATCGTCGAAGTACCTGCCGGGGGATGGCATTTTCGGCCCCGCCAACTCAAACACACCTTCTGGAATGCTTCCGACCAACCGCTGCGGTTTATAGATATGTATTTTAACCAACCGTTTGAAGAATTCCTGGAACGCATTTTCCACGAACTGACCCCGGAAAATGGTTATCTTCACGGCTCGCCCAAACTCAACCAGGAGCGCGACCGATTGGACAAACAATTCGGGTTGATTTACGGCCCGACAGCGGGAGCCGAACGCCAGGCCATCGTTGAGAAATATGGGCTAAAATAAGTTATTGCGAAAGCGGGATTGAATTGAACAGCCTATGATCTTGAAGGATTTCCTTCCTCATCCAGCCCTGAGGGACTTCGTTCGTTGCTATCGGATCGTCCATTTAAAATTCGACCCCAATGATCCGCCACCGCATAAGCCCTACACCCCCAGACCGGAGCAGTGCCTGGCTTTTTATCCTTTTGACCGGGAAAAGGTCAACTTTTCAGATAGCAATAAATCGGTAGCCAACGTGCCGGTGGCGCTGATCGGGCAAGCCCTTTCCGTCACCAACCGGTTTATTCAGGGGCATTTCATGGTCGTTCAAGTGCTTTTCCAGCCCGGAGGGTTATTCCGGCTCACCGGCCTCCCTAGTTGGGAAATAAACAACGCGTACATGGATGCCGACCTGGTCTTCCCCAAAGAAGTCCATCTGGTCAACGAGGCATTCTTCCATGCCCGAAGCTATCCGGAAATCGTACATGTCGCCAACGGGTTTATTGAGCACCTGATCCGCCGCGGCGTTAAAGACCGCCATCCGGCGGATCAGGTGTGCCGGTATATTCTGGCAAACCCCACCGCTTCCCTCGACGATTTGGCCCGAAGGTCATTCTTATGCGTAAAGCAATTTGAGCGGACATTTCGGGACCGGACGGGTGTAAATCCGAAGTTGTTCGCACGGTTGGTTCGCTTTGACCGGGCATTCCGGGAAAAAAACCTGCATCCCGATCGCGATTGGTTAAGCATAGCTATCGATTGCGACTATTACGATTACCAACACCTGGTGCGCGATTACAAAGAATTCACGGGCATGAAACCCACTGCCTTTCATCAACTGGAGAGCAGAGCGCCCGAACGGCGTTTTGGACTGGCGGAACACTACTACGAAACCCAGGTTGTCTGACCGGTTTTGCAGGGATTCTTTGTATATTTCCTGCTCAAATCCGTCGTGCCACATGAAAAAACGCCTCTTTTTCTTCCTCTTTTCCATGGCGCTATTGCTCGCCGTAAGCCCCATCCCTAAAGCCCCAGCCATCTACCTCATTGGCGACTCCACTATGGCCGACAAGCCGGGAACGCCCGAAGAAAACCCCGAACGCGGGTGGGGCCAGCTGTTGCCTGAGTGCTTCAAACCGGAAGCCGCTGTGCGCAACCACGCCGTGAACGGGCGGAGCTCCAAAAGCTTTATCTCCGAAGGGCGGTGGGATGCCATTTTAAAGGAGCTTAAAAAAGGCGACTACGTCTTCATCCAGTTTGGGCACAACGACCAGAAAGACCAGGATTCCACCCGGTACACCAACCCCTGGAGCAGCTACCGGCGCAACCTGGAAAAATTCGTTGCCGAAACCCGCGCCAAAGGCGCTTTCCCGGTTTTGTTTTCCTCCATCGTGCGGCGAAACTTCAACGAAAAGGGCGTCCTGGTGGATACGCACGGCGCTTATCCTTTTGTAGCCCGCCAGGTGGCCATGGAAAAAGAAGTCCCGTTTATCGACATGCAATTGCTAACCGAAGACTACGTCCGAGCCCTCGGCCCGGAGCCCTCAAAGGAAATATACCTGTGGACGACGCCCGGCCAATACGCCCGGTTTCCGGACGGCGCCAAGGACAATACCCATTTATCGCTGAAAGGCGCCAGAACGTATGCCGGACTGGTCGTAGAGGAAATCAAGCGCCTGAAACTTCCCCTTTCCAGGTGGTTGAAATAGCCTCCCTATAGTTTTTCCCGTCCATTTTATTGAATTATCATGAAAAACCTCCCTATACTCTCCCTCATGGCGCTTCTTTCGATCGGCGACCTCGGCGCGCAATCCGCCGGCAAAGAAATCCCACTGTATCCGGGGGCGGTTCCCAACGCGCGCCAAGCGCCCGACCCGGAACAAACCGAGGTACGGCCCAATGGCGAACGGTTTATTTCCGCTACCGCCGTGCCTACCCTGACGATCTTCCAACCCAAGCAACCCAACGGAAAAGCCGTGATCGTTTGTCCGGGAGGAGGGTATCGGGGGGTATCCATCGATAAGGAGGGCTTTAAAGTCGCACAGGAACTGAATAAGGACAGCATCACGGTTTTCGTCCTGAAATACCGCGCCCCCAACGACGTAACCAACATCGACAAATCCCTGGCGCCGCTGCAGGATGCCCAACAGGCCATCCGGTACGTGCGCCAACACGCAAAGGAATACCATATCGATCCTTCGCAAGTGGGCATCATGGGCTTTTCGGCAGGAGGCCATCTGGCCGCATCGGCCGCTACCCGGTACCAAAAGCCCGCCGATCCCAACGAGCCCGATACGACCTCCCTGCGGCCCGACTTCGCCATATTGATCTATCCGGTGATCAGCTTTACCGAGGCGCTGGCGCACAAGGGTTCCCGGACCAATTTGCTCGGCGCCCAACCGAGAGAAGCGGACATTTTGCTGTGCTCGGCAGAAAAACAAGCGACCAAAGACACGCCGCCCGTTTTTCTGGTCCACGCCGCCGACGATCAGACCGTTCCGGTAGGCAACAGCCTGGCGTTTTACAGCGCCTGCATCGACCACGGCGTTTCGGCAGAAATGCACTTGTATCCAAAAGGAGGGCACGGATTCGGGATGTTCAACCCCACTACCTCCGACCGGTGGATCGAGCGGCTCAAGAATTGGTTGAGGGGTATTTAGGGTGTCTCCATTTCCGGTAGCGCAAAAGGCTTCAAGATCTCCGATTTGACATAGCGCTTCGCTTGTTTTTTCGTCAGCGCATGGCGCCAGGCAACCCGCCCTGAAGGATTGGCCCCGGGACCGGTATTGTCGTACTCGGCGTAATAGGTCGTCGTCTCCCTGTCCGGCGCCGACCAGTTGTCCCAACCCTCGGGCTTGATGTGGCTGCCCATTTCGCAATACAAAAAGGCCGTTTTGGCGAAGTCGCGCCAGGGCCGCCCCAGGTAAACGGCATCCACCCCGGGCGCCGCCGTAAGAGTGCAATGCAGGAAAACAAAACCGAAAGCTCGTCCTTCCGGCGTACTGGCGGCGGTGATATACGAATTGGCTTTGCTGTGAATAGTGCAGGATTCAAACAGGGCCGTTGCCTCCCCAAAAATGAAATCCGTAGTCCCTTCTATATGGCAGTTTTGGTAATACTGGCGGGCGTTGGCTCCCGCGGCATAAAGGGTATCCTGGTTGCCGATCATGCGGCAGTTGGAAAATACGGCCCGGTCGGCCTCAACGGCGACGGCGACCGCCTGGCCCACGGGGCCCGCCGCGTTCTCCACAGTGAGATTTTCTGCCCGAAAATCATCCCCCTGAACCAAAAGTGTAGCCGTAAAAAAGGTGCTGTTGCGGCCCCGGGCAATAGCGTTAAAATGATCATCCCAACGGATGATGGTGGTGGCAGGGTTCTCTCCCTTCAACGTCAGGCGGTTATTCCAGGCATGGACGGTCACTTTTTCCCGGTAAACCCCCGGCTTAATGCAGATGGTAATGCGCACATCCGGAAACGATTTCGACTCGTCGATAGCCGCCTGAATGGTTGTAAAATCGCCGCTGCCGTCCTGGGCCACCGTGATTTCGGTGGGGTAATTGGGCTGGGCAAAGAGAAAGGAAGGAAGAAACAAAAGCCAGAGGGATACATTTTTCATTGGTTGGAAAGCAGGTTTTTTGAAGGAAAAAGCCGGCAAGTTTTCCTTTCATCTAAGGCCTAAAGATACGAGTGTACGCGCTTAAATCAAACCCCATGGGCCGGTTGCTTCTACTTCAACAAAACCCGATAAAGCTCCTCCAGCACTTCCTCCGCATCTTTATGAATAGGGCTGTCTGTTACCGTACCCAAATTGATCCCTGCAAAGAAGTACAACTCATTAGAAGGGAAGTAATACAATTGGCATCCCGCGCCAATGCCTCCTCCGCTATGGCCATAGGCGATTTCTCCGCCCAAAAGGGCATAATCCAGTCCAAGACCGTAACGCAAGCCGCCTTTGCCGTCTTTGACCCACTCCCGCATGATGCTGAGGGTAGGCTTGGAAATGATCTTTTCTTCCATTAAGCCTTTCAGAAAGCGCACGGCGTCCTGGGGAGTGGCCACGATGCCGTCGTCTCCTACTAATGCCCGTACATTATGGCGCTGCATTTGCGATACATTTTCGACCACCCCATCGCTATGCCGGTCCCAATACGCATTCAGCAAGTGGGGATGGTCCAAATAACCAGTCTCATTCCGGTAAAAGGTTTGCGTCAATCCGAGAGGTTTAAAAATCACCTCCGAAATATACCGGGCATGGTCCCCCGTTATCCGGTCTGCGATAAGCGCCAGAAGCTCGTAATTGGTATTGCAGTAGGCGTACTTGCTACCAGGCTCAAACTGCAAAGGTTTGCCTTTGATGTAGTTCAAATAATCCCACGTAGTAAAGGGATATTCCGGTTTCTGTAAAAGGACGGTTACATAAGCGGGAACGAGGTTGTATTCCGGTATCCCGGACGTGTGGTTCAACAGCATGCGCAGCGATATTTCTCCGGCACGGGGAATAAACGATTCGATATCGGGTAGGTATTTGACGATGCGTTCGTCCAACTCCAGCTTGCCGTCTTCGTACAGTTTTAATATTGCCACCGCCATATACGTCTTGGAAATACTCTGTAAATAGTGAAGATGACAGGCGCCCATAGGGACTTTCCCCTCCAACTGGGCGTACCCGGTTGCATACTCCCAGTACCCTTCTCCGGAAAACACGCACATGGCAACCCCGGGAATTCCTTTCCGGACCAATCGGCCCAGGACATCTTCCAATTCCCTGGCTTTTGAAAAAGAGGCGCTTTCTTCGGGCCGCTCCGCGCAATTGGCGACCGGCAGATCCGGACGGAATACCGAGCAGGAAGAACCGAAAACCAGCACCCCTGCTGCGAATAGAAAAGCAAATTTCTTCATAGCTTAATTTATGAGAACAATCCAAGGTTATTCAATAAATCAGTGTTTGGGAGAGGCACTGACGCCAAGCTGAATCAAGGTTTCCGGCATGACCGGGACGCTGGCGTTGTACCCGCTGAGGACCACCAGTTGGTAATTGACAAAGGGAGACCAGCCGGCATCTGAAGTGCGGTATCCAAGCCCGATTCCAAGCGGTAGGGCAAACATCCCTTTCCCTTGTTTGCCCACTGGTACCCAATCCCCCTGGATTGGTTTAAAAGAAGCTGCTGGTCTAAAGCTGTACCAATACCCTGCTCCAAGTTTGATTTCAGAATACGCCTCATCGGACAAGCTTGGGCGCCACACCGCCTGGGTGTACACCCCTACCCCATTACCTGCCTGCCGGTTGCGATACCAAATGAGGGAAACCTGTTGCACCAAATGCTGCTTGCCGGTATAACTGAATTCCGTTCCCACCCCAAATCCCATGTTCCGGAAATGGTATTGCACCTTCTTAAACGGCATATTAATGGAATGAAACTGAAGGGACAACAAGACCGGAAAGTCCTGGTACCCGAAAGAGCCGCCCGATTGAGCGGCCACCCGCCATGGGGTAAAAAAGATCAGGGAAGCCCATAAAGCCAGTGTCTTCATTTTTTGCTTTTAGGGCAAAATACAGGCTGGACACCCTTTCAGGGCAAGTCAAATGCGGTTTTAACCGGTGAAGCGTACCGGTTTATCCGTTGAACCGTTCGGCCTTTGGTTAAACCATTCTTTAAACCGGGGCGTTTTCTCCCGGCTTACAGGTACCCGGTCGGGGAAAAACCCTTTTCCTTCTATCCATACTTCAATTTTCCCATTTTGCCTTCGTTCAAACCCGCCGATAAACCCCCGGTTGCAAAGACATTGCCGGTTTAGCCGAAAGAAACGCTCCGAATCGACCATGGATTCTACCCTGCTGAGCGACAGGTCGAGCAGGTGTTTTTTCCCGTTTTGGTCTACTGCCACCGAATAATCGCCATCAGCCAGAAACCCGATCACCTTCCCTGTGTCGAGTTGAAGGTTTTTTTTACCTGATTTCACAAGCAGATACGTTTCTCCTGGCGCTTTCTGGGCTTCAGCAACCCGTTTTGACTGGTCCCATTCCCGATAAAAGTGAAGCAGGACATAAATTCCATTGACCACAAAAAACCAGATCGAGATGATAAACAAATCAAAGGTGTAAAAATTCAAAGGCGCCATCCTGCCTCTGGCAACCAGGCTGACCAGCTCGGTGAGTATACTGATAATCCCTAACCCAACCATCAATATCCCCGGCGTCTGGATCATCAGCCGCTGCGCAAAGCCTTTTGAATATGGAAATACCCGGTCCAGATACAGCACAAACATTCTCACACCCCACACCGCCGCATACCCTTGTAAGGTATCCAGGGTATAGGTTAGGGCCAAAAAACCATTCCACCGAATATTGGTATAAGTCAAATAATAGTTAAACGCGCTGACAAAAGGGATCAGAACGAGAAAAATGGCTATATCCGGGTGGTAAGGGTTGGCCTTTCTCATCATCATTTAAAAAATTTTAACCCATCGCCTACGATAATGCAATACCCGGATAAAAATAGGGCGACAAAAAGAAAATCCCTCGCTTTTGCAAAAATACTCAGCGGAAAGGAGAACCCCGCGCAGGTTAGAACTGCTTTAAATAACTCAATTTGGCAATAACATTGCGGTTCCGAAAATCGGAGTCGGTAATTTGTGCATCGTTAAACACCAAATAAAGAAACGACAGTGGCCGGTATTCCCAGCTGCCCCTGATATTCCATCGTCCCTGGCGGGTAAAGGAATTATATTGGTAGAAAGCGGATAGTTGAATCCTCGAATTCCACGCAAGGCGCATACCTCCCGTTATCAGATCCGTTGTCAGGTCGGTCTTTGCAATTCCCAGGCCACGAAGATAGTTGCGCTCGTAATCCAGGGTAAACGCCACTCTGGGATCGGGTGCAAGGCGTACTCCGGCCCTTATCGCATCGCGTTTTCCGTTGTAGTAGTCCCCCCAATCATAGCGAAGGGAGGCCGACCATTTTCGCGACTGATCCGAGTTCCACTTAACATATTGGGTCAGATAAAAATAGGTTTTCTGTTCGATGGCGATCCCCAAAGGCGCAAAATCAAAATTGATGTTTTGCCAAGTAGGCGTAACCGCCCATTCAACAAAGCTGCCATTGGTAAAAAAGACATATATCGGGAAGAGATACAAATTGGCTTGCTGGAGGCGCCTGGGATTTTCAAAATCATGATAGTAATTGACAAATAAGCCTGGATCAAAACGCCGTATCCAAGGCAGCTTTTTGGGCCGGATAATCGCATACCCTCCTGGATTATGATGGATGACATTATTCTGAAAAACAAACCCCATGCCCGGGATATACTGCTCGCTGACGAAATTGGTCAGCCATCCCAGATAAAATTTATTGGAATTATACCCTGCGAAAAATCGTCCTGCCAACCCCAGGGTATCCATGGAATTATCGCGGGAAACCGACAGGAGGTAAGAAACCGAAAGCTGGTCGCGCGGGCGAAATAAGCCATCCACGCTCAGCGTGGTATTCTGGCGCCGGGGCTGGCCGAGGTCGCTATGGCTTTCATCCAGCCGGTGCGTGAGCATAGCGCCGATATTGTTCTGAGACCCATAATTTTTCAGGTAACGCAGAACGCCAAAATTGGCGGCTGCCGACTGCTCCGTTTCTCCCTGATGGATATATAACCCCGCCAGGGTACGGCCTTCGGTGCGGTCTGTAAACCGGGCGCCCGCATCAATCGGCGCTGGCGCCGCATTAAACTCGCCCTGAAGTCCTATACGGCGGCTAAAGAAAGGAACGATCACGTTATCCCCTGCGCCCGCCCAAATGCCTGAGTTTTCGAGAAAAAACTGCCGCCGCTCTGGAAAAAAGACGTTAAACCGCTCCAGGTTATTCACTTCCCGGTCTACGTCTGCCTGGGCGAAATCGGTGTTGACCGTCAAATCCAACACGGCTTTTGGATTAATGGCCCATTTCAGGTCTCCGCCTGCTTTCCAACTGCCTTTATCGGTCGTTTGCCCTCCGCTTTGTTTTTCGTCGAATTGATACAACGCATAGGGTTCTATACGAACATTAGCGGAAGGCGGCGGCAGCCGGATGCCTTTCAGGGAAGCGGCGTACGTCATGCGGTAAGGGGAAAATGACTGGGGAATAGCAGGAAAAACCGTTTGTTCATAATCCCGCCGGGCCAAACGGGTAAAAGTTACTCCCCAGGCAACCGAGTCGGTTTCGGATGTTTCATAACGCAACGACTTGAACGGAATAGCAAATTCGGCAAAATAGCCGGTGTCGGTTTGAATCGTGCGCACTGCCCAAAGCGCATTCCAGTCGTTATCCCGATTATCGTCGTTAAAGACCTGCAAATCGCGCTGGTTTCCGTAAGGGGTGGTCTGAAAGGATACGCAATATTGCTTGAGGTTTTGTGGATCCAGTTGGATGCCAAAAATATCATTCTCCCCCCAGGAAAAATCCCGGCGCAAATCCTGTACCCGCACCCCTTTTCGCCCGAGCGAATCGCGGCAAAATACGCCAAAATACAAATGGCGGGCATCGTAAAGCACCCGGACTTCCGTCTTGTACAAATAGGCGCCTCCCTGGCGGGGTTCAATTCGGAAAAACTGATTGACCAAGGAGGCATTACTCCAGTCTGATTCGTCTAACTTACCGTCCAAACGAATACCGGCAACAGCTTCTTTTGCCATGATCGCCAACGGTTGCGCGGGAGGAGGAAAGACATTCTGGGTTTGCTGCGCCAGCAAGGGAATCGTGCACAAGACAAGTCCCAAAACGGTCCATGCTTTTTTCATACAGGTGATTTAGGCTGATCCGGGGTCGTCAGGGCCCTTAACGGGCTGTCGGTTTTTTGCAAACTGGGGGCGCGTTTTCAGGAGGCTGCTTTCCTCCAATGTGTCCTTTTCACGCCCATAAGGGGCTTACCGGAAGGCTATTTTGACTTCCCCCCCTGGTCCTACCAGGGATATAATAACCAAAGCCATCGCAACAGCATAAGCCAGTAACCCTAGCAGGTTGGTCATACTGCGCGATGGCACCATGGTAGCGTCGTATTCAAAATTGGGCAAGGCGTCTATCTTAGCCCTGTCCATCACTTTTCCCTTGAAAAGAATGGGTTTAAAATAGTCCCGCCAGAGTACCGTTAAACATTTTGGTCAAGCCAATTGCTTCTATCACGGTTTTCAGATGTTTACGCGTTTTTTATGCTTGTTGTATTGCGTATCTCTTCCAATGCAACTTTGTTGCAAGTATAAAAAATACTTTTTGTCCTTGCAACAAAGTTGCATTTATTTTTATTTTCCGAACCATTTAAGGAAAAGCCAATAGGGAGCCAACCCAAACAGGGGCCCTGTTAAGGATTATTCGCCAATCATTGATCAATTATTCAAAGAGGAAGGGGCTTTTTAAACTTTCTCCGCAACCACCAGCATCTCATAATCCTCCGTTGTGAGCGCGTCGTTGCGGCTGAAGGCACCCAATTTGGCGCCAAAAATCCCAATATTGACCATTCGGAGGGATTTAAGCAGCCAGGTTATCTCCGACGGCACGTAGTACCGCTCGTTGCAATCCAACAGGAGCTCCTTTCCGTCGTCGCCTATCAGCGTTGTGATGTTGTGGTCGCGGAAGGTCATCAGGTTAAAAGAATGGTTGTCGTAGGTGGCTTGGCCCTCGATGGCCGCCTGGCTGAGGAAATCTTTGACCGAATGGAATAAGGGAAACAAACCGTTCAGGGTGGTAAAGATCAGTTTGCCCCCCGGCCTTAGCGCTTTGGCGGCATTTTGAAGAATTTGGAAATTCATTTCGTCGGTTTCCATCAGGGGGAAGCCGCCTTCGCAGAGCATCATCACCAGGTCAAATTCGGAGGCAAACGGCAAATTCCGGGCGTCGTGCTGGTGGAAATCTACTTCTACGCCGGCTTCCCGGGCTTTTTCCCTGGCCCGGGCCAGCATGGATTCGGAGAGATCGGCGCCGGTTACAGAGTACCCTCTGCGCGCCAGCTCAATCGAATGCCTTCCCGTGCCGCATCCGAGGTCGAGTATCCGGACCGAGCGGTCAAACCCGATTTCCGACTCGATGAAATCGCATTCGCCAATCGTGCCTTGCGTAAAAACCTCCTGATCGTATTTGACCGCGTAATTCTGAAAAAGCTCTTGGTACCAGGGAGTCATGGGGATGAGATTGGGGGGATGGTGATTCCCCAATGCCATAAAAGTAGGAAAAAATGGGGAGAATTGGTGGTTAGGTGACTGGGTGACTGGGTAGGTGAGTGGGTCCACCATGTGAAATTTTTTTTACCCAAAACTGCATTGCTCCCCCTATTTTGTAAGGGGTTGGGAATAACTGGCCCATCCGGTAGACTTTGGAGTTTAGCAAGACTGTTCAAACAATCGTGTCTTTAAATTTTTAAAATGCTAAAAATCAATAATTTAAAATATTGAAACAGCAAATTTTGAAAAATCCCCTACTTCTAGCCACCTAGCCACCTAGCTACTTATCCACCCAACGCCCCAACGCCTAAAACCCCACCGCTATCTTCCAAGCCTTGGTTTTTTTTCTGGTAAACGGTTTGACGAGAATCGAATCCCCATTTTTGGAAAAAGCAATGGGCTTCCCATCGAGGGTAATGGCTTGGGGGTGCTTGGAGGAATGGATGATCACCTCCCACCGGCGTTTGGGTTCCATTCCGTTATACCGGCCGGATACCGCCATTGTTTGTAAGGAAAATCCGTCCGAAGCGGCTTGTTGGGCGATTTGGGTCGCGGCGTACGCCCCATTCAGGTAGTCGTTGCTGCGGCCGTCGTCCTCCACCAGCACAAACTGTCCGTTTGCGCCCGGATAAACGTGCAACTCCAGCACGTCGTTTGTACCGGCTTCAATCGAGCGGGCGTATTTGCGCATAGGAAGGATGGCGCCCTGGCGTACAAATACCGGCATTTGCTCAAGTGGCGCCTGGACCCGGACCGTATTTCCTCCCGAATGAAGCTCGCCTGTCCAGTAATCGATCCAATTAGCGTCGCCGGGCAGAAAAACCGTTCGCGTTGTTTGTCCCTGCTCGTACACCGGCGCTGCCAGGAGTTCTTCCCCTAACAAATACTGGTACAAATGCCCGGGAATAGGACGGATAGGGGTTACCCCTTCCAGGCGCGAACGGTGGGCATAGGTATACAGGTAGGGAAATAGCCTCATTTTCAGATGGGAATACTCGAGGAAAACGCGGCCGGCTCGGTCCGATACCAGAAAAGGGATGTTCCGTGTGGGGTTTTCGGGTTGCGAGAACGGAGTGGTCAGAGGGACAAAACAGGCAAATTGAAGCCAGCGGATGAACAGTTCCTCGTCGACATACCCGTCTTCACTTACCGCAAAGCCGCCCATGTCGTTCGCCAGGAACGGAATTTGGTGGGTTCCTTTGCTCAGATCGGTATACCTGGCAATGTTTTCCTTAAACCCCACGAAGGGTAGCCATGGGGAAAACGTCCGGGTATGGGTAGCCGCCGACCAATCCGACCGGGTATCGTCGGTCCATTTGCCGGGGTAGCGTTTGTATTCTTCGGATTCCCTTCCACCGCTGTGGGAGAAAATAAATCCCCGGCCTTCGGTTTCCAGGCCGAATTCCTGGGTCATTTCAAACATAGTTTTGCACACGGGGATCGCGTCGGTGCGATCGAGCTTGAGAAAGTCGAGCCCCATGTCGAAAAACGGTTTCATTTTTTCCTTGAAAAGGGCCACGGCCTCTGGGTTGTGGAAATCGATATTACCGCACCAGGTGCCTTTTGCCGGCTTGCTGCCGTCTCCGATAATGGTGGTCCGGCTTCCATTGTGCCAGCTATTGGTTTCCACGTATTCATTGGAAAACAACCCTTTGGATTTAAATTCCTCATACACCGGCTCGTTGCCGGCCTGTAAAATACAATCCCAAACCCACATCCCGGATTTGATGTTGTTCCGCTTCATGAAATCCCACATGCCCTGCATGTCGGGATAGGACGCGGTATCGGCCACGAAATCCAGATACTTTTTAGGGCCAACGCCCTGGTTTTTCCAGTCCCAAATCCAGGAGTCGATCCAGAACGCATCGATGGGATAATCGTGGGCCAGGATGTCCTGGATCAACCCAACGGTTTGTTCCTGATTGGTGTAGGCGCCGTACACCATCCCAAAGGCCCATGCGGGAGGCAGGACCACGTTGGTATCCGCCGGCGCCATACCCGGGCGAAACCAGGAAGTACCTTGCGCCAAACCGCGCGTTAAAGACAAAGAAACCATCCACAGGACGAAAAAATACAGTTTAACGTTCATTGCGGCAGCGTTTATTCCGGTTTTTTACAAATTGGCCTCAGGCAACCCCGGCGCCCATCACCTTCATCGATTTTTGGGTTCTATCAGCATCTGTTCGATTCCATCGGCAACAGCTTTTTGAGAAGGCGCCGTCAGGTGCACCCCATCATAGGTGATCCTTCCTTTTGATGGGTCCAAAAAACGGTACGAATCAAAAAACAGGCATCCCTGTTGTTGGGCCAGGCGTTCCAAAATCCCTTTCCATTCCCTTACGCAGGCTTCGCCGCCCTGATATTTAGCTTCGGCAAAGGCTTCCTCCATAGGCGGAGGGCTCATGAACAGGAACCTGGTTTTGCCGGGATCAACCAGAGGCGAGGCGCGCAAGCGGCGGATCAGTTCCAGGTAATTGTGCTCCATGGCTTCGACATCTCCATGAAAGACGGCCTTGCAATCGTTGGTTCCCAGGGCAATCAAAAGGACATCAAATGGTTTCCCGGCATTTTGCTCCCGGGCGTACTGAATCAGCGAGTCGGCATTTCTCAGGGTGTTTAGTTTGGGATTGTCCGAATTGTCATATCCGATGGTATTGCCGGGAATGGCGTAACGGACCAGGTTTCCGCAGGTGAGGCGGCTCTTGAGGATATTCGTCCAGCTATCGGCTGCCGTTTCGTTCGAAGCGCCGATGACGAGTACCGAACCCTGGAGGCGCCGCTTTGCCGGGCCGATAGGAACCAGGTCCAGCGCAACGGTCTCGAGCATCTCATGCCCTCCTTCGAAAAGCGTAAGGGAAATATTGCGGTACTGACGAAAATAATGCCGCTTCCGGCTGCCGATGAATCCAAAATCCGCGGAAGGGAAACAGCGTTTGGATAATAACTCAACAATATCTTCGTCCGGCACGGCGAATTTGGATTTCCGCCCATCCCAATACCAGACCAGCCGGTTGAACATGTGGATGCTTTGGGTAACAGGAACCGATCCGGTGTACCCGTCATGAATACCGGCATATATAAACAAGCTCCCATTCCGGGGCATTTGGGGGGGTAAGGGGTCAAAAATCGGGGATCTCCGGCCGGCTTCTTCATTATTCAGGGTTGCCCCCGACCGTGTTGCCTGGAGGATGTGCGCGGCATAAGGCAAATTCCGGCTCTTGGTTTCCCAGAACCAATCCTTAACATTTGAAATAGGGACCCATGCCGAAAAGCTCTTGACCGGCCGCTGTATCCTCGTATAGCACAACAAGGTAGCGTAACCTCCTCCGGAGGCCCCGATGATATGGATTTCTGACGTATCGACGTTTCCCCTTGATACAGCGTATGCAATGGCATCTTCTATATCCTGCGCCACCAGAGGGCTTCCGCAGGCCTCCGGACGGGTATTGGGCCCGCGAAAGTCAGGATGGATGTAGTGATATCCTTTGCCAATAACCTCATCGATCAGAGGATCGTATTGGGCATAATCTCCACTCCACGTGTGGAGACTGACGATAAGCGGCTTAAGGCCACCTCCCGGCGGCTGATAATACATGGCCTTCTGAAGCGCTCCATCCTTTGCAGATAGAACCGAAACCTCCTGGACGTCCTTGGGCCATTGGCGCCTTGCCGGGTCGTCCCAGGGAGTTTGGGAGAAAAGATTCCATGCAGAGAACGCTAAAAAGACCAGGCAAAGCAACAAACCCAGGAAAACACCCGGGCGGCGGATGCGCCGTTTATGCCATCGTGTCTTTTTCATTCGAACTCAGAATGAGGCTGTGCCTTATTTCTTTTGATAAACTTTGACGTAGTCAATCTCAAAAACATGAGGAAACAGCGAATCGTCAATTCCTTTTTTACCGCCTAATCCGCCGCCGATAGCCAGATTCAAAATGAGATGGAACGACTGATCAAAGGGCCAGGCGCCGGCATCCGTATGTTCGTTTTTGAAAGTAAAATAGAGGTCTCCGTCGACGTAGGAACGCATCTCCTCGGCTTCCCATTCAAGGGTATACACGTGAAACCGGGACGTAGCGGTAGGAAGGTAGCGCCGCTTGCCTACCTGGGTACCCTTCATGTGGTTATAGCGGCCCGTATGCACGGTAGACAGGACGGTGTCCGGGTCAAACCCTACATGTTCCATAATATCGATTTCACCGCCATTGGGCCATTGCCCATAAGGACTTTGCGTTGGCATCATCCAGATCGCAGGCCAGGTTCCGCGGCCTTCCGGCACTCTGGCGCGCACCACCACTTTGGCGTACTTCCAGTCTCCTTTGTTTTTGGTTGTCAATCGGGCGGAGGAATACGCCTTCCCGGAAGTCTCCTCCTTTCTGGCGGTAATGGTCAAGATTCCTTTGTCGACGTAGGCATTCCGTGGATTGGCTTCGGTATACCACTGCTTTTCGTTATTTCCCCACCCATAGGTATTGCCCCGGGTATCGTAGTTCCATTTAGCGCTATCCGGTAAGCCCTTGTAGTTGAACTTATCCGACCAAACCAGTTCCCATTTAGGCGATTGGGCGCCCAATTGGAAGCCGGCCAGAAGAAAATATCCGGCTACGAGTATTTTAGTCCACATGCCATTGTGTTTTTCGGAATAAAATCAGTTAGACGTTAGAGGTTAGACGTTAGACGTTAGACCTTAGACGTTAGAAGATCTGATCTCTAACGTCTAAGGTCTAACAGCTAACGTCTAAAAACCCATTATTGCAGCCACCAGGGCGTTTGGTTGATCCCGTCGTACCCACTGAACTGTTCCTGCACCGCTTTATTGTAATTATCGGCGTTGGTGGTGAGTTCATTGGGCGGGTACTTCCAGCGTTTGGGGTAGACCTTTGGGTCATCCGGGTTCAGGCTGGTAGCCGGGTTCAGGGGGAATTCGGGGTATCCGGTGCGGAGGAACGTCCGATAACTAAATAACCCATTCCCCTGGAAAAATTCCAGCAGCCAGCGCTGGGTGATAATCTGCTTGATGCGGTCTGCTTTGGAGCCGCCGGTTTTGTAGGCGGCTTCTCCGGTAAAATACCCGTCGATATAGCTTTGGTTGATGGCCATTCCATGCAGGTTAGCTGCCGTTGCAGAGGGCAACGTCATGTAGTATTTCAGGATGGCTTTTACGCCGTTTTCGTAGTAGGTCTGGGCAGAGCCCGGAAGCCATCCTTCTTCGATAGCCTCGGCGATAATGAAGCATTGCTCGGAGTAGGTAAAGTACAGCATGGGATCGCCTGCGCGTAAGGCTACGTAGCGCTTGTTAACCAAGGAATATTTCCCGGCAGCCCGGTTGAGCGCGAGCTGATCGGCGGATAATTCGGTAGGAGCGCCCACATAGGCGGCATAGTCGTTGTCCTTGAGTCCGCCGGAAATTTTCTCTGCGGCAGGCTCCGCGAAATAGAACAAACGGCGGTCGTTGGTCAACTTCAGGTAATTGACGACCAGGTCGGACACGGCGGTGTTGATTCTCCGGTTTTCGCCATTGAAAAACGGATGCGAGGCATTGGTGTTGTCGGTGTAAACCAGTTGGAAGTTATCCGCTTCGGTCAGCAGGTTGCCTGCGGCAACGATTTCGGCAAAGCGGGCTTTTTGTTCCGCGGTGATTTTCTTGCTCATCGTGTTCAACACCTTCAACTGCCAGGCATTACAAAGCCTGCGCCATTTGACGGGGTCGCCGTTGTACATGATGTCGCCGCCAAACTTAACGCCTTTAGCGAAGTTGGCCTCTGCTTGTTTCAAGTCGTCCAAAACCTGCTTCAGCACATCGGCCTGTTTGTCGTATTTAGGCGTGGTGATGCCATCCAATGCCTTTCCGGCTTCAGAATAAGGAACGTCGCCCATTTCTATGGTCATTCCAAACCCTCCGGTCGCTTTGAAGAAGAGGGCCAATCCTTTAAAGGACGATTCGGTAGGGTTGCCGATGGCGGCTTCTTCCATCAACCGCAAATTGGTCAGCTTTTGCATCGCTCCAAAGCTGCCATACGGATAGTAGGAGTAATAATACTGGTATGGGTTGGGGTTGGTTTCCAGCAACACCGTATGCTTTGCCCAAAGGTTCCCCGATCCGAAATCGGTCGGGTTTACATTCCAAAACCGGTAGGCGTCCTTCATCAGCTGGGTAGCCAGCAAATCGGGAGTCACGGAAGTTGGTGCGTTAGGATCTGTATTCAGTTCATTAAAATCGGTGCATGAACTGAGGGCAAAAACAATCAGCCAGATAATGGCAATAGATATTTTCCCTTTCATTGCTTGCTGTTTTAGATTGACAGTTTAAAATTAAAGCCAAGGTACCTGACGGAGGGGTCGGCAAAATCCTCGCGCCCGCCATCGGGATCGGAGTATTTGAAATCCTTGGCTTTGAGGAATACGTTCTGTCCGATGAAGCTGACGGATGCGCCTTTGGCAACCCCTTTCAGGATGGCAGATGGGAACTGATACGTAAGGGAAATTTCGCGGATCTTGAAGAAGGTTTTGGAATAGGTATCCGCAGGGCTCCCGTTTCCGCCCCAGGCGCTGCTGTTATGCAGGTCGATAGCGTATTGCTTGTACGTCGTATACACGTCGTTGGGCGCAAACTCCCGGGTGTCTTTGGTGATATTCCCCAAGGCATCGTAAGTAACCGTACCGCCTACCACTTTAACGCCCTGGCCCAGGAAGTTGGATGTACCCGGAGTGGCTACGTCTTTGGCGCGCTCCGGCGTAAGGGAATTGGGGTGTATCCCGGCTTGCCACATATAGCTTTCCGTACGGGTATTCATGAGCCCGCCGGAAACGCCGTCCAGAGACACATAGAGGCTGAGGTTTTTGTAACGCAGGGTCGTATTCACGCCCCAGATCCAGTCGGGATCGGTGAATCCGAATCTGGAATCGTAGGAGCTGTACACCAGCCGGCCGTTGTTGAAGATCAGATCGCCGGAAGGACTGCGCAGCCAGTCGCGGCTGAACAGTACGTCGACCCGCTCGCCCACCTGTACCCAGGGCTTCTTAGCAGAGAACACCGAATCGAGCGCCGAGTAAACGCGTTTATAAGTCGACCAGTTCATGCTCACGTCCCATTGCCAATCTTTTCTGCTCAGCGGGGTTCCTCCCAGAACGACTTCCCACCCGCGGCGGTTGGTCACTTCCTTGGTATTGGTAAACACCCCTGAGTATCCGGTGGCAGGGGAAATCGATCCGGTAATGATGCCGTTATACAGCTTTTTATCGTAGTAGGAGACGTCAAAATTCAACTTGTTTTTGAACATCAATGCCTGTACGCCAACTTCTGCCGTATTGGCCGCTGCCGGCGTAATATCGGAGGGATACAAACTGGACGGCACGCTGGCGCCGCTAAGGGTGTTCCAGGTGGCGTTGTTCAGCGTAAAGGCGCTATTGATCGAATACACGCCGGGGATTGTTTTAGATACCGCGTAAGACCCTCTTACCTTCAGCAAATCGAGCCAATCCTTGGTGGAAGGCAGCAGTTCGGAAACCACAAAACTACCGGATACAGAGGGATAGAAGTAGGAGCGCTTCGCCTCTGCCAGGGTAGAGCTCCAGTCTTCACGGCCGGTGACTTCCAGGTAAAGCAATTGGTTCCAGGAAATCCCAAACCGGCCAAACAGCGAATTCACCTGCCTTCTGTAGAGACTTTGGTTGGTTACCGGAGAGTTCACGGAAGCCTTGATGGAGAAGAACCCGGGAATGGAGATCCCCCCATTGGTAGCGGAGTTCAGGTTGTCGTCCCGGTTGTAGAAGATCGTTCCGCCCGCCAGGTATTCGAAGGTAAATTTGTTCAGCTTGCGGTCGCCGGTCAGCAACATATCCGTGTTAATACTGTACCCGGAACTTTGTCCGATCACATAGGCGCCGGTGTTGCCACCGTTCCAGGTGTAGGGGTTGCCAGGAACGCCCGTGTTGCCGGTAGACACATAAGAGCCTTTGGACACCCGCAATTCGCCCACTTCCTTGTAAAAATCGACCCCGGAGCGGACCGTAGCGTTCAGCCAATCGGCTATTTCGTAATTCACCGACAAGTCGACGTTGAAAATATCCCGGTTGATTTCATTGGTACGCTCGTACCGGTCAAAATACGGGTTGTTTTGACTGGCGCCGGTGTAGGAACCGTTGGGTTGCAACCCATAGGTATAGTTTTGCTGTATGCCTTTCGTGATCCAGTAGTTGTCTTTGTAATCCATCAGGTCGAAGTCGGTAGCCGACCAGATGAGCACAGTGTACATGGGGTCGTAGGAAGTATAGCCGTTAGAACCTAGATTAGGGGACGTCCGCTTCGCGTACGACAGGTTGGAGCTCACCCGGAACTTGTCCAGATTCAGGTCGGCGCCAAAGGAATAGGTGTACTTGTCCAGGGTGGAATTCGGATACTGCCCTTTGTTCTCGGTCCAGTTCAGCGAGTTGCGCAAGGAGATATTTCCTTTGTTGTACGCCACGTTGAGGTTGTTGTTGGAGGCGTACCCCTGTTCCAGGAAGTTTTGGAAATTGTCCACGCCAGCGGGGAGATACGGCATGCTCTTGAAGGCTTTTTCAAACGGATCCCATTGCGTTTGGTTGCTCCCGTCCATCACCGTACCCCAGGATTGATCGGAGTTGATGTTGTAGGTATTGTTGGTTCCCCTGCCGTATAGCGCCTGTTTCTCGGGGATAGCCAGGAACCCTGCGGTAAACATGGTATTGCTGGTAAACTCGACCGACAAGCCCGCAGCGCCTCCGCTGCCATTTTTGGTGGTAACCAGGATGGCGCCGTTAGCCCCGCGGAAGCCGTAAAGGGCCGAGGCGGTAGCGCCTTTCAGGACGCTGATGGATTCGATGTCTTCCGATGAAAAATCTCCCAGCGATTTGTTCTGGTAGGCCACCCCGTCGATGACGATAAGCGGCTGTTCGCCCCGGATGGTAATGTCGGGCAAGGCGCCAAAATCCGTAGAGTTTCGCACCAGCAACCCGGCAACCTTGCCGGTCAGTGAGGTAGCTACTTCAACGCCGGAGACCTTTTGCAGGCTTTCTCCCGACAATTTTTGCACCGAATAGCCCAGGGCTTTTTCTTCTCGCTTAATACCCAAAGCCGTTACCACCACTTCCGATAGCGTGGTGGCTTCTTCCATTTCGATGGTAAGGTCTCCTGCCTGGAGCACGGGAACTTCAATCTCCTGCATCCCGACATAGGAAACCACCAGGACAGAGCCAATGGCCGGTACGGTAATTTGAAAACTCCCGTCGTCTCCGGCGATAACCGCCTGGTCGGTGTTCTTCACCTGAACGGTTGCAAAGGGAAGCGGGGCGCCGGTAGCGGCTGCTACCACCTTACCCCTCACTGCGATGCCCTGAGCGGCGACGCTCCCGGCAAAAGCAACCAGCACAACCATTACGTTAATTGCTGCTTTCATCCATTTCATAAACAAATCATTTGAGTGGAAAAAGTATATTAAATAAAAGTGCGGCAAAACCATTCCAGGAAACACATCATTCTTTTTTCGTCACGCACCGTTTCCTGATTTTTTTCTTTTCAAGCCTGAAGAATCCAGTTTTCTGTTTGTAAAACTATATTTTGACAATAAGCAATTGTATCAAACGAAATTAGCCACAACTCGCCCTTAATTCAAATTAAATACTACAACACCACCACGACAAGCTGCGTTTTCAAGTATTCTCACTACATCTTTCGCACTACAGCCACTCAACATCAGGTACAGCAATACTACATCACGAACTTTTCTTACCTTAGCGCTATGCAAAAAGCATGCGGCATGCGGAATACGCTTATCTTTCTCACCCGTTGGGCCTTGGGCTGGCCTCCGAAGCTGGTGGCATGCGCTATACTGATGGCCGCATGGAGAGCCCCGGCGAACAGCCAGGGTATTCCGTTTACGGTCAATTTCTCCAAAGCAGAATACAACGGCGGAACGCAGAATTGGTCCATCACTCAGGACGAGGACGGCATCATCTACGTTGCAAACAACAACGGGTTAATGGAATTTGACGGCGGGAACTGGAGGGTCACTCCGGTAAGAAATCATACCATTGTCCGCTCGCTGGCGCTAGGGAAAAACTCGAGAATTTGGGCTGGCGCCCAAAGTGAATTCGGCTATTTTGAGCCCAATAGCCGGGGGATTCTGACCTACCACTCGCTTCGAAACCTCTTGCCTTCCCCTCCTATTGCCGACGTATGGCGCATCGCGGTTGCCGATGACCAAACCGCCTTTTTCCAAACCAGCAAGATGGTTTTTTCCATTAAAGGAGATTCCCTCCGGTCGTTCAAATCCATAACCACCTTTCTTTTCCTTGGCAAAGCCAACGGCCGAATCCTGGCGCAGGATGCGCAAGCCGGCCTGGTGGAATGGACCTCCGGCGACTCCATGAAGGTCATTGCCCCGCCGCCGCCCGGTTTCGGGATCATTTCTTCTCTTATGCCCTGGAGTAAAGACACCATTTTGCTCACTGCCCAAAATGGGCGCATCTGGGCCCTTTCGGGAAACCAGATCTCCCCATGGCATACCCAAGTGGATGGTTTCCTCCTCCAAAACCGGATCTATACGGCGGCCATGCTCCCCGACGGCAAACTGGCTTTGGGAACTTCCCAGGGAGGTATTGTCATCCTGGATCGCCAGCGCAAGCCATTTGTATTCCTGAACAAAAAAAATGGCCTCCAGAACAACAATATCCTTACCCTCTTCACCGACCGGCAGGGTAACCTTTGGGCCGGCGCCGACAATGGGGTCGATTATATCCTCGTCAACTCTCCTTTCACCTTCCTGCTTCCCGACGGAGACCTGGAAGGCGCCGCCTATTGCGCCAATCTGGACGGCCCCTGGGCGTATTTTGGAACCAACAACGGGTTGTACGCCGCTCCTTTACCTCCGGATAAAATGCTGGCGAACAGCGTTTTTTCTCTTGTGCCAAATACGCAGGGGCAAGTATGGAGCATCTCCAGGGCCAGCAAGGAATTGTTTGTAGGGCATCACAATGGGCCCTTTCGTCTGTCCCGTCCGCTACAAGCCGATTTTATTGGCGTATTTCCCGGTCCGTGGACCTACATGGAAATCGAGGGGCACGACAACCTCATGCTGGTTGGCGCTTACCACGGGTTGCACCTGTTTGAGCGGCGGGGCGCCACCTGGCAGATCCTGCGATCGTACCCGGAATTTCAACAGGAGTCCTGCCGGATATTGGCTATGGAAAGCCCGCACATCCTCTGGATCGCCCACCCCTACCGGGGCATTTACCGGGCGGAGTTAAGCCCTGACTTTTTAGACATCGACGTCGCTTTCTTTAACTCCCGGAATGGGCTTCCTTCGGACAATTCCAACTACGTCTATAAAATTGGAAGCGAAATCCTTTTTACAACGGAAAAGGGAATTTTTACCTTCGACGATTTGAAAGGGGCGTTCGAACCGTATCCTTTGCTAAATAGCTTCTTTCCTTCCCCGGGCAGCGTGAAGTACCTGCATGAAGGCCCCAATGGAGAGATTTGGTTCGTCGCAGGGGATGAAGTAGGTTATCTGGAAGTGAGCCAAGATACGCCTGCCCGAAAATTCAGGAAACGGACCATTCCCTTTTTGAAAGGCAAAATCCTGCCCGGGTTTGAGTTTATTCTTCCTTATGACCCGCAGCACGTCCTTTTTGGAACAGACCGCGGGTTCATCCTCTATGACCGGAGATCAAAACCAACGCGGCCGCCAGGGGTATTGCTCCGCGACCTTTCGTTCAGCAGCCCAAAAGACAGCCTGGTCGCTACGGAGCGAAAGCATCAGTTCCTTGGTTCCGCATCCCAGACGGCCATGGTCTTCAAGTATAAGGAAAATAGCCTGAAATTCGGGTTTACCCTCCCTTGGTATGGGCGCCACGAACGGATTGAGTATGCCTATATGCTCGAAGGGCTGGACAAGCGCTGGTCGGATTGGAGCGAAAAAACAGAAAAAGAATATTCGAATTTAAGGCCCGGGAGCTATTCGTTCAACGTAAAAGCCCGCTTTTCGGATCTGCCCGAAACCCCTCCGACCGTTTTCCGCTTTCAGATCAGTCCGCCTTGGTATACGCACCGGTTAGCCTATATCCTTTACGGTTTAATGGCTATCGGCATCTTTATTTACCTGGTGTTTGCCCCAAAACAGCGCTTTAAGCGGGAAAAGGAATTCCTCACCACCGAACACCGGCGCAAAGAGGAAGATCACCGCCGACGCACGGAAGCCGCCAAACAGGAGTTGGACCGCGTCCGGCAGGAAAAACTCCAGGCGGAAATAGCCTATAAAAACAAAGAGCTGGCTTCTACCACCCTGCACCTGCTGCAAAAAGGGGAAATTCTTCATAAAATCCAGGACGACATCCAGCGCATTGCCCGCAGCTGCAACGAGCAGGATACGCGCAAGGACCTCCTCTCCCTCACCAAAGTACTTGCCCAGGACGCCCAGCTCGATGCCGACTGGGGCCAGTTTGCCCAGCATTTTGATCAGGTCCACAGCGAGTTCCTACGAAGGCTGAGGGAACGCTTTCCGGAACTGACCCCCCGCGATCAGAAACTGTGCGCCTACCTGCGCATGAACCTGTCTACCAAAGAGATCGCCCCGCTCCTGAATATATCGGTGCGGGGCGTGGAGATCAGCCGCTACCGGCTGAGAAAAAAGCTGCATTTAGAGAAAGACGCCAACCTGACTGATTTCCTGCTCACTTTTTAGGCAGTTCAAACCGCCCTTTCAATCCTTCGTTGGAATTTCCGCCCACCAATACCTCGAATTCGCCCGGCTCCACGACAAACTCCCCGGTATTGGAATAAAACCCGAGCTCCTCTTCGCTCAGGTCAAACCGAACCGTGGCGGCTTCTCCCGGCTTCAGGGAGATCTTACGGAACCCCTTTAATTCCTTCACCGGGCGCGCCACGCTGGCAACCTTATCCCGGAGATACAGTTGTACGACTTCTTCTCCGGCCAGGTTTCCGGTATTTTTAACCGACGCCTGCACCGACACCCGGCCGGGGCCCAGCACCTGCACCTGAAGATCAGAATAAGCGAATGCCGTATAGCTCAAGCCAAACCCAAAAGGATACAGCGGGTCGTTGGACTCGTCGGTATAGTGCGACCAGAAAACGTCCGGTTTGGGTCCCGGCCTTCCGGTGGCGTAGTGGTTGTAATACAGCGGGAGTTGCCCCACCGTTTTGGGGAATGACATCGGCAGTTTACCGCTGGGGTTGTTGTCGCCAAACAAGGTTTGTGCGATAGCGTTTCCGGATTCGGAGCCCAGATGCCAGGCTTCCAGGATGGCCGGCACGCGGCTGGCCGCCCAGGGAATCGCGAGGGGGCGGCCGTTCATCAGCACCAGCACGATGTTTTTATTCACAGCATACACCGCTTCGAGCAGTTCCTGCTGCAAGCCGGGAAGGCCGAGATAGGCCCTGCTGCGCCCTTCCCCGCTCTGAAGCCCGTGTTCGCCCAGGACGAGCACGACGACGTCCGATTTCTTTGCCAGGGCGATCGCTTCTTTCATTCCCGTGCGGTCGGTATTGTTGATCTTGAGCTCCTGGCCAAAATCCACCACCCCGGAAACCAGCGAGGGCCCCTGCGCAAAGCGAACCTCCCGGCTGATTGCCTGCATGCCTTCCAGCACGGAAACGGCGCTGCTATCGATCGAACCGAAGCGCCAGCTTCCCAGCGGGCTGTTTTTTTCGCTGGCCAGCACCCCGATCAACCCGATTTTCTTCTGGTTCTTCGAAAGCGGTAACAATCCGCCTTCGTTTTTCAGCAACACGATAGATTTTTTGGCCACCTCCAGCGCAGCAGCGTGGTGTTCGGCTGCGCCGACGAGGGTTTTCTCCCGGTTTTCATCGCAATACCGGTAGGGATCGTCGATCAGTCCCAATTCAAACTTCACGCGCAGGATGCGGCGCACCGCATCGTCGACGACGCCCATCGTAACTTTTCCTTCCTCCACCAACGACTTCAGGTGGTTGACATAGCCATAAGACTCCATATCCATATCCGAACCGGCGTTGACTGCCAGTTCGGCGGCGTGTTTCAGATCGCGGGCGAAGCCATGGTCGATCATCTCCCATGCCGACCCCCAGTCGGACACTACGAAGCCCGTAAATCCCCATTTGCCTTTGAGGACCTCGCGCTGCAGAAACGCATTGCCGGTGGCGGGGATTCCGTTGAGCACGTTGAACGAGTTCATGAACGTGCGCACCCCCGCTTCGGCGGCAGCCTTGAAGGGAGGCAAGATAGCGTTGAAGATCGTGGACGTTCCCACGTCGACCGTATTATAATCTTTCCCTGCTTCCGCAAATCCGTACCCGGCAAAGTGCTTGGCGCATGCCGCAATGGTATTGGGCGCCGACAGGTCGCTGCCCTGGAATCCCTTTACGCGGGCGGCGGCCACTTTAGCGCCGAGGTAGGGATCCTCCCCTGCCCCTTCCATGACGCGGCCCCAGCGGGCGTCGCGGGTAATATCCACCATAGGGCCAAAGGTCCAGTTCACCCCCCGGGCCGAAGCTTCGGTGGCGCCAACCCGGGCCGATTTTTCGACCGCGCCCAGGTCCCAGCTAGCCGCTTCGGCCAGCGGAATGGGGAACACCGTGCGATGCCCGTGGATCACATCGAGGCCAAAAATCAGGGGGATCCCCAGGCGGGTTTCCTTGACGACCATTTCCTGCATTTTGCGTACATTCTCCACTCCCGTCACGTTGAGCATGGAGCCCACCTGTCCGCTTTTCAGGTGGTCGTATTTCTTTTTGGCGTCCCCGCCCGCGGGAACCGGCCCGGTCACTTCCCAAAAGCCGTTGTACTGGGTCATCTGACCGATTTTCTCCTCCAGCGTCATGAGGCGGAGCAAGGAATCCACCCGGGCATCCAGGTCTTTCTTCTGCCCTGCAAGCGGAGCGGAAAACCAAACTAAAAAACCGGCCAGCAAAAACGGGCACATTGTCCGAATCTTCATTGTCGTAGTTTTGAACGTATAGAAATTGTATATCGAACCCCTGGATAGGCCCGAACGCCAAAACTAAGCGCCTGGGGGACATCTTTCCCCAAAACGCACTACTTCAATACTACGTCAAGCGCGGGAATTCACCTCAACTTCTTTTGCGGAAATGCGGGGTGGCGAAGAAAAGTTGCGAAGTTACGACGTTACGGGGTTGCGAAGAAAAGTAACGAGGTGGCGAGGTAACGAGGTGACGAGGGAGGCCTCGGAGAGGTCCAACGGCGAAGAAAAGTTGCGAAGTGGCGACGTTACGGGGTTGCGAAGAAAAGTAACGAGGTAACGAAGTAACGAGGTGACGAGGGAGGCCTCGGAGAGGTCCAACGGCGAAGAAAAGTTGCGAAGTTGCGAAGTTACGGGGTTGCGAAGATAAGTAACGAAGTGACGAGGTGACGAGGGAGGCTTCGGAGAGGTCCAACAGCGAAGAAAAGTTGCGAAGTTACGAAGTTACGGAGTTGCGAAGAAAAGAAACGAGGTGACAAGGTGGCGAGAGAGGCCTCGGAGAGGTCCAACGGCGAAGAAAAGTTGCGAAGTTGCGAAGTTACGGGGTTGCGAAGAAAAGTAACGAAGTAACGAGGTAACGAAAGAGACCTCGGAGAGGTCCAATATGGGTAGCCAGAAGCCGGCGCCCCACCCCCACCCCAACGCTCGTTCAAGTCTCCAGACTTGAACGCTTATCGGCACGTCTCTGACGTGCAGGGGGGCGAAGTGGCGATGCAACGAGGTGGCAAAGCAGGCCTCGGAGAGGCCCAACGGCGAAGAAAAGTTGCGAAGTTGCGACGTTACGGGGTTGCGAAGAAAAGTAACGAAGTAACGAGGTGGCGAGGGAGACCTCGGAGAGGTCCAACGGCGAAGAAAAGTTGCGAAGTTGCGACGTTACGGGGTTGCGAAGAAAAGTAACGAAGTAACGAGGTGACGAGGGAGACCTCGGAAAGGTCCAACGGCGAAGAAAAGTTGCGAAGTTGCGAAGTTGCGAAGTTACGAGGTTGCGAAGAAAAGTAGCGAGGTGACAAGGTGGCGAGAGAGGCCTCGGAGAGGTCCAACCTTTGTAGCCCGAAGCCGGCAATGCTCGTTCACGTCTGCCGGATGGAATGCCTAAAAGCCAACCTGCTGCTGGCCGGCGCGCGCCCCCCGGCCCCCTAAAAGGGGTGAGCCGCCCGCAGGGTCTGACTGCCCTTGTTCTGCCCCGCCGAAAGCGTTCCTTGACCTCGGAGAGGTCCAATGTTGGTAGCCAGAAGCCGGCGATCCCTCCCAGCCAAACGCTCGTTCAAGTCTCCAGACTTGAACGCCTATCGGCACGTCTCTGACGTGCAGGGGGGCGAAGACTCCGTAACGATGGGTATAAAACCCGTCGTTACGGAGTCTTAATCCCTCTTCTAATGGATTACCCTCTCTGGGTAAATCTTTAAATGTGTTTAGCTGCGGATGTTGTTTGTCTTAATCCCTCTTCTAATGGATTACCCTCTCTGGGTTGAACCAGAAAGTCGAGGCAGCGTACAAGAAGTACATGTCTTAATCCCTCTTCTAATGGATTACCCTCTCTGGGAGGGTAGTCATTGACCAATGGCCTCCTTTTTTTAGTCTTAATCCCTCTTCTAATGGATTACCCTCTCTGGGAGAAAAATATCCAAGTATTGGACATTATTGGAAGAGGGGTCTTAATCCCTCTTCTAATGGATTACCCTCTCTGGGTAGATCACATTGATCCCGGTGATACACCATACCAGCGGTCTTAATCCCTCTTCTAATGGATTACCCTCTCTGGGTCCGGGTGTTTTAAAATTAGGCGAGGACGGTAATTGTCTTAATCCCTCTTCTAATGGATTACCCTCTCTGGGCCGGGAAAACGGCGAAAGGGATGTTTTTACGGTGGAGTTGTCTTAATCCCTCTTCTAATGGATTACCCTCTCTGGGAACCCAAAGCAGCTTAACACATGGAAAACTGGTATAGTCTTAATCCCTCTTCTAATGGATTACCCTCTCTGGGCGGCCTTGTGGTGTATCAAAAAAGGCCTAAAGTGTCTTAATCCCTCTTCTAATGGATTACCCTCTCTGGGGTATTACCATTTAGGCACATACGAAAAGATGACCCCGGTCTTAATCCCTCTTCTAATGGATTACCCTCTCTGGGTTTTCTGGAGCACGAAATGGGACTTATGCTGGACAAGTCTTAATCCCTCTTCTAATGGATTACCCTCTCTGGGTTCTATCTAAGATGCGCAAAGAAAACCGCAAACAGTCTTAATCCCTCTTCTAATGGATTACCCTCTCTGGGCAAATCCCGAACGGGTTTTCGGTAAAACGCCTTAAGTCTTAATCCCTCTTCTAATGGATTACCCTCTCTGGGGCAAAAACTTTTCCCCGATCTGCAAACCGGAAAGTAGTCTTAATCCCTCTTCTAATGGATTACCCTCTCTGGGCGGCAATGGGACCTGTTTATTGCTGGACAAAAACGGTCTTAATCCCTCTTCTAATGGATTACCCTCTCTGGGAGGTGGTGATCGGGTCTATCCTGATCGACCGTAACGCGTCTTAATCCCTCTTCTAATGGATTACCCTCTCTGGGCCTGGTTCATATCCGGCTAAAGGGTGTTCCTGCAAAAAGTCTTAATCCCTCTTCTAATGGATTACCCTCTCTGGGTGGCTTAAAAAAATCCTTGGGAACCGCTTCGATACAGGTCTTAATCCCTCTTCTAATGGATTACCCTCTCTGGGAAGGATCTTATGGAATGGAAGAAAGAACTAGAGGAGATGTCTTAATCCCTCTTCTAATGGATTACCCTCTCTGGGGCATTATCAAAAAGCAAAACAAAGCTCATGTACATGTCTTAATCCCTCTTCTAATGGATTACCCTCTCTGGGTTT